>Ga0105047_10005279_pt1 | contig 22257 bp, 22 predicted proteins | sample MAT04_FD_78384 | JGI IMG/M metagenome (GOLD analysis project Ga0105047, IMG submission 78384) | Freshwater microbial communities from Lake Fryxell liftoff mats and glacier meltwater in Antarctica - MAT-04 (megahit assembly) | ecosystem: Environmental > Aquatic > Freshwater > Ice > Liftoff... | reverse complement strand
TCGATGAGGTACCAGATGCCGAGACCGCGGAGGGTGAGGAGCTTGAGGATGGGGCATCTAGGCCCGAAGTCCGAGGTGATCCGTCCGGCGCGCCCGTAACGTGCCAAGCAGGAGTCAGCGTCGACACCGATGCCCGGAAGCTGGGGTGCACAGTCGCACCACCCGCCGTCGGCGCTGGACTCACAACAACGGAGGTCGACCGTGCGCGAGATGTCTGGCAGCGAGCGCTTCACCATCACCGTCAACAACCGCCCGATCGAGGTCTTCGGTGGCCTGACGATCCTCCAGGCCCTGCTCAAGGAGGGCATCGACGTCCCCTCCCTGTGCCATGACATCCGGCTCAAGCGTTCCAACGGGAGCTGCGGGCTGTGCGTCGTCGAGGTCGGCGCGGACGACCCGCGCGATGTCAAGGCGTGCCTGACCCCGGTCCAGCCGGACATGGTCATCGCGACCCACACCCCGCGGCTCGAGGCCTACCGCAAGGTGCGGCTCGAGCAGCTGCTGTGCGACCACAACGCCGACTGCCTCGCGCCCTGCGTGCAGACCTGCCCGGCCAACATCGACATCCAGACCTACCTGCACCACGTGGCGGACGGCAACTACGAGGCCGCGATCCGCGTCATCAAGGACCGCAACCCGTTCCCGTCGGTCTGCGGCCGCGTCTGTCCGCACCCGTGCGAGGCGGAGTGCCGCCGCAACCTCGTCGACGAGCCCGTGGCGATCAACTACGTCAAGCGGTTCGCCGCCGACTGGGACATGGCCCGCGATCAGCCGTGGATCCCGCGCGTCGTGGAGTCGACCGGCAAGCGCGTCGCGATCGTCGGCGCCGGACCGTCCGGCCTTTCAGCGGCGTTCTACGCCGCCTTGGCCGGCCACCACGTGACGGTGTTCGAGCGCCGCAGCTGGCCGGGCGGCATGATGCGCTACGGCATCCCGGAGTACCGCCTGCCCAAGGCGACCCTCGACCAGGAGATCGGGATCATCCAGTCCCTCGGGGTCGAGATCATCACCCGCAAGGCTCTGGGCACCCACATCAACCTCGAGGACCTCAAGCGCGACTTCGACGCCGTCTACCTGGCGATCGGCTCCTGGCGGGCGACCCCGCTGCGGATCGACGGGGAGAACACCGAGGGCGTCTACCTGGGCATCCAGTACCTCGAGCAGGTCACCAAGGACATCGAGATCCCGCTCGGCAAGACCGTCCTGGTCATCGGCGGCGGCAACACGGCGATCGACTGCGCCCGCACCGCGCTGCGCAAGGGCGCCGAGACGGTCAAGCTCGTCTACCGGCGCACCCGGGACGAGATGCCGGCCCAGGCCTTCGAGGTCGAGGAGGCGCTGCGCGAGGGGATCGAGATGGTCTTCCTGACCTCGCCGGAGCGGATCACGTCGCTCGATGGTGCCAAGCAGCTGCACTGCCTGCGGATGGAGCTCGGCGAGGCCGACCGCTCCGGCCGTCGGCGGCCGCTGCCGGTCGAGGGCAGCGACTTCGTCCTGGAGGCCGACACGATCATCGGCGCGATCGGGCAGAGCACCGACACCGGCTTCCTCTACCACGACCTGCCGGTGCGCCTGAACAAGTGGGGCGACATCGACGTCGACGGCTTCACCATGCAGTCGTCGGAGACCAAGATCTTCGCCGGCGGGGACTGCGTCACCGGCCCGGCCACCGTCATCCAGGCCGTCGCGGCCGGTCGACGGGCGGCTCAGGCGATCGACGAGTTCGTCACCCGGGGGTACGTCCGGCCCAGCCAGGAGGACTTCGCCTGCAGCCGCGGCACCCTGGAGGACCTGCCGCGCGCCGAGTTCGAAGCGATCCCGTCGTTGGCCCGTGCGACCATGCCCGAGCTGCACCCCGAGGAGCGGGTGCGCAGCTTCGTCGAGGTCGAGACCGGCCTCACCGAGGCCCAGGCGCGGGCCGAGGCCGCCCGCTGCCTGGAGTGCGGCTGCTCCAAGCAGAACAGCTGCGCGCTGCGCGACGAGGCCACCGAGCACGGGGTGACCTTCGCGGCACCGTTGCACGTGCGGCCGTTCACACCGATCGTGCGGGACCACCCGTTCATCATCCGCGACAACAACAAGTGCATCTCCTGCGGACGGTGCGTCGCGGCCTGCGCCGAGATCGAGGGTCCCGGCGTGCTGGCCTTCCAGTTCCACGAGGGCCAGCTCACGGTGGGCACGCACAACGGCCTGCCACTGGGCGAGACCGACTGCGTCTCGTGCGGACAGTGCGTCCGGGCCTGCCCGTGCGGCGCGCTGGACTACGTGCGCGAGCGCGGCGACGTGTTCACCGCGATCAACGACCCGACCAAGGTGGTCGTCGGCTTCGTCGCCCCCGCCGTGCGCAGCGTGATCGCCTCGGACTACAAGATCCCCTTCGACGAGGCCTCGGCGTTCATCGCCGGCGCCATGCGCAAGATCGGCTTCGACAAGGTCTTCGACTTCGCCTTCGCCGCCGACCTGACGATCATGGAGGAGACCACCGAGTTCCTCGGCCGGGTGGGCGGCGGCGGCGTCATGCCGCTGTTCACCTCGTGCTGCCCTGGGTGGGTCAACCTGGTCGAGCGTCGCTACCCCGAGATGATCCCGCACCTGTCCAGCTGCAAGTCCCCGCAGCAGATGATGGGCGCGACCGTGAAGAACCACTTCGCCGAGCTGGCGGACGTCAGTCTCGACGACCTCTACGTCGTCTCGATCGTGCCGTGCCTCGCCAAGAAGTACGAGGCAGCCCGTCCCGAGTTCGCCCCCAACGGCATCCGGGACGTCGACGCCGTGCTGACCACCACCGAGTTCCTCGAGATGGTCCAGATGCTGCGCCTCGAGCCCGAGGACATTACCCCCACCGAGTACGACGCTCCGTACGCGCGGGTCAGCGGGGCGGGTGTGCTCTTCGGTGCCTCCGGTGGTGTCGCCGAGGCGGCGCTGCGGATGGCCGTGGAGAAGCTCACCGGCGAGCAGCTCGTCGACCACCTGGACTTCATGGCGGTCCGCGGGTTCGAGGGGCTCAAGGAGGCCACCGTCGAGGCCGGCGGGACGACCGTGCGGGTCGCGGTCATCTCCGGGCTCAACAACGCCGAACCGCTGGTCCAGCGCATCGTCGCCGGCGAGCAGGTCGGGTACGACCTCGTCGAGATCATGGCCTGTCCCGGCGGTTGCATCAACGGCGCCGGCCACCCGGTGCCCAGCGAGGTCGGCGAGATGGCTGCCCGCCAGAAGGTGCTCGTCGACATCGACCTCGGCTCGCGCTACCGCAAGTCCCAGGAGAACCCGGACATCCTGCGGCTGTACGACGACTACTACGGCGAGCCCAACTCCGAGACGGCACACCACCTGCTGCACACGTCGTTCGCGCCGTTCCGCGAGCCACCGTGCTCACCGGCACGCCTGGCCGAGCGCGCAGCCCAGCTGGCTGCGGAGCAGAACACCCCGACGGACGCCCAGTCATGAGGGCCCGCACCAGCGCCCTGGTGGCCGCGGTCGGCGTGCTTGGCCTGCTCGGTGGCTGCGGCGGCACGGCGACCGCCGAGCCGTCGGCCCCTGCTCCGGTCGAGTCTACGGAGCAGGCCACCCCCGAGCCCGCTGCCGAGCCCACGACCATCCGGATCGCTTCGCTCAAGGGGCCGACGACGATGGGCCTCGTCGGCCTCATGGCCGACGCAGCCGCCGGCGAGGCGGCGGAGGACTACCAGGTGACGATGTACGGCACCCCGGACGAGGTCGTCCCCCTGGTCGTCCAGGGCCAGGTCGACGTCGCCCTGGTCCCGGCCAACCTCGCGGCGGTGCTCTACGCCAAGACCTACACCGACAGCGCGCAGGTCCAGGTCGCGGCGATCAACACCCTCGGCATGCTCGAGGTCCTCGAGGCCGGCGACACCGTCCACAGCATCGCGGACCTCGCGGGCCGCACGATCTACAGCACGGGCAAGGGGGCCTCGCCCGAGTACGTCCTGAACTACCTCCTGGCAGCCAACGGACTCGACCCGGCCACCGACGTCACCGTGGAGTTCAAGAGCGAGGCCACCGAGGTCGCTGCACTGCTCGCCTCCCAGCCTGGCGCCGTCGGGGTCCTGCCCCAGCCGTACGTCACGGTGTTGCAGACCCAGAACCCCGCCATCCGGACGGCCCTGAGCCTGGCAGACGAGTGGGCGACCGTGAGCCCCGGCTCACAGATGGTCACCGGTGTGGTCGTGGTCCGCACGGCCTTCCTCGCTGAGCACCCGGAGGCCTTCGAGTCCTTCCTCGACGACTACGCGGCGTCGACCGCGTTCACCAACGACCACCCCGACGAGGCAGCACTGCTGATCGCCGAGGCCGGCATCGTGCCGGCGCCGGCGATCGCCGAGGCCGCGATCCCGGCATGCAACATCACCTTCGTCGACGGTGAAGAGCTGGCGACAGTGCTCGGCGGGTACCTCCAGGTGCTCGCCGACGCGGACCCGGCAGCGGTCGGCGGGGCCATGCCGGGCGATGACTTCTACTACCGCCGCTAGAGCTGTCGGCGTCGACTGGCGGCGGGCCGCACGCCCGCTGCTCGTCGTCGGCTTCTGGGTGGCCGTCTGGCAGGTGGCGGCGCTCGTCGTCGACCAGCCGATCCTGCTCGTCGGGCCCGGCGGGGTGCTCGTCCGGCTCGGCGAGCTGGTGGTCACCGCAGACTTCTGGGGCACTGTCGCGCACTCGCTCGGGCGGATCGTGGCGGGCTTCGCGCTCGCCGCCGTCGTCGGCGTGCTCGCGGCTGCCCTCGCCGCGACGTCGCGCGTGGTCGACGCGCTGCTCACCCCGCTGCTCACGGCCGTGCGGACCACCCCGGTGGTGAGCTTCATCATCCTCGTGCTGCTGTGGGCCGACAGCGGGCAGCTCGCGGTGGTCATCGCGTTCCTCATGGTGCTGCCCGTGCTCTACACCAACGTGCTCGAGGGGATCCGGCACCGCGACCGCACGCTGCTCGAGGTCGCGCAGGTCTTCGACGTGCCACTGCTGCGCCGGCTGCCGGCGATCGACGTGCCCGCGGTGCTGCCGTACTTCAGCGCTGGCTGCCGGATCGGCGTGGGCCTGGCGTGGAAGAGCGGGATCGCCGCCGAGGTGATCGGGCTGCCGCAGGGGAGCATCGGCGAGCGGCTCTACGAGGCCAAGATCTTCCTGTCCAGCGCTGACCTGTTCGCCTGGACCGTCGTCATCATCGCGCTGAGCGTGGCCGTCGAGAAGCTGGTGCTCGCGCTGCTCGGCCGCCTCGAGCGGCGGCTCGCCCGAGGACGTGCGGCATGATCACGCTGCGCGGGGTGGGCCGGCGGTTCGGGGACCAGGTGGTCCTCGACGGGCTGGACCTCGACCTGCCCCGCGGTGAGGTCATCGCGCTCATGGGCCCCAACGGCAGCGGCAAGACCACCCTGGCCCGGCTGCTGCTCGGGCTCGATGCACCGGACGCCGGCGCGATCGAGGGACTGGCCGGGTGTCGCACGGCTGCCGTCTTCCAGGAAGACCGGCTGTGCGCGCAGCTCACGGCGGTGAGCAACGTGCGCCTGGTCCTCGACCGAGGCGTGCGGGCCGCGGCGGTCGCAGCAGAGCTGGCGCTCGTGGGCCTGAGCGCCGAGTCGATGGCCCAACCCGTGCGCGAGCTGTCTGGCGGTCAGCGCCGACGGGTCGCGATCGTCCGGGCGCTCATGGCCCCGGCGGGCCTCGTGGTGCTGGACGAGCCGTTCACCGGGCTCGACGAGACGGCGAAGCCGCTGGTCATGGCCTACGTCCGCGAGCGCTGCGCGCACCGCACCACGCTGCTCATCACCCACGACCGTGCCGAGGTCGAGGCGTTCGGCGCCCGCCTGGTCGAGCTGGCACCCCCGGGCTGAGCGCCGCCCTCAGCCCTCCGGGCGGGCGAGCGTCTCGGCGACCTCCCACAGGTGGCCGGCCGGGTCGGCGAAGAGCGCCGTGCGCTGACCCCACGCGCGGTCCATCGGCCCGTTGAGCAGCGTCACGCCGCGCGCGCGGAGCTCCTCGCACACCGCGTCGACGTCGTCGAGCCAGATGGTCAGCTGGAAGCGCGCGCCGCTCTGCCGGGAAGCGACCACGCCGGGGGCGATGAGCCCGGGTGCCTGCGTGACGTCGAGCAGGTTGACGAGCAGGTTGCCCAGGTCGACCACAGCGGAGTGCTCGTCCTCGAAGACCGGGACGAGGCCGAAGACCTCGCGGTAGAAGGCCGTGGTGCCCGCGAGGTCCTCGACGAAGAGCGTGATCGCCCCCACCGTGCGCAGCGCGCCGGTCATGAGTCCGTCCCCTCCCGGGTCGCCACCGGCCGCGCCGGGTCAAGCACCCAGTGCGACCACGAGCCAGGGTAGAGCGCGAGGTCGAGGCCGGCATCGTGGGCCGCGAGGACGATCTGGCTGGCCGTCACGCCCGAGCCGCAGTACGCCGTCACCGGACGGTCCGGCGAGCTGGTCCCGACGAGCCCGTCCAGGAGCGCGCGCAGCTCCGATGCCGGGCGGTAACGCCCGTCGGGGAGCTGCAGCAGCGTCGTGGGGCAGGAGACCGCCCCGGGGATGTGCCCGGCCACCGGGTCGACCGGCTCCACCTCACCGCGGTAGCGCTCCGCCGCACGCGCGTCGAGCAGGGTGCCGGCCCGCCCGGCGACGACGTCGTCCACGGTCGCGACGGGCATCGCGCCGACGGTCGCGACGGCGTCCGGGCCGGGCACTGCGGCCACCTCCCCTGCCTCGACCCGGCCGCCCGCCGCCCGCCAGGCCGCCAGGCCACCGTCGAGCACGCGGATGTCGGCGTGGCCGGCCCAGCGCAGGCACCACCACGCGCGCGCGGAGGACGCGCCCGCGCCGGCGTCGTACACCGCCACCGTGCGGCCCGGGGCGACGCCGAGGCGGCGCAGCGTCGCGGTCATCGCCTCGGCGGACGGCAGTGGGTGGCGCCCACCGTCCCCAGGGGGTGCGGCGAGGTCGGCGTCGAGATCGCAGAACACCGCGCCGGGCACGTGGCCGGCCGCGTAGCCGAGCCGGTCGGCGCCCGCGAGGGACCACCGGACGTCGAGGACCAGCGGCGGCGTGGCGGACGAGAGCAGGGACATGAGCTCGGCGGGGGGGACGAGGGCGCGGTTCTCCATCCCGCCACCCTCTCGCACACTCGCCTAGCATCGGGCGGTGCGACCATCCCGAGCCCGTGCCGCGCGCGCCCTGGCCGGCGCGGTGGCCGCCGTCGTGCTCGCCGGGTGCGCCGCGCCGGTCCCCGCGCCACCGCGCGTGACGGTCCCCGCCCAGGTGACCACTGTGCGGGCCACTCCCCCGTCCGTCGTCGTGCCTCCGCCCGTCCCGGAGCCGACGCCCGTCGTCGCCCCCACCACGCTGCCTCTCGCGGGCAACCCCGCCGGGACGGCACCCGTGCCGGCCGAGGCACAGCCCGTTGACACCTCCCGCCCGGCGCGCGTGATCGGTGACGGCACCCCGGCGGGCTGCACGTCCGACGCCGTGGTCGACGCCATCACGGGCGGCGGGATCATCACGTTCGCGTGCGGGCCGGCCCCGGTGACCATAGTCATGGAGCGCACGGCCAAGGTGGTCAACGCGAACGGCGACGTGGTGCTCGACGGGGGTGGGCTGGTCACCCTCAGCGGGGGCGGCGAGCGACGCATCCTCTACCTGAACACGTGCGACCTGGCCCAGGGCTGGACGACGTCGCACTGCCAGGACCAGGACCACCCGCGCCTGACGCTGCAGAACCTCACGTTCGCCGACGGCGACAGCACCGGCGAGCTCACCGAGGGCGGCGGCGGGGGCGCGGTCTTCGTGCGCGGCGGGCGGCTGACCGTCATCTCCTCGCGCTTCGTACGCAACGTGTGCGACCCCACCGGCCAGGACCTCGGCGGGGCGGCGCTGCGCGTGCTCAGCCAGCACGCCGGTCACCCGGTCTACGTGGTGAGCAGCACGTTCGGCGGGGCGCCCGGCGAGGGCGGCAGCTGCTCCAACGGTGGGGCCGTGAGCAGCATCGGGGTGTCCTGGGAGATCCTCAACAGCGTCCTGACCTTCAACGAGGCCGTCGGCGACGGCGCCAACCCCGCGGCCGCCGGCACCCCGGGGGGCGGGAGCGGGGGCGCCGTGTATGCGGACGGGACCGGGTTCACCGTGCACATCGCCGGCTCGATCGTCGAGGACAACCACGCCCGGGAGGGCGGGGGCGCGGTCTTCTTCGTCAGCAACGACCGCACGGGCCTGCTGACCATCGACGGCTCGTCCCTGCAGCGCAACCCCAGCGACGGGTTCGAGACCCAGCCGGGGATCTCCTTCCTTGGCGGCACGGCCGCACCGACGGTGACGGGCTCGACGCTGCGCTGAGGCTCGGGGAGTGCTGCTGCGTCGCCGCCGCGCTCAGGCCGCACGGGCTGGGCCGGGTTGAGCCGGGCCCCTCAGGGGCTCGAGGCCGGCGCCGTGTGGGCGGCGACGGAGTCGAGGAACGTGACCTCGACCGAGGCAACGTGCTCCATCCGCTCCTCGAGGAACGCCCGGACGTGGACGTGCTCCTCGTGCGCCTCGAACGCGGCGCGGTCGCGGTACAGCTCGTAGAACACGCGCTGCAGCGGGTCGCCGTGGACGGAGTGGGAGACGTAGACGAGCGTGCCGGGCTCCAGCGCGCGGATGTCCGCCAGGGTGCGTGCCACCAGGGCGTCGAACTCGTCCGCGTGACCGGGGCGCAGCAGGTGCCTCACCACCAGGGCCACACCCATCGTCGGACCTCCATCGGTTGCCGCCAGCCTACGCGCGGGCCCGCCCGACCGGCCCGTCCGTCACACCCCGCGCTCGATCGGTAGCCGACCGGTCTGCACGGCGCGGACCAGCGTGGCGTGGTCGGCCTCCGTCTGGTCGGCGTAGGTCCGCGCGAAACGCGCCATCGCCTGGTCCAGCCGGTCGGAGCGACCCGCGTAGCCCGAGATCATCGAGGCGCCGCTGGTCCGCGCGTGCCCCTTGGCCAGGAGGTGGCCCACGATGCCCGCGTAGTCCGCGAGCGCCGCCGCGTCGATCGCGTCGAGCGCGACGGTTCCCTTCATGTTGCGGAACTGGCGCACGTAGTACTGGCGGCCGTCGACGGTGGTCCAGCCCAGCAGCGGGTCGCTGACCGTCTGGAGCGCCTGCTGGTACTCCACGACGCGCTGGCCCTGGTGGGTGTGCCGCGCGTTGTCGCCGTGCACATAAGGGGCGAGCACCGATCGGCGGGCCTGCTTGAGCTGGAGGAAGACGACGTCGTCCGGGCTGGAACCCTCGAGCAGGGCGACGTAGGCGCGCAGCCCCACGGATCCGACACCAACCACCTTGTGCGCGACGTCCACGAGCGTGTAGCCGCCGAGCACGCGCTGCCAGTGCGGGGCGAGCGTGTGCAGATAGGCGTCCAGCCCCTCGGCAACCTGCTCGGCCTCGGGCTCGGGCAGCCGGGTGAGCAGCGGCGGCTCCTCGACGATCCGTCGGCACCCCTCGCGCTCCGTGGTGAGGCGGGGCAGCACGCGGTCGCTGGTGCCCCTACGGGCGCGGCGCACCGCGCGCTCGATCTCGGCCGCCAGCGCGGCGTCGGTGGCGTGCTCGCCGATCCGGTCGACGTCCAGCCGCTCGAAGGATCGCGCGAGCAGCGGCTGGTCTGCCAGGTGTGCGATCTCCGCGCGGTAGGCGGCGCTGCACGCGAGCACGGCGTCGGCGCACGCGCCCTCCGTGGACCCGTTCTGCCGGCCCGCCACCCAGATGCTGGCCACGAGCCGGCGCAGGTCCCACTCCCACGCACCCGGGTGCGCCTCGTCGAAGTCGTTGAGGTCGATGACGAGGTCGCGCTCGGGCGAGGCGTAGAAGCCAAAGTTGCCCAGATGGGAGTCGCCGCAGACCACGGGCGTGATGCCGGTGGCCGGCAGCGCGGCGACGTCGTGGGCCATGACGACTGCCGAGCCGCGCAGGAACCCGTGCGGGGACGCGGCCATCCGCCCCACCCGCACGGGCACGAGCCGCTCGACCCGGCCCTCGTGGCTCGCGATGATCAGCGCGATCGGGTCCCGATCGGCCGACGGCGACGGCCAGTCGCCGAGCGCCGAGCGCGGCACGGCCTCGCGCAGCGCCCTGCCGGTCCGGTAGCGCTCGGTCCGGCTCACCGCGCGGCGCCGCAGCGAGGCGTAGTCGCCGTGGTCGGCGCTGGCCAGGACGGCGTGCCCCGGGCGCCGATCTGCGGGGGCGTCGTTCATGGGTCCACCTCTCGGTACGGGCGTCAGGGCGTCAGGGCCAACTCCGCCGCAGATCCCGGCTGCTGTCAACCGAGCGGGCGACGCCGAGGCCTCAGGTCCGCGCTCCGCGGTCGATGGGAGGGACGTGGCCGGACTCCGCGCGCCGTGGGCGCGCTACCTCCTTGTCGGCGGCACCCTCGCCGTCGGGACCAGCCTGCTGCCGTCGGGCCGCCTCCCGGACCTGCTGCTCGGGCTCGTCGCGCTCTCGGGTGCCGTGGCCCTGGCGATCGGCGTCCGGCGCAACCGTCCGCACGTCCCGCACGCGTGGTTTCTGCTTGCCGCGGGCATGGCGACCTGGGCGGCCGGAGGTGCTGTCGACATCTGGGGGTCGGCGGTGTCCCGACAGCCAGGTGACGTGGCGCCGGCGAACTGGCTCTACCTCTCGGCCTACCCGCTCGTCGCGGTCGGGATGCTCCTCATCGCCCGCAACCGCAGCGTGCGGCACCGGGCGACGGCGACGCTGGACACCGCGATCATCACCGTGGGGGTCGGGCTGCTGTCCTGGGTGTTCCTCGTGCAGCCCGGCTGGGCGGCGCTGGCGGAGGGCACCATGGCTCGTCTTGTCGTGGTCGCCTACCCCCTGGGCAACGTCCTGGTCTTCGGAGCGGTCGTCCGGCTCGCCAACGCACCGGGCGCCGGACGTGCCTGGTCCGGTGTCGTGGCCGCCCTCATCGGCACCACCCTCGCGATCGACGGGATCGTCCAGGCCACGGCCGGCGCCCCGGTGGTCGACCTGAACCCCGCCCAGCTCGAGCCCCAGTGGCTCCTGACCTTCGTCGCGGCGGGCGCCGCGGGGCTGCACCCGTCGATGCGGGAGCTCTCGGCCCCGGCCGCCGACCGCCCGGTGGTGTACACCACCGGGCAGGTCGTCGGGCTGGCGACGGCCCTGCTCATCGGCCCGGCGCTGCTGGCAACCGAGGTGATCGCCGGGGTCAGCGTGCACGCGCTGCCCGTCGCCATCGCCTCGGCGACGCTGGCCCTGCTCGTCGTGCTGCGGATGCTGCGGATGGTGCGGCACGCGCACGACCAGGCCACCACGGACGACCTCACGGGTCTGCCGAACCGGCGCGCCCTCTACCAGCAGGTCGGCGCGCGCCTGGGCAGTCCTCAGCGACGTCGGCAGGCGCTGCTCATGCTCGACCTCGACGGCTTCAAGGAGGTCAACGACTCGCTCGGGCACCAGGCAGGAGACGACCTGCTGGTCCAGGTGGGCGACCGCCTGGGACGGCTGCTGCGGGCCGACGACCTTCTTGTCCGCCTGGGCGGGGACGAGTTCGCGATCTTGCTCGACGGCGCAGACAGGGACGGTGCGACCACCGTCGCGCACGCACTCTCCGACGCCCTGAGCGGGCCGTTCCGGCTCGGCGACATGAGCGTGCACAGCACCGTGAGCATCGGCATCGCGCTCTTCCCCGAGCACGGCACCGACCTGTCCAGCCTGCTCCGCAAGGCGGACATCGCGATGTACCGATCCAAGGGCTCGGGCGCGGCGAGGGTCTTCGGCGGCACCGACCACGGCCCCACCCGCCTGCGGCTGGCGCAGGACTTCCGCGAAGCGCTCGCCCGCGACGAGCTCGTGGTCCACTACCAGCCCAAGCTGGACCTGGTCTCTGGTGCTGTCCACGGCGTCGAGGCTCTGGTGCGGTGGGACCACCCCCGGCACGGCCTGCTCTACCCCGCAGCCTTCCTCGAGCGCGTCGAGGAGGCTGGCCTGATGCGCGCGATGACGCGGTCGGTGCTGGCCATCGCCCTCGACCAGGCGGTCGCCTGGGCCGCCGATGGGCGCACCCTGACCGTCGCCGTCAACCTCTCGGCGAGCTCACTGGTGGACACCTACCTGCCGGACGAGGTCGCCGCGATGCTCGCGGCCCGCGGCCTGCCGCCCTCGGCCCTCCAGCTCGAGATCACCGAGGAGTTCTTCATGGCGGATCGCGACCGCGCCCGCGAGATCCTCACCCGGTTGCGGGACCACGGCATCCAGATCGCCGTTGACGACTTCGGCACCGGCTACAGCTCGCTGTCGTACCTGCGCGACCTGCCGATCGACGAGCTCAAGCTGGACCGCTCGTTCGTGTTCCCCATGGTCGACGACGCGCGCGCGGCGGCCCTCGTCGCCTCGACGATCGCCCTGGCTCACAGCCTCGAACTGCGGATGGTTGCGGAGGGCGTCGAGGACGAGGTCGCCTGCACGGAGCTCACGCGGATGGGCTGCGACCAGGCGCAGGGCTTCTACCTGTCGCGCCCGCTGCCCGCGGTCGAGCTCGACCAGTGGCTGGACTCGCGCGAGGAGCGCGAGGAGCGGGCGCGCATCCCGGCACCGCACGCGCCACCAGCGTCCTAGGAGTCGAACCCGAGCCCGGCGGCGTCCAGGCCGCGCAGCAGCAGGTTGCGCCGGCCGGCGCGGTGGTCCGCGCGGTCGAGCGACCAACGGGTCGCGTTGATGCCCAGCGTCGCGAGGGGCTCGGGCGGGAAGGGCAGCGGCTTCTCGCGGACCATCGCCAGCGACGTGCGTTCGGTGGGCACGCCCTCGAGCAGGTCGAGCAGCACCTGAGCGGCGAACCGGGTGGCCCCGACGCCCAGACCCGTGAAACCCGTGGCGTAGGCCACGCGGCCGGCCCGCGCGGTGCCGTAGAACGCGCAGAACCGCGTGGACGTGTCGATCGCCCCGGCCCACCGGTGACTGAACCGGAGGCCCTCGAGCTGCGGGAACGTCGTGAAGAAGTGCCTCGCCAGGCGCTCGTAGGAGGCCGGGCGGTCCTCGTGGGCCGCACTCATCCGGCGGCCGGCGTGGTAGATCGCGTCGTACCCGCCGAAGAGGATCCGATCGTCGGCCGAGAGCCGGTAGTAGTGGAACTGGTTGGCCATGTCGGACACGCCTTGGCGGTGGCGCCAGCAGATCGCGGCCCGCTGATCGGCGGACAACGGTTCGGTCATGAGCACGTAGTCGTAGACCGGGACCGTCATGAGCCGGGTGCGGCGCAGCAGCGACGGGAAGGCGTTGGTGGCCAGCACCACGCGGCGTGCGCGCACCCGGGCGCCGTCCGTGCGGACCTCGACGCGGCCGCCCGCGCCGCCGTCGGCGTCCCCGATCGAGCGCACCACCGAGCGCTCGTGGAGCAGCACCCCGGCCTGCGCCGCGGCCCGGGCGAGCCCGACGGCGAGCTTGGCCGGGTGGACCATCGCCGTGGAGCCGCGGTGCCACGCGCCGGCGAGGTAGGTGGGCGAGGCGATCTCGGCGCGCACCGCCGCTCGGTCCAGGCGCGTGGTGCCGGGCTCGTCCGGCACCTCGTCGAGCCATGCCACCTGGTGCGGCTCGATGGCTACCTCGAGCGACCCCGTGCGCTCGAGTTCGCAGTCCAGCCCCAGCTCCGCGACTGTCGAGACGATCTCGTCGAGGTTCTCCTCGCCGAGCCGGGCCAGCTGCTCGTACTCCTTCGGCCAGCGGCGGCGACCGTTCTCCGCACCGTGCGTCAGGGAGGCCTCGCAGAAGCCGCCGTTGCGGCCCGAGGCCGCCCAACCGACTGTCTGGCCCTCGAGCAGCACGATCCGCGCGAAGGGGTCCCGCCGGGCGGCCAGCAGCGCCGTCCACAGTCCCGTGTACCCGCCGCCGACGATCGCCAGGTCGCAGTCGACGTCCGACGTGAGGGCCGGGTAACGCTCGGCCCCGGCCACGTCGTCGAGCCAGAACGCGCGCAGCCGGCTGCCCGCCAGGGCGTGCGCGACGACGGCGGGGTCGGTGGGCTGCCGCTCGAACGCGGTCGAGATGGCCATGGGGCTCCCTGAGGTCCCGAGCAGTCAAGCGCCGACCTGTCCGCAAGGCAATCCTCGGCGCGCCGCACCGGCGGGCCGCAGCGCTGGCCGACCCGGTGCTCGACGCAGACCGCCGGCGAACGCTGAACGCCCCGCGAGCGAGGCGACGGCGGCCGGTCGGGCCCCCGACTCAGCCCCGGCGCCGCCGACCGGGGACGAACCGCGGCGTCCGGGCCGCGTAGGCCGGGTAGCCCGCGAACCGGCGAGCGAGGTGCCCCTCCTCCCACCGGGCCTTGCCCGTGAGGAGCCCGAGCAGGACCGCGAGAACCACCAGCCGCGGCACGCTGCCCGACGCCACCATCAAGGAGCCCATGGTCAGCAGCAGCCCCGTGTAGATGGGGTGCCGGACGATCCGGTAGAGGCCCCCGGTGCGAAGCCGGGCGTGCTCGTTGGGCAGCGGCACCGCGGTGAGCCCGCGGCCCAGGGCCGTGCCACCCACGAGCATGACGACCACCCCGGCGACGGCGCCGACCGTGCAGAGCACGGTGAGCCACGGCGGCACAGGCCAGTCGTCGCGCCCCGGCAGCACTACGAGCAGCCCGATGAGGGCGAACTGCGCCCCCACCAGCAGCCGGGCCGTGCGGGTCTCGGCAGGCGAGGGGGGCTGGTCTGCAGTCACCCGGCCATGATGCCCTGCCGGCGGCGGCGGGGCTCGACCGTCGAGCCCCGCCGCGCGGGACGACGTGCGACGGTGCCCTGGTGGGGGTTGCTGCCCGCTACGGTTTCCCGATGGATCGCGCACGGGCCGGAGGGTAGGACGACCTCGAGCACGGGTCGCGAGCGAGTGGGAGGGGTAGACCCGTCATGGCCCGGGTGATGCGCGCGGATCGAGCTCGCCCCCACCGCCGGGCCGGTCACCGTGGGGCTCGTCTTCCAGCCCGGAGCCAAGGTCGAGGCACGGGCCTACGCCGCGGTGCTGCGCCCGCTGGCCGAGGCCGGTGTGCTCGTGGTCGTCCCGCAGCAGCCGGTGGGCATCGGGTTCCTGGCCATGGGGGCATTCGAGGCCGCGCGCACCGCCCACCCCGAGATCACGCGGTGGGTGGTGGGCGGGCACTCCCGGCTCTGGGCCTCCTACCCCGCCTCCGACCTCAGCTCGACCCTGAGCGCAGCGGTGCTGTCCCTCTCGGGGAGCGAGGACGGCCTCGCCACCCCGGCGACGATCGAGGCGTCCCGCGCCGACCTGCCGGCGGGAACGACGTTCACCGTGGTCGGGGGGGTCTCGCACGCGTCCTTCGGCGACTACGGCCCGCAGCCGGGTGACGGCACGCCCACGATCGGCGCCGACGACGCCCGCGCGCAGATCTCCGGCGCGAGTGTGGCGTTCCTCGCCGCGCTGGCGCGCTGAGACCTCACGCCGCTCGGCTCCCGGCGATCGCCGCCCGCGAGTAGGGTCGAACCATCACGGCGGTGGGGCCCGCCTTCGACCGCGGCAACGACGCCGCCAACGGTCCCTGGTCTTGCACAAGGGTGGAGACTGCCGTGATCCTTCGACAGCCTCCCGCCACCGGGCCTCCCCGGTGCACCCGCGTGGCGGTGCCCGCGCCCAGGGTGGGCGTCGCGGCGGCACGGAAGGAGCACGTCGATGGGTACGTTCCGCATCGTCGAACTGTCAGCGCTCGAGATCCTGGACTCGCGGGGCAACCCGACGCTTCGGGTCAGCGTCGGCCTCGACTCGGGGGCGACCGGCCGGGCCGGGGTGCCGTCGGGCGCATCGACGGGGAGCCGCGAGGCCGTCGAGCTGCGCGACGGCGACGCCGCCCGCTACGGCGGCAAGGGCGTCCTGCAGGCCGTGGCCCACGTCGACGGCGAGCTCGCTGACGTGCTCAAGGCCGGGACCTGGGACTCCCTTGCGGGTGTCGACCAGGCGATGATCACGGCCGATGGCACCCCGAACAAGGCCCGGCTGGGCGCCAACGCGATCGTCGGGGTCTCCATGGCCGTGGCGCGGGCGCTCGCGGGGACCGGGGAGCTCTACGACGCGCTGCGCCCGTCCGGGGTGGCGATGCGCCTGCCTGTGCCGCACTTCAACGTGCTCAACGGCGGGGCGCACGCGCCCAACTCCCTGGACTTCCAGGAGTTCATGATCGCCCCGGTGGGTGCGCCGTCGTTCCCCGAGGCCGTGCGCGCGGGCGCGGCGGTCTACGGCACCCTGCGCGGCCTGCTCCAGAAGGCCGGGTTCGCGACGGGCCTGGGCGACGAGGGCGGGTTCGCCCCGGACATCTCCGCCCCCGAGGACGTGCTGGGACTGCTCGTCCAGGCCATCGAGGGTGCGGGGTACGCGGTCGGCCGCGAGGGTGTCGCGATCGCCCTGGACCCGGCGGCGAGCGAGTTCTACCGCGACGGGGCCTACCACGTCGCCGGCGAGTCCCTGAGCAGCGCGGACATGATCGAGCGGTACGCCGCCATGGTCACGGACTTCCCGGTCTGGTCCATCGAGGACGGCCTGGCGGAGGGCGACTGGGACGGTTGGGCCGCGATGACCGAGCGGCTCGGCGACCGCCTGCAGATCGTCGGGGACGACCTGTTCGTCACGAACCCGGCGATCATCACCGAGGCCATCGGCAAGAGGATCGCCAACTCGGCGCTCATCAAGGTCAACCAGATCGGATCGATCTCCGAGACGCTCGAGGCGATGCGCCTGTGCCGCGAGGGCGGGTACACGCAGATGGTCTCGCACCGATCGGGCGAGACCGAGGACTCTTTCATCGCCGACCTCACGGTCGCGACCGGCTGCGGGCAGCTGAAATCGGGCGCCCCCGCGCGCGGCGAGCGCGTCGCGAAGTACAACCGCCTGCTCGAGATCGCGGCGACGACGGACCTGCCCTACGGGCTCGCCTGACGGCGGCGTGACGGGCCCGGCGTCCGCGTCGGTCCGTCACGCGGCGAGGTGCGGCGGGCGCAGCGGGCGCGGCGTGCCGGTGCCGCCCTTCGAGGCGCCGAGCACGCCGACATCGACCGTCGCGGCCTCCGCCGCGAGCGCGTCGAGCCGGTGCAGCACCCGGCGCACCCGCGCCGTGGCGAACGGTGAGGGTGCCTTCTTCTGCCTGAAGGAGAAGTCCTCGAACCCCCGGTAGCACGACTGCGGTGTCACCCGGCCACCGGCCGCAACGTTGTAGGCGACCAGGCACGCCATCAGCTCGGCAAGCGCGCGCCGGTCAGCGGGGTCGGCGTCCTGCCCCGTCCACAGCTCCGGGAACCGGCCCAGCACGTCCAGGGCCGCCACGACGTCGTACCAGGTGGTGGGCCACTTGGCGACCTTGAGTGGTAGCCGTGGCCGAACATGTACGGCTTGGTCGTCGCCCGGCTTCGCCACACCCCCAGGGCGACCCGGGCCGCGCCGAGCACCTCGGCGGGCGCCGGTCCGCCGGCACCCACGAGCACGCGCGCAGGGCCTCGAGGGTGACCTGCGGGCACACGTCGCCCTTGCGGCCCGGCCCGCGGAACCCGCTCGCCGGGTCCGCGCGGCATTGCCAGGCGCGCCCCTGGGGGGTGTCGGCGAGGTCGTCGACCATGATGGCGAGCGCGCGCGTCACCCGCAGGTCCGCCCCGCGCCCGTACCGCAGCAGCACCTCGGTGATCGCGTGGGTGTCGCACAGCAGAGCGCCCCAGGTCGCGGTCGTCGAGCCGCGCACGCGTGCGAAGGAGGCGAACCGGCCGTCCTCCCCGAGCACGATGCCTGCGGCGATCCCCATGATCGGCACGGACAGCGGCGCGATGATCATCGCGCCGATCACCGTGGCCGTGGAGTCCGCGAGCACACCGGCGACGGCGACGAACCCGGACAGCACGAGCATCGCCCAGAAGGCGGTGACCTTCGAGTGGCGGTCACCCGCCGTGAGGTCAAACTTGCCGGTGAGGTCGGCCAGGGGTCGACGCTGGGTCTGCGGCAGGACGTGCTCCCACACCGAGGTCATGGCCGCATGGTCCGGCACCGGGCGCCCCGACCGCGCGAGCCGCGCCGGTGCGTCACCCCGGCTCGGAGGTCTCCACGTTGAGGATGTTCCCGTCCGGGTCCTCGAACCACAGGCTGCGGCCCTCGCCCCAGGACGCGACGCCATCCAGCCAGTCGATCCCCGGTGCCTCGAAGGCCTGGAAGCTCAGCCCGTGGTCGCGCAGGGCCTGGACCTCGGCGTCGAAGCGATCGCTGGGCACCTGGAAGGAGATCGCCGTCGCGCGGTTCGTGCCGGCGAAGCTGGACGGGTAGACGAGGAAGGACGTCGACCCGGCGCGGTACACCACGCCGTCGGCCACATCGCTCTGGGCCACGAAGCCGAGGACCTCTTCGTAGAACTGCCGAGCGCGGGCCAGGTCGGTCACCGCGAGGGTGGGCATCGAGTCGTGGTCGGCGAGCATGGCGCCTCCTCCGCGTACCGGGGCGGCGGTCGCCCGACGCAGCTTCGGACGCTACGCGTCGGGCCCGACCCGGTCAACGGGCTCGGTGGCAGCCGTGGTCAACTGGGTCGTCGAGCCGTCGCGCTGGCGCGGAACGACGCGCACGCGGGCGTACGGAACGAGCCCGTGCCGGGCCCGCACCGCGAGCTCGCGTCGGTACAGCAGCTCTTCACGGCGCCTCGCGCGCTCGACGTCGTCGGTCATCTCACCACCCGCTAGATCATCGGCAGATCCGTGCAGAACTGGAGGCCGGCCGTGGGTCCCGGCGCGAGGATCACCCGACGGGCAGCTTGACCGCTGATGCGGCCGTCGCGATCACCGCGCGGCGAGCTCGAAGACCTGGCGGGACATGCCGCTGCACCGGGTGTCGGCCGACCCATGGCCCGACGACGGCCCCCGAAGCGGGGGCCGGTCAACGCGCGGCAGGCTCCTCGACCCAGAGCGCTCGACGCGGGCAGGCCTTGACGGCCCGCCGCGCCTGCGCGAGGGCACCTGGTTCGAGCGGCCCGACGACCGGGTAGCCCCACCGGTCGAGGTCGATCGCATCCGCGGCGATCCGTGCGCACAGCCCGACGCCCTCGCAGAGCAGCGGGTCCACCCGCAGCACGGCACCCTGGACCACCCGGCGGCTCATCGCTGCTCCTGCGGCATCGGGAAGACGGACCGCGGCACGGACTGGCACGGTCGGCCCTCGGCGTGGTCCGCCAGGTGGTCGGCGAACACCCCGACGGCCGACGCTATGAGGCGTGTCGCTCCGTCGGGATGCCGGCACGCGCCGCGACCCTCGACCGCCCGGACGTCGGCGTGCAGACGCGCGAGCTCGCCGGCCGGCGCCCTCCCGGACGCGAGCAGCTCGAGGCTCCCGGCGAGCGCCGGCAAGCCGAACAGGCACGGGCCGCACTGGTGGGCGCTCATCGATGCCAGGTAGGCGGTCATCGCGGCGGTCTCGGTGACGCCGCACGCCCCCGGCGGCAGGGGGACGACGACTCCGGCCCCGAGGGCGAACCCCGCGGCCCGGAAGTCCTCAGGGTCCATCCGCAGGTCGGCGACCTGCGACCAGGCGATCCACGTCCCGCCGTAGCCGCCGACGAGCACGGCCTGGGGCGGTGGCCCCAGGGACCAGCCGACGCCGGTGAGCAGGTCGGCGACGCGCACGGTCCGCTCGACCTCGACCACCCGCCGCCCGGTCGGGGTGAGCACCGTGGCCAGCACGGTGGTCGGCACGAGGCCGCGGGCGACCAGGGCCAGCCGCGCCAGCGTCTCGACGTTCTGCACCACCGTGGACGGCTCGCCCGGTCCCGGGAACCGGCGCAGGGTAGGCAGCGCGGGACCGCCGGCGATCGCGCGGGCGATGGCGTTGGACTCTCCCGAGAGGTAGTGGCTCGGGCCGCTGACGACCTCCACCGGCAGGTCGGCACCGGGCAGGTGGCGCCGCTCGGCGAGCGCGTGCTCGATGGCCGCGCGGGCGCCGTCGTCGTCCCCGTGCAACCACACGACGACGCGCCGGGCGCCGAGCGCCTCGGCAGCGAGCGCCATCCCGTCGAGCACCAGGTGCGGCCGTTGACGCATCAGCGTCCCGTCCTTGGCGCTGACCGGTTCGCTCTCCGCCCCGTTGGCGACCAGCGTCAGCGGACCGGTGCCCCGGAGCACGGCGCGCCACTTGAGGGCCACCGGGCCGTGTGCGCCGCCGTGCCCGGTCAGGCCCACCCGCTCGACGAGGTCGACGAGCGCGCGGGTGCCGGGCGGCCGGGGGCCCAGCCGCGCAAGGTGGGCGATGGCGCTCTCGGTCAGGCCGGCCCCAGGACCACCGGCCGGCACCGCGGGGCCGACGAGGCTGAGCCAGGCGTCCGCGAGGAGCAGGCGGGCCGTGGCGGGCGAGCCGACGCTCAGAACGGGCGCTGCGGACGCCACGGCCGGGGGTCCGGCTGGCGCCAGCGGGGGCAGCTCGGCCGGGTCGGCAGCCGTCCGGTCAGGGGCGAACCAGGTCATGGTCTCGCTCATCGTCCCGCTCCGCTCGTCTGGCTCGGGCGGCGTCGACCGGGGGTCGGGGTGCCCTGCTCGGCCAGCCCGCGGGTCAGCTCCGCCACGCGGTCAGCCGGGGTCTTGGCCGCGTACCGCGTCACGGCCAGGCCGAGCAGCGCGGCGCCGGTGGCCAGGTAGAAGCCCTGCAGGGCAGCGATGTCCGAGCCCGCCAGCACGCTGTGCGCCCAGACCAGGCCGAGCGCCAGCGCGGCCACCTTGTGGAGCGGCCACCAGATGCGCGCGGCGAACCGCCCGGCGAAGGTCGCCGTCAGCCCGGTGACGAGGCCGGACCACAGGGCGAGCACGCCCAGCGTCACGGCGACGGGCCGGTAGGTCGAGGCCATGGGAAGCAGCGCCCCCGCCCAGCCCACCTGCGCCCACGGGTCGGTGGCCAGGACCACCACGTGCAGCACGGTGAACACGAGTGTGAAGGTGGCCAGCGTGACGTGCATCGACTGCCGCGTGCGCGGTGCGGGCAGGCGCAGGTGACGGGCCCAGGGGTGGGCCAGCACCAACCCCGTCGCGACGAGCAGCAGCAGGAGCAGGTAGGACGTGACGCCGCTTGCCCGGCCGAGCACCCAGTGCACGGCGTCGCCCTGTAGCGCGTCGAGCACCAGCCACGCGGCCGTGGCGACCGACGCCGAGCCCGCGAGGGTCAGCAGCAGGGTGCCGGCGGTGAGGGTCACCGGGGGCCGTTCATGCACGGTCGCGCCTCCAGATCACTGCGGGGTCCATCGACGACGACGTCCCGATGGTGCCGTCCTGCCGCACCCAGGCCGCGGCGAGGCCGAGGTGCTCGGCGTGGGCGGCGACCGCGTCGGCGCCGGCGAGGAAGAGGGTCTTGGCCCAGACCTCGGACCAGGCCGGGTCCGGGGCGACGACCGTCACGGCGACGAGCCCCTTGCCGCCGGCCGTCCCGGTCCTCGGGTCGAGGAGGTGGTGCACGGGGATCCCCCCGGCGCGCCACCGGCGCAGCAGCGTCGATGACGTCGCGCAACCGGTGTCGGTGACATCGAGCACCAGGACGGGCTGGCCGCCGCCGTGCGGGTCCTGCACACCGACCCGCCACAGCGGGCCGTCCGGCCCGGCACCCGCGAGGTGCTGATCGCCGCCCGCGTCGACGAGGACTCCGTCCCCTGCACCGACGAGCTCCGCCGCGGCCCACCGGACCGCCAGGCCCTTGCCGATGCCGCCGAGGTCGATCGGCAGACCGCCGAGGTGGAGCAGGCGCAGGCCGCCGTCGGTCACCACCTCGGGCCGCCAGGGCGGCAGGGGGAGCGCTGCCCGGCCAGGGGCGACTGCCTCCTCGCCCTCGTCCTTCCCGGCCGGCACCGGGACGGCTGCCGGCAGCGCGAGGTCGGTCCCGAACGGCAGGGACCTGTCGTACCCCCAGGCGAGCAGGACGCCCAGCACGCGCGGGTCGAACACGCCGCGGGTCTCGTGATGGGCGCGGGCCGCCTCGAGGACGGCGTCCGCCAGGACGTCCGGCACCACGTGCCAGGCGTCCGGGGCGGCGTTGGCCTGCGACAGCGCGCTCGCCGGGTCGAACCGGGAGCAGTGCCGCTCGACCGAGCGGATGATGTCCTCCGCGCGGTCGAGGTGACGCTCCGCATCGGAGCCGGGGCGGACCACGCGCAGCTGCACGGGGCTGGCCATCGAGCGGAACGACCGCTCGACATGGCCGGCGGTGAGCGTCGTGACCGCCTCGGCACTCATCCCGAGGCCTTGGTGGTCGTGTTCGTGGCCGGGGCCGGTGCGGGAGCGGGAGCAGCAGCGGCAGCGGCAGC
>Ga0105047_10005278_pt1 | contig 22257 bp, 20 predicted proteins | sample MAT04_FD_78384 | JGI IMG/M metagenome (GOLD analysis project Ga0105047, IMG submission 78384) | Freshwater microbial communities from Lake Fryxell liftoff mats and glacier meltwater in Antarctica - MAT-04 (megahit assembly) | ecosystem: Environmental > Aquatic > Freshwater > Ice > Liftoff... | reverse complement strand
GGCCCCGGCTCCAACCGGGCCAGCGGAAGCGCTACGTAACGGCACCTGTGATGTGGCGCTTCCGACCAACAGGTCCAGACCGCCCTCGCTCCGATGGACTACTCAGGCGATGCTGCGCCAGGCGGCCAGGCGCTCGGCGCTGTCGTCGCCGGGCAACGGCAACTGGCAGACGACCTTCAACGTGGGCCACTCGCTGGGCGTGAGCTGCTGGTACTCGAACGCCAGGTCGCCGGCACGCGGGTGGCGGTAGTGGCGCACGCGGGTCTGGAACTGGGCGACGTCGAGCTGGGCCCACCACTGCGCGAACTCGGGGCTCGCCACACGGAGGCGCTCGACCAGCGCCACCACCTTCGGGTCGGTGCGCAGCCCGGCGGTGCCGGCGCGGAACTCGGCCATGATGCGGCGGGCCTGGTCGGGCCAGTCGGTCATCAGCGCTCGTGCGTTGGGTTCGGCGAACACCACCCACAGCAGGTTGCGATCCTCCGGCGACAGCTGCTCGATGGTGGGGTAGAGCAGCGCCTGGGCACGGTTCCACGCCAGGTACTCCCAGCGCGGCCCGAGCACGTAGGCGGGTGCGGGGTTCATCGACTCGATCAGGCGCACCAGCGCATCGGGGGCATCGTCGACGTCGGGCACCGGTTCGCCGGGCGTGCGGGTGGCCAGCGTGAGCAGGTGATGGCGCTCGGCATCGTCGAGGCGCAGGCTGCGGGCCAGTGCTTCCAAGACGTCGACCGACGCGTTGATCGGCCGACCCTGCTCCAGCCACGTGTACCAGGTGACCGACACCCCGGCCAGCAGCGCGATCTCCTCGCGCCGCAGCCCCGGCGTGCGCCGTGCGCGTCCAGCGGGCAGGCCGACGTCCTCCGGGCGCAGCGCTTCACGGCGCGCCCGCAGGAAGGCGGCAAGTTCGTCGCGACGATGCATGGACACCATTCGATCACGCCACAGGGGCGATGAGCGCGCCGGTTTGCGCACCCAGCCTGGTGGTGTCAGCCCCCGTTGGCGGCCGGCTCGTAGGGACGGCACGGCTGGCCGCGCAGGTCGCCGCAGCCGTCGGGCGCTGCCGGCAGCACCGGCGTCTCGGTGAGCGCGGTGAGCACCAATGTGGAGGGGTGCTCGGCGTCGTGGGCGATGGTGACGGTTTCGCCGTCGCTGATGGTGCGGAAGACCCAGATGGCCCGGTTGTTGCCGGGCGCGTCGATGGTGATGCGCAGGCGGCTGCCCGCGCGGAACGGGTGGGCGAACGGGAACAACTCCACGCGCACTGGCGTGAACTCGCCCTCCGGCAGCGGCGCCGCGTCGGCTTCCAGGTGCGTGTGTACGGGCCGCAGGTCGGTGCTCGCTGCGGTGTCGAGCGCTCGACGGCTGGCACGCAACCAGCCGCTCTGCACGTACACCTCTGTGCCGTCGGCGCGCACCTCGGTGAGCGTCACCTCCAGGTCGGTGTCGGCGGTGCTGCTCTGCACCCACAGGTCGACCGAACCGCTACCGATCATCACCTGGTCGGCAGCGAACGGTGCGGTGACGAAACCCAGCCCGGTGCCGTCGGCGAGCGGTTGCCAGTCGTACTGCACATCGGCGCGCCACACGCCGTTGCTGCCGCCCGTGTAGAACGTTTCGGGCAGTGCGTCGGGGTCGGCGGTGTAGCTGCTGTTGCCCGTGCCTGCGGTGGTGCCGTCATTGAGTAGCTGGCCATTGCTACTCAGCAGGAACTCGGTGACAGTTGTCTCGGGAATCGGCCACTCGTCGAACTCGACCACCAGTGCGGGCTCGGGGGTGCCGTTGGGGAACCCCTCGTTGGCACCCTGCTCCAGGAGCACCCGCACCGACGGCTCGGCTTCGAACTCAGCAAGCGCCTCGTCGTAGGTCATGCCAGCGAAGCGACTGTCGAACGGACCGAAGGCCGACACGCCCCAGATGGCTCCGCCGAGCGCACCGGCGATGGTGCCACCGAACGACAGGTCGGGCACCTTTTTGCCGACGTAGAGCTGCAGGAATTCCATGTAGCGGCGGGCGATGGGCGGGCTGAGCGACTCGGTGTGCAACCCGTTGGTGAGCGTGACGTACAGGTGCGGTGCGGAGGTGAACGACGGCAGCATCGCGGGGAAGCGGCCGCCGGTCTGCTCGTCCTGCCATGCGCCGGCCAGGAACACGGGCACCTGGATGCGGTCGACGAAGGTGGCCGGCGCCAGCGCGTCGCCGAGCTCTGCGGAGTAGAACGGGCTGTCGTCGATCTCGGCGACCAGGTCGGGGTTCTGCAGGCGCAGCGCCTGGTTGGTTTCGCACATCTTGTCGCCGCCATCGACGCGGCCCCGTTCCCAGCCCTGCCCATATGGCCGCGACTGGTCGACGCGCTGCTGGGTCCATTCGACGGCGAACCCGGTGTTGAGGATGCCGCCGGGGTACAGCGTGCTGCGGTAGCTGTCGTCGAGCACGGAAAGGGGAGTGATGCTGTTGAGGCTCGGCGGCTGCGTGGCCGCCACGAACAGCTGGCTGATACCGGGATAGCTGATGCCGACCATGCCCACTTCGTTGTCGAGTACCCACGGCTGCGCGGCGACGGCCTCGATGACGTCGTAGCCGTCGAGTGACTGCACGGTCTCGAAGTAGCGGAACGAGCCGCCGCTGCAGCCCGTGCCGCGCATGTTCACCCCCACGTAGGCGAGGCCCTGCGTGGTGTACAGCGCGGCGAGGTCGGCGCTGCCTGGGTCGCTGGGCTGGTAGCCGCTGTACTCGACCACGGTGGGGTAGGGCCCTGCATCGGCTGGGCCGGGCAGGATGACGTTGGCGCTGAGCGTCGTGCCGTCGCGGGTGGTGATGTACCCGAACCCGCCCTCGGGCAGCAACGGCTGCTCGGCGTACAGCTCCTGCTCGGGCACGTCGGTGGCCGCTGCGACGGCGACGGCCTCGCTGCGCTCGGTGGCGGTCTGCAGCTCGTAGCCAGCGCCCGGCTCCAGGTTGCGGAACAACAGCGAACCCTGCTCGTCGACCTCGCCGGAGGCGACCACGTCGCCGGCGTTGACCACGTCGATCTCGGTGCCTGGCTCGGCGTCGAGCACTGCAATCTGCTCGGTGCCCGGCTGCACTGTGAACGAGGCGGGCTCCAGCTCGGCAGGGATGGTCGTGTTGGGCGCATCGGTGCTGGGTGCGGCGGTGGTGGCCGGCGCCTCGGTGGCAGTGGTACTGCCACCACCGTCGTCGCTGCAGGCAATCACGAGTACAGGAACGATCAGCAGTGCGGCGAGGCGTCGCAGGTTCATCGGCGGAGTATTCCATGACGCAGCGCCGCGCCCCCGACCAGAGCGGCCACAATGGGGGTGTGATCGAACTCCCCGCCATGCTCCGTGACCTGGAACTGCTCGTCAACACCGAGTCGCCCTCGCTCGATGTCGCGCTGCTCGCGCAGTCGGCGCAGGTGTTGGCCGGCATCATGGAGGCGCGGTTGGGTTCGGCCCCGGCCATCATCCCCGGGCCCGCTGGGCCGCACGTGCACTGGGTCGGCAGCGGCACCCCGAAGGTGCTCATCATCGGCCACCACGACACGGTGTTCCCGGTCGGCACGTGCGCGGCCCGCCCGTTCGCAGTGGTCGACGGTAAGGCCACCGGCCCCGGCGTGTTCGACATGAAGGCTGGCATCGTGCAAGCCATTCACGCGGTGGGCTCGCTGGCCGACCCGAGCGGCGTCGAGATCCTCATCACCAGCGACGAAGAGGTGGGCAGCGACACCAGCCGCGACCTCATCGAGCAGCGAGCGCTCGCCTGCGGCAACGTGCTGGTGTGCGAGCCGAGCGCCGACGGCGGCGCGCTGAAGATCGCCCGCAAGGGCGTGGGCACCTTCGAGGTGGTGGTGCACGGCCGGGCCGCACACGCCGGGCTCGAACCCGAGAAGGGCGTCAACGCGCTGCTCGCAGCCGCCGAGCTCATCACTCACATCGCCACGTTCGGCGACCCCGCCACTGCCACCACGGTCACGCCCACCGTGGCGGTGGCCGGCACGGCGGAGAACGTGGTGCCTGCGCTGGCCCGGGTGAAGGTCGATGTGCGCGTCGAACAGCCGGGCGAGAAGGAGCGCGTGGAGGCGCTGTTCGCCGCGCTCACCACGTCGGTGCCGGAGGCAACCATCGAGGTGATGGGCGGCATCAACCGGCCCCCCATGCCGGCAACCGCCTCGGCGACATTGTTCCCGGTGGCAGTGGCAGCAGCCGTGGCAGCGGGGCTCGGCGGGGTGCAGGGTGTGGCGGTGGGCGGCGGCAGCGACGGCAACTTCACCGCCGCCTGCGGGGTGCCCACACTCGATGGCCTCGGTGCCGTCGGCGGCGGCGCCCACGCCGACCACGAGCACGTGCTGGTCGGCACCATGGTCGACCGTGCGCGCCTGCTGGCTGCGCTCATCGACCAGCTCTGACTCGAACACGCTCCAAACCCTCATCCCAGTCCTACGGCCCCGTCAGGGCGCCAGCCTCTCGCTGCTGTCGCGGCCCGCAAGCTGGATTCCTGGAGCGGCAACCTGAGTTGTCGTGAGGTCGCACTGGCGACAACCACCATTGTCGGTGGGGAAACCGATTGCACCCTGCCCGCTGGGCGGTCCACTGAAGATCCGACCGCACCCCGACCGAGAAGTGACAGGCCGGGCGTCGCTCGACCGAGCTAGTCGGTGCCGCCCTCGATGGCCATCAGGCCGCCGCTGCCGAGGGTGCCGGCGTTGCGGTACACCTCCAACTTGTTGCGGCTGTCGTCGATGTCGAGGTTGCGCATCGTTAGCTGGCCGATGCGGTCGAGCGGGCCGAACGCCTGATCCTCCACCTTCTCCATGCTCAGCCGTTCGGGCGCGTACGTGAGGTTGGGGCTGACGGTGTCGAGGATGGTGTAGTCGTCGCCGCGGCGCAGTCGCAGGGTGACCTCACCCGTGACCGCCGCACCGACCCAGCGCAGCAGCGGCTCGCGCAGCATCAGGCCCTGCGGGTCGAACCAGCGACCCTCGTAGAGCAGGCGCCCGAGGCGGCGACCCATGGTGCGGTAGTTCTCGATGGTGTTCTCGTTGTGGATGCCCGTGACCAACCGCTCGTAGGCGATGTGCAGCAGCGCCAGGCCGGGGCCTTCGTAGATGCCGCGGCTCTTGGCCTCGATGATGCGGTTCTCGATCTGGTCGCACATTCCCAGGCCGTGACGACCGCCGATGACGTTGGCGGCGAGCACCAGCGCGACTTTGTCGGCGAACTCCTCACCGTTGATGGCCACCGGCCAACCCTCGTGGAAGCGAATGGTGACGACCTCGGACTCGATGGCCACGTCGTCGCGATAGTGCGCCACGCCCATGATGGGGTCGACGATGTCCATGGAGGTGCCCAGCTCTTCGAGCAGCTTCGCCTCGTGCGTGGCACCCCAGATATTGGCGTCGGTGCTGTACGCCTTCTCCTTGCTGGTCCGGTACGGCAGGTCGCGCTGGATGAGGAACTCGCTCATCTCGGCGCGGCCGCCGAGCTCGTCGACGAACGCCTCGTCGAGCCACGGCTTGTAGATGCGCAGGTTGGGGTTCACCAGTAGGCCGTAACGGTAGAAGCGTTCGATGTCGTTGCCCTTGTAGGTGCTGCCGTCGCCCCAGATGTCGACGCCGTCGTCCTGCATCGCACGCACCAACAGCGTGCCGGTGACGGCGCGGCCCAGCGGGGTGGTGTTGAAGTACGTCTTGCCGGCGGTGGTGATGTGGAAGGCACCGCACTGCAGTGCCACCAGCCCCTCGTGCACCAGTTCGGTGCGGCAATCGACGATGCGGGCGTGCTCGGCGCCGTACTGCTTGGCGCGGTCGGGCACGCCGGGCAGGTCGTCTTCGTCCTGCTGGCCGAGGTCGGCGGTGTAGCAGTAGGGCACGGCGCCCTTCTCGCGCATCCAGGCCACAGCCGCCGAGGTGTCGAGACCACCGGAGAAGGCAATGCCGACGCGTTCGCCGACGGGAAGGGAAGTGAGCACCTTTGACATCGGCGTCGACGCTACCGACTTCGGCGATACATGCCCGCGGTGCAGGCGAGCGACACCAGCAGGCCAGCGCCGGCCAGTGCGAACTCGATGGCGGCGAAGCCTGGCTCTTCGGCCAGGTCGAGCGCAGCGATGCCGGCGGTGGCCAGTGCGCCGCCCACACCCCACCACGGCAGCCACTTCATGCGGCGCAGGCCGCCGATGCACAAGCCGAGTGGGAAGACGATCGGCAGCAGACTGATGAGCACGAAGCGCGGCTCGGTGGACGGGCCGAGCCACCACGTGGACAACCCCACCAGCCGCGAACTGGCCCACACGGCCACGAACGATGCGGCTACGAGCAACCAGCCCACCCAGAACACAACCGTCCAGCCGGCGGTGAGCTGACCAGGCAACGACGGTGGCGGTGGCAGTGCAGCAGGTGGCGGAGGTATGGGCGTGGCGAACACCATGGGCGGCGCGGGGTGTTCGAACGGTGCGGGGCTCGGCGACGGTTCCATCTGCGCCGGAAGGGTATCGCCGCCATCACCGTCGCTGCTGTCACGGCGCACTCCGTGGCGGGTAACCTTTGCGCCCGTGACCGGCGAGCCATTCCGCAAGCTCAGCATCTTCTTCCCCATGTGGAACGAGGAGGCCTACATCGAGCGCGCCGTCGGCTACGCCAAGGACGAGTGCGAGTACCTCGTGCAGCACGGTGACATCCTCGACTACGAGCTGATCGTGGTCGACGATGCGAGTACCGACTCCACCGCCGCCATGGCCGACGCGATGGCCGCCGCCGACCCGCATGTGAAGGCGGTGCACCACCCGGTGAACCGCAAGTTGGGCGGTTCCATCAAGACCGGGTTCGCCGCGGCCACCGGCGACCTGGTGCTCTACAGCGACGCCGACCTTCCCTTCGACATGGTCGAGCTGCGCCAGGCCATCCGGCTGATGCGCTACTACGACGCCCACGTCGTCAGCGCCTACCGCCTCGACCGCACGGGCGAGGGTGCCAGCCGCGCCATCTACACGTTCTTCTACAACGTGCTCATCCGGCGACTGTTCGGTGTTCGCCTGCGCGACATCAACTTCGCCTTCAAGCTGTGCCGCACCAGCATCTTCGAGCACATCTCGTTGCAGAGTGAAGGCTCGTTCATCGACGCCGAACTCATCATCCGCAGCAAGAAGCTCGGCTACGACGTCATCCAGTTCGGGGTCGACTACTTCCCGCGCACCCGCGGCGAGAGCACGCTGGCCTCACTCGGAGTGATCAGAACCATCCTCCGTGAGATGTTTGCACTCCGCAGTGAACTGCGTGACATCAAACCGGTCATCGGCCCGTCATCCTGAGGCCAGCACGGCGTCGAGCGTTGGTAGATTCGTCGCATCCGACCGCTCCGGAGTAGTTCGTGAACAGCCGTAGACCCCCAGCCCAGCCTCGACGTCGCAAGCCTGCACCGGCACGCAAGCCGTCGCCGGCCGGTCGTTGGATGCCCGCACTCGCTGCAGGCAGCGTGCTCGCTGTCGTGGTCTTCGCCGGTTTCTCCGGCGGCAGCGACGGCGCCACCAGCGACAGCAACCCTTACGGCGAAAACCCTGGTGCGGTCGACACCGGCCTCACCGTGCCGGTCAGCACGCTCGAGGCGGTGGTCATCGCCACCGACCCCGCATTGGTGAAGTCCCAGCTCACGCAGCCGCTCAGCCAGGGCATGTTCGGCGAGCAGGTGAAGGCAATGCAGCAGCGCCTCACCGACCTCGGCTTCCAGCCCGGCCCCATCGACGGTCAGTTCGGCTCGGGAACGAAGCAGGCGCTGTGGGCCTTCGAGAAATTGGTGCTCAACGCGCCGTACAACAGCCCCACCGGCGTGCTCACCAACGACATATGGCAGACGATGCAGGACAACATCGCCGTGCAGCCGCGCCGCACCAACAGCAGCACCACCCACGTCGAGGTGTACCTGGAGAAGCAGGTGCTGGTGGTGTTCGAGAACGACATCGCCGTGTTCATCACGCACATGTCGTCGGGCAAGCTCAACCCCGACGGCACCCCCGAGACGTTCTGCGAGGTCGTCAAGATCGACACCGACGAAGAAGGCAACCCGCTGCCCGAGCCCGTCGAGAAGGGCATTTGCGCCGAGTCGAAGACGCCCGGCGGCGTGTTCAAGTTCACCCGCCGCTACGAAGGCAAGCGCCTCGGCCCGCTCGGCGGCATGGCCGACCCGGTGTACTTCAACTACGGCATTGCAGTACATGGCGCCGAGAACGTGCCGCTCGAGCCCGCGTCGCACGGTTGCATTCGCATTCCCAACTTCCTCAGCAAGGCGTTCCCGGCGCTGGTGGCGAAGGGCGATCAGATCTGGGTGTGGGACGGCAAGAAGGAGCCCGAGCAGCAGTCGCAGAACGACATGCTGCCCAGCTTCAACCGACCCGACCCGAACTACACCACCACCACCTCGAGCACCACCAGCACCACCACCTCCACCACGGCGGTCGCCACCACGACGACGAAGCCGAAGACCACCACCACCACGGTCTCGCCCTCCACGACGTCGACCACGACGACGACCACCACCACCGCGCCGTAGCCCTAGCCGAAGCGGCCCGAAGCCCCCGCCGCCGCGCCCTCGTGCTAGCCGCGCCGCTCGCGCCAGCGCCCCACGCTGTACGTAAAGCTGGGGGGTACTGCCACGTGGTTGCGGTCAGCCATAGGTGCTGACGCACATGTTGAGGCCGCCTTGCACCCCCGTGCGGAACGCGTCGACCTTCTCGAACGCACTGCCGGAAACGTTGGTGTCGGTGCTGACGTCGCTGCGGCCGATGGCGGTGGTGATGGCCTCGTCGAGGTCGCCCGCCGACAAGACTACGGGGCTCAGCTCGGGGGCCGGTGGCACGATGCTGGACACCCAGGCGCCGGTGAGGCAGTCGTTGTACAGCGCTCGCGGTTCGCCTGCCTTCGAGCCGCCCAGAGCGGTCTGGATGGCGTCGCTGTAGGCGTTGGAGAACAGGTAACCCACCGACGTGTCGCCCGTGAGCGGGTCGAGCGAGAGCGTCAGCATTGCGTCCTGGTCCCAGTAGATGGTGTTGTCAGCGGCGCAGAACACCACATTGCCCGCGTAGGCACCCGGGTCGACACCTGCGCAGGTGGGGTACGGCCCGGCGTTGGCGAACGGCTTGTAGGTAGGCGGCGTGAACGGCACACCGTTCTGCGCAGCCAGGTCGACCCAGAAGAAGTCGAGGCCGACCGGGATGAGCGTGATGATGTCGGCGGCGCCGGTCTCGGGATCGGGGTTGGGGTCGATCAGGGGGAGGTTGCCGGCGTTGGGGTCTTCCTTGTCGAACACGATGTCGACCAGCGCATCGACGCGGTTCTCGTCGAAGAAGGTCTTGCACCGCAGTACGCCGCCCTCGAAGCCGTCCTGGAACGCACCCACACGGTCGAAGCCGGTGCCGTGCGCGTTCGGATCGAATCCGCCGTTCTCGACTGGGTCGCGCACGTTGAGCATTGCGATCATTCCGGCTCGCACGTCGGCGTCGTCGAACGTGATGACATTGCTGCCGCCACTGACTGCGTGCGCCACCCATGCGCCCGCGAAGCAGTCGGCCTGTTGCTCCTTGAGCACCACGGGGTTCTCCCACTCGCCCGAGCGGGCCTGCACGGCATGGCCGAACTCGTGAGCGAGAACGATGGCGACGGCCTCCTTGCCCAATTCGCCCACGAGCGCAGGCAGCAGGTTGGCGTCGTCGTAGGCCATGAAGTCGCCGACGATGCAGTAGAAGGCGTTGCCCGCCACTTCGTCGTACGAAGTGCTGTCCTTGCCACACCCTGGGATGGGTTCCTGGCGCTCGGGATAGGCGGCGAAAATGCCACCCGACAGTTGTTCGAAGGGCGCGCCGTAGGCCTCGGGGTAGGCGAGGTTCCAGAACGCCGCGATGTCACCGAAGGCGGTTGTGAGAAAGCCGTCGTAGTCCTGCGCTGGCTTCGTGCTGCCGAAGTCGATGACGCCTGGGATGATGGTGAAGACGGGCTCGACCGGCACCGTGGCACCGGGCACCGTGGTGTCGGTGGGGATCAGCTGACCACCGCCGTCATCGCCTCCGGCGCGCGACCGGGTCGCGGTGACCCCCGGGTCGGCTGCACCACAGCCCACCGCGAATACTGCCAACACACCGACGAGTCCCATCAGACGAGCGCGCACGTTCTGGAGCATAGGCCACCCGAAACGTCGGTGGTGAGCCAGAATGTCAAGGATGTACAAATCCCCTGCCACCGCCGTCTTCGCCGATCGCCTCCAGCGGGCGCGCGCCAGCATGGAGCGCTCCGGAATCAATGCGTTGCTGGTGTCGGTCGGCAGTGATCTCCCGTACCTCACGGGCTACGAGGCGATGCCGCTCGAGCGCCTCACGATGCTGGTGGTGCCATGCGACGGGGAGGCCACGCTGGTGATTCCCCGGCTCGAGGCGCCGCGGGTGGTCGACCAGCCTGGCGTGTTCACGCTGCTGCCGTGGGGCGAGACCGACGACCCCGTTGCGCTCGTTGCCGGCCTCATCGGCACCCCTGCGGTCGCCGCCGTGGGCGACACGATGTGGGCGCGGTTCCTTGTCGAGTTGCTCGGGCATTGGCCGTCGGGCACCACCCGCTACCTTCGCAGTACCGCCGTGATGAACGACCTGCGCATGTGTAAGGACGCCGCCGAGATCGCTGCCTTGCAGGCCGCCGGTGCTGCCGCCGATCGGGTGGCCGCGCAGTTGCAGGCCGGGCAGATCCCGCTCGTCGGTCGCACCGAGGCACAGGTCAGCGCGGATCTGTCGGCCCGGCTCATCGCCGAGGGGCACGACATCGTCAACTTCGCCATCGTCGCCGCCGGCGAGAACGCTGCCTCGCCGCACCACCACCCGGGCGACCGTGTCATCCGTGAGGGCGAGCTGGTGCTGTGCGACTTCGGTGGCACCATGGCCGGCTACTGCAGCGACATCACCCGCTGCGTCTCGCTCGGCGACCCGCCGGCCGAGGTGGCCGAGGCATACGCAGTGCTGCACGAAGCCCAAGCCGTCGGCGTCGCCGCGGGCGTTGTGGGCGCCGCCTGCCAAGACGTCGACCGTGCTTCACGAGCCGTCATCGATGCGGCCGGCTACGGGCAGTACTTCATCCACCGTACGGGCCACGGCATCGGCATGGAAGCGCACGAAGACCCGTACATGGTGGAGGGCAACGCGCTGCCCATCGCCGCCGGCCACGCGTTCAGCGTCGAGCCGGGTATCTACGTGCCCGGCAAGTGGGGCATGCGGTTGGAAGACATCGTGGTGGCCACCGCCGATGGGCCGCTGGCGCTGAACAACGCCGACCACGCGCTCGTCACGCTGGGCTGAACCGGCTCGCGTGAAGCTGGCGCGATGCTGGATCTGAAGATCATCGCGGGCAAGGTCGTCGACGGCCCGGGTGGCGCGGCAGTGCGAGCGTCCGTTGGTGTTCGCGACGGCCGCATCGTGGCGGTCGGCGAGGTGCTCGAACCTGCCGTCGAAGTGATCGACGCGACCGACCTGGTGGTGGCGCCCGGGTTCATCGACATCCACACGCACTACGACGCGCAGGCGTTCCGGGACACCACCCTCAGCCCGTCACCACCGCACGGCGTCACCACGGTGATGGCCGGCAACTGCGGCTTCACCATTGCGCCGCTGGTCGAGAGGGCGGCGCCGTGCGCGCCGACGACGCCGACTACCTGATGCGCATGCTGGCCCGGGTGGAAGGCATGCCGCTGGAGAGCCTGCACCAGGCGTGCCCTGGAATTGGGGTACGAGCGCCGAATACTTCGACCGCCTCGACGGCACGTTGATGCCCAACATCGGGTTCATGGTGGGGCACAGCGCCTTACGCCGGGTGGTGATGCACGAGGCCGCATCGCGGCGGGAGGCGACGCTCGACGAGATCGAGCAGATGAAGACACTGCTGCGCGCCGGCCTGGCCGCGGGTGGCATCAGGTTCAGCAGCGCCTGGTCGCCCAGCCACAACGATCACCTCGGGCAGCCCGTGCCCTCGCGGTGCAGCAGTGCCGACGAGCTCATTGCGCGGTGCTCGGTGGTCAGCGAGTACCCGGGAACCCAGCTGGAGTTCATCCCCGATGTGGGTGAGTTCTCCGACGACAGCTTCCGGCTGATGGGGTGGATGAGCGCGGCTGCCAACCGGCCGCTGAACTGGAACCTGCTGCAGGTGTACGCCCAGAACTGGGACCTCGTGCAGCACCAGTTGGCCGGCTACGACCTCGCCGCGGCCGAGGGTGGACGGGTGCTGGCGCTCACCTCGACATGATCGACAGCTTCAGTTCCAGCACCACGCTGCTCGCTCGGGCCGTGCGCCAGCACGAGCTGATGGAGCTGCCGGAAGCCGTGTACTGCCTCAGCGGCGCACAGGCGAGCTTTACGGCCTGCACGATCGCGGCCGAATCGCGGAAGGTTCGTGGGCCGACCCTCAGGTCTTCGACCCGGCCACCGTCGGCCCCGGGCCGGTGTTCATGAAGTTCGACCTACCGGGTGGCGCCGGCCGCGTGTACGGCGAAGCGGTAGGCGTGCACCACGTGCTGGTGAACGGTGTGCCCTGTGTGCGCCAGGGCGAGCCACTGCCGGCCCGCCCCGGTCGATTGCTGCGCAGCGGCGTCGACACGCACACCGTGAGCGTGCGCTGGCCTGGTTCAGCCGGTGGGCAGCACGAGGCGGGTGGCGTCGACCGACTCGCCGAACAACGTGAGGATGACTGCCACGTCGCCGTCGTCGAGCCGAGCGACGAGGCCGTTGTCGAGCACGCAGTACACGGCGACGCCGCCGGGCAGCGGCACATCGACGCAGGTTGCCGACTGCTCGGCGAAGATTTCGGTTCGGCCGGTGGGTGGGGCGATGGCGGCGCGAAAGTCGCGACGCAACCGGGTGGCTGCTTCCGCTGCGTAGAAGTCGATGGTGACACCGATGTTGCTGACGCGCGACGGCTCGAGTTCATCGGAGCACGGCACCGAGGCGTCCTCGGTGCAGGTGGCGGCACCGCTGGTGGTGTCGATGTAGCGCACGTTGCCGATGGTGACGCTGCGTGCGCCTGCGTCGATGATGACGACCGCCGGGTTGGTGGTGTTGCCGAACTTCGTGAGCACGTTGTAGACGGCGGTGACCGGGCCGGCGGTGACGGCATCGAGACGTCCCAGCACCACGTCGACCTCGGCATTGCCGGTCATCGCGCCGATGGGGAACGGCTCGTCGTTGAAGTACGGCCGTTCGCCGGTGAGGCAACCGGTGAGCAGCAGCATGGACAGGGTGAGTGCGACGGCACCGCGGCGGAACATCGCCACGAGCGTACGGTGCTTTGGGCGAGTTGCAGGAACGTTCCCTAACCTTCGTGGCGTGATTCGAGTCGATGCCGCCACCGTGCTGCTGCAGTGGGCGGCTGGCGGCCTGTTCTTCCTGTGGTTCACCACCCGTCGCCGAGAGGTGGGTGTGGGGTATGGCTGGTTGCTGCGCGGCACCAACGTGGTGTTCGCCGCCGGAGCCGCAGCCGCGGGGTTCGCCTTCGGCGCTGTGCCCATACGCGAGGCATCGTCGGTGGCGGTGGCGCTCGCTGCATCGGCGGCGTTGGTGGTGTCCATCGTGCGTCGCAAGGCCGGCGTGTCGGGCTACGACGCCGAGCACGACCGGCGTACCGATCGTGTGGCAGCCATGACTGGTATCGACCGCACTGTCAGCGCGCCTGCGGCCGGCACCGCGCGCGGTCGCGAGTATCCGCCGCTGCTCGACCTGCTCGCGCCGGCGCTGGCGGTGCCCGGCCTGGTGGCTGCAGCGCTCGACGCCGGCGGCAACGGGTGGGTGTCGCTGCTGCGCACGTTCGCCGGCGCGGCCTTCCTCGGTTCGGTCACCGACGCGATGCTGCTGGGTCACTGGTATCTGGTGCAGCCCGGCTTGCCGCGAAGGCACCTCAACGAGTTGGTGCGCGCGCTGGGGTTCATCTGGCCCGTCGAGATCGTCTCATTGCTGTTACCCACGGGCATGTTCGCCGTCTGGTCGGGCGAGATCAACGACGGCTGGGGAGGGCAGCTGGGCTGGTTCTGGGCAGCGTGTGCGGTGAGCACCCTGACCTTGGTGTGGGTCACCCGAGCCGCCCTCAAGGAGCGCTACTACTCGGCCGTCATGGCCGCCACCGGGTTGCTGTATCTCGCCATCCTCACCGCGTTCGGCACCGATCTGGTAGCCCGCGCCATCCTGGCCGGCTGACGGCGCTGACGAGCCGCGGTATCGCCGCGCTGTTTATTCGGCACTGATTCGGGCAGAATCAACGCATGCCGAGACCCATCTGGAGCGGAACGATCAGTTTCGGACTCGTTGCCATCCCCATCAAGCTGTACAACGGCGTCAGCAAGAAGAGCGTGTCGTTCAACCAGCTCGACGAGCGCACGATGAGCCGCATCAAGCTGAAGAAGGTGTCGGCCGACACCGGCGACGACGTGCCCGACGAGCACATCGTGAAGGGCTATGAGATCAGCAAGGGTCGCTACGTGGTGGTCGACCCCGACGAACTCGAGCCGTTCATCCCCAGCGCCACCAAGAGCCTCGACCTCGAGGAGTTCGTCGATCTCGACCAGATCGACCCCGTCTACTTCGACTCGCCCTACATCGTGGCGCCCGACAAGACCCCGAAGCCGTACCTGCTGCTCGCTCGCGCGATGGAGCAGGCCAACAAGGTGGCCATTGGCCGCTTCGTGATGCGCAACAAGCAGTACGTGGCCGCGCTGCGTGCCGTCGACGGGAAGCTGATGATGAGCACCATGGTGTTCGCCGACGAAGTGGTGCCCACCAGTGCCGTCGACGAGCTCGACGGGCTCGACGAGGTGGAGGTGAGCGACAAGGAAGTGCTGATGGCCGAGGCGCTGGTCGAGTCGCTGTCGGCGAAGTTCGAACCGAAGAAGTACCGCGACGACTATCGCGAGCAGGTGCTCGACCTGATCGAGCGCAAGGCTGCCGGTGAACAGTTCGAGGCGCCTGCACAGGTGGTGGCGGCGCCCGCGGTGATCGACCTGATGGCCGCGCTGGAAGCGAGTGTGCGGGCGGCGAAGGATGCGCGTGGCCGCCACCCCGCCGGTGGGCCCGAGAAGGTGGCTGCGAAGAAGAAGGCGACGAAGGCTGTTGCCAAACCAGCCGCGACAAAGGTGAAGGAAGCTGTTGCGAAGGAAGCGGCCAAGCCGGTCAAGCGCGTGCGGAAGTCAGCGTGACCGAACGCACCACCGTGAAGGTGGGCGAGCGCGAGCTCAGCGTGAGCAACCTGCGCAAGGTGCTCTATCCGGCAATGGGCAGCAACCCGGCGACCACGAAGGCGGAGGTCATCGAGTATTACGCCCGCATCGCCCCGGTGATGTTGCCGCACTTGGCCGATCGGTGCATCACGCTCAAGCGCTTCCCCGACGGGGTGGATCACGACGGTTTCTTCGAGAAGCGCTGCCCCACGCACCGGCCTGATTGGTTGAGCACGGCGCTGGGGCCGGGCGATCGCAAGGGGGACCTCGCCTACTGCCGGATGGACGAAGCCGCGTCGCTGGTGTGGGCGGCCAACATGGCGGCGCTCGAACTGCACGTCCCGATGGCGCTCGCCAGCGACCTCGACTCGCCTCGCGCGGTGGTGTTCGACTTCGATCCCGGCGCCCCGGCAGCGATGAAGGAGTGCTGTGAGATCGCGCTGCTGGTGCGTGATGTGCTGGCGGCGGTCAACCTGCAGGGCTTCGCCAAGACCTCAGGCTCGAAGGGCCTGCAGCTGTACGTGCCGCTCAACACGCCGTGCACGCACGAGCGCGCCGCCGACTTCGCGCTGGCGGTGGGGCAGTTGCTGGAGCATCAGCACCGTGACCGGGTGACAACCACTATGGCCAAGGCGGTGCGACCGGGGAAAATCTTCGTCGACTGGAGTCAGAACGCCCGCTTCAAGACCACCATCGGCGTCTACTCCATGCGCGCCCGCCCCGAGCCCACGTGCAGCACCCCCGTCACGTGGGACGAAGTCGCCGCCTGCGCCGACGGGGCCCCCGAGTTGCGCTTCACCTGGCGGGAAGTGCTCGACCGCGTCGACGATCACAGCGACCTGTTCGCCGACGTCCTCACCCTGCAGCAAACCCTCCCCGGAAAGTAGCTGCGTTTCCGGGTCCGAATCATCCCATTTCGACATCTGCGCCCGATTCGTCTCGGACACCGAGACGAGTCGGACCCAGATCGTCGCCTACCCTCCTGTTTCGTGACGCAACGGCGAAGGGCGGCAGGTGCTGCGGCGATGTCGTTCGCCACCGTGACTGCTGGGAGCGCGGTCTACGGCACTCGGTCGGCCACTGCCGACTTGGGTGATGGCCCGCTCTCATTCGGCGGTGTGCTCGGGGCGGGTGTTCTGATGGTGGCTTTGCCGGTGGCGATTGCGGTCGGGATCCAGGTATGGCGGGAGGGAGCGACCATGCTTGCCTCGGCTCTGGTGCTCAGCGTCGCTGCAGCACTACTCATCGCAGTACTCGAGCCGGGCAACCTGTTCGGGGTGGGCTTCCTGATGATCTCGAGCGGCGCGCTCCTGCTGCTGTCGGCCATCGCCTGGGCAGATCGCCGCCGCAGACGGCGTCGCTCCCCATAACTGCCCGCCGAGCTCAAGCTGGCGGTGAGACATCGGTGAGTGATGTTCGAGCGCCGAGTTGCCGTCACGAAACCCAGGTTGGCGCCCGGGCACGGCCAGGTGATGCGTCAGCGCCAACTTGGGCCGCACTACGAGCCGAAATCGGCGGTGACGTGCGGAGGCGCCGCATCTCAGCGCCGACTTGGGGGGCTGCCGTGGCTGGGCGCGTAGCCTGCGGACATGCGCGACATCGCCCGCACCCTGTACGCCGACGAGCACGAGCAGTTCCGAAGAGCGTTCCGCAACTGGCTCGACAAGGAGGTGGTGCCGCACCACGAGCAGTACGAGCGCGACGGCATCACGCCCCGCAACCTGTGGCTGGCGGCCGGGTCGCACGGGTTCCTCGGGCTGACGGTGCCCGAGCAGTTCGGCGGCGGCGGCACCGACGATTACCGCTTCGCGGCGGTGATGCAGGAGGAGGTCAGCTATACCGGCGTCATCGGCAGCGCCAACGGGTTCACGCTGCACAACGACATCGTGCTGCCGTACTTCATCGGCCTGTGCAACGACGACCAAAAGGCGCGCTGGCTGCCCGCAATGGTCACCGGCGAATGCATCACTGCGATCGCGATGACCGAACCCAACACCGGTAGCGACCTGGCCAACATCCGCACCACGGCGGTGCGCCATGGCGACACGTATGTGGTGAACGGCAGCAAGACGTTCATCACAAACGGCATCAACAGCGACGCTGTCATCGTGGCGGTGAAGACCGACCCCGACGCCAAGCACCGCGGCATCAGCCTGATCGTGCTCGAGCGCGGAATGAGCGGCTTCGAGCGTGGCCGCAACCTCGACAAGCTGGGCATGCACGCGCAGGACACGGCAGAGCTGTTCTTCACCGACGTGGAGGTGCCGGTGGCCAACCTGCTCGGCGAGGAGGGCAAGGGTTTCTACTACCTGATGCTGAACCTGGCGCAGGAGCGGCTGGGCATGGCCGTCGGTGCGCTCGCTGTGTGTCAGGCCGCCCTCGACCAGACCCTGGCCTACACGAAGGAGCGCACGGCATTCGGCCAGCCGGTGGCCCAGTTCCAGCACAACAAGTTCCTGCTCGCCGAGCTGAGCACCGAGGTGCAGATCGGCCAGGTCTACGTCGACCGTTGCGTCGAGCTGCACTGCGCCGGCGAGCTGTCGGCCGAGCAGGCCGCGGCCGCCAAGTTCTGGACCACCGAGCTGCAGAACAAGGTGGTCGACCGTTGCCTGCAACTGCACGGCGGCTACGGCTACATGCTCGAGTACCCCATCGCCCGGGCATGGGCCGACAGCCGCATCCAGACCATCTACGGCGGCACCAGCGAGATCATGCGCGAAATTGTCGGCCGCGCCATCACCGGCGGCTGAGCCCCCACGACCCATCGGCGATGCGCTCGGGGGCCTCGCGACCTCAGTTCGGCGCTTGTGTCGCGGCTCGACCGCCGAGCCTGGTGGTCGAGCCGTGACACAAACTGAAAATTGCTGCGGCGAGCGGGGAGATGAGCGGCAGACTGGGGGCGATGAATGGCTGAGAACCCACGCCGACCCGTCGGCTTCGAGTCCCCGGAGGTTCCTCAATGACCGCATCACTGCACGCTCGTCACATCTCGCTCGCGCTCGGAGCGCGGCACATCCTCTCCTCGGTCGATCTCGCGGTCGACCCTGGTCAACGCATTGGTTTGGTCGGCCCGAACGGCGTGGGGAAGTCCACGCTGTTGCGAGTGATCGCAGGGCAACTCTCGCCCGATGCCGGCAGGGTCACCCTGGCGCCGGCGTCGGCCATCGTGGGCTACTTGCCGCAGGAGCCCGAGCGGGCCGACGAGACCGTGCGCGAACACCTCGAGCGTCGCACCGGTGTGGCAGCGGCAGGCGCCGCCCTCGATGCCACCACCGCGGCGATGGCGGCCGGCGACCCCGACGCGGGCGACGCCTACAGCGACGCACTTGATCGGTGGTTGGCGCTGGGCGCGGCCGACTTCGATTCGCGGATCGCTGACGTGTGGGCCGACCTCGGCCTGCCCGAACGGCTGCTCGACGAGCAGCTGCCGGTGCTCAGCGGTGGCGAAGCTGCACGCGTGGGCCTGGCTGCGCTGTTCCTCGCTCGCTTCGACGTGTTCCTGCTCGACGAGCCCACCAACGACCTCGACCTCGACGGGCTCGCCCGCCTGGAGAAGTTCGTCGTCGGTCTGAACGCCGGGTGCGTCATCGTCAGCCACGACCGCACGTTCCTGCAGCGCGCCATCACCCACGTGGTCGAGATCGACGAGTTCTCCCACGAGGCGACTCGCTACGCCGGCGGTTGGGAGGTCTACCTGCACGAACGTGACCTTGCGCGCCAGCACGCCCGAGCCGTGTACGAGGAGTACGACTCGAAACGGTCATCACTCGCTGGGCGAGCGCAACGCGAACGCGAGTGGGCAACGCAGGGGGCCTCGAAGGCGAAGAAGAATCCGTCCGACGGTGACAAGCACATCAAGTCGTTCAAGGTCAACCAGAGTGAGCAGTTGGCTGGCAAGGCCGCCCGCACCGACAAGATGATGGAGCGCCTGGAAGTGGTGGAGGAACCGCGCGAAGCGTGGCAGCTGCGTATGCAGATGGCCGAGGTGGAGCGCAGCGGCGACGTGGTGGCGCGGCTGCATCAGGCAGTGGTGCGCCGTGACACGTTCACCCTTGGGCCGCTCGATCTGGAGATCGGCTACGGCGAGCGCATCGTCGTCGAAGGCCCCAACGGCAGCGGGAAGTCGACATTGCTGAGTGCGTTGTTCGGCGAGATTCCGTTGTCATCCGGCAGGCAGTGGCGCGGGCCGGGTGTGGTCGTCGGCCGCCTGGAGCAAGCCCGTCAGCAGCTCACCGATCAGCCGACGGTGGTTGCCGCGTTCATGGCCGTCACCGGCATGTTGGTGCCCGAGGCGCGCACCTTGCTGGCCAAGTTCGGTATCGGAGCGGAACACGTCAGTAGGCCGGCAGAGTCGCTGTCGCCAGGTGAGCGCACGCGATTGGTCATGGCGCTGCTGATGGCCAAGGGCTCGAACTGTCTGGTGCTCGACGAGCCCACCAACCACCTCGACATGCCGGCCATCGAGCAACTGGAACAGGCGATGGAAACCTTCGGCGGCACCGTGCTGCTGGTCAGCCACGACCGCTCACTGCTCAGCACCGTGCGCCGCACCCGCACGCTGGTGCTGCGCGACGGCCAGTTGGTCGGCGACATGCCCAGCTGACGCCGGTCAGCCTCGCGTCCACCGGAACGAACGCACGCACACGACGAAGCCGGCCACGCACCACCCCGACAGCACGACGGCGGCAGCGCCCAGCTGTCACAGGGCTCGACGATCTTGAACGAGTCGGGCAGGAACACCGAGCCATGCCGCGGCAGATCCAGTGCAGCGGGAACACCTGCGACACCTTGACCAGCCACGACGGCAACTGGTCGACGGTGATCCATATGCCGGAGACGAACTGCAGTGCGACGAATGGCAGGTTCATCACTGCCGGCGCCGACTTCCCGTCGTGGATCAGGCTGCAGGCGGAGATGCCCAGCAGCGTGGATGATGCCAGCGACATAGACCTGGCTGACCTGAACACCGGAGCCGTCGATCGTTCCGGTGAAGATCGATGCGAACAGCATTCGTCACCGCGCAAGTGTTGTACGCGGGTTCAGCGCAGCGGCCGCACCCTGCGGGCAGCCACCACGCCGAGCAGCGTCAGGCACATCGCCAGCCCGAAGTTGGTGCCGAGCGCGCCGGCGAGCGACCACGACGTGCGATCGGCGATGGCCACGGTGGCGCCACCAATTCCGCCCATCAGCGAGAAGCCCACCGAGTCGGCCAGCGTGACCTGGCTGCTGACCTCGCCCTCGCGACCATCGGTGGCGTAGGACATCGCCGCCACGGTGGCCGGGTTGTACAGCAGGCCGACGCCCAGGCCGCCCACGGCCCACGCCACGAACGTCGCCCACAGTGGCCAGCCTGCCCACAGCACCGGCACCACCAGTGCCAGACCCAGCAACATCACCACGAAACCCACCTGCATCGCCCGGGCAGTGTCAGCCGGTGGGTTGCGTGCGCGCAGCCACTGCCCGCCCGTCCAGGTGAGCGCGGCGCCGATGATGACGAAACCCTGCAGAGTGGGGCTGGCATCGTGGATGCGGTCGGCCGCGAGCGGGATGAAGCTGTCGGCGCCGAGGAACGCCGCAGTGGCGATGATGCGACAGGCGATGATGGCCGGCAGGCCGGCGCGAGCGGAGAGGATGCCCGCAGGCAGCAGGCGCCGCAGTGCAGGCACCGCAACGGCTGCACCGGCCACCACGGTGCCGATGGCGGCGAACGGGTTGGCGAACTGCAAGCCGAGCACCAAGGCCCCCACGCCACCGGCGGCCATGATGGCCGTGGGTACGTTGCTGCCCACACGGTCGAAGGGCACCGGCCCGTAACGGCGCATCGGCCGCACCGCCAGGACGCCTACTGCGAGGGCGAACGGGACGAGCCCGAGGAACACCCACTGCCACCCGAACACGTCGGTGATCCAGCCCGACAGTGCTGGCGCGAATAGGCTGGGCAGCACCCAGCCGGCTGACAGATAGGCGAACATCATCGGCTGCCGGCTGGCGGGGAACGCGCGCTTGACCAGCATGTAGGCGATGGGGGAGAAGCCGCCGGTGCCGGCCCCCTGCAAGGCTCGACCGATGACGATCCAGGTCATCGACGGTGCGGCGGCGGCCACCACCAGGCCCACGATCAAGATGACGATGCTGACGGCAAACGGCACGGCTGGCCCGCGTTTGTCGGAGAGCTCTCCGGCGACCACCAGCGCCACCATGTTGGCGAGTGTGTAGATGGCCAGCGAGACGCCGTAGAGCGAATCGCCACCCAGTTCGTCGGTGATGGTGGGCAGCGCGGTGATGACAGCGGTGACCTCGAAGGCCACCAGCATCACGGCCAGCACGAGGCCGATCGCGAGTAGTCGTTGCTCGGCGTTGAACGGGGTGCGCTCGAGCGCTGGTTGGTGGGCGGTCACACCGGGGAGCCCGGGGCCACCAGCGGCCACGGGCGGGTGCGCTCGACCGTGAGTGCAAGGTCGAGCAGTTGTTGTTCGCTGAAGTGGCGACCGACCACCTGCAGCCCGATGGGCAGCCCGTCGAGCGTGCCGGCAGGGATGGAGATGGCCGGGTTGCCGTGCAGGTTGGCCGGAAACGTGAGGCGACCGTTGTTCCCAGGGCCGGCGTCGATGCCCCCGAACACTCCGGGCAGCGGGCCGTCGGCATCGAAGGAGACGTCGGGGTTGGTGGCGGCGATGATGAAATCGACACCGTCGACGGGGTCGAAGATGCGCGCCATCGCTTCGTTGACCTCTACGCGGCGGCGCTCGATCTTGGCGCGGGCCGCAGCGTCGTACTTGCCCGCTGACATCTGCATGCCGAAGCGGATCTCAGGGGTGAGGTCGTCGGCGCATGCCGGCCAGTGGTCGGCGAGTTGCGCCTCGATTTCGATGGTGCCGCTGAGCGACCAGGCAGCGCCCATGCGCGGCATGACCACGTCGACGCCGTCGATGCGCCGCATGCCGCAGGTGTCGGCAAGCTGCACCCCGGCCTCCTCGAGGAGCTCCCACATCACCGGCGACACCGTGGCGTTGCCCCAGGTGGGGGCGAACGCGACCTT
>Ga0105047_10005276_pt1 | contig 22259 bp, 20 predicted proteins | sample MAT04_FD_78384 | JGI IMG/M metagenome (GOLD analysis project Ga0105047, IMG submission 78384) | Freshwater microbial communities from Lake Fryxell liftoff mats and glacier meltwater in Antarctica - MAT-04 (megahit assembly) | ecosystem: Environmental > Aquatic > Freshwater > Ice > Liftoff... | reverse complement strand
CTGACGAAAAGCTTGAAATTCTAGGTCAGCCGCTGCCCAATATTGATCTTACCCAACAATTCGATCAGGACGAAGAAAAGGATATTGAATTTTTCTTTGATCTTGGAATTGCACCTGCTTTCGATGTTGTTCTCGACGAAAACTTAGCTATCGATTATCATGTGATTAAAGTTGATGATACCATGATCGACAAATATGTTGACGATACGCGTCAGCGTTTTGGAACAATTAACAATCTGGAAGTGGCAGGTGAAAAAGATATACTTAATGGCAATTTCAAACAGCTTGATACCGAAGGTAATGTTCTCGAAGATGGCATTTCACATAGTTCACGTTTATCAATTGATACCATTGCTGATGAAGAACTGAAAGCTAAACTCAGAGGTTCAAAAGTAACGGATACAATCGTTTTTAATCCAGGAAAAGCTACACGTACTTCTGTTGAAGTTGCTGCATTGCTTGGTATTGATAAGGCTGAAGCTGAAGGACTTGATTCCGATTTTAGTTTCGAAATTACCGAAATTACCACCGCAGCTCCGGCTGAGATGAATGCAGAATTTTTCGAACAAGTATTTCCTGAATCAGGAATAACCACTGAAGAAGATTTCCGCAGAAAAATCCAGGATGAGTCAGAGAAAGCATTTGTAGCTGACAGTGATCATCTTTTTGCTCATCATACGCAGGAAAAACTGGTCGAAACGGTAAACATTCCGCTCCCTGATTCGTTTATGAAACGTTGGCTTGTCGAAAGTAACGAAGGAAAACTTTCGCAGGAAGAAATTGACCTCAATTACGATAAATATGCCGAAGGCATGAAATGGCAGTTAATTGAGAACAGGATTATCAAAGATGCTGAAATTGAAGTAGCAGATCAGGAAATTAAAGACTACGTGAAGGATTATTATCTTCAGGGCTGGCGTACAATGCAGCTTAACGAGGATCTGATGAACAGGCTCGAAACTATTGCCGATTCATTTCTGAAAGATAAACCAACCGAAACACGTCGTATTGTAGATTCGCTTTATAGTCAGCGTGTTACGGCTTATATTAAGTCAAAAGTTAAACTTGTTGAAAAGGAAATTACCTACGACGAATTTGTAAAAATTGATGCTGAAAAACATTAAAATATGAATATGCACAACGAATTTCGCAAATATGCCGTTCATCACCGCGGTATAAGCAGTAATACTCTCAACAGGTATGCTACCATATCGCAGGGTTATATTTCACCAACCATTATCGAAGAGCGCCAGCTGAATATTGCTACCATGGATGTTTTTTCGCGTTTGATGATGGATCGCATCATTTTCCTGGGTGTTCCTATTGACGATTACGTGGCAAATATCATTCAGGCTCAGTTGCTTTTCCTCGAATCAGTTGATTCGAAACGCGATATCCAGATTTATCTGAATACTCCGGGCGGATCAGTGTATGCTGGTTTAGGTATATACGATACCATGCAATACATTGCTCCTGATGTAGCAACAATCTGCACCGGAATGGCCGCTTCAATGGGCGCTGTTTTACTTTGTGCCGGCCAGAAAGGCAAACGCACTGCTTTAAAACACTCCCGCATACTTATCCATCAGCCGATGGGCGGTGCCGAAGGACAAGCTTCGGATATTGAAATAACCACACGTGAAATACTGAAACTGAAAAAAGAGTTATACGAAATCATCGCTTCACATAGCGGACAGACTTTTAAGAAAATTGAAAAGGATTCGGATCGTGATTACTGGATGACAGCCGAAGAAGCAAAATCATACGGTATGATTGATGAACTGTTATTCAGAGAGCCTAAATAGCATTCGTACAAAATCGATTTTCCGGCGGGGGTAAAATATTTTTTCACTCCCGCCGGAAATTTTTATAACTTTACATCTCAAAGGCTATTAATAGTATGATAGTCTCAAAAGCTTAGAAACATTATGCTTATGCATTAGTTTCACAGTAGTTTTTAACACCATGATTATGACAAAAAAAGAAGAGCGTTGCTCCTTTTGCGGACGCCCAAAGCGCGAAACCAATATACTTATTGCTGGCCTCGAAGCACATATTTGCGATTATTGCATTGATCAGGCGAAGGATATTATGCGTGAGGAAATCAAGCATACCAAACAATCGGATCATAAAGCACTTGAAACGCCTAAACCGCAGGAGATTAAAACATATTTGGATAAGTTTGTAATCGGACAGGATGACTCAAAACGGGTTCTGGCTGTTGCCGTTTACAATCATTATAAGCGTATTAATCAACCTCCATCCAAGAGCAAAGATGATGTGGAGATTGAGAAATCGAATATTATCCTTGTTGGAGAAACCGGTACCGGAAAAACGCTGCTTGCACGCACTATTGCCAAACTTCTTCAGGTTCCGTTCTGTATTGCCGATGCAACTGTGCTTACCGAAGCAGGATACGTTGGCGAGGATGTCGAAAGCATTCTGAGCCGTCTTTTGCAGGCTGCAGATTATAATGTGGCTGCTGCTGAAAAAGGTATAGTTTTTATTGACGAAATAGATAAAATTGCCCGCAAAAGTGATAATCCATCCATTACCCGCGATGTTTCAGGCGAAGGCGTTCAACAGGCTTTACTGAAATTGCTCGAAGGTGCTGATGTAAATGTTCCGCCTCAAGGTGGGCGCAAGCATCCTGAGCAAAAGATGATACTGGTGAATACACGTAATATCCTTTTTGTATCGGGAGGTGCTTTCGATGGTATTGATAAAAAAATTGCATCGCGTATGCAAACTAGTGTTATTGGTTACTCTACCGACCGGGATAAGGATGTGATCGACAGAAATAACCTTTTGCAATATGTTGCTCCGCAGGACTTGAAAAGTTTCGGCCTTATACCTGAACTTGTCGGCCGTTTTCCGGTGGTAACTTACCTCAACCCATTGAGCCGCGAAGTACTTATCCGGATTCTTACCGAGCCGCAGAATGCACTTATCAAGCAGTTTACCAAGCTTTTCGATATGGATAATGTCAAGCTTATGTTTACTGATGATGTGTATGAGTTTATCGTTGATAAAGCCATCGAATTCCGTACCGGTGCCCGTGGATTGCGTTCAATTCTTGAAGCTATTCTTACTGATGCCATGTTCGAAATTCCATCGCAGGGAAAACACACCGAATTGCTTATCAATCGTGAATATGCCGCTGAGAAACTTGGAAAAACCAATATTGCAAGGCTTAAAGTAGCTTAAATTTTTAGTGATTGAATGTGGATTTGAGAAATAAATGACCGGAGTCTTTTCGATCATTCTTTCTTTAATCCACATTTTCATTTCGGAACACCTTACAATTTAATCCCCGTAACATAAGCTCTGTTGCACTCTTTCATCCTGAAAATAGCGTTTCCAACCTTTTTAATTTGTTAAATTTTTAATCTTAGCCAATAAAATTGCCTATCAGGTTGTTATTACTATGGCATAATTATTGAATCGTTTCAATAAAAAAAACTGTACCATGAAATTCGTTTTGGTTGGTTTGTTAGCTTTAACCCCCTTTCTTTTAGCAGCGCAGGGAATTATAAACCCGCACACTGACGAAGGTTACCACTGCTCTGCTATTGTTGTGGACGGTGATACTATTCCTGTAATTTACTACGACGAAATATACATATGGGGCAACAAATCATTCCGTAATTCAGCCGAATCGCGACAATGGGAACGCCTTGTGAGGAATGTAAAAAAAGCCTATCCGTATGCCAAAGTGGCTGGTATAAAGTTTAATGAATACAACCAGAAAATGGCAAATATTACGAGCGAGAAAGTGAAGAAAGATATGATGAAACAAGCTGAGAATGAACTCGAAGCTCAGTTTGGAAATGAGTTAAAAGATCTGACTATATCGCAGGGAAAGATATTATTAAAACTTATTGACAGACAAACCAGCAATTGTTCATTTGACATTGTTAAGGAATTCAGGGGGCGTTTCCGTGCATTCTTTTATCAGTCGTTTGCCAGGATTTTCGGGTATAACCTGAAAGTGAAATACGATCCGCTTGGCGCTGATGCTGATATCGAACGGATTGTGCTCATGATTGAGAATGGGGTAATATGAAATTGCCAGTTAAAAGTTATTTAGTTTGGCCGTAATCCTTTTTTTTGAAATATGCTTTTTAGGGTGCAATCATCAAATTAGCAAACTACTTTTCCTGTTTTAATTCATAGGTTATACCTTAGATTTTGGTATGGTTAATAGTTTTTGTATAAAATAACGTACCAGGCAAATAGTGATAGTATGGTAAAATGAGTAAGGGAGTTGGAATGTTTTGTTGTTTTCACACATAGTGTAGAAAGATCAAAGCGAAGCATATACATCAAGTATGTATGGCTGACAAATAACTTATTGAATAAAATTTTGTATTGATATTAAATTACACTTAATTTGCAAAATATAATTTAACTATCCTGCCTTATGCTTAAAATGGGGGAACGGATTAAAAGAAGAAGAGAATCCCTGAATATTCAGGTAAATGATCTGGCAAAAACAATAGGTGTTACTTCAAGCCTGATTTCGCAAATAGAAAAGGCTAAGGCATTTCCATCTATTTTCTCTTTAAAGAAAATTGCTGATGCTTTGAAAATTTCTGTGGGTAGTCTGATAGGTGAGGATGAAACATTTTCAAAAAACCCATTCGTTAAATTTAAAGATAAAAGACTTGTTCAGGCAAACGATGCAGGCACTACCCTTTTTTTGCTTTCAAATCATGAACAATACAAATTAATGGAACCTCATTTATTGGTATTTCCACCGATGGCAGACTCTAATGGATTGATCAATATAAAAGAGGGTCAGTCTTTTTTTTATATCCAAAACGGCACTTTCAGAATTGATTTAAATGCGGAGCATTTCGAGTTAAAAACAGGCGATAGTTTTTATCTTAACTCAGGTTTGCAATGCATTTTAACTAACATCAGCAAGTCAGAAGCAAAGTTACTATGGATTTTGAGCAATCCGGCTCATAATTAGACAATGGCGTACAACATGAAGCGACTTATTTCTGATTGTTCAAAAAATAATACTGATATGAAATTCGTATTAGTCCAAAAAGGACTAAACGATTTTCTAACCGGCATTTACCTCTATAGAATTATAAAATATTTTTTTTGTTTTTTTTATAATTCACATGGATATAACATGCGTCTGGATCCCCGGAATGCTCCGATGTTCGGGATTGAAGAAGAATACTGTTTCATTGCAGAAATTATTACTAATGGTAAACGAACTTGAAATAAAGAAAGCCGCCCGCATTATTCAACAAGGTGGTTTGGTTGCATTTCCAACCGAAACAGTATATGGATTAGGGGCTGATGCCTTTAACCCACAAGCTGTTGCGCGGATATTTGAAGTAAAGGAACGTCCTTCATTTGATCCGTTGATTGTTCATGTAGCATCAATGGATACTTTGCCGTTATTGACTGAAAATATTGATAAAAGAGTTTACGAATTGGCCGATAAGTTTTGGCCCGGGCCATTGACTATTGTTTTGCCCAAAAGCAAGCATGTGCCTGATATTGTTACTTCTGGATTGCCAACAGTTGGAATCCGAATGCCTGACCATCCAGTTGCGCTTGAACTTATTAGATATGCCGGGTGTCCTATTGCTGCGCCAAGTGCGAATAAATTCGGAAAAATCAGTCCTACATCGGCCTGTCATGTAAGAAAACAACTGACTGAAGTTACCTGCGTTCTGGATGGCGGAAATACAAGCATTGGTATTGAATCAACAGTTATCACATTAAATCCTGACGGTTTTGTAATCTTAAGGCAGGGTTATATTACAAAAAATGATTTAGAGGCTATTTTACCACAATCAGAACAGGAACTGAGTAAAGAAATAAAACTGGCGTCACCCGGACTGCTCAAATCTCATTATAGTCCCGATAAACCGTTTTTTATTTCAGGCAATTGCGACTTTCCGTTTGATAAAAGTAAAGCAGGATTTCTTTCATTTAGCCTTAAGGATGTGAAAGGATATAAAATTGTTGAATACTTATCAGATAACTCAGATCTGAAACAGGCAGCAGTAAATCTTTTCGGAGCAATGCATCGTCTGGAAGATGCTGAAATAGATTTTATTGTTGCAGAACCTTTACCTGAACATGGCATTGGTATCGCTATTATGGACAGATTAAACAAGGCAGCATATAAATCAGGCAGACTTATGACAATGATTGGTTCTGAAAAATCCGATTGTACAAAGAAGCATGGATAAAACGTGTTCAAAATGATTGAGAAAATTGATGCTGCCAGGTAAAGAATGAAGCAATGGAATTTAATGAATTGTAAACTAAAGAAACAATACGCAATGGAAGTGATAAGGATTTGCAGATAATTCAGCAAGCTTCCGAAACCGGGAAAGCAAAAGAAAAAGACAGACTAAACCGGAAAACTAAATGAAAACCACAACCGCAAGCCTTACCTGAAATTTTCAGGAATATACTTTCAGCCATGGATTGTCAGGCGAAAGTACCGGAAGAAAATGGTTTAATGTGCCAAAATATCCCGATCATATTGTTGATGAAATAAAGTCCTTCGTTAAATAAAAACTTACTTAAAATGAATACACAAGAGTTTAAAAGAGACGTTCTGAAAGCAGACGTAAAAAAAATGTTGGAAAGACAACAATGCAGTGATGAAATTCAAAATATCATTGACAGTGAAAATTTATTGCCAATCGGCTTGTTGAATAGATTGCATTCATGCTACCCTCAACATTCCGGTTTTTTTAGAACTAGTGAGATTTTTTTTACTGATAAAACATTTTATTCAGGAATAAAGGGTTTCAGGGAGATTATCCGGATACTTGAGAAAAACGGAATTGAAATCGGACATATTGAAGAAAGGGAGTTCTTTATTGAAGTATATCGTTTTCTGGCAACCAAACATGTTCTTAATTCAATAGATTGGGCGAATTACGAAAGTGACTCCATGTATCAGTTGGTTTTTCCTCAGCCAGGTATGATTAAACCGGAAGAAGTGCAAAAGTACATCGATGCTGAAACCGAAGAGGAAAGTAAAAAAGTAGTGGAGGAGTATATAACCAAAACAAATCCTCACGACGGAAAACAAAAACTTAACAAACCGTGGTTTGTAAATAAGGAAGGCCAACTTGAAATATTACAAGGCTGTCAGCATAAATATCCACCGGTGAAATTAATTTTTGACAAGACTACCCAGAACTGTTTTGCTTTCTGCACCTATTGTTTCCGACATGCGCAGGTAAGGGGCGACGAGGATATGTTCATACAAATTGATGTAAATCAGGTTCATAGATATTTAAAACTACATAAAGAGATAAGTGATATTCTGATAACAGGAGGCGACGGAGGTTTTATTACTTATGAAAGGTTAGCTGAATATTTTATCCCATTAATTGAAGATCCTGAACTCAGACATATTAAAACAGTCCGTTTCGGCTCAAGGGCGTTAACATTTCATCCGGGCTTGTTGCTCACAAATAAGTTCAAAGACATTTTGGAATTAATGCAGCGGGCTATTGACAGCGGAATACAGGTTGTTTGGGTAGCTCATTTATCGACCCCAAAAGATATTTTAAATCCGGGAACAGTTGCGGCCATGCGGAGATTGAAATCCTATGGTGTTGCTATTAAAAGCCAGAGTCCGATTATGAACCATATCAGTCTGTTTACTGATGAAAACGGGAAAGTTGATGTTGACCGTTCGGCGCAAAGCTGGATTGATCTGGGAAATATTTTAGCCATGCTTGGAATTGGTTTTCATTCCATGTATTGTGCCCGTCCTACGGGTGAACATCATTATTTTACAGCCCCTGTTGCTGATATAAACAAAATATTCAGCAAAATATACAAAACTCTGGCATCGATAAATCGTCCTTCCCGTTACATAACCATGACATCCTCCTCGGGTAAAATATCTTTACTGGGCACTGCTGAAATTAATGGGGAGAAAGTATTTGCTTTAAAATTTAATGAAGGCCGAAACATGGACTGGATGGACAGGGTTTATTTTGCAAAATATGATGAGCAGGAGAACACCATAGAAAAATTAAAGCCTTTTGGCGCAGAAAAACATTTTTATGAAGATGAATTGGTTGAAATAGAGAATAAATTAGCTGAGGCTTTAGAGAAAGAAATTAAAAAAGCAGATAAATTATGATAAACAAAATTGTAAATTCTGCCGCTGAAGCTGTAGCCGGTATTTTCGATGACGCTACCGTTATGATAAGTGGTTTCGGAGAGGCTGGCAGTCCTATTGAACTGATTCATGCATTGATTGATCATGGGGCAAAAAATCTTACTGTTGTAAGCAATAACACAGGAAGCGGTCATGTTGGCCTTGCTGCATTAATTGAAAACAGGCAGGTAAAAAAAATGATTTGCTCATTTCCCAAAACAGCCATTTCTGTGGTATTTCCCGAATTATACCGAAAAGGGGAAATTGAACTCGAACTGGTTCCACAGGGTACGCTTGCCGAAAGAATAAGATCCGGCGGAGCAGGAATACCTGCATTTTATACCCCAACCTCTGTCAACACACCGCTTGCAGAAGGGAAGGAAACCCGGATCATTCATGGGAAGACTTATGTACTGGAATATGCCATTGAAGCAGACTTTTCACTTGTTAAATGTAAGGCAGCCGATCGGTATGGTAACCTGATTTATAACAAAACGGCCCGTAATTTCGGTCCTATCATGTGTACAGCCGCGAAAACAACCATTGTACAGGCAAAACAAATTCTTGATATTGGAGAAATTGACCCGGAATGTGTTGTAACCCCTGGTATTTTTGTAAAAAGAGTGGTAGAAATTAGCAACCCTGAAGACGAATCGAAACTTGTGGCTGAAAACAGGAGGTATCCATGGAAATAAAAAATGAAATTACAGGTTGGTCTTCAAACCAAATGGCACAAAAGGTTGCTATGGATATTCACGATGGAGCCTATGTAAACCTTGGAATTGGAATACCTGAACTGGTTGTGGGTTTTATTCCTGAAGGGAGAGAAGTGATTTATCATACTGAAAACGGCTTGCTTGGCATGGGAAAAACACCCGATGCCGGAAAGGAAGACCCTGAGTTGGTAAATGCCGGAAAAAAATGCGTAACTGCAATAGTGGGTGCCAGCTTTTTTCATCATGCGGATAGTTTTACCATGATTCGCGGTGGACATATTGATATCTGTGTTCTTGGAGCACTTCAGGTCTCAGAAGAAGGCGATCTTGCCAACTGGTCAACCGGTGAACCAGGTGCAATACCGGCGGTTGGAGGAGCAATGGATCTTGTTGCAGGTGTGAAAACTATTTTCGTTATCACACAACATTGCACAAAAACAGGAGAATCCAAAATCGTAAAACAATGTACTTATCCGCTTACCGGAAAAAATGTATTGAACAGGATTTTCACTAACCTTGCAATTATTGATGTTGTTGAGAAAAAACTCTTTGTTAAAGAGCTTGCTCCCGAAGTTACTTTTGAATATCTGCAAAAGCATACAGAAGCTAAAATTTATCAATACCCTCAATAATTATTTAATACTTTACCTACAATGCCACAGAAACGAAATAGTGAAGACATTTACAAACAGGCATGCGAAGTATTGCCCGGTGGAGTAAGCAGAAATACTGTTTTCAGGAAACCATTTCCCCATTATGCCGATAAGGCATCGGGCTGTTACATAACGGATATTGATGGAGCAGAACGTATTGATTTTGCAAATAATATGGCTGCGCTTATTCATGGCCATGCGCATCCGGCAATTCTAAATGCTGTTATTGACCAGATGCGAAAAGGAACGGCATATACTCTTGCTTCTGAAATTGAGGTAGCTTTTGCACAGCTGTTATGCAACAGGGCTCCGGTATTTGAAAAAATCCGATTTGTAAACTCAGGAACCGAAGCTGTAATGGCTATGATTAAAGCGTCCAGAGCATTTACCGGGCGCCCTAAAATAGCCAAAGCCGAGGGCGCTTATCACGGTACTTACGATTTTTCAGAAGTAAGTCAAACTGCCAACCCTTCGAACTGGGGCGATGTCAATAAACCCAATAGTGTGCCGCTGGCTTATGGCACCCCTGAAGGCGTTTTAGAAAATGTGATTATTTTCCCTTACAATGATATTGAAAGAACAATCGCAATTTTAGACCAGAATGCAGATGAAATAGCCTGCGTATTGATAGATCCTGTCCCTCACAGGGTTGGCCTGCTTAAGGGAACAAACGAATTTATTGAAGCCATTTATCAATGGACCCGCCGGAATAGTGCTTTACTTGTTTTTGATGAGGTCGTTACTTTCAGAGTAAATTATGGCGGTGCTCAGGAAATGTATTCCGTGCAGCCAGATCTTACTGCTCTGGGGAAAATTATCGGTGGTGGTTTCCCTGTGGGTGCTTTTGCAGGCCGTTCCGATGTGATGAAAGTGCTCGATCCACGCGAAAGCAAGGTGCTTTTCCCGCACTCCGGGACTTTTTCAGCCAATCCGATTACTATGACAGCAGGTTATGCCGCTATGAGTATGTTCGATAAGGATGCAATAGCAAAATTAAATGCTCTTACCGAAAAAGCCATCAGGCAGATTGAAGATGTGATATCTCTTGCTGATGTTCCGGTTTCAATTACTGGTGCCGGCTCAATGTTTCGTTTTCATTTAACACCAACTCCACCTACAACCTACAGAGAAGCATATCAAACAAAGGAAACTGTTGGTGTGATCAACGAATTGCTTGATTATTTATATTTCAATGAAAAAATCCTGATGATTAACACCTTTGCCTGTATGTTCTCTACGGTAATGACTCAAAGAGAAGTTGACAGGTTGTCGGAAGGATTGCTTAAAGCTTTCAGATTAATGAAACCCCAAATCGAAAAATTACAAACATCATAATCTTCCGAAATCATGCACGAAGTATTTATCTGTGATGCGATACGAACTCCGATAGGCCGGTATGGAGGCTCGCTATCTTCCGTCAGACCCGACGATCTGGCAGCTATAGTGCTGAAATCATTGATGGAAAGAAATTCTTACATTAACTGGCTGGATTTGAATGATGTGATTATGGGCTGTGCAAATCAGGCCGGCGAAGACAATAGGAACATCGCCCGCATGGCTCTGCTACTGGCCGGATTTTCTGAAACCATTCCCGGGGTTACCACCAACAGGCTTTGCGGCTCAGGAATGGATGCCATAGGTACAGCAGCAAGAGCAATAAAAGCGGGAGAAGCAGATTTAATTCTTGCCGGCGGCGTGGAAAGCATGTCAAGAGCCCCAATGGTCATTGAAAAAGCATCAGAGGCATTTTCAAGGACTGTGAAAATGTACGACTCTACGATCGGATGGCGGTTTATAAATAAGAAAATGGAAGAAATGTATGGCACCGATTCAATGATGGTAACCGCCGAAAACATTGCTTCAGATTTTAAAATCAGCCGCGAAGATCAGGATAATTATGCTTTTTGGAGTCAGCAGAAAGCTCACAATGCCCAGATTAATGGTTTGTTTTCCGACGAATTAACTCAGGTAGTCATACCTCAACATAAAGGCGATCCCATCATTGTTCAAAAAGACGAACATCCACGCCTGACTTCTGTTGAGAAGCTGGCAGCATTAAAATCACTTACTTTTAAAGAAGGTACCATCACTGCCGGTAATTCATCAGGTGTTAATGATGGCGCTGCTGCGCTGATAATTGCTTCCGGAAATGCTGTAAAGAAGTATAATTTGCACCCCAAAGCCAGAATTCTGGGAATGGAAGTAGCCGGCGTTTTGCCCCGGATCATGGGACTTGGGCCAGTTCCTGCCACACATAAACTTTTGAAACGGTTAGGGCTTAAGCTTGATGATATGGACATCATTGAACTCAACGAAGCTTTTGCTGCCCAATCATTGGGTTGTACCCGAGAGCTTGGGCTCTCTGATACTGATTCACGAATAAATCCTCTTGGAGGTGCTATTGCACTTGGTCATCCATTAGGTATGAGCGGAGCAAGGCTAATTACAACTGCAGTTTATCAACTATCAAGGTCCAAATCAAAAAGGGCTCTTTGTACAATGTGTATAGGAGTTGGACAAGGAATTGCGGTTGTTATTGAAAGAGTTTAGTTTCTATTAATAAGTGTAAAATGACATGAGGTTTTTGTAAATATATAATTCAAACGTTCTAACACATTTGCAAGTACATTGCCAAAGCCCCACGACAGTAGTTATTTGCCAACTCTTCGGAGGTTGAGCTTATATTTACACCTTGAAATTAGAAGAGCCCCCGCTGAAAAGCAGGGCAGGCTGTGTGAAGGGAAACTTTCAAGCACGGTTCTGTGAGAGGCTTGGGGTGAAATTCCCCTTGTTCAAACGTAATATGTTATAGAGAGCACTTACAATATAGCAGCAAAATGAACAATAGATTTAGCACACGTAATAATAGGAATGGGAATTATGGAAGAAATTAATCCGGAAAAAATGGGTAAATACCCAATTGATTTCACAGTACCTTATGCGTTGTTCTTTGTATTTTTATGTATAATATTTGCTGTGGTGTGGAGAAAATACAAAAAAACCAGGCCGTTGGAATGGGTAATGAGAAAATTGACTGATTAATAAAACAGCTCTAAATTTATGTGCTGAATTTCAAAACTTTATTTCAGAAGATTATTTCCGGCTTTTTTGATTTTAGGATTTTTTAATCGCAACTATAATTTCCTGCAAAGCCTGATGTTGTTCATGTCTTTTTGCAATAGCCATGATAATATAGAAACGCCGAAGACCAACCCACAATACAATAATTACATGCCTCCATTCGTATTTATGGTCTTGAAAACTACTGTCCGCTCCCTTTCATAACAGTTAATAATGTGTAAGCCATAATTTTAATATCCATTGCCAGCGACATATTTTCCAGGTAAAGAATATCGAATTTCAGGCGTTCTATCATCTGATCCACATTTTCGGCATAACCATATTTAACTTGTCCCCACGATGTTATTCCTGGTTTTACTTTCAGCAGCAGCCTGTAATGTGGAGCACGTTGTGTGATTTGATCAATAAAGAACTGCCTTTCTGGTCGTGGCCCTACAAGTGACATATCCCCTTTGAGCACCGACAAAAACTGTGGAATTTCATCAAGGCGTGTTTTACGCATAAACCTTCCAAAAGATGTAACACGGTTGTCATTTTTCGACGAAAGCATAGGCGTTCCGTTTTCAGCTCCTATGATCATCGACCGAAATTTAGGAATCATAAAAGTGCGCCCGCTAATACCAATTCGTTCCTGTGTATAAAATACAGGTCCTTTCGACGACAGTTTTACGCCAATACTACAAAACAGATAAATGGGCGATAATATTAGTATAGCTATCGCTGATAAAGTTATATCCATTACCCTTTTCAGATTAAGCTGCCATGGAGGCATAAAGTCGAAGGAAACCTGTATGAGCGGAGTTTGATAAATGGATGTGGTTTTAACAGTACCTAATAAGAAGTCTTGCATATCCGGTATCACTTTAATGAGTACATCAGTGTCTTCAATTTCAGAAATGATTTGTTCAATTGTATTATGTTCGGAGCGTTCGGTAGCAATAATCACCTCTTCAATGTTCATATCGCTAATAAGGTGACGAAGGTTTGAGAAATGTCCCAGATTAGGGATATGCTTTTCCAGTTTATAGCTGGGATATTTTACAGCATGTACAAAACCAACGAATTTATTAAAAGCGGCTTTAGGCTGACTTTCAATTTCGTTATAAATAGAAATCGCATTGCCATTGCTTCCCACTATAATGGTATTGAAGCCTATTATACGATGTTTGAGTTTGTATAGATTGCTGGAAGTGAGTATGAGCCTGAATGTAACTGTTATCAGAAAATGCAGTAAAAACAGATTGGCAAAAAGTTTGTAGTAATTTTTATAGGTCTGTATAACATCATCAAGTATCAGGGCGAAAAATATGATTATGACTCCTATAAGTGTAATAAGGAGTGTCTGGCCCAATTCACTCATACGTGCTTTACGGTAAATGTTGTGGTAAGAGCCTGATAATGCGTATAGTAAGAACCAAAAAAATGGGATTGCAATAATTCCGAAATAAAATTTATTGTCGTTGATTACAATCTGCATGGTATCGTTCATTGCCTGAGTTTCAGCTGATTTGCGCAGGAAGAAAAAGATGCTCCATGCAATAGCAGCCGAAAGCAGGTCAGCAATTACGAATTTAGCAGTTTGTACTTTTTTATTCATAATAATAAAGGTATTCGTCAGAAATGCAGTAGCTTAATATTATCTAAAATTATTTCAGCTTTAGGATCGGTAGTTTTTTTCATTGCAGTAAAAAATACTTTGAAATTGCTGACATTGTTATTCGAGGCAAGTGTAGGTGTGAGATTGATATAAATTTTATTCCAGTTACTGCTTGAATTAACTACTAAAACTGATTTCGGCGACGAAAGATTTCCGTTTAACAACAAACCAACCGTAAATGCATTGTTGCATTTGTAATTCAACTCCAGAAATACAGAAGTTCCATCAGTTGGAAGCTTAAACGAATCGTGGCTTACGCATTCGAAAATCAATGAATCAGAGTCGATTACAACTTTTCCGGCATATTTATTGCCTTCGCCGGGAAATGCTGCACCAAGTTCGGGCAAATATGTCCTTACAAGGTTTGCTTCGCTGCGTGCCGTTGAATCGATTGAAAGATTACCGAATTCAAATTGTTCCTGCCATGCAAATTTCGCAGTGCTGGCATATGAGAATTTCATTTGACCGAGGTCGGTTACTTTTTCGCGTTCCAGTTCTACGGTTTTATTAATCTGTGCATAGAAAGGATAAGGAACCCTTGTTTCGTTTATACCGTTCAGTTTAATACCAGCGGAGATGGACAAGTTTACGGTTCCACTCTTTAAAACCGGAGCCTGTACAGGTAATTCGAAAGCTCCAATTAGTTCGTTATCAGCATAAATCCAGGCGTCGGATATTTTTTGCGAAGCAGTTCCCTGAATGGACGTAACACTTATGCTTATCGAATCAATAGAAACGTAAGCAGGAATTTCGTCGATGGAAGTTTTAGCACATCCGGCAAAAATCAGCAGGATAAGCAGTGGGAAAATTTTGTAAGTATGTCGGGCAAAGTATGTCATTAGTAAAATTGGATGTTTAATGATTTAGTATGTGATGTTAAATTTTTTTCGCTCATTCAGCAATGTGGCTTTTTGCAGTGGCATTCACTTTTTCGATGATCTGATATGCAACTTTAAGTGCCTGGTATCCATCGTTGATGGTAACATGTGGTGTTCTGTTTTCGATAATTGACCGGGCAAAACTTTCCAGTTCAGTCTGTATGGCATTGGTAGGTTTTATTTCCGGTTTTTCGAAATACACCTGCTTGGCTTCCTTCCCATTTCCTGGTTCAATTATAGGGAAAAGCGGGTTGGTAATTCCATCGGAGATATTTTTCAGCCGCACTATTTCTGTTTTTTTATTCAGGAAATCGACTGCAATGTATGCGTTGTGCTGAAAAAACCGTGCTTTTCGCATAGGGCTAAGCGATATGCGGCTGGCAGTAAGATTTGCCACGCAACCGTTATCGAACTCCAACCTTGCATTAACAATGTCGGCTGTATCTGTAACAACAGCAACACCGCTTGCGCTGATTTTCCGGATATTTGCCTGAACCGTATGCAGAACAATATCAATGTCATGTATCATCAGATCCAGTATTACAGGAACATCAGTGCCACGGGGATTGAAACTGGCAAGCCGGTGAACTTCAATAAACATTGGATTTTCAATGAACGGTAGTGCTGCCACCATGGCCGGATTAAATCGCTCAACGTGGCCAACCTGAACTTTTACATTTGCTTCGTGCGCAATCTCAATCAGTTTCAGCGCTTCGTCAGGTGTAGTAACAATTGGTTTCTCAATAAATACATGTTTAAATTGTTTTAGAGCGCGGGCAGCAGATTCAAAATGTTCGATGGTCGGTGTTACAATATCAATTACATCTGCTTCGGTAATGAGTTCATCAATAGAGGTAAACTTCCTGATTCCGAACTCTTTGGAAACCGATTGGGCATTTTTTTCATCTGTATCATAAAATCCGATAAGTGTAAACTCAGGTATTTCATTGATGCATTTGATATGTATTTTCCCAAGGTGTCCGGCTCCAATAATTCCTACTTTAATCATATGTCAATTTTAGTGCAAAAGTAGAAAAAAGCCACCCGTAATCCCGATAACTTTTAAACAGTTTATTAAGATGTGTTAAAGGGTTCGTAACTTCGGGAAAGGTTGTACAGCAATCGAAAAAATCAACTTCTTTTTTGTAAATTTTTTCCCTCATAGCATGGCTTTATTTTGATACTGAATAATTTCCAAAACTTAATACCGAGTAGTGGCTTAACATGCTTTCATTTTATTACTTTTGCCACTCGTAAGACATTATTTCTTACCAAGGAAATTGGATTGCGTAGTATCATTTCCTTTTTCATAAATGCCTGATTTTATTAATAATACATATAAAAACTTTAAAATGAAAAATACCGCTTTTACACACATTCATGAAGCGCTTGGCGCTAAAATGGCACTTTTCGCCGGTTACAATATGCCCATACAATTTTCGGGTATAAACGATGAGCACGAAACTGTGCGTACCAAACTTGGAGTTTTTGATGTTTCGCACATGGGCGAAATATGGGTGAAAGGGCCTAAAGCTCTTGATTTTATTCAGTTTGTTACTACCAATGATGCTTCGGTGCTCTTTGATGGTAAAGTTCAGTATTCCTGTTTCCCTAACGGCAAAGGTGGCATTGTGGATGATTTGCTGGTTTACAAGGTAGATGATCTTACCTATTTGCTTGTGGTTAACGCTTCGAATATCGACAAGGACTGGGCCTGGCTACAAAGCCAGAATACTATGGGAGCTGAATTGTACAATGCTTCGGATGAAATTGCACAGTTAGCCGTTCAGGGTCCATTGGCACTCAAAGCAATGCAGAAACTTACCGGCACTTCGGTGATTGATATGGAGTATTACACTTTTAAAAAACTTGATTTTGCAGGTGTTAAAGATGTGATTTTTGCAACAACAGGTTACACCGGATCAGGCGGTTGCGAAATTTATGTAGCTAACCAAGATGCCGTAAAAATTTACGAAGCCGTTATGGAAGCCGGTGCTGAATATGGAATAAAACCTATCGGACTTGCTGCCCGCGATACCTTACGTCTCGAAATGGGTTACTGCCTCTATGGAAATGATATTGACGACACTACTTCGCCTATCGAAGCTGGCCTTGGCTGGATTACCAAATTTACCGATACGAAGAATTTCATCAATAAAGATATTTTTCTGAAACATAAAACAGAGGGCACATCGCGCCGTTTGATTGCTTTCGAACTGATTGAAAAAGGTGTTCCACGTCATGGATATGATGTATTAGATGCCGAAGGAAATAAAATCGGGATTGTTACAAGCGGAACCATGGGGCCATCAGTAAAAAAAGGAATTGGAATGGCTTATGTTCCAAAAGCTTATGTGAAAGCCGGCAGCGAAATATTTATCAGCATCCGCGATAAAGCTATCAAAGCACAAGTTGTAAAAACGCCGTTTTATAAAGGATAAATTTAAAATTATTACTATTGCGCAGCGTAACGTTAATTATAGCGTACGCTGCGCATTTTAATTCCCAGCCAGCACAATGAATAGTATCGAAGTATGTCTGTCACCGGCATTGTACAAGTATAAAGTAACTCAGGATAATTATATCGTTGCGATTGTAGATGTTTTGCGCGCAACCACTGCTTTCTGCGCTGCTTTCGATAGCGGTGTTGAAACGCTTATGCCAGTTTCGGGTCTCGAAGAATTGCTTGAGCTTAAAAATAAGGGATATCTTACTGCCGCCGAACGCGATGGTAAGAAGGTCAGTTTTGCGGATTTCGGAAACTCACCAACAGTATTTCTTCAAAACGATTTAAAAGATAAAAATCTGGCTTATTCCACTACTAATGGAACTCAGGCGATTGAAATGGCTAAAAATTCCGGGATCATTGTTACTGCTGCTTTTTCAAATCTAAATGCGGTTTGCGATTGGCTTGTAAAACAGGAAAAAAATATTGTCATCCTTTGCTCTGGATGGAAAAATACCTTTAGCCTCGAAGATACACTTTGCTCCGGAGCATTGGTTGAAGAACTGGAGCTTTCCGGCAAGTTTGAGCTTTCATGTGATGCGTCTTTTTCTGCTTTGAGTCTTTGGTTACAATCAAAACACGATATTTGGAAGGTTGTGCAAAAGGCAAATCATTTTCAGCGATTATTCAATATGGGGCTAACTGATGACCTGAAACATTGTTTTATGCTGAATAGTTCATCTGCCGTTCCAGTGTGGGATGGGCTGACATTCAGAAATTTAGGAATAAAATAATTCTTTGATGCTCAGATTATTTTACTTTCAAGGTCTGTAAATTTCGTAAAACGTTTCTTGACAGGGAACTTTAAGTTACTATCATCCAAAACTATCTCCTCCTTTTTATGTTTATCTGGTTTCTAAATAAAATGGATATTATTTTTATCAATTCCTTACAGTTTTCCTTACTTATGTACCTTTGATGTGTTGATGTAATCTAAAGACATATCTTATGAAATTACCTAAAATACTAAGTATCATTGTTATGACCCTTGCTCTTTTCTCTTGTAAATCAGGAAGCGAAAAAACGGAAAACTCCGCTAACGAAGATTTTAAATACCTGGTTGAGCAATTTGCCGACCTGAAAATTATGCGTTATCAGGTTTCTGGATTTGACTCACTTACGCTTCAGCAAAAGGAACTTTTGTATTACCTGAGCCAGGCAGCTATTTGCGGGCGCGATATTATTTTCGATCAGAATGGTAAATACAACCTGGCAATCCGCCGTACACTCGAAAATATTTACCAAACATACTCCGGTAAAAAAGAAGGTGAGGACTGGCAGGCTTTTGAAGTGTATCTGAAAAGAGTATGGTTCTCAAACGGAATTTACCATCATTATGCTTCCGAAAAATTTTTACCAGGCATAAGTATCGGATATTTCAACGAACTTGTTGCTAAAAGTGATCAAACTAAATTCCCTTTGCGTGAAGGACAAACCGTTGATCAGCTTATAGCGGAGCTTACACCTGCTATGTTTGATGCTTCTTTTTTACCTAAAAAAGTAAACCTTGATTCAGATGCTGACATAGTACTTACATCGGCTGTAAATTTTTACGAAGGTGTAAATCAAGCTGAGGTTGAAGCATTTTATAAAGAAATGAAACAGGCTGATCCTGAGCATCCTCTATCATACGGGTTAAATTCAAATCTGGTTAAAGAAAATGGTAAAGTAGTAGAGAAAACCTGGAAACTGGGTGGCGGATATTCCGGTGCTATCGAAAAAATTATTTTTTGGCTCGAAAAAGCTATTCCTGTTGCCGAAAATGAGGAGCAGAAGGCAGTTCTAGCCAAACTGGTTGAGTATTATAAAACTGGTAATCTTAAAACCTGGGACGAGTATAATGTGCTGTGGGTCAGCGATCTGAAAAGTGATGTTGATGTAGTAAACGGATTTATCGAAACATACGAAGATCCGCTTGGAAGGAAGGCAACCTGGGAATCGGTGGTTAATTTCAAAGATAAGATTGCTACCAAACGAGCCGAAATTATCAGTGCCAACGCACAATGGTTTGAGGATAACTCGCCGGTCGAAAGCCGTTTTAAAAAAGAAAAAGTTAAAGGAGTTACGGCAAAAGTTATTACAGCTGCGCAACTTGGAGGTGATTGCTATCCTTCAACTCCTATTGGTATTAATTTGCCGAATGCCGATTGGATTCGTAAAGAGCATGGTTCCAAATCAGTGACCATCGAAAATATTACCTATGCTTACGATCAGGCTGCACTTGGCAATGGGATGCTCGAAGAGTTTATTCTATCTGAAGCAGAACGTGAGCTTTCGAAAAAATACGGTTCGTTGGCAAGCAATGTACATACTGATTTGCACGAATGCCTTGGCCATGGTTCCGGACAGCTATTACCAGGCACCAGCAGCGAAGCCTTACGTAATTATCAAAGTGCGCTCGAAGAATCCCGGGCCGATCTTTTCGCCCTCTATTATATTATTGATCCCAAAATGGTCGAATTACATGTTCTGCCTTCACCCGATGCTGCTATTGCTGAGTATAATGCTTATATCCGCAATGGACTTATGACGCAATTAACACGTATTGCTCCGGGTAAAAATATTGAGCAATCGCATATGCGTAACCGGCAGCTTATCGCAAGTTGGTGCATGGAAAAAGGTGCTGCCGACAAAGTTATTGAGTTTGTGAAACAGGATGGTAAAACATATGTAAAAATTAACGATTACGTCAAACTAAGGAGTTTATTTGGTACACTTCTGGCTGAAATACAGCGTATTAAATCGGAAGGAGATTTCGAAGCCGGTAAAAACCTTGTTGAAACGTATGGTGTAAAAGTGGATAAGACTTTACATGAAGAAGTTCTGGCCAGGTTTAAAAAACTAAATGTAGCTCCTTACGGCGGTTTCATGAATCCGGTTTTTACTCTTGTTGAAGAAAACGGTAAAGTAACTGATGTGAAAGTGGAGTATCCTGCCGATTATGCCGGACAGATGCTGGATTATTCGAAAAATTATTCGTTTTTACCGAGTTGGTAATTAAGCGGAATGCTATAACCCACCTTATACTGAACCTAAAATCTCAGGCTGAGGTGGTTTTTTTACCTTTTATAAAAGGATAAATAAAAAATATTTTGATCTAAATTTTTATGGCAATTGAGTAACCTGAGATCACTTTTTCATCAGAACGATGCTTATGCGGTATGGCATCTTGGAGCCTTCCGAAGATTTATTACCGGTCGTTTCTTTCTTACTTTCGCCATACAGATGCAGAGTGTTATCGTTGGCTGGCAGGTTTATGATCTTACCCGCGATCCATTTTCACTTGGATTGATCGGATTGTCCGAAGCAGTTCCTTTTCTTATAGTAGCTTTATTTGCAGGCCATGTTGCCGACCTGTTCAACCGAAAATCAATTGTTGCAATTACCGCAACCGTATATGTAGCCTGTGCTATTGTTTTGTTTTATTTGAGCTATGCAATGGACGACTTGTATAAAACAGCCGGTGTGCTCCCTTTATATGCAATTATTGCTGTGACTGGTTTGGCAAGGGCTTTCTTTTATCCTGCACAATCGGCATTTATGGCACAGATTGTTCCTCGTAAACTTTATGCAAATTCAGCTACATGGAATAGCACTGTATGGCACATTGCCGCAGTATCAGGACCAGCAGCTGGAGGATTGTTATATGGATTTGCCGGAATACATGCTGCTTTTTTTTGTGTCGTATTTTTTGCTGCTTTGAGTTTATTTTTCTTCTATTCATCCAAATCAATTCCTTTGCCTTTACGCATAGCGAAAGAAGGTATTTTTACAAGCCTTTCGACAGGAATAAAATTTGTATTTGGAAACCAGGTTTTGCTGGGGGCTCTAGCTCTTGATATGTTTGGCGTGCTTTTCGGGGGCGCAATTGCTTTATTGCCGGTTTTTGCTTCCGAAATATTACATACAGGTCCGCAGGGGCTTGGTTTTCTGAGGGCTGCCCCGGCATTAGGTGCCGTTGTAATGGCGTTGATACTCGCTTATCATCCTCCTGTAACGCGCTCAGGGGTAAAATTGCTTTGGGCAGTAGGAGGTTTTGGCGCATGCATAATTTTCTTCGCTTTATCGCAAAATTTCTGGCTATCACTGGTTTTGCTTGCACTCAGCGGTATGTTCGATAATGTAAGCGTTATTATAAGAGGCACCATTCTTCAAATGTACACTCCTGACGAAATGCGTGGCAGGGTTGCCTCAGTGAATAGCCTTTTTGTCGGATCATCAAACGAATTGGGCTCTTTCGAATCGGGACTTGCTGCCAAGATTATGGGGCTGGTTCCTTCTGTATTATTTGGCGGGGCGATGACAGTATCGATAGTATTGGCAACTGCCGGTTTTGCTCCCAAACTGCGGAAGATGGAGATAAAGGGGATGAAGTAGGGAGAAGGGGAGAAGGGGAGAAGGGGAGAAGGGGAGAAGGGGAGATGGGGAGAAGGGGAGATGGGGAGAAGGGGAGAAGGGGAGAAGGGGAGAAGGGGAATGACGAGAAGAGGCGCAAGGAGAGTGGTGACATGAAGAACAAGGGGACAAGGAGAAGGGCAAGTCAGGAAGTCAAGAATTTACCCAGAGGGTCTCCCCTTTTTTCAAGGGGAGATGTCCGAAGG
>Ga0105047_10005275_pt1 | contig 22265 bp, 20 predicted proteins | sample MAT04_FD_78384 | JGI IMG/M metagenome (GOLD analysis project Ga0105047, IMG submission 78384) | Freshwater microbial communities from Lake Fryxell liftoff mats and glacier meltwater in Antarctica - MAT-04 (megahit assembly) | ecosystem: Environmental > Aquatic > Freshwater > Ice > Liftoff... | reverse complement strand
TTATAATAATACAACAAAAAGCTAAATTTAAAAAGCCTCCATTTTACTAGAGGCTTTTACTTAATTTGAATCTTGATTAATATTTTCTTTAAAATATTTTGATTTTTTAATTTGTTCTTCCACAAACCATAAAATTATAAAAATAAATAATGTAAGAATTGTTGCGATAATAGCGAGATCAAAAAGTCTAAAGCCTGAGGCAATACCAATACCTGCAGAAACCCATAAACCAGTAGCTGTAGTCAAACCCATCAATTTTGATTCTTTTGAAAAGATAAGACCAGTTCCTATGAACCCAACTCCGACAATTATTTGAGAAGCTATGCGAGTAGGATCAAAACCTCCTATCCCTAAATATTGCCGAGAAATCATTTCGGAAATTATAATGAATAAAGCTGCCCCCATAGAAACAAGCGCATAGGTTCTCATGCCAGCTGTTTTATGTGCCCAAACACGTTCAATCCCAATAATCATTCCTAGGGATAATGCGACAAAAAGTCGAGCCAAGATATCATATGTTGTTAAATTTAAAATATTTTCCATATATATTTATTATATCAGATTATTATTATAAAAACATTACTTTTTTAAGTTTTTATAAAACCACACTTTTAATTTAAATTTAATCATCCTTAAAACAAGGGGCACTATATATTTAAATGATTCTAATTTTAATTTTAATTTTTTCATTTTAGATAAATTCTGCCTGATAACATTTCTCACAGTAAACTATTTCTTTCCGCTCTGGAGAAATTGCTGTTTCAAATTCATTATGACAATCTTCTTTCATGCACTTTCTGTGCCATAATTTCATAGGGTTAATAAATTTTAATCTTTCACAGTGTCGACAATTTGGGCAAATTCTGGGCAAAGATAAATTCATTTGTCGATAAAACTGTAACTCATTTGGTAATATTTTAAAAACTTCTGTGCATTGTTGATTACAATTAGTTTTATAATGCGCACACTCAATTACTTCTTCTATTATTTTATCAGAAATATCTCTAATATTATCAGCTAGTTCCCCAGATATTATTACATTTTGATGGTCTCTCGTTTGATTTTCTTGCCAGTTAAACCCTTTATTTAAGGCTTCTTCTTTTGTTAATGGAAAATATTTATGACCCCATGATTCATTGTATGACCATATAGATAATTCACTAGGAAAAAATTCTCCATATTTGTATATCCTATTCATTCTATCAATATATGGAACATCCATCATCTGTTGTCTAATTTTAATAGTTAATTTTTCGTATTCCTCTTTTGTATATTGTTTATTTAAAATACAATATTGTTTATTTCTTAAATTTATGCATCCAAATAAATTTGAACAATTTGTAACTCGATCTGAATATTCTATATTGTGAGAACTATTTGAAGCCCGACTAAAAAAACTTCTTGAAGACCCCATCCCTCCTGAAGTTTCATAAAAAATTTCAGATTTCTCTCCCCCAAAAGTAGCGTCATAACTATCTTTCAAAAGCAAACCACACGCAAAAATATATTTACAGTTTTCAACCCCTAACCTAGTAAAGAAACAATATTTACAATTTTTACTACCTAAGATATCATCCCCTGTCACATCAACAGAATTTTTTATCAAAGCAAAACGTCTTGGTGTTTTATGGTATATCTCCATAAATTTTTCTTTTGCTTTTTTAATTATTGTATAACTACTCAAGTCCCACTTAGTGATTTCTTTTATATATTCTTCTTTGGTATATTGAATATTCCAAATACGATATTTTTGATTTCTTAAATTAACACAACCAAAACAATTAGAACATCCGATGCAATTAAATAAAAAAGAACAATCTAAACAATCATCGGAAAAATATACAAATTTAGTATTATAAATATTATTAGAAGCAAAGCTTTCATAGGTATGATCAGCATTCATAACACTATCAGAATCAATCAAATCTTTTGAATAAACTGCAACTTGTGAGTTGTAACAATTAATTGATTCTACGCAATCAAATGTTAGTGTACAATTTTTGCATCGTACATCTCCATTGGAATACTCACAATTTTCATTATTTTTTTGACCCAAAGCTTCACGAGGAACAATTTTTTGTAGTTGAAAATATTGTTCAAAAAATGATTTTTTAAAATCATAATCTCTTTCATATTCTATCGCATCCCATTCATTCCCCCAAAAACAAGGAGAGCAGTAAGCTTTCACATTATAATTTTCATTAAAAATACTAATTATATCTTTATTACATTTATCACAAATATCTTTATATAGTGGTCGAGACTCACGAAAAGCTAACCTTCGAATCAGCCGGCATTCTGGGCACCATGTTGGTGGCGGAACTTTAATTTTTTTGTAAAAAGAGAAATCTTCTGACTCAATCATGAAGTCATTTTTGCAATTTTGACATTGTTGGATCTGATTTTCCATTCGTAATTCCTAATTAATTCGTAATTATCCTCCTTACTACTTAATAATACCATCTAGATATCTAATTTAATAGAGACAAAAATTAAATATTTATTTAAAGAAAGATCCCAAGATTCGAGACTTAAGAGTTTAGCTCCTAAGTCATGAGTCGAGAAACAACACCTCCTCCTAGGCAAATGTCTTTATCATAAATGACAATAGATTGACCACTATCAACTAAAACATTTTTTTCAAAAAATACTTTTGCTTTGTTTTCCCTCAAGATTTCTATATGACATTTTAATAGTTCCCCATGATAGCGAATTTGAGAAGTATATATTTTATCTTTTTCTGGAAGAATATTCATAATCCAATTAGTGTTCATAAGACAGATGACGGAGTCCGAGAAATCTTTTTTATTATGATCTAATAATGATTGCCTTACTGTCGTCTGAGGAAATAATATAAATGATTTTTCGGATGAAGTAGATACTGTGATTGTATTTTTTTCTATATCTTTACTTACAACATAATACGGTAAATTATTTTTTGAATTTTTTGTAATCATAAATCCATGTCTTTCTCCTAAGGTAAAAAAGATTGCTCCATCGTGGTGGCCAATAATTTGACCTTCTTCGTTTAAAACATCACCCTTTCTACTTTCTATATAATGTTTCAGAAAATCCTTCATATCAAGTGGCCCCAAGAAACAAACACCTTGACTGTCTTTTTTGGTAGCAGTTGGGAGTTTATATTTTTTGGCTAAAATTCTCACTTCTTTTTTAGAGAAATGTCCCACTGGAAAAAGGGTATGAGCTAAATCATTTTGATTAAGAGTCCAAAGAAAATAAACTTGATCTTTAGAGGTATCAATGGATTTACGTAATACAGATAGTCCCTGAAAAGCGACGGGTGGGGGCGTGCCGTTTTTAGGTACTCCTAAAAACGGGGTTAAGGAGCTTTGAGGGGAGCTATCTGTATGGAGTAAATTCTTAACTACATAATGTCCTGTGGCAATAAAATCAGCACCACGCTCTTTTGCAAATTTCCAAAAAACACCAAATTTCACTTCGCGATTACACATAACATCTGGATTGGGAGTATTTCCTATTTTATATTCTTCAATCATATAATCAACCACATTCTTTTTGTATGCTTCTTCGGCATCACATTCAAGGAATGGAATATCTAAATGTGCACAAACTCGCATAGCATCACGTCTTTCATCTTGCCAAGTACATTTAATAAAATCTGGTGTCCAAGTTAGAATAAAAACTCCAACAACATTATATCCTTGATGCCTTAAGAGAGCCGCCGAGACAGCTGAATCCACTCCACCCGACACACCCACAAATACTGTTTTTTTGTAAAAATTTTTCTTTATCATTTTTTATCTTTCCTAGAAACTATTCACTATTTATTAAAACCTAATTCTTACTCCACCTAGCAAAAATACCACATGGAAGTAATCTACTACTATCGTTCTCTTCTATTGTCAGTTCACCTTTTTCAATTTTTCCACCATAAATCTTTGTTATATCTTTTAAATTGTTTTCATAAACAATTGGAGAATAACCAGAGGTGTAACCATTAATGAGGAAAAAAAGCGGCTCATCTGATAAAATTTTTTTAGAGAGTTCAATCAACTCAAGAAAATTTTCTTCAATTTTCCATATTTCATCATGTGGTCCATGACCAAATGATGGTGGATCCATGATAATAGCATCATACTTCCGACCTCTTTTTATTTCTCTTTTTAAAAACAAAATAACATCATCCACAATCCATCTAATCGGAGCATCAATAAGACCTGATATGCCTGCATTGTATCTTGCCCACTCAACCGATTTTTTTGATCCATCTACATGACAGACCTCTGCTCCGACAGAAGCACATGCAAGAGTTGCTCCACCAGTATAAGCAAATAAATTCAAAACAGAAATTGTTTCCCCTCTATTATTAATTCTTAATTCTTCATTTTTAATCAATTCTCTCATCCATTCCCAATTTGAAATTTGCTCTGGAAACAAACCTGTATGCTTAAAAGAAGTTGGCCTAATTGAAAAATTTAATTCTCCATATGAAATATCCCAACTTTTAGGCACACCATTTTTTATTATCCATTTTGTTTTATTTCCCTGACGAATAAATTCAAGTTTCGCTGTCTCCCAAATATTTAATTCTTTTGTTTTAGACCAAAGAGCCTCTTTGTCTGGTCGTCTTAAAATATAAGAACCATATCTTTCTAATTTCTCTCCACCACCTGAATCTATTAATTCATAATCTTTTTGATTTTTTGCTTTTAGTATCATATTATTGATGATTTTATTTTAAATATTTATTTATATTATTTATATGTTCTTCATAACTCTTTGAAAAATAAACTTGCCCTTTTTTATCATGTAAATAATATAAATAGGGTGAGGATTTAGGATTAATTGCAGCTTCTATTGATAAAATTCCTGGATTATTTATTGGTTTTGAGGGCAACCCTTTATTGGCATACGTAGATTTATCAACGTCCACTTGAAGGGGCATATCAATTGAAATTCTCTTCCACAAAATACCAGAAATAATATAAATATCATCTTTACCACTTGATTCACCCTCTAAAATGGAAGCCATAATTATGATATCCGATAATTTTTTATTATTTTTTTCTAGCTCAGGGACAATATTTTTGATTTTAGATTTGAAGTTATTGGATAATTTATTAATTATTTCTTCTGTTGTATCCATTGAAAAGAAAAAATAAGTATCGGGGAATAAATATCCTTGTTTATCCAAGGACTCACTTATAAATAAATCACGGCGGAATAAAGCTAACTTATCTGCAAGTAAAATAGCAATTTCATTATTTGTTGAACCTTCTATGATTGTCACCCGAATAGGGTTGATATTGTGATGCCCTCTTGATATCTGCCAAGCAACCATCCAAACGGGAGAATCTTTCTCTATTTTATAATCACCATTAATTATACCTTTGCCTGATTTTAAAAGATTAATAAAAAATTTAAGAATAAATTCATTTCGGACAACTCTTTGATCTTTTAATTTCGTTGAAACAGAATCAACTGACTCATTTAAGGCGATATGGAAAATTTTTTCTTTATTTGGAAAAGGAGCTGAAAATAAATAATAACTCAATAAAATGGATAGTAAAACTAACACAAAAATATTAAACGTTCTGTCGCGACAAATATTCTTATCCATATATTATAAAGGCAAATTAGAAGGAGGTTTGGCAATCTTAGATTCAACACGCTTGAAGCTTGGAGTTTCAGAAACCATACCAGGGAAATGATATAGTGAAGCTAATTCCTCATTTGATAAGACAAAGATATTAGGTTTACCTGATGGGAAAAATAAAGAAAAAATAGCTGGATACTTAAATCCATATTGTATAGGTGGATGAAAAAATATTCTTAATCGATAAAAATCAAGCATTCTTTTTTTAATTTTAGTCAATGCTAATCCTGTCGGATCAGACCAAGGAGCATCAAACTGAGTTGAATTAACTCGATCAAGTTCATTTGAATAGGGTTGAGAAAATTGACGAAAGATTAGACGAACCGAGCGTCTTAAATTATTAAATTGATCTTCTGTTATCAATTTTTTATCTGATAGAGCTACAACCCTTATCCCACAATCAAAATGAATTTGTTGTAAAGTTATCATCATTTGTTTAATAATAGGATCTAAGAAGCTCGGTCCACGAATTTCTGTCGCATCTATCCCTCCGATACCAGCGCCAATATGTTTTCTAGTATACGGAGCAAGAATCTCTTTCATATGTTCTTCAGCATGAATGTCAAAATCAACATGTTTACCAGTATGACTGTGATATTTTTTTATACTTTGTCTAATTATTATCTGAATCCAAACTTGTTGACCCTTAGACAATGATCCTAAATATTCTATAGTAGGAGTTATCGGATCAATTTTAAATTCTTCTTTCGTCCCTGATTTTAATTCATCAATTTGTTTATATGTCCTAATTGGTTGAGCATCATCTTTAAGTTTAGTAAATTCACAACCCCACATATTCCAATCTCCATCTTTCTTATATTGTGGAATATTAAAGACATAATCTTCTACATCAACTACTTTAGCTTGGGGAAATTGAGCATATATTTGAGTTTCAACTAAATCTCTAATTCTAGTTGGTGTTCTAATATAAAAATGGACCCGACCATCAATAGAAACGAGCTCAAGTGAGAACCACATCCAAGGAGCTCCAATTATAAACTCTTCCCAAAAACCCTTTTTACTTTTATGATAAAAAGCATTTGAAAAGATAAGTTCCATGGCGGCAGGGGTTTTTATAACTTCACGAGGGACTTGAATTTCAAGTAAATCCCATTTTATACCCATAATGAATCTTTCTTGTCTATAATGATGCCATAAATGGAAAGCAATATATGCTAAAGGAATTGGCATTAAATATCCAATAGCAACAATTAGTAATTGTATAAGATTTAAATTATGAGTATTAAAAAAATCTTGAATCATAATATTAAGTTCTAGTAAAAAACCCAATTAATATAGCAATAAAAATTAATCCTAATAAAATTAAAATTGTATTTACAATCATTCCTTTCTGCATAATCTATATTATATCACATACAAAAATCCCCGACCATAGTCGGGGATTTTTTAAGCTATTATATATTTACTTTCTTTATTTTTCTTAAAATATTTAGAATTTTGCAAATTAACTAAAATGGTATTCTTTTTTAAATATCTCTCTTTCATGACTTGATCAACAATTTCATCTTTTGTCATCGGTCCATGCTTTTTAATAAGTTCTTTTATAACATCACGAACTACTCCTGTCTTATAACCCCATTCAGATAAAGCATATATTCCTCTTCCCACAAGAACAAATCTTGGATCTTTAATAAGTTCATTATGACAAGTCGCCACATGACAATTTTTATCAAATGTATCAGCTACTGCTTTAGCAACTTCTTTAAAATGCATTGGTGAACCATGTTTTCTCATCATTAGAAAAGCATAATCTTTCACTCCACGAGTTTTAATTGAAGATGAAGTTGATTTACCCCATTCACCTAATGGGTTCTTGCTAATCTTTTTTGACATCGATAACCACCTTTTAGCTATTTCTTCATTCTTGTATTGTTCAGCTAATCCTTTGACATCCTCTAAAAAACGATTAATCAATTCAGTCTCAGAGATTAATTCTTCGTCCGATAAATTTTCAAAAAGTTTTTTAAGAGAGGAATGAATTTGACCAGCTACATCACTATCAACACTCCAACGGGTCTTGAAATGTTCATCTTCTTTATGGTGAGTAAAACTATCTCCTAATGTTAGATACAAATGTATATGATTTTGAGTTAGTTTATCTTTAGATAAATGATTCAATAAATCATGTTCAGAAACAATTGCTCCTAAGCTATGTATCATCTTTTTTAATTCATCGAAAACTTCTTTTTCATTTTTAAAAAATTCTGATTTTCTTATGAAAGATAGAGCAGTGTTTTCTATTTGACGAACACGTTCTCGAGTAATTCCATATTTTTGACCTATTGCTTCAAGCGTTTTTTTTTGGGCATCATCAGTAATTCCGAAACGGTTGACTATGACTTCATAAGCCCTTGGAGATAGACCCGAAAGCATCCTTTTTGTAACTTGTTTTGGTTTGAATGTAATTGTATTTGCCATTTAAATGAAATTAATTTAATTAATTATTTACTATTTATTATAGTATCATTACTATAGAATAAAGTCAAATATTGTGTTGTTGTTTTTAAATAATTCTAAAAACTTATTTTTTAATAGCGGTTTTTGATTTAGCTCTACTTGCTTCTGTTAATAATTTCTTCCTTATTCTTGTACTTTTTGGAGTAATTTCTAAATATTCGTCATCAGCCATAACTTCAAGACCTCTCTCTATTGTTAACTTATAGGGTGGTTTAACATTTATAGCTTCATCTGTTCCACTTGAACGCATATTGGAAAGTTGTTTACTTTTTGTTGGATTTACAGTTAATTCATCACCTTTTATAACATTACCAATCACCATACCTTCATAAACTTCATCCCCATGCTCTACATACAAAGTTCCTCTCTCTTGAAGAGTCCAAAGAGAAAAAGCTATAACTTTACCGGTAACCATAGAAGTCATCGAACCAACATCTCTCTTTTTTATCTCCCCAGCATAATCTTTAAATCCAATAAATCGAGCAGCTAAAATTCCTTCACCTTTAGTATCAACTACAAATTGCCCTCTATATCCCAATAAACCTCTAGTTGGTATTTCAATTAACATTCTAACTATCCCTTCTTTCTCATGCATGCTAGTTATTAGACCTCGGCGACCAGTTAATTTTTCAATTACGGCACCAGAAAACTCATTTCGAACATCAATAGTCACTTCTTCATATGGTTCTAACTTTTTACCATCCTCTTCTTTTATGATGACATGAGGTTGTGAGACTTGAAGTTCATATCCCTCTCGGCGCATATTTTCAAGTAAAACAGCAATATGGAGTTCTCCTCGTCCATAAACAAGGAATCCTTCTTGAACTTCTTCTTGATCAGGTGTCTCGAAATTTACACGAAGACCGACATTCATTTCTAATTCTTTTTCAAGTCTTTCTCTAATTTGTCTACTCGTAACATATTTACCTTCCCGTCCAGCAAAAGGAGAATCGTTAACAAGAAAGTTCAAAGAAATAGTTGGTTCGTCTATATCAATAGAAGGGAGGGCTATGGTTTTTATGTCATCACAAATAGTCTCTCCAATGAAAACATCTGGTATTCCAGAAATAATTGCAATGTCGCCTGTAGTTAGGATACTAACTTCTTTTCTCTTTATTCCTTCGAAAGTAAACATCTTAGAAATTCGAGCATTCCGTGAATTTCCAGATTTATCTTTAACAATTAATCCTGCGTTGTTTTTAATCGAACCGGCATAAACACGAATGATAGCCAATCGTCCCAAAAAATTATCATAACCTAGATTAAAGACTTGGGCTTGGAAAGGTTTGTCTTCATTAATTGAAGCTTCTTTCACTTCTGATAAAATTAAATCAAATAAAGGAGTTAAATCCTTATTTCCTTTTTCTTTCAAATCTTCTATTTTATTAACAGCTATACCTTGTCTACCAATAGCATACATAAATTTAAAATTAATCTGTTCTTCTGTGGCTCCTAATTCTAGAAATAATTCTAAAATCTCATCATGAACTCGGTCTGGATTAGCGGCAGGTTTATCAATTTTATTTATGATAACAATTGGTTTAAGTCCAAGTTCAAGTGATTTCTTTAAAACAAATCGTGTTTGAGGCATTGGTCCCTCTTGAGCATCAACCAAAAGCAAAACTGAATCAATTGCCCTAAGAACTCGTTCGACTTCCGATCCAAAATCAGCATGACCTGGAGTATCAACAATATTTATTTTTGTACCCTTATAAATAACCGAAGTGTTTTTAGAATATATAGTAATACCCCGTTCAAGCTCAAGAGCATTTGAATCCATAGTGACTCCTTCTTCTGTCATTCCACATTGCTTCATCATTTGATCAGTCAAAGTTGTCTTTCCGTGGTCAACGTGAGCGATTATTGCTATGTTTCTTATTTCCATTTTTATAATATCAAAATTAATTTTCTAATAATTTACGATTTAAAATAAATATTCATCTATAATGTCAGTTAGTCTCTAAACAAAAATCCGCCAAAGGCAGATCCGTTCCTAATTCTTAATTAACCAACGCATTTTATTTTTTTATAATATCATACTTTTTATCATTTGTAAATGAAATTTAAAAAAGTTAATGTGTTTGATTCCACCTGAAAACTATTATTTATAATAATTTCACAATATCGTGATAAGTGATTAAAACCATAAGAAGCATTAAGAGGCCAAAACCAATAGCATTCATTGCATTAGCAATCTTTGGTTTAATTCGTGAACCTTTAATTTTCTCAATCAATAAAAATAACAATCTTCCACCATCTAATGCTGGAAATGGAATCAAATTAAGAACAGCTAGATTAACTGAGATTAGAGCTGTGAATGACAATATATATATAAAACCAAACTTAGCCGCATCCCCCACCACTCCAACAATTCCAACAGGTCCAGTTAAAGCGGAAATATTCGCTTTACCAACGATAGCACTACTAATTAAATTATAAAATCCCTTAATTGTTTGAACTGTAATATCTGAAGTTAATCTTAATCCTTCCCAGAGAGCTTTATGGATTGGTAATTTAAGAACTCCAATCGTATCCATGGAAATACCAACCATAACTATATTGTTTGTCTCGCTCATTTCTGGAATGACTTTTAAATTAATAGCTTCTTTGCCTCTGACAATATTCATAGTTATCTCTTCTTCGTTGTGAGCTTTAACGAAAGATTGAACTGTTTCTGGATCAAGGAAAGAGAGAGTTAAATCAGTAGAATCTTTTGGAGTAGAAAGAGATAAAATTCTATCTCCCGTTTTTAATCCTCCAATATCTGCTGGTGAATTGGGTAAAACGCTCGTAATTGTTAAAGCTTGATTTTTAACAGCTGAGCCAGCCGGAACAGCTGAAGTTGAAGATGGTAATCCAGACATAAAACCAATTGAAAGTAAAATCCAAGCCACAAGCAAATTCATAAATATTCCCGCAAACAAAACAGCCGCTTGAATATATTTAGGTTTATTAATAAAACTTCTATTACTTTCTGGCCCATTGGTAGACTCTTCGTCGGGATTTTCTCCAAAAATTTTAACATACCCACCAAGAGGTAAGGCATTAAAATTATATGTTGTCTCTCCGATTTTTTTACCAAAAAGCTTTGGTGGAAAACCAAAAGAAAATTCATCAACTCTAATACCAGCACGTTTAGCAACAATAAAATGACCAAATTCATGAGAAACAACAAGCACAAGTAAAATTATAAGAAAGATTATTATAGACATATATTAATTCATTATTTCAATTTCTTTTTTATTAAAAATATTTTCAAGGTTTTTATTTATTTCATCTATTTGTTTTTGAATGTCATCCTTGCTTCGCTTTTTATCATCTTCTGGCAAATCAAGTAAACTATCCATTTGATTCTGTCTTTCTTTTCTAACACTTATTCGAGCGTCTTCCAATTTCTCTTTTAAAATTTTAACTAATTTTATTCTATTTTCAGTTGTCAGCATTGGAAATATAACCCTAACCCCATCACTATCTGAAGCAACGGATAAACCTAGATTTGATACGGTAACAGCTTTCTCAATTTCTTTTATTTGATTTTTGTCCCATGGAGCAATCCTAAGAGTCTTCGAATCCTCAATATTAATACTAGCAATATTTTTTATAGGCATTCTATTCCCATAACTTTCCACCATTATTGAATCGAGAACAACTGGAGTCGCCCGACCAGTATGAATCTGAGAATATTCTTTCCCAAGCCATTCCTCAATTTTTTTTAATTCTACTTTTAAATTTTGTATATTGTATGTCATATTTTTAATTTTTAATTTTTAATCTTACTGCTACTTACTACTTCAAAGATTATATCACAAGAACGATATGTTCTAAAATCATTTTAACAGAAGCTCCAGGAGAACTCAAATATTTCCGACTCTTTTCTAACTCCTTTAAAATAAATATAATTTTCTTATCAGTTTTCATTTTCTTAAATTTTTGATAAAAAATATTTTCTAGTTCGTTAATAATAGATATTCCATAAGACCTTAATTTTCCACTTGATTCTTCTTCTTTATTTTCTTTTATAATTATGGCAACCATTTCTATTCTTTCTTTGGGGGTGGAAGAAATTAATTTTTGTACTCTTTTTTGCAAGACAACATCATAATTTGACCTTATTTTTATAAGATGAACCCTAGAAAGAATAGTCTCCAATAATAAAGACGAGTCTGGCACGATTATAAAAAAGTGAGTATTAGCTGTCGGTTCTTCTATTATCTTTAAAAGTGATTGCTCTGCTTCTTTATTTATAAATTGTGTAGCTATTATACATATTTTTTTATTTCCACTAATACCTTTTTTATTATACCAATCCTTTATCTCTCTGCTATTATTTATATTAAAAGATTCATAACTTTGACATAAAATATCTGGATTTAGTCTATCTATATTCTCACGTTCTTTCAAAAAATCAAAAAGTAGCTCCATGGTTTCAATGGGTTTTCCTTCTACAACATAACTATGATATAAATCCTTTGGGAATAATTTATCTAATTTCATTTTTTTATTTTTAATTAATTCGTAATTATTAATTAGTAATTCTTTACTATTGTACCTTAATTGGGAAAATATCTGAAAGTTCTCCTGAATAATAAAATTCATAAGCAACATCCCCAAAAGTATAATCTTTATTATTTATATTTATAATAGTGCCACCAGCTAGAGGATTTTCTTTTGGAACTGAATAATAAAAACCAAGATTATATAAAGTGGCTAATATCTCAGGACGATTACTTATATCATATCCTGATTTTTGCCATTGGACGATGATTTCTTTCATATATAAACCTGCATACAGATAAGAGTAATAAGGATTTTTGGCATCAGTAATTCTATTCATCCTTTCTGACTCAATATCAATTCCTTTTTTATAATCAACAATGTGTTCCATATCAAGACCTAAATAAAAAGGAGAATTTTTATTCTTTAAATTTTCTTCAATGATTCCAACTGTTTTAGGTTTTAATCCAGCAATACCAAATGAAGTATTAGACAACGAAGCTAAAATCTTCAGGGGTTCAAAATAGCTCTTAAAAGATTCCCTTCTGTTATTAAAAAACCTAAATTGTTCCCCGATAACAGCACTTAATATAAGTCGCGGAGAAATATTAGCATCAATGGCAGCTTTGTTGATAATATCCTTATCTCGAGTGAAAACTTCTTTCATTAAACTCCATTGGTCTGTATCAGCCCAATTATATGCTGAAGTTAATACATCTAATTTTTGATTTTTTGAATTAGGGTTGTCACAATTTTTTATATCTTTATTGTAGAGATAGTCATTCTCAAAGCGTTTAGAAGCGACCTCTATCATCTTTGAAATAATCTCATCATCAACTCCTTTAATTAAATTTTTATAAATATTCACAGAAGTTAAGGGAGCATATTTATTTAAAACATTTATTTGACAAACAAAATCTAAACTATAATCATTTTTATTATTTTTTAATTTATTCGTTATATTAAAATAAGAATTCCTTTCTGAAACGGAGCCTTTCACATTTAACCATCCAAATTGCATTGCAATGTACACAAAGAAAAATACAAACCCAGCAATTGCAAATCCGAATAAAAATATACGAAAAATATTCCGTTTAATTTTTTTATAATTCATAGAAAATTATTTTTTACTTAAAATACTTTTTTTGTAAGTGTTTAAATGATTCAGTGCTTCTCCAGTTCCTTTAACAACACACAAAAGAGGCTCGTCAGCCACTCTAGCTTTCACTCCTGTTCGACGATAAACTAGATCAGCTAAATTCCTAAGCATTGATGAACCTCCAGTCATAATGATTCCATCATCTATAATATCAGCTGCTAGTTCAGGTGGGGTTTGAGACAAAACATCTTTAATTGCTCCAATCATTATGCGTAATTCTTTATCAATAGCTTTAACTATCTCATTTGTTGAGATTTGAGCTGTTCTTGGTAAACCTTGAATATAATCCCGACCCTTAATTGTAATTGTTAGCTCTTCTTCGAGCGCCACGGCTGCCCCTATTTTAATCTTTATAGCCTCGGCTGTTTTATCTCCAATTGCCAAATTAAATGTTTTTTTAATATAATCTGTTATAGCTTGATCAATCTTGTCTCCGGCACACTTAACTGAAGTCGAAGCGACGATACCACCAAGAGCGATAACAGCTACATCTGTCGTACCACCTCCAATGTCCATAATCATATACCCTCGAGACTCTTGTATCGGAATACCTGCTCCAATTGCCGCCAGTATTGGCTCCTTAACAACATAAGCATTTTTGGCTCCAGCTCTGATTGAAGCTTCAACAACTGCTCGACGCTCTGTTGAAGTAATACCAGCCGGGACAGAAACCATAACATCTGGTTTAAAAAAATTAAATTTTCCAAGAGTCTTATTTATAAAATATCTAAGCATTGCTTCTGTTACTCGATAATCAGCAATGACCCCATCCTTCATTGGACGATAAACAATTATATCTTCTGGGGTTTTACCCACCATTTCTTTTGCTTCAATTCCGATTGCCAAAATTGTATTATCCTGTTCAGAAACAGCAACAACAGAAGGTTCATTAAGAACAACTCCTTTACCTGGAAGGTAAACAAGAGTATTAGCTGTGCCTAAATCTATTCCTAATTTTTTATAAAATATAGCCATAAACTCATTGATTGTAGCATAAAAAAATTAATTTAAAAAATCGTATATTCTTTATTTTATTTCTATATGGTACGATATGAATATGTATATTGTTACCGTTATACCACTCTATAAAGGGGGCCAGAAAGAACATCTTTCTTACTTCTCTATCAACGATATTAATATTGGTAGTATTGTAACTGTCCCCGTCCGAAAAAAAGAAGTTGATGCTATCGTCATAAATACTGAAGAAGCAAGAAATTTAAAATCTGATTTAAAAAATGCTAATTATCAATTAAGAAAGATCATTAAAGTTAAAGGTAATTCACCTTTTAATAAGAGTTTTTTTGTTGCTTGTCAAAGGATGAAAAAATATTTGGTAAGCAATACTGGTTTAATTATAAAAAATCTTTTACCAACAGTTTTTATTGAAAATATCTCAGAATTAAAAACATCAATAGAAATATCTAATGAGGAAAAAGATAAAATCAAACATGAAAAACTAATTTTCCAAACTAATTATTCTGATAGACTTGCTTTTTATCGGACATTAATCCGAGAAGCTTTTGCTAAAAAAGAATCCATTTTTATATGTGTCCCAACTCGTTACGACATAGATCATTTTAGTAATGAATTAGCCAAAGGAATTGAACAGTACGTTTTCTTTTTTCATTCTGATCTAAATAAAAAAATATTAATAAATAAATATAATATAGTCATCAAAGAGCCCCATCCTATCCTTATTATAGGAACAGGTATCTTTATGTCTATTCCTCGACATGATATAAAAACAATTATTTTAGAAAATGAAAGTTCAGATGTATATAAACAGAACATTAAGCCATATATCGATATTAGAAGCTTTGCTGAAATTTTGTCCTCTGTCCAAAAAATAAAATTAATATTTGGAGATACTCTTCTAAGACCAGAAACACTCCAAAGACACGAGGATGGTGAGTTTGGGGAAATATCTTCACCTCTATATCGTTTATCTCAGACAGAAAATCAAATTGTTGTTGATATGAAAAATGAAGTTGATGAGAAGGGTAAAAAATTATTTACGACTATCTCAAAGGAAACAAAAAAGATGATTGATGAAACTTTGTCTCTTAATAAATCTGTTTTCTTATTTTCGATAAGGAAAGGATTAGCCCCAATAACGGTTTGTAATGATTGTAATCATACTCTTCTTTGTCCTTCATGTTCAACTCCAATAGTTCTATATGGGACAAAACAAATATCGGCCAACAAATCTACTACCAAAAGAATTTTTATGTGCAATAAATGTGGAAGAAAAGAAAAAACTGAAGTAAGTTGTCCTAATTGTGCTAGTTGGAATTTAACTCCACTTGGAATTGGGACAGATAGAATATACGAAGAAATTAAAAAATTATATCCAAAAGTTAAAGTTATTCAAATTGACAAAGAGGTCACCACAGATAAAGAAGCTCGAATAGCCATAACCGAGTTCGACAAAAACCCTGGAAGTATATTAATAGGCACCGAAATGGTTTTTTCATATTTACAAGAAGAAGTATATTCGAGTGCCATAATCTCTCTTGACGGTCTTTTCTCTATTCCTAGTTTTAATATTACTCAAAAAATAATACATATTATTGAAAAATTAAACTATATAACTTTAAACAAAATAATAATTCAAACCAGAATTCCAGAAAATAAAATTTTACAATATATTCTAAATGGAAATGTCTTACCACTTTGTCGAGAAGACTTAAAAGAGCGTAAAGATTTTGGATACCCACCATTCAAACGATTAATAAAGATAACATTTCAAGGAAAGGCTGATGAGACTGAAAAGGCTAGGAATTTCATTGAAAAAAATTTGGGAGATTATGAGCCTCAAATCTTTAGTGCTTTCACTAGTAAAATTAAAGGCCAATATATAACGAATACTGTCATAAAAATAGATCCTCAAATTTGGCCACTTCCAACAAAAGAAGAAATTATCATAAATAATAATTTAAGCCAAAATTTATCACAACTTCCTCCATCTTTTCTTATAAATATTGATCCAGAAGATTTACTATAAAAATATCTAATTTTATTGCTCCCACACTTGCATTAAATAAAAAACATAGGCATGGAGACTTGTTTAAAATATAAAGATATGATAATATAATATCCATGATTACAGTTATAGAAGTAAAGAAAAATGCAAACGAAAGCAACATGAATCTTGTTCGTCGTTTTACTCGAAAAGTTCAAGAATCAGGTATTATCCAAAAAGTTAAAAGCAAGCGTTATAACAAAAGAGTTGAATCTAAGATTAAAACGAAAGTGGCTACACTTAAAAGATTAACCCGCAAGAAAGAACAAGAAAAGCTTTTCAAACTAGGCAAAGTAAATAAATTTACCAAGAAAAAGGGACATAGATAATATTTATGAATAGTTCTGGTTTTTGTACTATCACTAATAAGACAAAAGGCAGGCTTCCACGCTTGCCTTTTGTTTCAATAAAAAACAAAATCTTGGGCGAAAAATATGAACTCGGGTTAAGTTCACTCTCTTCTTTAAAACAAAAAGAAATAAATTTAAAATATCGAGGTATAAACAAAACAACTAATATTCTCTCGTTTCCCTTGTCTGACATCTCTGGAGAAATCACCATTGATTCCGCAAAAATTAAAAAAGATGCTCCTTTATTTAACATGACTTATCTCCAATTTTTTAAATATCTATTTATCCACGGATTATTACATTTGAAAGGTTTCAAACATAGTAGTACAATGGAGAAACAGGAGAAAAAGTATCTCAAGATGTTTACTTAAGAGGCTTAATCTTTTTACTAAAATTTTTATGATCAAAAATAATTATACTTGCGGAATAGATATAGGAACACATTCGACAAAAGTAGTCGTTGTTGGTTTCGACAAAAACAAAAAAGAACCAACTGTTTTAGCAACCGGAATGTCAGAAACCAAAGGGATGCGTTTTGGTTATATAACTAATACTGATAAGGTAACTGAAAGTATTAAAAAAGCTGTTAAACAGGCTGAAAACATTCTAGGTATAAAAATCCGAAAAGCCTATGTGTCAATTGGAGGAATTAGTTTAAGTTCAACTGTTTCTATTGGTTCAGTTATAATTTCCAAAGCCGACCAAGAAATAACTAATTTAGATGTCTCTAAAGTTATCACAAACAGTGAAGAAAATTTTGATACAACAAATAAAAAGATAATCCATTCTATTCCTATTGGATATAAATTAGACGGAAAAGATATTTATGCCAGACCAGAGGGTTTGCGTGGAATAAAATTAGAAGTTAAAACTCTTTTTATTACTTGCTTAAAACAAAACATCGAAGATCTTATAACTTGTTTAACCTTAGCTAAAATAGATATAGAAGAGATTGTCGCTTCACCATTAATTACAGGAAATCTCCTTATTGGGAATAAACAAAAAATAGCTGGATGTATTCTGATGGATATCGGAGCTGAAACTGTTTCAACTGTTGTCTTTGAAAATAACTTACCACTATCTATAATGGTCTTCCCTATCGGAAGTATGGATATTACCAAAGATATAGCTCTAGGTCTTAAGATTTCACTCGAAGAAGCAGAAAGCATAAAACTTGGTAGTGTCATTGGAGGAGATTATTCAAAGAAAAAAGTTGATGAAATAATAGAAGCTAGATTAAGTGATATCTTTGAACTTGTTGGAAATCAACTAAAAAGATTAAAACGAAATGAACTTCTTCCCGCAGGAATAATAATAACAGGTAATGGTTCATCAATAAATAACATCGAAGAAATTGCTCGCAATCAATTAAAATTACCAGTAAAAATAGGTCCAGTTGACTCAACCTTAAATAATAAATTTAAAGTTCGTGATGCTTCGTGGTATACAGCTCTTGGACTAGCTTTATTTTCTGATGATGAATTTCAGACCGACTCATTAAACAATTCTATGGGATCAAACATAAAAGAAGTTAAAAACTTTTTTAAATCTATTTTATCCCAGCTTCTTCCATAATATAAAGCAAGGTATTTGAAAATTGTCAAATATTCCTTTTTTTTTAATTTCTGGTATTATATACATACATAAACTTATTATTAATGACAGACTAAAAGTCTCACAAATATATGCCTAAATTAAATCCAGACATTGAATCATTCGCAAGAATTAAAGTCATCGGAATTGGTGGTTCCGGTAAAAACGCCCTCAACCATATGATTAATTCTAAAGTTCGGGGTGTTGAATTTATTGTTATGAATACAGATACCCAAGATTTACACAACTCTCTATCTGAGAAAAAAGTTCACTTGGGTAAAAACTTAACAAAGGGTCTAGGAGCTGGAATGAATCCAGAAGTAGGAAGACGAGCAGCTGAAGAAACAAAAGCAGAAATTCAAGACGTGATTAAAGGAGCTGATATGGTTTTTATTGCTTGTGGCATGGGGGGAGGAACAGGAACAGGAGCGGCTCCAATTGTTGCTCAAGCAGCCAAAGAACAAGGAATCCTAACTGTTGCAGTTGTCACGAAACCATTTTCCTTTGAAGGAAACCAAAGAATGAAGTTAGCTGATACAGGACTAGCTCAACTTGAAAAAGAAGTTGATGCGATTTTAGTAATCCCTAATGATAGACTTATTGTTATCTCAGGGAAAGACGTAGGGTTCAGACAAGCTTTTGCTATGTGTGATGAAGTTCTAAAACAAGCTGTCGAAGGAATATCGGAATTAATAACTACTCCAGGAATGATAAATGTTGATTTCGCTGATATTAAAGCCGTCATGTCTGATGCTGGATCAGCTCTAATGGGTGTCGGAATTGCCGCCGGAGAAGGCCGAGCTGAAAAAGCTGCCTTACAAGCAATCAATTCTCCTCTCCTTGATCTTTCTATCTCTGGTGCTCGAGGTGTTTTATTTGCAATCTCAGGAGGTGATGATTTAACTATCCACGAAATTCAAGAAGCTGCTAAAGTAATAACGGAATCAATAGATAAAGATGCTAAAGTAATATTTGGAACAATAAAAGATGATAAACTTAAAAAAGGTGAAATGAAAGTAACAGTCATCGCTACTGGTTTCCCTACTGACATGCCTAAACGTTCACTTTTCCAAATTGATCAAAATAAGAAAAATGATCAAAATGTTGTAAATTCTTCAAAAGAAGAAATTCTACAATCAATTAAAAAAGATGCTTCTAAAAATGAAACTGATTATCTAAAAAAGAATGAGAAAGTAGAAGATGAATTATTTATTGATGATACTGATGACTGGAGTACTGTCCCAGCTTTTTTAAGAAGAAATAAGAAGTAAAAACTAGGTGCTAGTAAATAATTTCTAGTGACTAGTAAATGAATATGTTATACTAAGAAAATCATAAACATAGTTTATGGTTTTCTTTTATTAACTTTATCACTAGAAACTAGAAACTAGCTACTAGGAACTAATCAAATATGTACGATTTAATAATATTAGGTGGCGGACCAGCTGGCACAGCAGCAGCCGTCTATGCTGCCCGTAAACAATTAAAAACAGCAATCATTACCAATGAATTCGGAGGTCAATCAATCGTTTCAGAGACAATATATAATTGGATAGGCACACCCGAAATTTCTGGAGCCCAACTTGGAGCTGACTTACAAAAACATATCGAATATTATAAAGGTCCTTTTTTGGATATTATTGAACAAGAAAAAGTAAGTGCCGTTAATAAAATTAATAAAAAGATTATAATAAAAACTGAATCTGATAAAACTTATGAGAGCTTGGCTCTTATTATTGCTACTGGTAGCGGAAGAAGAAAATTAGAAGCTACAAATGCTGACAAATACGAACACAAAGGAATAACTTACTGTGCTTCTTGTGATGGACCAATGTTTGCTGATCAAGACGTTTTAGTTATCGGCGGAGGTAACGCAGCTTTTGAAACTTCAATGCAATTATTGGCATATTGTAAAAGTGTAACTCTAATTCATAGAAGCGCAGAATTTAGAGCAGATGAAATTACCGTTAAAAAGATATTGGAAAATCCTAAATTTAAAGCAATTACAAATGCAGAAATTTTAAGAGTTGACGGTGAACAATTTGTTAACTCTCTAACTTATAGAGATAAAATATCAGGCACTGAAAACACCCTCCCAACAACTGGAATTTTCGTCGAAATAGGACAAACTCCAAATACAGATTTCATGAAAGGAGTAGTTGAAATTGATTCAATTGGTAAAATTGTAGTTGATCCAATGACTCAAGCAAGTAATATACCCGGTATATGGGCCGCTGGTGACTGTACAAATGGTAAATATCATCAAAACAACATTGCGACAGGTGATGCTGTCAAAGCTCTAGAGGATGCCTATATTTGGATACATAAGAATAAATAAAAAAATTCTTGAGGAAAGTCTACCCTACTCAAGAAATATCAAATTTATATTATAGATTTTCGTTTGTGAGTATTCCTTCAAGAATTTCTAATTCTTGTTTAGAGTTTGGTTGAAAAAGTTCCATGATATTTTTTAGTGGAATTGCTTCAACTTTCTGTCCCTGTTTAAATGCTAATTTAATTAGATCCGGTAAATAATATTCTCCAGCCATATTATCATTTTTAATCATATTTATATTGTTCCATAACCAAGTTGAATCAAAAGCATAGATAGCAGGGTTTATTTCTTTTATTTCCTTCTCTGTTTCATTTGAGTCTTTATACTCCATAACTCCGACAACGTCACCTTTTATATTTCGAATGACTCTACCCAAGAAATATGATCCTGCTCTCCAATCTTTAAAATCAGGAACAATGACAGTCCCCATTGTTATTACGGCGTTACTATTTTTATGATGTTTTATTATACTTTCAATTGTTTTTTTGGATATTAAAGGCTGATCATTTGATAAGACTAAAACAATTTTATGATCAGGATGAACATTATCTCTTGCAGACATTACAGCATGACCAGTTCCTAATTGTTCTTTTTGATATGCATAATTGTAATCTTCGCCAAAAACTTCAAAGATTCTTTCCTTCTTATGTCCTACTACGATTATGGGTTCAATCGGTAAATTGATTGTAGACAATGTATCTAAGATATGTCTTAAAAAGGGCTTACCCAAGAGCATCGCAAGAGCCTTAGGATCATCAGATTCCATTCTCTTTCCTTTCCCTGCCGCTAAAATTATTATTTGAGTATTTTGCATATTATTTAAAATTACTAATGTAATTTTTGTGCGCGATACAGACCGTGAGTACACTTTTCGAATCTTACAGATTCGGTAAACCTTTCGCGTGATTTTAAATATTAATTTTAAATCACAAGCTCAAGGTCTTCGAATCCTGTACGCAAGCAAAGGTTTTGCTTGCTATCGCTTAAAAAATTACTAATGTAATTTTTGTGCGCGATACAGGATTCGAACCTGTGGCCTTCCCCACGTCAAGGGGACGCTCTACCAACTGAGCTAACCGCGCAAATAATTCTAATATCAAGAAACATATTTATATTATAACTTTAATTTACGTTATCTACCAAGACAGCATAACCGCGCAAATAATTCTAATATCAAGAAACATATTTATATTATA
>Ga0105047_10005273_pt1 | contig 22271 bp, 22 predicted proteins | sample MAT04_FD_78384 | JGI IMG/M metagenome (GOLD analysis project Ga0105047, IMG submission 78384) | Freshwater microbial communities from Lake Fryxell liftoff mats and glacier meltwater in Antarctica - MAT-04 (megahit assembly) | ecosystem: Environmental > Aquatic > Freshwater > Ice > Liftoff... | reverse complement strand
TACTGGCTGGGTAGCTCCAAGATTTCTGCCACGCTGTCATGTCGCCAATCTCTTTTGTCTGAGCGCTTACGATTGCGGTTGCTAGATCTTTCACTTCCTGGTGCTTGGCATTGGTTAGTGCAAGGTTTGCCATATCTACCGCGCCCTGGTGATGAGCAATCATATTTGCTAGGAACAGACGGTCGTAGTCTTCGCCAGTCACACTAGCGAACATCTTATAACCGCTTGAATCTTTGTTTGCCAACACCGTACTTTGAGATGATTTATCGTCAGATATCATAGATGTGTTATTGTCCATCATTTCACCATCGTTTCGGTTAATTGCGAAGGCCGCAATACCAGCTATCGCTACGATAGCGATAATGGTGATGATCACTATATTTGATTTATTCTTCATGATCTTCTCCTTTATTAATTACTGTCCGAGTTTTAACCTACGTAGGAATTGGGCATTAACTGCTACTACGATTGTAGATAACGACATAAGTACCGCTCCAATAGCCGGAGACAGTACAAAACCAAGACCGTAGGTAATACCAGCAGCTAGTGGAATAGCAAGTGCATTGTAGCCAGTCGCCCATGCTAGGTTCTGAACCATCTTTCTATAAGTTGCTTTTGAGAGCGTGACAATGCTTGCTACGCCACGAGGATCGCTACTAGCCAGCACGATGCCCGCAGATTCAATGGCAACATCGGTTCCTGCACCAATGGCAATGCCGACGTTTGCCTGTGTGAGTGCCGGTGCATCATTAACACCGTCACCAACCATCGCCACTTTACTACCATCAGCCTGCAGTTTTTTCACTACTGCGGCTTTATTTTCGGGCAAAACCTCAGCAAAGTATTCTTTTATACCCAGTTCTTTGGCTACCCACGCAGCAACACCTTTAGCGTCACCAGTTAGCATCGCAACTCTAATACCTCTTGCTTGGAGGGAGTTAACGGCTTCTTTGGATTCTGGACGGATAACATCAGCTAACATTATGGCGCCAAGAACTACCTTATCTTGGATAATGTAGACGGTCGTTTTGCCTTCATTCTGAGCTGAGTGAGCGGCTTTCCCGATATTGGCTGGCAGTTCTAAGCCTAACTCCTCGAGTAATTTTGGACCTCCAATATGTACGGTTTTGCCGTTTACTCGTGCAGTCGCACCTCGACCAGACATAGCCGAAAACTTTTTAGCTTCAGCGATGGTTAGCTTCTTATCCTTCGCATATTGCACTATTGCTTTGGCGATAGGATGTTCCGATGCGTTTTCGACGGAAGCGGCTAACGACAATAGAATGCTCTTGTCTGCTGTGGCTACAACATCCACCACACCCTGTTCGCCTTTTGTGAGTGTTCCGGTTTTGTCGAACAATACGACATCTATGTTTCGTGCGGCTTCAAGTGCCATCCGCTCACGTACTAATAAGCCATTTTTTGCGGCAAGTGAGGTAGATATAGCTGTAACCAGTGGGATGGCCAGACCAAGTGCGTGTGGGCAAGCTATGATGAGCACCGTAACAACTCTTTCGATAATAAATGAGGTTGACTGATCACTAAAGAACGCCCACGCCATTAGAGTAACGAGTGCTGCGCCTAGTGCAATAAATGTTAAGTAATAGGCGGCTCGGTCAGCAAGTACCTGCGTCTTTGACTTACTGTTTTGGGCATCGGCGACTAATTTCATGATTCCAGCTAGTGCAGTATCGTCACCAACCTTGGTGACTGCCATTGTTAACGAGCCATTACCATTAAGCGTTCCCCCTATCAGCAGGGACTTCACTAGCTTCTTTACCGACCTAGATTCACCAGTAAGCATTGACTCATTGACGCTCGATGCGCCTTTTATGACTTCGCCGTCAACGGGTATGTTTGCGCCTGGTCGAACGAGTACTTTGTCACCAACCTTGAGTTCTGCTACAGAAACAATTCTTGTACCGCTCGAAGTTATGAGTTCGGCTTCATCTGGCAGTAGCTTGGCGAGTTCATTAAGAGCACCTTGCGCATTCATTATCGACGCCATCTCTAGCCAGTGACCGAGTAGCATGATAGTAATAAGTGTGGCAAGCTCCCACCAGAAACTCATACCCTCAAGTCCGAATGTAACGGCGATACTGTAGAACAGCGCAACCGTAATTGCCATAGATATAAGGGTCATCATTCCTGGCTGTCTAGCTGCGAGTTCTGCTTTTGAGCTACGAAGGAATACTAGTCCACCGTAAATGAATATAATAATTCCAAAGACTGGAGGAATAAGACTGCTGCCCATAAAGCTTGGCATAGAGAAATGTAGCAACTCCTGAATAGTCTGAGAATATAGCAGTACAGGGATAGTAAGTAGGAGGCTCAACCAAAATTTTTGCTTAAACATGTTTGGGTTATGGCCAGCATGCTTGTCGTGACCAAGACGCTCGTTATCTTTTGCCGCGGTTTTCTCTAATGCCATATGACACTTCGGGCACATGCCTGGCTTTTCGGAAGTAACCTCAGGGTGCATTGGGCAGGCATACACTCTTGTGTCATGTTTGATATGGCCGGGGTGCGATTGTTGCATTAGCTAATCTCCGCAAGTACCTTAGTGTAATGGTACTCAGTTATTGGAACTTACTTTATATCCTTCTTAATTTCATCAAACTGTTTCTTGGTAATTTCACCTTTAGCATATCGATGTTTCAAAACATCTAAAGCGTTAGATTTGTTAGCTTTTGTTTGGTTGCCTGAAGCAAAACGAACCAGTAAAATAATACCCAAGACAACAAGTGCCATGATCAGTATCATAAGTAACCAGCTCCATGCATTATCGCCGTAACCGTGACCCATTTCGTCCATACCATAGCCGTGTGCATAATAATTCATCATTTATACTCCTTATTTACTTCTAACTTTGGCGAGTTCGTAGACTGAAAGCAACTCCTCGACTGCTCTGTCCGTTTCGCCAGCGACAAACATATCTTTAACGTGAGTTCTTAAATGGTTCTCTAGAACAAGTTTATTAAGTGAGCTGAGTGATTTTTGTACCGCAAGGCTCTGGGTGATGATGTCCATGCAATAATCTTCATTTTCGATCATCTTTTGAATGCCTCTCATCTGTCCCTCGATGATCTTGGCGCGATGCAAGCTACGTTTTTTAATATCAGTAATCATACTTAAAGTATATACCCCAGTGGGGTATTATAGCAAGTTTTAGCATAGTGAAAAGATGGGGTTTATGCGAGGCTTGAACACGTCGCAATTAATCAGCGATCGAATAATTTATTTCCGATTAGGTGAGTATGCAAAAACATAATTTAGGTTTATGGATCTCAAATTCTGCTGTCGCATCTGGCTGAGTATATCGGTCTGAACCTCTAGAAAGTTTTCAATGCTATAAATGCAAGCACACCAAGCAAGTTAATAATTAGCAGGCTTAGCATAATAAATATTTGAGCTCTGATAAGTTTTGTGTGCCATTTTTTCCCGTGTAAAGGTTCGTTGAAATGTTTACCGGTTTCTCTCACATGTTCATGTATTTTTCAGCAGTTTCGCGTGATATTAGGTAGTAGTTGAATCTTTCTATTAAGACTGACAGCAGACTCAAAATGATTTGGATTAATAAAATTATTTTCTTTAGACATCATGGTCTCCTTTGGTGCGATCCTTATATCTGCCAACATGGATCTAATACTGCTTGGCTATAAGACCCAGCAAGGAATATACTATCTGATATGCAAGACCAATTAATTACGAACGCAAACGGACATTAGGAAAGTGTGAAGCTATCATTAATAGGTAGTGCAGATACTGCTTCACAGAGTATTATTCAGCATGGCTTACAAGCCGGTTATCAAATAGTTGCACATGACGATCATTTTCTACATGTACGCAACAGAAGCAAGTGTATATCGGTGGATGGCAATTCTATGGGGATGTCTACACTTAACAAAATTGTTAAGCAAGGTGATGCTGTGCTATATAACATCGCGAATGTGACCGCTAAGATCGATGAAGTGAAGGCAATGATAACTCTGCTAATTGCAACTATGTCGACCCATCGGGTCGGAAGACTCGTGCTCTTCATGGATGCCGATTTATTGCTTTTGCGAGATAAAATATCGGAAACGATTATCACTGATAGCTTATGGCACAAAAGCCTATTGTCCCTTCTAAGTAATTCAACACTTGACTGGACATTCATAGTTGTGGGAGCCAAGTTTACACGATCAGTTATATGCCAAGTTACTGATGTTCAGCATTTACAAGATACCGTGCTCGTGGTTTGAAGACATAGTACGGAGGTGTATTAGTCCTTTTCAGGCCGTCCAAATCCCAGAAAACCGTAATATTCTAAATAGGGAAATTCACGGTATTTAACGTTATCTTTTAGATTTCCGCCTACTAACCCAGCGCTTCCAGCGCTAGATCCCGGGCTTACAACTATATCGACATGTCCAAGCTTATCTTCAAAATCGCCTCTCCATGAAACTATGAAATCACCAATGCGCGGTTGGATATTATTTTTAATTACTTCCTCTCGGCTGTACCATGTACCATTTGCTTGCAAATTGGCTGCGAAGTCCCTCGAATTCTCGATACGCCATGAATGCGTCTTCTCATTAATAAGTGGATAGCCCGCTTCATTGGCGACCCAGCTTGCGAACATCGTGCACCATTGGGCACGTAGACCACCAGTGTATTTGTCGACAATTGGTCCACAATTGCAACCCCTAGTCGATTCAGAAACCCCAAGCCGGTACTCAGCTAAAGCTATTTGGGCACGCTTTGCGCCATAGTAACTAGAAGTCTTAGTCCCAGAAGCCGCAGTATCCTTACTTGCATCTGCTAATGCAGCTGTTGCGTAACGTTCAGCAGTTGCAACATTAGTATTTGCTAAGTCTTGATAACCAATATAACCAAAAAATAATACAATACAGATTACGAAAACGTACTTTAATTTCATAGACTTATTAATGCGCATAATTTTTCTCCATTAAATTTAGGAAAGATTGGGACTGCTGCGTGTGTATATTTACAGCGCCATATAAAATGAACTCTCTCTCGGCAATTTCTTGGGTTATTTTATCTAGTAATTGTCGTCCGGTAGCATTTTTGAACGCGCTTGAATTTCCAAGCTGAATAACCTGGACATTGTTTTGCGAATCATGCTTAAGAACCATTTTTATAACTTGTTTTTCATAATCGCCAAAGGTAATAATGTAGTCAGCATTAACAGAGTTGATAGCAATGTCTACAAATTGAGCTACACGTTCTGGCCGATCATGACGGTTGTTTAAGATAACGGCTTTTTTAGGTGCTCCCCCCACGTTTGCGTTAAGTGTCTCGGCAGTTAATATGAAGCTTTCACGGTCATTAATGGCAAATAAATTTGCCCAATGAATTTTCTTATTTTTACGACTCAGGTTCTTCAAAACAAAAGCCCCAGGATCTGCGATTGCTTTTTGCATGCCCGCAAGCGCGGTAGCCCGCTTTACTCCAACAATTTGCGCTGCTTTAATTGCAATCGCAACATTAGCTTTATATTCAAAATGCTTGAATGCGGCCATACGCTTATCGGCAATTTTCATATTGCCCACTGCATGTAGTTTTGTGTTACGAAGCGCGCATTCCTCTGCAATTATTGCAAGTAGCTCGGGGTTGGTTTCAGCCGTTATTAAGTGACCGTTCTTAGGCACAGTAGAACAAAGACTACGAGCAATCTGCGGGAGGGTTGTGCCTAATAAATCCGTATGATCTTCGCGTACATTGGTGATGACGCCAATTGTGGAAAGCATAATTTTATTCTCGAGGTATTTTTGGTAAATCGGATTTATTGCCATGCATTCAAAAACAATTGCACCGTATCCCGAATTTTTGTGCGCATCAATTATTCGCTTTTGCTCGGCTATATCAGCCTCTTTTCGTGGTATTATCGCATCTTTTCGATGGTTTATTAGTAAGCGGGCGGCGGTTCCTGTGGTTTTGCCTAGCGTTTTGACCTTACCTTCACGCAACGATGCTGATATTAAGCGCGTAACTGATGATTTACCACGTATACCGTTCACATGAATACGGTGCTCGAAGTTCTGTATCATTTCGAGTTTATGGCGATTGTGCACACGTGTACGGCTAATTATGTAGACTACTGATATTAGGAATATTAGTAATAGGATTAACATGACTTAAGCCGCTAGCCTTGCTACGAACGATGCTAATAATGCCGGTGAAAATCCTTTAGCTAAGGTAGCTTTGATTGGTTGGAGGCAAAGGTCATTTGTCAGTACGGCTATCGCAATAATAAGCACCAATGGTGCCGGGTGATAGTCGTTTATTCCGACGGTAATTGCAATAAGATCGATTGCCGAAACGACAAAGTAACCGCAGAACAGACTTATTACAAACCGTTCTAATCCGACAATTAAGGTGCGTCGCTGTATGAACTGCACAGTAAAGTAACTGAGCATGACACCTATCGCTAAAAGTATAAATTCGATTGGCGCAACGTATAGGACCGCCGCTAGAAATGGCGCAATCATATAGCCGCCACTTCTGATGCCAAAGCGATGATAAATTATTAAAGCCATCAATAGGCTTGCCGTGAGGCTAAGCTGTGGATTTGCCAAGGTTAGAGGTGTGAATTCTCCTAGCCGCACACTGAAGTATGAGAGACTATAATATGGGACGACAGCCAATATAACTACACCTGATACAAATGACAAGGCTGTAGTGGCAGACATTGCTGCTAGGACACGTGACAATCCGTACTTTTTAGCACTAATTGCTACTAAGCCAGGAATTATCATGCTGAGTAACATGGTCTCTTGGTTCAAAATGTTGAACCTTTTGATTGCAGCCAGCTCTGCCAGGCTTAGAAAGACCGAGATACTAATCATTAAAAGTGACGTCCAGTGATTGCTTAAAGCAAAATTAGATAAGAAATATTTGTAAATCAACCAACACAATAGAGAAGTAGCAAGGATGATAGCAAACGCGACAAAGCTAGAAAAGAGTACACACGCAAGTACGCCTGGTACAATTATGCCTCCAGGTGTAATGCCGAACCACTTCTTGCACATCAACGCCAGAACAGCGCCAATTAAGAAAACAATCCGGATTAAATCGGTAGAACTATTTAAAAAGTCCAAATTTGCCTCACACCACTAATGTAATATCAAACAAATAGTATCATAGAATGGACCATAAAGCAATAGTATAGTATTAAATTTTTATAAACGACGTGCTGCGACAAAAGTTTTTGCGTAAAGGCCACCACCATTCAGAATAGACTTTCCGCCAGTGTCGCCCATAGTTGGCCCATTCGATAGTTTTCGACTAGAGATGAACCGATAACCTCCATTAGTGTCGACTCCAAGGTAAAGTCCTACGTGATCAACGTCCGTACCATCATTTGTACTAGCGTCATTGAAAACCAGATCCCCAGGCCTTAACTGCTGCAAATCGTTTTTTGTTATACTCTTCCTCGGAATAATAACGGTTCCTGGGCCGCTTGCCAGCATCTCTACGGCTCGCCTAGGTAGGGCAATGTGGCTAGGATCTGCGGAGTATGCAAGCGGAAAGCCCAGCTTGTAGCCCCAAATCATCCTCATATAGCCAGAGCAATCCAGAGAGGCTAACTGTTGTGCTTCGGGATTATCCAGTAGGGGTCCATATTGTCGCGATATTCCTAAGTAGTCATTAAAATCTGATCCTTCTTCTCTTGTCCCGTCTGCCAGTAGCGGGCCGTAATCGGCATTGCTCGAAATGAGCATATTGTTACTATCTCTCAGTTCTGGTGCACCATCAATGTATTGCATGGCTAGTGCTAGCACGTCGGGAGTCGTATCGCCCAGGGCATTTTTTAGCCATTCTTTATCTATTACTGTGTCGTATGCAGTTGGCAGGTGCCGTACCCAGGTGTCGTGGGCGACAGATGCAGCTGCAGTTGACTCCGTGAAAGTGCGCTGTGGGCCCCGCAGAGTTACTGTTCGTGAGCCCTTTGTAAATGTTGCCAGCCATCCCTGCGAGTCTCTAACATCTGTACGGGTAACATCACCGTTACTGAGCGTGTAAAAATATAGACCGTTTTCAGATACTGGCGAAGGCTCAACTGCACGGGCATGGCGAGCCGAAACCGTATTTGCTGTGGTTTCATGCGGAGTCTGTACCACATTTGATTGTGACTCTTGTTTACTAACTGGGGCAATTGCGTAGCTACTGACTTTGGCAGGTGCAAAAACACTTGTTTGAGCAGACCCGACAGAAGCAGCCATCATAGAAAATACAATTATAAAGAATAGTATGCTGGCGCGGTTTTTTGTTTTAAAACCCATATGCTTACTATAACAAAGTTTATGTTTTAAAAATAATTTGTTATATTCGTACGTAATTTTGAGGAATATAAACACGATACCCGTAGGAGTTAAGGGCATGCCAGTCTAGAACCTTCTCATCGAAGGTGACCGAAAATGGGACAAAGCACACTCGTGGTGTCCCATTTACTATGATTTAACACCTCAAAATAAAGCAAATGGGACATTACGCTTGGATTTTGGCGGGATTGTGACGCGAAACTGTACATAAGCCACACTTGCACCGCTACAGCATTAAACTTATTTGGCAGCTAAGATTGTAACCTGCTCAATGTTAGGCGGCTCAGATAAAAGCTCGTCGGCATGTTCCATTAAGGTGGCGGCAATTTGACCATTGAGGTGAGCTTGGCGTCCGGCTTCATCTTCAAAGGTGTCAAAAATACCAAACGTTGTCTCCCCAATTTGTAAGGCGTACCACGAGATTGTTTGTTCTTCAGCTTGTGCCAGTTCAAGAGCATTTTTAAGCATGTCTGATAGCTCTGTTACTTTGTCAGGCTTAGCTTGTAAGGTTGCTAGGATAGCGACTGATACCATTGAGTCCCCCATCTAAATTTATGATGGTAAGTTTATAATAACTAACGTTGGCTTTATAAACTGTAATGAATCTCACCATGCGAATCTCAACCTACTATATTATTGATTGCAACTATGTCGATGAGGGCTGCGCACTGTCTGGCTGGGGATGAGGGATTCGAACCCCCGATCGCGGAACCAGAATCCGCTGCCTTACCACTTGGCCAATCCCCAAAATATGCCGGTGGGATGTTTTGTAGACTCGAGCGATGCGTCAAATGGTGAAACTAGCTCGGCAACATTGCCAGAACGACCAACAGATTTTAGCATTTTTCTCAGGTTAATTCTAGCTTCAGCCAATTATCAGGCAGGAGTCATAAGGTGTATCCGTATCGGTTTAGACGATGCTAATGCAACAAAAGTAAAGGAGATACATGAAGAGACAACTTTTAGCAGCGGCAGTCATTGCCACAATCGGCGTCAGCTCAACAGTGCCGTTAGTGGCCAGCGCGGGCACTAGCCCAACTACATCAGGCGACAGCTCGCTTGTAGATAAAATTTCCAGCAAGTTCAAGCTTAATAAGTCTGATGTACAAAAGGTCTTCGACGAGAACCATGCGTCACACCAAGCAGAGCGTGAACAAAACTACAAAGACAGGCTTGCCGAGTTAGTTAAGGATGGCAAGATAACTCAAGCACAATCCGATAGTATTCAAGCAAAGCACGACGAAACTAAGACCTACATGGAATCACTAAAGGATAAAACCAAAAGTGAACGCCGAGAAGCCATGAAGACTAAAGCCGACGAGCTAAAGCAGTGGGCCGATGATAACGGGATTGACGCTAAATACGTTATGCCGTACGGGCCACAAGGGAAGCATGGCGAGATGAGAGGCAAAGAAGCTCCAGATTCGTCAAATAATTCGCCAAGTAACTAATAATAGCTTAGGTAAAGCTATGGTAGCACCTCAGAGGGGTGCTACCTTTATATTGTAAATATTTAACAAGTGTGGTATAATATCATAGATATGCCAGCAGAAATTATCTCACTAGCCGAACACCGAAAGTCATTCCTAAGTCTATATGACGAGGCAAATGTTATTTTTGAGACTGCCGAAAGTATAAATGGCGAAGAAGATACCGAGTATATTATTGATATAGATGATTACCAATATGTTGAGCTAGAACAGCCTAATTATGATCGTGTCTTTTTATCACGTCCCATTTATGATTTAGTGGGCCAATACGAAATAAATGTTTCCAGAATTGCCCTGTACTCCTATGAGGCACCAGCAAGTCACGAAGTGTTAGTAAGGCGTAACGCTGCCCGATTAATGATTGTCCCACAAAATGCGTCGGAGCAAGAAGTCTTAGCTTTAGTGTCACCAAGCAAAGTAGAATGGGGCAAGCTTATTAGGCGAGAGTTTAAGATTGACCCATCTGGCATCATCTCCCCTAAAGATAGCCGTGGCCTAGGCCGACTGGATGGAGCACCGTTCAGACTGCATGAATCTCTGGAGACAACAGACTCACTAAAGCCAGATTCAAAAAAGCTGCTTAAGGGTAGACTTTTGCCAGTTGATGTTCGCCAAGAGGATAGTCTATAATAGAACTCACTTAACAATTTTAAATATACAGAGTGCAGCGAGAGATCTAGCTCCGTGACCTGCCAGCAACCTGTTGTCTGAAGAGACGATGTTGGTGCTCCATCTAGCCCGCCTGGTGCGAGGAAGATGTTTGCCTCCAAAGCTCATATCCTTTCTCGTCCGTAATATAGGCAGAAAGGATATTTTAATGTCAAAAACAATAACCCGATTCGCGAGCGAAAGCGTTTGCGCTGGACATCCAGATAAAGTAGCCGATGCCATTAGTGACGCTATTGTAGATGCCGTGCTCGCCGAAGACCCAACTGGGCGTACAGCCGTTGAAACCCTGGTGGCCAATGACCGTGTAATTATAGCTGGAGAAATCAATACAACCGCAAAGATTAATGTAGAGAAAGTCGTGCGCCAGCAAATTAAACGACTTGGCTATACAGTTCCAGAATGGGGCTTTAGCGATAAATCGCCAATCGAAAACTATTTACACCAGCAATCACCAGAAATCTCGGTAGGAGTCGATGAGTATGGCGCAGGTGATCAAGGCCTAATGTTTGGCTATGCCAGCAACGAAACACCAGAATATTTGCCACTGCCAATCACTTTGGCGCATGCCTTAGCAAAAGCTTTGGACGAAGCCCGTGAAAATAAAAATTTGCCACACCTGCGCCCAGATGGCAAAGCTCAGGTAGTGGTGCGCTACGAAAACAAAAAGCCAGTCGCAGTAGAACACGTAACTATTGCCGTGCCACACTCCGAAGATATTTCTTTAGAACGTGTCCGCGACGACATATATAAGACGATCATCACACCGGTGCTAGAAAAATACGGCTACAGCATCAATCAAAAAGATATTGTAGTTAATGGCACTGGCGTCTGGAATACTCCTGGCCCGGCCTCAGATTCCGGACTAACTGGTCGCAAAATCGTGGTAGATGGCTACGGTGGCTATGCCCGAGTTGGTGGCGGAGCATTTAGCGGCAAAGATCCCAGCAAAGTAGATAGGTCTGGGGCCTACGCTGCACGCTATATCGCTAAAAACATCGTGGCGGCCGGGCTGGCTGACGAAGCTGAAGTAGCACTAGCTTACTATATTGGCGCCAAAGAGCCAGTAAACTTCACGATCGACACCTTTGGTACCGGCAAAAAGCCAGCTAAAACTATCGAAGCCTATGCTCGTAAACTGCTCGTTCCATCTGTTAAAAACATTGTCGAGCAACTAGACTTGCGTCGCCCAATCTATTTACAAACTGCTGCCTACGGCCACTTTGGCAAAGACGGTTTGCCGTGGGAGAAGATTGTAAAAGCTTAGCTCTCATTAAAGAAATTAGTATCAGCCAGCTCATCAGGCAAAAAGCCTTTAGGATGTTTAAAGCTTGCTTGCCACTTTGCGCCCTTGCCATAGCCTAGGTCTTTCATAAGTTTGGTCGGCGCATTTCGTAAATGCAAGGGAACTGGCAGGTCGGGGTAGTTTTTTGCGGTACTAAGGGCTGCCGACATAGCATCATTAATTTGGCGCGATTTTGGTGCTTTAGCCAATACAGTTGCTGTGTGAAATAAATTGTACTGGGCTTCGGGCATACCAATTCGCTCGACTGCCAAGAAGTTTGAGACAGCTATATTCAGGGCGGCAGGTGCAGCCATGCCAATGTCTTCAGAAGCAAAGATGACCATTCGGCGGGCGATAAACTTCGGGTCTTCACCAGCCCGTAGCATTCGGGCTAAGTAATAAAGGGCAGCGTTGGCATCTGATCCGCGCAAAGATTTAATAAAAGCGCTGATGACGTTGTAGTGGTATTCGCCTTTTTTGTCGTAACCTGGAAGGCGAGTCTGAGCTGCGGTTTCTATAATTTGTGGTGTGACCGTTTTACTGCCAGCTAGCTGAGTCGATAGTTCTAGATTTCCTAAAGCTACACGGGCATCACCGCCACTCAATTCTGCTAGTAAATCGATACTTTTGGCGGGCAGTTTTTTGAGGGTCAGCTTTTCGGCTTTTGCAGCTTGATTAATGATCTTAATTATTTCATCTTTGCTTAATGGCTCCAGTACTAATACGCGCGATCTAGACAGGAGCGGATTAATCACCTCAAAACTGGGATTCTCCGTCGTCGCGCCGACCAGGATAATGGTGCCATCTTCCACGTGAGGCAAGAATGCATCTTGCTGAGCTTTGTTGAAACGGTGGATCTCATCAATAAACAGGATTGTTTGCATACCTAAGCGTTGGTTCTGATTAGCCCGCTCAATTACTCTCATGACATCAGCTTTGGCTGCAGTGACCGCGCTGAGCTCTACAAACTCAGCCCCAGTTTCGCGGGCAATAATCCGAGCTAATGTGGTTTTGCCGCTACCAGGCGGACCCCAAAGTATCAAACTAGTAGGCTGTTTATTATTTATAATCTCATGAATAATCTTGCCCGAAGCTACTAAATGCTCCTGGCCAACAACGTCACCCAAATTCTCTGGCCTTAGCCGCTCAGCAAGTGGTCTGGTATCCATAACTATATTGTACGCTAGTATGGTTGCTTAACAGAGGAGCTTATGCTATAATTGGAAGTAATAAGCGTGACGCTCGCTAAGGTAGGCGTCATTTTTTAATATTAGTAACCCACCAATAATATTTAAGGCGATAGCATGAGCACCCAAGATCCGAGCAAAATCCGTAATATCGCGATTATCGCGCACGTTGACCATGGTAAAACCACTTTAGTAGATGGACTTTTAAAGCAATCTCAAACCTTCCGTGACAACCAGGCCGAAATGAGCCAAACCCTTATTATGGACAGTGGCGACCAAGAGCGTGAGCGGGGCATTACCATTACCGCCAAGATTACCGCTGTACAGCATGGTGATTACCGCGTAAACATAATCGACACTCCAGGACATGCTGATTTCTCTGGTGAAGTTGAGCGTACGCTCAACATGGCAGACGGTTGTTTGCTCATCGTTGATGCCCAAGAAGGCCCTATGCCACAGACTAAGTTTGTTCTTGGTAAGGCGCTGGTAGCGGAACTAAAACCGATCGTTATTATCAACAAAATCGACAAAACCGGTAGTCGTATTAAAGAAGTCGAAAACGAACTGGCCGATTTGTTCCTAGAACTGGCTGTTCACGAAGACCAACTCCATTATCCTGTTTACTACGCTATAGGCCGCGCCGGTAAAGCCTGGACAACGCCACCTGCCGATGCCGAAGCAGATGCCGATCTAGCCGTTATATTTGACGCTATAGAAAAGCACGTGCCACCCCCAAGCGTAGAAATTGATAAGCCTTTCCAGATGCTGGTAACCGCTTTGGCGCACGACACGTTCAAGGGCAAATATGCCGTTGGCCGTATCACTCGCGGCGCCGTAAAAGCTGGCGACTCTGTCACACTTTGCAAAAAAGATGGCAGCTTCCAAAAAGCCCGCGTTGATAATGTATTTATGAGCCACGGTGTCAGCCGCTTTGAAGTGCCCGGCGGTGTCGCTGGTGATATCGTGCAGCTAACTGGTATTGGTGATGCTCAAATTGGCGAAACTGTAGCCGATGCCGATCAGCCAGAAGCTTTGCCGACAATTGAAGTCGAAGCTCCAACTTTGCGCATTTATTTAGGTCCAAACACCTCGCCATTCAAAGGCCAGGAAGGTGAATTTAGCACTTCTCGCCAGATCGCTGAACGTCTCGAGAAAGAATTAGAAACCAATGTGGGTCTGCGCGTCGATGAAGACGGCATCGGCTTTACTGTTGCTGGCCGCGGTGAACTACACCTTGGCGTATTAATTGAAACTATGCGCCGAGAAGGTTACGAGTTCGAAGTTGGTCGCCCGCAAGTAGTGACTCACGAGGAAGATGGCAAAACTGTTGAGCCAATTGAAGAAGTTATTATTGAAGTGCCGGCCGAACACGTTGGGACTGTCCAGATGGAGCTTGGTCAACGCCGCGCTACACTTAAAGAGCAATTTGCCAGCCCCAAAGGCGTCACAAAATTGATCTACGAAATGCCAACTCGGGCGCTCCTAGGTATGCGAAACATTTTGCTAACCAACACTAAGGGCACAATTGTCATGAACTCTTTAACTGTTGGCTATGAGCCAGAAACTTCAGGACTGCAACAGTTACGAAATGGCGTGCTGATCGCTTACGAAGCCGGTGTAACTACTCCATACGCCCTGCAAAACGCTGAAGCCCGCGGCACCACATTTATCGGTCCGGCCGAAAAAGTTTATGCTGGCCAGATTATTGGCCTTAACACTCGCCAAGAAGATATGGAAATTAACGTCTGTAAGGCCAAACACCTTACCAATATGCGTTCATCAAGCAGTGATGGCGTGGTACAGCTAACGCCACCAACTATCTTTAGTCTGGAACAATGTCTCGATTTCTTAGAGAACAACGAACTTTTAGAAGTAACACCAAAAACTCTTCGCCTTCGCAAACGCGAGCTTGATCCAAACAAGCGCAAACGCCAAAAATAAGATCAGCTATACTTATAGGGCATTATGAAGCCACAACTATTTTATAGGAACGTCAGGGCCCGCGATCATCTCGAGCTATTTTTAGTATCGGCGGTTAGTAGCTTGCTGCTGCTTAGGCTATATTTGCAGATAACCGGCTATCCGCAAATTGGCGGCAGTTTCTTCCATATATCGCACATGCTTTGGGGCGGGGTGCTGATGTTGGTAGCTATTGTCCTGATTTTATCTTTTCTGGGCGCTCGTGTTCAACGTCTTGCAGCACTTTTAGGTGGTATTGGCTTTGGTGTTTTTATTGATGAGCTTGGCAAGTTCATAACCAAAGATAACAACTACTTTTTTAGCCCTACTATTGGCTTGATCTACGCGATCTTTATTATTATGTATTTGGTCTTCAACTCCTTAACCCGGATAGATAAGCTTACCGCCCGTGAGTACGAGCTAAACGCCCTAAGCCAGTTCGAAGAAACGATATTACATAATATGGATACTTTAGAAAAGCGCCGGATCCATAAGTTACTCGCTCGAGCCGACCAAAAGAGCCCTATTACCCAAGGTTTGGTAAAGTTGCTAACCAAAGTCGATACTGTGCCAGTCCGCCCTCCCAATCGTTTCCGGAAATTTTTAGCCAAGCTAGATAAAAAATATGAGTATTTTTGGCAATTACGTAGTTCGCGTCGTCTGATTAGCTTGCTGTTTATCGCCGAGGCTGCCGTCTTTATTTTTGCGGTGTTCGGTGCGTTTTATAATAACGTCGATGATATTAAGCACTTATTCCAGGTAGATGATTCGTATGCCAATAAACTTTTAGTAGGCCAATTGATTAGCTCGATAGTAGCTGGTATTTTTGTGGTTCTTGGCGCTATTAAACTATTCAGTTCACGCCTGGAAGCGTTCGAGTTATTCCGCAGAGCCACTTTGATTAACTTGTTGCTTACCGAGTTCTTTTTGTTCTCGCGCATTGAATTTGGCGCAATACCAAGCTTTGCTTTCAACCTCTTGCTACTCATCGCGTTGCGTTACGCCATCTACCAAGAACAGCGTAGCCGTTTGAATAAATAATCAAAATCAAAACGAGAGTATAAATATTTCTCTACCCCAGTAAGCATGGACTTGCAAAACTTTGCCAGCAAGCATAAGCTGTATATAGGAAGTGTGAGGCTTCCTACTGACCCGGCCGTATTTCGCGCCGGGTCATTAGGTTCCTCACTTATTGATTCACGCTATTTCTTTTAGGCTATTTTTTGGGTTCGGCAGTTCGCGCAGTAACCAATGACTTCGATTTGGTGAGTTTCTGGCAAAAAATTCAAGTTTTGTGTTATTTGATACAGGCGATTTTCTAGTTGCTCGTCTTCTGGTAAAGCCGTAGTTTGACCGCAGCGTTTACAAGTTACGTGGTGATGATGATGGCTAAAAGTATCGGTCAGCTCCAGTTTGTACTTCCAGCCAATTTGCAAGCGCTGGACGATCCCAAGCCGTTCAAACAGGTCAATTACTCTATATATACTGGCACGGTCAATCTCGCCACGGCAGGCAACGACGAGTTCATGCATAGTTTGAGATTCGGTATCTTGTAAAGTCTTAAAAACCGTAAGCCTGGCGGCGGTGACACTCTTGCCATGAGCTTGTAAGGTTGTTTTGAGTAGATTGAGTGCTTCGGACATGCCGCAAATATATCACAAATTGCGACACTTTTGCAATATTGAGGCAGGTTTGATTATATATAACCAATGTTTGCACCGATAATTTTGGCTTTTTTAATGTTTTTATCCACCCTCACCGGTGGTTTTATTGCGCTAAAAAACCGTAAACGCTTACATTACATTCTAGGATTTACTGCTGGAATTATATTGGGAGTAGTGGCTTTTGATTTGTTGCCAGAGATTTTTGAACTGGTACACGATACGGGCGTTGATGCTACTTGGCCGATGATTGCTTTAGTAACTGGCTTCTTGGGCTTTCATATCTTTGAAAAGTTATTACTTATTCACCATGCTCACGAAGATGAGTATGGGCCACACAAACATCCTCAGGTTGGAATGTTGTCGGCCCTAGCAATAGCCGCTCACTCCTTTCTAGATGGCGTTAGTATTGGTTTGGCTTTTCAAGTCAGCCCAGCTGTCGGTATAGCGGTAGCTATTGCCGTCATCAGCCATGCTTTTGCTGATGGATTGAATACCATCACCCTGATGTTAAGCCATAAGAATACCGCTAAAAAAGCTGCTGGCTTTTTGCTACTAACCGCAGTCGCCCCAATACTTGGTGCAACCTCAACCTTATTCTTCGAACTGTCCGATAGCTTCTTGCTTCTATATCTAGGTTTCTTTACCGGATTTCTACTATATATTGGGGCAAGTGATATCTTGCCGCAGGCTCACGAAAAGCATTCCTCAAAAATTACTATTGGGCTGACCGTCTTGGGCGCGCTGCTTATATTTATTGTCACTCGCTTTGTAGTCCACGCCCACTAATTAGATTTGGTTTTGAGTAGGTCAATTGCCAATGCCGCGGTCCACGAGAAATTGGCAGCGCCGGCTGGTTCACCAGTTTGCGGATCAAAGTACTCGTAACAGCCACCTTTAGTGACCATCTCCAAGGTGCTTTCACGTAAAGCGTCGGCATGCTCGTTAAAGCCATAGCGTCGTAATCCGTCAATCACCATCCAGTTAATGTTTACCCAGGACGGGCCTTGCCAGTAAAGCTTAGGGTTAAACCACGAAGAATCAAGCGGTACGCTTGGTAGCGGGTATGCCGGGCCAAAAATATGCTCGTTTTCTATCAGGCTAACCAGCTTTGCAGCTCGCTCTTGGCTAATCGATCCAGCATATAGCGGCAACAAGGTCGCTACGCTAGGCTGCTTTAGGAGTTGGTGAGTAATAAAGTCGCGAGAGTAATACTGTCCGGAATAAGGATCCCACAATTCTTCGAAGGTTTTCTCGGTTTTCTTAATTCGCTTATCCAGATCGTCTGGAATTTCTTCGCGTAGCGCCTTAGCAATAACCCTCAAGTGAGTATTGGCGCGAATAAAAATACTATTAAATGACAAGTCCTCAATCGCTAGTAATGAATGGTTAAGAATTTTATTTACATCGTAGTTTTTGCGACGCAAACGGCGTTGTATATCAAATAAAGCCAAGGCTTCGACTGTCGAGAAGCGTTGATCTGCCGGAACCGACCTGGTATCTCGACGGAACAAATTAATAACATGATCTAACTGTGTTTTTTCTATAATTCGGATCCATAATGGCAACAAGTGTTCGTGCATTTCGTTCATCCAGGGTGGGGTATTGTCGAGCCCGGTCTCCCAAGGGTGAATTTGTAACACTAGGCCTTCGCCGTGTGGGTCACGCTCTTCGTACAACCATTTGTGATAAGCAAGTAGTGCTGGCCACATGGTACGGTACCAGCTGCGCCGTTCTGGCCAAGCCATTTTGGCGCCGACTTGAACAACAGCTTCGGCTAAGACTGGTGGCTGAGTAATCCCGCTGGTCGTAACGTCGTTAGGTGCAAACGGGTTTACCCAACTGCGCCAGATGTTGCGATCGGTGCGGTATTGGGTGTCATCGCGAAAAATAATATTTGGCAGCATGCCATTGTGCCATTGCCCGCGCAATAAGCTGAGCAGTTCCATTTTGGCGCGCTCAACATCCAGGTGTCTCATTCCAATCGCCACAAAACAACTATCCCATAACCATTGGTGCGGGTAGAGGCCGTGCGCGGGCTGAGTATATTGCCCACGATCATTCATCTTTAATACGGCTGTGGCGGTCTCAATTAGGGGGTCGACCTCGCTCATGCTTATTAGTATAACTGAGACATAGTCTAGGCGATAGCTTCTATTTATCGATAGTTAGTAAATGCAATCGGGAAGTCAAAATCCTGAACCCGTAGAAGTTGCATAATAGACTGCAGGTCATCTTTGCTGTTACTCATAACGCGCACGGCGTCGCCCTGAATTTGCGGTTTGGCTTTTGGGAATTTTTCACGTACTAAAGCGCTGATCTTTTTAGCTTTTTCTTGGTCTAGTCCTTGCTTGAAAAGTACTTCTTGAGTGGTTTTTAGATTACTTTCTATTAGTTCGCGACTAGTATCGAGCACTTTCTGACTCTGATTGCGGGCTGCCAGCTTCTTGCGAACAATATCTAAAATGGCTTCGATCTGCCATTCGCCGTTGCTGGTTATTTTGAAGCCGCTTTTATCACCATCTAGCCATTCGATAGCTGCCGGCGTGCCTTTAAAGTCGTAGCGACTTGTCATTTCGCGTTGCACTTGATCGAAGACATTGTTCATCTCCGCCTTATCGTATTCACTTACCGCGTCAAAAGAATAGTTTGCCATATTAGTAGTGTAGCTAAGTTGCTATTAACCTAGCAAGTCTCAGCTTAGCTTTTGACAGCTTCTATGGGAGCCAGTTCGATAGTAAAAGTGTCACTGTCAGGATTGAGGGTAAGATCGGACGTGTCTTCAAAGTAGGGAGTGCCGTCTTTTTCTAACAGGTGCACATGAGTAAGATGATATGCTTGATCTCGTTCTTTGATGCGCACAATTTCACCACTATGGTCACGTATTTCTAGGGGACGTGCCTGAGCAGTTGCCGGTGTGAGTTCAACGTAACCCATGAGTAAGAGTGAGCCGCCGTTTCCGATTGCATCGGAAGTTTGAAACATGGCTTCTTCGAATGGAAGAGGCGGTTGAATTACCGAGGGCATGCTTACATATGCCCATTCGCCTCGTGCTACCGGTTCGACTGGCGGGGCCGCTTGCTCAAATATACGCTCAATATCCACCTCTACATTTAGATGACCTTGCCTTGCCATTTTAGCCTCCGTTTTTTATTAGCCTCTTAATGATGGCAAGTGTACGCTCGACATAAGCACATTGCAACCTTTTATGCTTATGCCACAAAGTGACAACTGCTGGTATACTAATGCTAACAATGAATTATCAGCATCCGCAGGTCGCCGAGGCGGCAGAATTACTCAAAAAAAGAGCTGACGAGCTTGAGAACAAAGCTGAAATTTTGCGTGCCGTGGAGCTCAAGGCGCTTTACGGTCAGTTGCGTACAATCCCTAATGAAGAACGAGCCAGTTTTGGTCAAGAAGTTAACGCTTTGCGAGGTGAACTACAAACAATTGTTGATGAATCTAACGGTAAAACCGAAGAGCTGTCGGCGATCGATGTAACAGCGCCTTTTGGTGTAAATATAGCATCTGGGGAACGGCCACAATTATTGCCAACTTTACAGGGAAGCCAGCATCCATTAATGACCGAATTGGCAGTAGTTCTAGATATCTTTTATCGGATGGGCTTTACGGCCGTAGAATCACGCGAAATTGATGACGATTTTCATATGTTCGGCGCCTTAAACTTTGCAGCCGATCATCCCGCTCATGACGATTACGACACTTTCATGACCAAGCAAACCGATAAAAATGGGCAGCCGTTGATTGCTCCAGCTCACACCAGCTCCATGCAGCACCGTGTTTTGCAAAAACATAAGGCAGATCTGGAGCAAGGCAAACCGATCGCTGCCGTTATCCCTGGAAGGGTCTTCCGCAACGAAGACCTCGATGCTCGCCACGAGCATACCTTTTACCAGCTGGAAGGCATTTATGTCGATAAAGACGTTAATGCCGGCCATTTAATTGCCACCCTCAAAACATTCTTACAGGAATATTACGGCAAACAGCTTGAAGTTAAAACCCAGCCATTTTATTTCCCATTCACCGAACCGTCTTTCGAGTTTGCGCTCAGCTGTCCATTTTGTGACAAAAAAGGCTGCAATATCTGTTCCCAAAGTGGTTGGATTGAGCTACTGGGTTGCGGCATGATTCACCCAAACGTTTTGCACGAAGCCGGCATTGACACCAACGTTTACACTGGTTTCGCCTGGGGTGGTGGCATAGAGCGCTTAGTGATGATGAAGTACGGCATCGAAGACATTCGCCACTTCGAAAGCGCCAAATTAGACTTTTTGAGGCAATTTTCATGAGTCAGCGTACTATTTTTGACGACATCGTCGACGGGACTGTTAAAGCCTGGAAAGTCTGGGAAGACGATAATTATTTGGCATTTCTAACGCCATTTCCTAATACGCCCGGTGTTACTGTAGTAATACCCAAACAGAATATCGGCAGCTATGTGTTTAACTTGTCTGACCAGCAATACCAAGACCTATTAACGGCCACAAAAAAAGTAGCTAACGTCCTGCAAAAGGCATTTAGCGTTGAAAAAGTAGGTTTAGTTTTTGAGGGACACATCCCATACGTTCATGCCAAGCTTTACCCTATGCATGGCGGCGCGGAAAGCGAATCGCTAGAACCGGTTTTCCATAAAGAATATCCCGGATATATTGAAACTAAAGAAGGTCCGAAAATGGATGACTCCGAACTTGACGCCATCCAAAAACAAATTTTGGAGGCCCAAATATGAATGTTAGCTTGAACTGGATTAAGGAATATCTAGATTTTGATTTGCCGCCAACTGCTGAACTGGTAGAAAAAATTGGCGCACAACTAGGTGTCGTGGAAAAGGTGACTGATCTAGGCGCCAAATACCAAGGTATAGTGATTGCCAAAGTTGTAAAATGCGAAAAATTGGAAGGTTCCGATCACCTTAGTATTTGCCTGCTTGACGACGGCGGTAATACACCTGATGTCAATAGGGGTGAAAATGGCCATATTCAAGTGGTTTGTGGCGCTAATAATGTTGCCACTGGTGTGATAGTAGCGTGGTTACCGCCCAGAACCATTGTGCCGAGTACCTATGGAACTAATGATCCTTTCACACTCGAAGCCCGCGAACTGCGCGGAACAGTCAGCAACGGCATGTTGGCTAGCGCCAAAGAGCTAGCTCTAGGCGATGACCACGACGGCATATTGTTGTTAGAGGATGATGCGCCGATTGGCGCCGATTTTGCCAAGCACTATAAGCTTGACGATTATATTATTGATATCGAAAACAAGATGTTTACTCACCGTCCGGATGGTTTTGGTCAGCTTGGCGTGGCCCGTGAAGTCGCCGGTATTTTAGGCAAGCCTTTCAAAAGCCCAGAATGGTATGACAGTAAAAAGACTGTAAGCCTCGACGTGAAGGCTGATCTACCATTTAGCGTGCAAAATGAAATTCCAAATTTGGTGTCACGCTTTAGTGCGATCAGCGTCGCTAAGGTTAGTGTTAAGCCCAGCCCAATTTGGCTCCAGACTTATCTAGCGCGGGTTGGTGTGCGACCAATTAATAATATTGTCGATCTGACTAATTACTTTATGCTGCTAACTGGCCAGCCAATGCACGCTTATGACTACGATAAAGTTAAAGCTGCTAGTGACGGCGACTCAGTAACACTAATAGCTCGCAACCCTCATTCTGGCGAAAAACT
>Ga0105047_10005272_pt1 | contig 22279 bp, 22 predicted proteins | sample MAT04_FD_78384 | JGI IMG/M metagenome (GOLD analysis project Ga0105047, IMG submission 78384) | Freshwater microbial communities from Lake Fryxell liftoff mats and glacier meltwater in Antarctica - MAT-04 (megahit assembly) | ecosystem: Environmental > Aquatic > Freshwater > Ice > Liftoff... | reverse complement strand
TAAGCCAAATGACATAGTTACACAACTTATAGGCAAACTCGAACAAGCAGTTCGAGACGCGTCAGTAAGCCAACGCCAAGCTGAAAATTTTATTAAATATTATCGTAAATAGTAGCCGATTATTTATATAAATACAATTTCTGCGCTACACTTATACGAATGTTTGCTAGTGCTCAATCCGCCGCTGTCTACAGCTACGACGTGCCATGGTTTATGTATGCCATTGTTGTGGCTGCGCTTGTCATTTACGCCATCATAGAGGCAATTAACATGCGGACTGACCATGTTATTGGGTTTAAAGAAGCTGTGCGTTGGTCGGTTGTATACGTCAGTGCTGCGTTGTTGTTCGCTATTCCGATTTATGTCTTTATAGGCACACAAGCGACGGGGGAATATCTGGGCGCCTGGGCCATCGAGAAAGCTCTTAGCCTGGATAATTTATTTGTTATAAGTCTTATTTTTGCCAGCTTTAGGGTTCCCGCAAAGTTTCAGCGGCGCATGCTCAATTATGGTATCGCTGGCGCGATTTTCTTCCGCTTACTGTTTATTCTGGCCGGCGTGGAGCTTTTGAAACGCTTTGAATGGATAGGGATTATATTTGGCCTAATCCTTATACGGGCCGCCTGGAATGCATATAAGGAAGCCCGGCGCGGCCATGACGAATCTGAAGAAGACATCAAAAATTCCAAGCTTTGGAAGGGAATAACCAGAATTTTTCCGGTACATCCAGAATTTGACGGGCACAAATTTACTACCATAGTTAACGGCAAACGCATGCTGACTATGATGGGGGCAATTGTTATTCTGATTGAATGTACTGATATTGTTTTTGCTGTCGACAGCGTACCGGCAGTCTTAGCTATTAGCCCTGATAGGTTTATCGCTTATTCTAGTAACGTTTTTGCCCTGCTTGGCTTACGTGCACTGTTCTTCGTGTACCAATCAGTTTCTTCTAAGTTTTGGGCGCTCAACTGGGCTTTGGCCGCAATTTTAGCTTGGATTGGCTTTAAGATGATCGCTGCGCCGTTAGGTTTACATATCCCAATTGGCATAAGCTTGACCATACTGTTCCTATTATTGAGTGCTGGCCTATTCGTTTCGCTAAAATGGCCGCATGACAGCGATAATGTTACCACCGATACTGCCGGGAAGTAATTATTTAGTTTTTGCTATTATAGCTATATGAAACTCAAATTGAGCAAACGTGACATCTTGGTTATACTCTTGGTGATTGTGGGCGTTGTTGGCAGCTGGTTTGTACTAGTTTATACCTTATTACACCTGGTTATAGCCGGTTTTATAGTACCGGCCTGGATAATCTTGGTGGCAATTACATTTTGGGCGCTCAGACGCCGAAAATAAGGTGTTGATTCTCTCACTTAATACTGGCCGCAAGTTTGTTATACTTAAATTCGGAAGGGCTCAGTAATAGACTGGGCATACTAAACAATTATGAATGTTGATGACGGGGTAATCCCAATACATATTGGATTTATTTTGGACGGCAACCGGCGCTGGGCTCGCGAAAATGGGCGTAGTATCGCGCAAGGTCACCGCCAGGGCTATCAAAACTTAAAAACCATTTCCAAAGCCGCGCTCAAGCATGGTGTCCGCTATGTCTCGGCATACGTATTTTCGACCGAGAACTGGCAGCGTGATCGTCAAGAAGTGAACGACATCATGGGCATCTTGCGCTGGGCTCTCAAGCACGAAGTAAAAGAATTCCACAAAGATAACATTCGTTTAAGGATAATCGGCTCCAAGGTCAAACTCGGCGCCGCATTGGTAACAGCCATTCATGATGCCGAAAAATTAACCGAAAACAACACTCGCGGGACGCTTTTGCTTTGCCTGGATTACGGCGGCCAGCAAGAAATTGTTGATGCCATTAAGCGTATTAACCTGACTGGCATTGCAGCCGAAGACATCGACGCCGACATGATAACCCGACACTTGTACGCTCCCGATATACCAGCACCAGATCTAATTATTCGTACCTCGGGCGAGCAAAGACTCAGCAATTTTATGCTTTGGGAATCAGCCTACAGCGAATTAATGTTCAATCCCAAAAATTGGCCTGATTATACCGAAGAAGATTTGCTCAGTTCACTCAAAAAATACGCGCGTTTAAATCGCCGCTTTGGAAAGTAAATATAAGCTAGGTACTTAACTATGCTCGTCGACATACTGATAATTATTTTTGGCATAAGCGCACTTTACAGAGGCAAAGAGATCGGGTTTGTGAGGCAGCTATTTTCGACTGTTGGCTTTTTTGCCGGTTTGCTACTAGGAGTTTGGCTCAGACAATACGTACCCAGTTTCGTAAACACGACGCAAGAAACCGTAGTTTTTACCCTTGTTGTGACGCTTGGTCTGGCCCTTTTGTTTATGCTTGCTGGCGAATATGTTGGCGTCCGCCTGAAACAACACGTCGCCGAAAGGCGAGCCAATGTTTACGACAATGGTTTTGGTGCAATTCTAGCGGCAATCACACTACTACTTACAGCTTGGCTGGTAGCCGCAATATTAATAACATTGCCTTTGCCAAATATTCGGTCAGCAATTAATGATTCGCGTATTATCAGGCAGTTGAACAATCTCTTGCCCGATGCACCAGGTGTTATCCAGAGTTTTGGTAATTTTATTGATCCCAATAGTTTCCCGCAGGTCTTTGTCGGCCAAGAACCGACGCCGTCCGATAGTGTGAATCTACCGAGTCTTGGCAGTTTAGCCAAGGCCGTCGAGCAGAGCAGAGCATCGGTGGTCAGGATCGAGGGGCAGGGTTGCGGCGGCATAGTTGATGGTTCTGGGTTTGTAGTAGGCGAAGACCTGGTCGCCACCAACGCCCACGTGGTTGCCGGCATTAAGAAGCCATTCGTCCAGGACGGCAACGGCAACCATAACTCAACAGTGATTTGGTTTGATCCTGATCTGGATTTTGCAGTCCTAAGGGTATCGAATCTGGCAGGCAAAAGTTTAGTCTTATCCAATGACTCAGTCGCCTCGGGCACAGCCGCAGCAGCGCTTGGCTATCCTGGTGGCGGGGCTTTTAGCGCCAAACCAGCCGCCGTATTAAATCAATTTATCGCCCGAGGTAAAAACATTTACGGCACCCAGACCACCAATCGTGACGTTTTCGAAATACAAGCTGATATTATTGCTGGAAATTCCGGCGGCCCTTTAATTGTTAAGGACGGTTCAGCCATTGGGATGGTATTCGCCGAATCGACCACCTACGAACATATTGGTTACGCCCTGACAGCATCACAAATTTCTGCCGAGCTCAAACAGGCTATTGCCCAGGACAGAACGGTCGGGACCGGCCGCTGCGCTCAGTAACATATCCGCATTTAGTATCAAAAAATTTGCTATACTAACTGTAAATGACTATTAAAAAACTATCGCTCAATAAAGCACTGCCTTACATTTTAGTAATCGGCGGCATTATCGGATATCTTTGCGCGGCAATTATTATGTTCGATAAGATTGAACTGCTTAAAAATCCTGGTTATGTGCCGTCGTGCGATCTTGATCCAGTCGTAAGTTGCGGCAGCGTTATGTCTAGCGATCAAGCTTCAGCATTTGGCTTTCCTAACACCTTCATTGGGCTGGCGGCCTTCCCGATCTTGCTAGCAGTTGGAGCCGCGATGCTGGCAGGCGCGACATTTAAACGTTGGTTCTGGCTGGGGCTACAAGCCGGTACGATTTTTGGGTTATTTTTTGTTCATTGGCTGTTTTATCAAGCGGTTTATAACATTCAAGCACTGTGCCCATACTGCATGGTAGTTTGGCTAATAACCATCACTACATTCTGGTATGTGCTGCTCTACAATATCGATCATAAATACATTACGTTACCTAAAGGCGGCACGCAAAAAGTTTACGCCTGGGTTCGACGCCATCATCTAGATATTTTGTTTGTCTGGTTGTTGATTATCGCGGTGCTGATTTTGAAGCACTTCTGGTACTACTACGGCAAATACTTCTAGCTTACTCGCTGCGCAAAGCTTCGATAGGTGGTTTGCGAGCGGCTTTGAGTGCCGGTACCGATCCGAATACAATTCCAACTAGCAGTGAAACTCCAGTTGCTACCACCACAACCTGCCAAGTGATCACCGGTTGAAGATCAGTGAATGCTCTCAGCAAAAGCTCGATCAAAAATGACAAAGCAATGCCGATCAAGCCACCACTCAGACTAAGCACGCTGGCCTCTATTACGAATTGACTAAGTATCTGGCTATTGGTGGCACCGACCGCTTTACGAATACCAATTTCGTGCATACGCTCGGCCACAGACACTAACATGACGTTCATGATGCCAATTCCGCCCACCAGTAGCGAAATAGCCGCCACGCCCGCGATCAATCTCGTTAGTAAATCAACAACTTCGTTACTGCCAATCAAGTTTTGATTTTGAGCCAGGACACTAAAGTCATTGTTGCTCCCACGGGCTTTAGTAAGCTGGGTTTTAAGAGTCGCTACAACTTGACTGGTATTTTTAGGGTCAGTGGGACGGGCCAAGATTTGATACGTAGGCGCCGTATCGTTGCTGAGTGTTTGCGAGACATCGTATGGTATAAAAATAGCATTATTAAAATCGGTTTGTTCGCTTAATGGGGTGACGTTAAATTCATTGAAAACACCACGTACTATGAAGGTCTGTCCGCGAAAGGTGAAGGTGTTGCCCAGAGGTATGTCGTTATCGAACAAGCCTTTAGAAGCCTGTGCGCCAAGCACCGCCACATAACGCCCCTCATCTTGATCGTTAAAAAAGCCACCGTACCGCAACGATTGATTGAGCAAACTCGGCAAACTGCCGGTGGTGCCCATCACTAAGCCTTGGTTGTAACTCTTATCGCCCTTAGCAATACCACCTACAGCACTTAACGGCGCTGAATAATCCACTCCACGAGCATTATTAACGACATTTACATCTTTTGCGCTTAGCGAACCAGCTATATTTAATCCAGACAGCAGGCTGACCTTGCTCTCGCCAGATCCAGTGTTTAGCTGAGCTGGCTGAATACTAATTAAGTCTTTGCCCATGCGGTGCACTTGGCCGCTAATCTGCTGCTTGACGCCTTCGCCAATCGATACAATGGTAATAACCGATGTCACGCCAATAATTACCCCGAGCATTGTCCAGAAATTACGGATCTTGGCGCCGCGCACCGAGCCTAGTCCGGCTTTTAAATGTCCGCGGGTTAATGATTTCATGATTTTGCCGCCTTGATTGATTTTTTGGAACGCAGCAATTTGGCTTTTTGGCCAGACTTACTGACAGCTTTCGATTTGCGACCCCGTTTTGACTTAATAGACGATTTGTCAGGTAGGCCTTTCATGAGCGCCGAGACGCCAGCCAGATCATCTTCTTCGGTAGTAGCTGGCATATTATATAAAACTTTGCGTGCTGTGTTGGCAACTCTACCAAGCGCGGTTTTTTCGTCATGGACAATGCTGCCATCGTGCATATAGACAACACGTGTCGCGTAACGCGTCAGCTCGGGGTTATGGGTCACGAACAGGATCGTGTTTCCCATTTTATGGATATCGGCTAGAAGTTCCATAATTAACCGGCTAGAAGCGCTGTCGAGGTTGCCAGTTGGTTCGTCGGCGATAATAAGTTTTGGATTATTTACTAAAGCCCGGGCGATGGCCGCGCACTGCGTCTGGCCACCACTGAGCTGGTTGGGCAAAAAATACTCACGGTCTTGGATGCCGACTCGTTCTAGCATTTGGCTGGCTAATTTTATACGGCGGTTAAGTGTCATGCCTTTGTAAGTTAGCGGCAAAGCGACATTCTCTAAAACAGTTAAACGAGGCAGTAGGTTGTAGGATTGAAAAATAAAACCGACTGTGTCGCGCCGGATTTTAGCAGCCTGGTTTTGCCTCAAGCGGGCCACAGGCTTGCTATCCAAACTATAAGTTCCGTGGCTAGGGCGATCGAGCAAACCAATCAAATTCATAAGCGTGCTTTTGCCGCAACCACTAGGTCCCATCACGGCCACAAATTCGCCTTTATCGATCGACAAATTGACCTCGTCGAGTGCCAAAGTAGTGGCATCGCCGAAGCCGTACAGTTTACTGACGTCTTCTAATTGGATGATGGGCATAAGTGCTACTTAGTTTAACCTCTTATTTGCACAAGCTGCAAGGTGTTTTTGTAGTAATAATTATTAGTTGAGTCTAAAAGGCGCTTTAAGCGCCCATCTTTTGTATAATAGGCAGGTGCTCGCTAAATACGGAGGGGTCGCATAGTGGTCTAGTGCGCCATCTTGGAAAGGTGGTGTAGGGGCAACCTTACCGAGGGTTCGAATCCCTCTCCCTCCGCCATACTTATAATTTAGCTGATTTTTGTGCCGACTTGGTTGCCGGCAGCTGCTTTAGTGATGTTGCCAGCTTCGAGGGCATTAAAGACGATGATAGGTAATGCGTGTTCCATGGCGAGTCCTAGAGCGGCCTTGTCCATGACTTTGATGTCGCTGTCTTCCACAGCTTGCTGGAAACTAAGATGATCGATCTTAGTAGCATCCGGGAACCGCGCGGGATCTTTATCATAGACACCATCGACTTTAGTAGCTTTTAGGACAACTTCACATTCTAGTTCAAGCGCCAACGAAAGAGCAGCAGTGTCAGTAGTTAGGTAGGGACGGCCAATACCACCGACAACAATCACTACATGACCTTTTCGTAAGTCACTAATGGCGCGGCGGTGAGTAAATTGATCGGCAACTTGGTCGGATTTAATATTAGTAAGGGCACGGGCCGAAACATCATGGGCGTTAAAGATATCGGCTAAAGCCACGCCGTTCATCATGGTAGCCAGCATTCCGATATTATCAGCAGTGACGCGGCCAATGCCGTGTCCAGCCAGCTGTGCGCCTCGGGCGTAGTTACCACCACCAACCATAATCACAACTTGAGTACCACTTGCTACGACTTTTTTTATTTCGTTACCCAACCAAGTAATTAATTCAGCATCAATGCCACCTTCGAATTTACCAGCTAATTGTTCGCCCGAAAGCTTTAAGAGAACTCGTTTATACATTGCTACCTAGTCTATCAAAAAATGAAGTTTTTCTTAAATTTGGCGATTAAGTTTTTGCAGTAAGCAGACCGAGGACTATAGTAAAAGTATGTCGAATAAATATGTCACCGAAACCTATCTAGATAAAAAACTAGACACAATGTTAGACGAGAAATTCTCTCACAGATTCGGAATACTTGTTGAGTATATGGACACCCGTTTCGACCAAATTTTAGAAGTTATGCTAGGTATGAGACAACAGCTAGACCAAAAAGCTGACAAATCCGAAGTGCAAGAAATCAGAGACGATATAAAAACCATTAAAGCCGTTGTGACCGCCACCAATCGTGACTTAAATCGTATAAATAACGAGTGGTGAAGCTAGAGTCGATCGTCCACACCCACTAAAGACAGGTACTTCGCGCAAATGCTATACTTCAAGCTATGATCAAAATCTACTCTTGGAACGTTAATGGCATCCGGGCGGTGCAGAGAAAAGAACTGTGGCAACCATTTTTGGAAGCCGAAAAACCGGATATCTTGTGCCTGCAAGAGATCAAAGCCAAACCCGGACAAATAGAGCTTGAATTAGATGACTACAACGTATTTTGGTACTCCGCCGAAAAGCCAGGCTATAGCGGTACGGCATTAATGAGCAAAGTAAAGCCGCTGCAAGTCATCAACGGATTCCCAGAAGACATTATTACAAAGTACAAAGTTACAGGCGATGTCTACGGCAGCCCCAACCAAGAAGGTAGGGTAATCGCCGCCGAGTTTGAAAAATTCTGGGTGGTGACAGTATACACGCCAAATGCCAAGGACGACTTAAGCCGCATTCCGCTACGAGAAAAACACTGGGATCCAGCATTTTTGGCCTACTGCAAACAGCTCGAAAAAACTAAACCGGTTATTTTTTGCGGCGACCTAAACGTCGCGCACACCGAAGACGACCTAGCCAACCCTAAGCCCAACAAAGGCAAACGTGGCTTTACGACCGAAGAGCGCGCTGGCTTCCAAGCTTTCATCGATGCCGGCTTTGTTGATACTTTCCGAATATTCACTCAAGGCAATGGTCATTACAGCTGGTGGTCACACTTCGCCAAATCCCGCGAACGCAACGTTGGCTGGCGGATCGATTATTTTCTGGTTAGTGCCGCACTTAAGCCAAAGGTTAAAGCCGCCGATATCCACGCCAGCGTCATGGGCTCCGACCACTGTCCAGTATCTGTTACACTAGACATATGACACCCGACGAATTTACCAACCAGGAATTTCACCTAGATGTAGGCGATGGTCACCGCCTGTACGTCCAAGATTGGGGCAAAGCTAACGCAAAAACTCCGATTTTGTTTTTGCACGGTGGGCCGGGCGGTGGTTTTAGCGATAAATATAAAACTATCTTTAATCCGCATAAGCAAAGAGTTATTTTCTTTGATCAGCGTGGGGCCGGCAAAAGTACGCCGAGTGGTTCTCTCAAAAACAATACCACCAGTGACCTCGTGGAAGATACTCATAAAATCGTCGCCCACTTACAGCTCAAAGACTTTATTGTCACCGGCGGCTCATGGGGATCCTGCCTAGCACTAGCGTACGCCATAAAATATCCAAATAACATTAAAGCCATGGTCCTTAAGGGCATATTCACAGGCTCAAAAGTTGAAGTTGACTGGCTAGATAAGGGTAAGTTTGAATCGATTTTCCCAGATGTTTGGGAAAGATTCCTGGCAGACACGCCCAAAAATCATCATAACAATCCCAGCAGCTATCACTTTAAACGAATACTTGGCAAAGATCCCGAGGCTGCGAAACAGTCCGCTTACGCCTATCAAAACCTTGAAGCAGCGCTTTTGTCGTTAGATGATCGCTTTACACCAATGCCATACGAAGACTTTGAGCCCGATGGCGCAATAACCGAAGTCCATTATTTAGCAAACAATTGTTTTATCCCCGAAAACTACATACTCGATAACGCCCACAAATTAACCATGCCTATCTGGTTGATTCAAGGAAGATACGACATGGTATGTCCGCCAATCACCGCCTACGAATTAAGTAAGCGCATACCGAATTGCGAGTTAGTCTGGACAGTAGCAGGCCACGCTAATGACAGGGCTAATTATGATGTTTCGCGCAGCTTGCTGTTACAAATGGCGAGCGATTAGCTGTGGCACGTCATTTCGCAGCCTTTGATATTGACGGCACGATTATTCGCTGGCAACTTTATCACGCCTTGGCTGACGAAATGGCTAAAGCTGGTCTTTTAGATTCCGTCGAATTCACTAAAGTCCGTGCAGCTCGTATGGCCTGGAAAAACCGCAACCAAGCGACATCATTTAAAGACTATGAAGATACTCTGATTAAGCTCGTGGACTCGGCAATGCAGCACATCAGCGTCGAAGATTTGCGGCTGGCGTGCAGAAACGTTATTGAAGAATATAAATCTCAGGCTTATACCTATACACGTGATCTTATTAAAGAGCTCAAAGCTAAAGACTACTTACTATTTGCCATATCGGCCTCTCAATCCGAAATCGTACAATTAATCGCCGGATATTACGGTTTTGATGATTTTGGCGGTTCAGAATATGAAGTTAAAGATGGTTATTTTACTGGTAAAAAGAATCTACTAATAAGTGAGCGGAAGCCCGAATACCTCAAAGCTCTCGTCACTAAACATGGCGCTGATTATACAAAAAGTATAGCCGTGGGGGACAGCGAAAGTGATATTCCCATGCTGGCTAGCGTAGAGAATCCAGTCGCTTTTAATCCGAACAAGCAACTGTTTGAACATGCCAAACAACAGCAATGGAATATCGTGGTGGAGCGAAAGAACATGATTTATAAATTGGAGCCGCGCAGTGGATCGTACATATTGGCATAAGCAGCTCGCCGACAAACCATTATTTCCTGATCTGCAATGGAGCCGTCCAGAAAACAAAGCCCACGCTGGCAAACTGGGCATAATTGGCGGCAATGCGTTCGGATTTTCGGCGGCGGCTGAAGCTTATGGCGAAGCGCTAAAAGCTGGCGTTGGAGCTGTCAGAGTTTTGCTGCCAAATAGTTTGCAAAAAACTGTTGGTAAAGTTTTTGAAGCAGGGGAGTACGCACCCAGTACGCCTAGCGGTAGCTTTAGCCAGCAAGCCTTAGCTGATATGTTGGAGCTAGCTAATTGGGCAGATGCTCTACTACTTGCTGGTGATTTTGGACATAATAGCGAAACTGCCATTGTTTTGGAAAAATTAATTACTGATTATCATGGACAACTCGGTATGTGCGGTGACTCGATCGATTATTTTATGAAGCGTGATTCGGTAGCATTGAAAAGATCAAAAACCCTAGTTATCCCAAATTTCTCACAATTACAAAAACTTGCGGCTCAAGCCGGGCTAGCGATGGCTTTTACTTCGTCGATGGGCCTAGTAAAGTTCGTGGAAGGATTGCATCAATTCACGACCGAAAACTCCTTACATATTGTTACAAGCATGGATGGGAGCATTGTAGTCGCGGTTAACGGCCAAGTAAGCACCACCAAATACCAGGTCGAACACAGCTACAGCCAGTTAGCCAGTTATGCCGCTACTTGGTGGCTACAAAACCCCTCTAAGTCATTTGAAGCCATCAGCACAGCAGCACTGCAACTTGGTGGCTAGACGTCTTTATTATATAATATCTAAATGATTGAGTCTTATTCCTTGCGTGCGGAACGCCCAATACACGACAATCACCAATTGGATATTGAGCGAATCCATAAAACTATAGCTCACGCTCTCCACGGTGCAGGCAATGTCTTTGCGTTTCGACCCCCTCATGAAACAAGCCTCACCCAACTCGGAAGCCAAGAGTTCGCGGATGCTACACGTTCTCTGCGACGCGATGATAGCCTTCATTTGAGTACACGTACATGGCTTAACATGCTCCAAGAAAATCTACCCGCAAGCGCGCATCAGCCAATCGAAGCTCGTGTGGTTGGCATAACTTTAGTTGCGAACACATTAAACCCCAGCTTAGCGTTAATGCTTCGCAATCCTGATCTAGATAATGAACGCCAGAAAATGAATAGTGTGGTTCAAAGAATAGGCGGTAACGCACTACGCGAAAGTGCTGTCGGGCCCCATTTAACTATCGGTACATTCTTAGACCGCAGTTATATAGAGCCGGCGGTTATCTCAATTCAAGACATGACATTAACGAGCCTGTGGTTGCGACCACTAAGCCTTAAAAAAGCCATGAATAAACAAAGCAGGCGATAGGTTTGTTTTGAGGTGGACACAGAAGGACAGCGGGCTGCGTCCTTCTGTGCGCGTCCTCACTACAACGGACCCTTCGTGAGCTGCGCTCACTTTAATCGGGTTCGATTATTTCGAAGCCAAATTAAAAACTCCACATGGTAGTGGAGTTTTTAATTTGGTGGGCGAGGAGGGAATCGAACCCTCAATCCGCAAGGAACACGATTTTGAGTCGTGCGCGTATACCAATTCCGCCACTCGCCCGTGTATTGTTAAAGCGATAGCACTTTACGGTGTCTATCAGAGGTGTATTGTACTATACTTAAGTATACGGAGCTAGACTAAAGCTCCCTATATTATTTATTATGGCAACAAACCCACTATCACCATTAGAAAATCCGCAGGACACTGATTCGGCAGCAGCTATTATTCGTGAAAAACTGGATCGGATTTATGGCAAAGAGCCAGACGCCAATCAAGAACTTTCCGAAGCTGAGAGCGTTAGTCATCGCAGCAAACACCAGCAATTCATGCATAATCTCAGTAAGTCAGGCAAAGATCTGGCCGCTATCCAGACTGAGTGGCACCAATATTATCAAAGTTTGCCGCCCCAAGAACAACATCAGGTCTGGCAAGAATTTTATAGCAGCCAATCGCTTCTAAATAAACAGCCGGTTGTGGCTAGCCCACATGCTGTAGCCGAACACAAACACCAGGCCGCCAGTTCTGCGCGGACAAAACCAGCAGGCGCCAAATCCAGCAAAATATTAAAAGCTCGTGGCTCCAAAGAAATCCAAAATGCGATTCGTGACAAAGTCACCGCCAACGGCAAGCTCAAAGCAAAACATCATTTACAGTCACTATTTTTTGGTCTAGCCATGGGTTTTGTGGTGGTACTTATTTTCTTGTTTGGGTTCTTTAACGAAGTGGTGTTGGCGCCTTTCATCCAACCCAGCCGGGTATCGGCTTCTACGCCAATTATCGTTAGCGACAGTACGGTAGCTGCCAGCGACAAGACTGAAATTGTTGTGCCTAAAATCAACTTACAAATACCGGTTGACTACAGCCAGACTACCACCAGCGAAGCCGCTATTGAGGACGCCCTGGACAACGGTATCGTTCATTACCCTACCACAGTTAAGCCTGGTGAGCTGGGCAACGCAGCGTTCTTTGGCCATAGCAGTAACAATATCTTCAACAAAGGTAAATATAAGTTCGCTTTTGTGCTGCTCCGAACATTAGTACCAGGCGACACCTTTTATTTAACATACGAGAGCAAAGTGTATGTTTATAAAGTCATCTCCAAAACGGTGGTGCCGCCTACACAAGTAAGCGTTCTTGGACCGGTAGAAGGCCAGTCGGCCACGGCTACGCTCATAACCTGTGACCCACCTGGCACCAGCCTTAATCGTCTAGTAATCGTTGGCGAGCAAATCACGCCCAACCCAACCGCCAACACTGCCAGCACTGTAGTACCGCCAACCACAGATGTTACAAGTGCCGGAGAAGCGCTACCGGGCAATGGCCCAACGCTTTGGGGCCGATTTATAAGTACCTTTGCAGGTAAGGCTACGGTTGGCATCCTGCTCGCAGCGATTACTGTCTTTGTAGTGCGTCAAGCTACGAAAACTCGCCGCCGCTAATATTTAAGAGACTTTTTTACTGGTCGGCTTTTGTGAGTAACGAAGTCTGCGTCAGATTAATCTTCTTGTCCGCCAGTGGCAAGTCCAGACTATACACATACTTATAGCTGGGCCCAAAAAATGGAACATAATTAGGGTTAGATGGCATAAGTTCTTGCAGATTATTACCATCATAATCAACCACTACCGTTTTGCCGCCCGAGATATAAGTCAGTCGGTTACCATCCATCCAGGTAGCGTAGACTTGTGGCGCGTCTAGAGGCAGGCTAGTTGAGTAATTGTGACCGACCTTATTAAAGATGTCATAGACGCCAAATTGCTGGCCGTTTTCGACGGCGATAAACTGGGCGGAATTAGAAAAACTTAAACGATTAGGCTTTGCGACTCGCAGAACTTGCACGGGAGTAAGGGCGTGATCGGGCTGTCTTTTGAGCTGGGCAATTGGGTCTTTGTATATATAGACCCTATCTTGATCGATAGCACCGGCGGCCACATAAAGTGCGTCATCGTACTCAGTGAAATTGACTAAGTAGCCTGACCCTACCAGAAAATCTCGCAGAATATAAGTTTGATCGCCTACCAGCATCTTGAGTAAGACTTTACCTTCTGGAGCACCGTCAGATGTTATGTAAAGTATGGTTTTAGAGCCATATGACTGATACGTTAAAACGTCATTTAAAACTGGCTGGGCTGCCGGCTGACTGATCGAAGCAGTTTGTAATTTGCCTCCCGCCGCGAAGTGCAGGTAGTATTGATCAAATTTTTTATCCTTAAGCTTTATGTCTGTCGGGGCTGAAGCTAAGGTAACATTAAGATTTAATGAACGGTTGGCTTCTTCTCGATCTATCAATATAAATTCTGACTTATCATCGTAAATATGTTTTAAGATTAAGTGCTTATTGTCGCTAGACCATTCGCCAAGTTGCCAACTTTCGCTTTTAACAGCCTTGGTTAATAGGGCGGGTGGCAAGTTTATTTGCGTGGTTACAGTTGTAGGATTTTTTAGGTCATTAACTTGGAAGTTAGTCATGGAGCCTGGTGTCTGAAAAACTAACCATCGGCGATCAGGACTCTGGGTAGCTAGACCAGGAGCAGCGGAGTAGTTGGCTACGCTCTCGGTAGCTAACTCTTTAGGGAAAAGAAAAGGATAATCAAAGCGGGCTACTCGGCCACCCTCCAAATTGATTGCCCGTTGCCAGTCCCGATAACCTTCACGAGTCAGCTTAAGATCGTAAATATTAGCCGGTAACAGCAAGCGGGTGTTGGTGGTGCCTTTGTCAGGTTTGCCATTTAAGCTAATTTTGGCCGTCGCAGGCTGGCTCGAAACATACAATAAGCCGTTTTGAATCACGTCACCGTTACGACCAACGCCAAAACCATTTGCCTGGTAAAGCAGTACCAGGGTGGCAATAGTAATGGCTACGGCGATGCAGGCGTAGCCCACCAGGATAACCAGGCGGTGGCGGGCTTCTTTTTTAGGGTCTAAATAATCCATATTCTTTTCTGGTATATATTATGGATTGACTTGCCCTGAACCACAAGAGGGTTTAATATAAGTATAACCATTACGAATAACGGTATGAGTAAAAAAACTAATACGATAGAAATAAACGGTAAACGCTACGACGCTACGACGGGAGCGCTTTTGGAAGCTGCCAGCAGCAACCACGTCAAGCATCTAGACGGCGTTAAGTCGGCTGTTGTTCAGCAGCAGACTAAAGCTGATGCTCCTGTCAGGAAAATTACTGTGGCCACCCAGCCCGTAGCCGCTCATAAGCCAACCATGAGCGACATCAAGCGGCCAAAAGCGACTTCCGCCAAACACCATCAACCAGAATCCGCCAAAACTTTGATGCGCCACACTGTCAAGAAGCCAGTTACGCAGCCAAAGTCAGACATCAAAGTTCATACGCTTAATCGCAGCCTAAAAGCCCAACCCAAAGCAGTCGCAACAGCCAAATTGTCCATCAGAACTATCGACAAAACTAGGTTGCAGCACGCAAAAAGTGTCAGCAAAAGCAAGCACGTTTCACGCTTTAGTAAAATTATCCCGGCATCACACGGACAATTCATAATGCCAACCATGCCAGCAGTGGCGGCGCCTAGGACTCTAGAAGCAAAGCTTCCGCACCAGCCTCAGCATCAGGCCAAAACAGTCGAAAGCCTGTTTCAGGCGGCGCTAGATAAAGCCGATGCTCACCGCCAGCCAGCCTATAAAATAGCCCACAAACATGCAAAACGCAATCGTCGCTTATCACGCAGAATAATGAGCGTTAGCGGCGTAGCTTTCGCTTTTGTTTTAGTAGCCGGTGCCATCACCTACCAAAGTATGGACCAGCTCACCCTAATGCACGCTTCCGCCAAAGCTGGTTTCGCTGCCAGTTTGCCAACCAAGCATCCGGCAGGTTATAGCTTGGCTAATTTTGAGTACAAGACAGGTTCTGTAGCACTTAATTACCGCAGCAACAGTAACGATGACCGTACTTTCAAAATTAGCGAGAAACCTTCTCTGTGGGATAGCAACACGTTGCGCGACCGCTACGTAACCAGCGTCGCTTCCAACTATCAAGCTATCGAAACCGCCGGCCTGACAATTTTCATGTACGACGAAGGAAACGCTACTTGGGTAAACAATGGCCTACAATACGCCATTCACAGCCAGGATTCACTCAGCAATAAGCAGCTCGCTGAGATCGCTACCTCACTCTAAAGTTCCTTCTTGGAGACTTTTCTCCTATAATAAAGACTCATGAAAGCCGCCCGTACCCGTTTTGCCCCCAGCCCCACAGGTTTACTGCACGTAGGTGGTGTTCGCACCGCTTTATTTGCTTGGTTATTAGCCCGCCAAACTAAGGGTAGTTTTGTGTTGCGATTAGAGGACACCGACCAAGTTCGCGAGGTAGTTGGTTCCGACCAGCACATTATGGATTCTTTGCGGTCACTGGGGATTGATTACGACGAAGGACCAGACAAAGACGGCGGCTACGGACCATACCGCCAAAGCCAACGCCTAGATACATATAAAGAATGGGCGCAAAAACTGGTTGAGTCTGGCCGGGCATATGCCGACCCATACACCCAAGATGAAGTTCAAGCTTTCCGCGACCAAGCCAAAGCCGAAAAGCGACCATTCCTGTTCCGTAATCATCGACCATCCAATCCCGCAGCCTGGGATGGTAGCCAGTCATTACGCTTCAAATCCAACCCGCAACCACAAAAGTGGGTTGACGCTGTTATGGGTGAATTAAACGCAGGCCCCGAGTCATTGGACGATTTCGTAATAATGAAAAGTGACGGTTTCCCGACATACAATTTCGCGCACATCATCGATGATCATCTTATGCAGATTACTCACGTTATCCGTTCGCAAGAATTTTTAGCCAGTGTGCCAAAATTTCTCGATTTGTATAACGCCTTAGGAATTGAACGCCCGATTTTAGCCACCATGCCATTTGTAATGGGGCCGGACGGCAAGAAAAAGCTAAGTAAACGTGATGGCGCCAAAGACGTGCTCGATTATATCCGCGAGGGCTATCTGCCAGAGGCTCTGCTCAATTTTATTGCCACACTCGGCTGGAACGACGGCACCGAGCAAGAAATTTTTAGCGTTCAGGAATTAATCGACAAATTTAGTCTGGACCGCGTGCAACACAGCGGCGCCCGCTTTGACGAACAGCGTTTGCTCTGGATGAACGGAGCCCATATTCGTAATTTGTCTCTGGACGAACTATACGAGCAAAGCCAAAACTTTTGGCCTGCCGAAGCAGCCGACTACGACGGAGCTTACAAACGCCAAGTTTTGAGCCTGATACATGAACGCCTCAAATTCTTCGCTGAAATTCCCGAGCTAACCAACCTTTTCTTTACGGATTTGCCAGTTAATCTTGAACTTATTAGTGGACACAAGCAACTGCGTAAAATTGAACTTAAAGATTTGAAAACTTTACTAGAGCAGGCCAGGGAAGTTTTGGAACAAAGCGATTTTAGCTTGGATGATTTAACAGCTCGCCTCAACAACTTATTGGTAACTACTGGGCAAAAACCAGCAGTGTTATTTAGCTTAATTCGTATAGCCACCACCCAAGCGCCAGCCAGTCCGGGTTTGGCAGATACACTTCATGTACTGGGCAAAGACCGCAGCCTGAGTCGTATTGACCAAACTATCGCCAGCTTATAACCCAAAGTTGAACGTGCAAACAGATCATTATCTGATACAATAGTGCTTATGATTAGCGACTTTAGGCCGGCTAAAAAGTCAGCCAAGTCTTTGCGACAAACAGTCACAAAAACACCAACAGCACCAGACGAGCAAAGCTTCCGAACGCCAGAGGAAATTGCTGCTGAACAAATATTGACGCCCAACGAGCCAACAGCAAATATAATTAATATGAATTTAAGCCCCTCTAACACCAAAAAATCCAATAACAAATGGCAGAAACTACGTTTATCGTGGCCGCCAGGCAAAAAAGAATGGATTACGAGCGGTATACTGGTAATTTTGCTGGCTAGTGGTACATCCTACGCCTTGTTGCGTCAAACTGCACCCGAAGAACCATCACAATTAGTGGTAGCTCGCAAGGAAAAGCTGCCGACAACTGTGCCTTCAACTCTCACTGGATTACCAGTCGAACCAAGCGTTAATCAGCAGACCGTTACCGGTGTGATGATCGAAAACAGTCTTTACGCCCGACCGCAATCAGGCTTAGGCCAGGCTGGTGTGGTTTTTGAGGCTATCGCCGAAGGTGGCATTACTCGTTTCCTAGCTTTATTCCAAGATACTGCGCCAGAAAGTGTAGGGCCGATCCGCAGCGCCAGACCTTATTACGTTAGTTGGGCACTTGGTTTTGATGCTGGCTACGCCCACGTCGGCGGTAGCCCCGAAGCATTAGCAAACATCAAAGCCTGGAAAGTACGCGATCTTGACCAGTTCGCCAATGGCGGATCATACCACCGCAGCTCTTCCCGAGAGGCGCCACACAATGTTTACACCAGCATTGCCGCTCTAAATAAGTTAGAAAACAGCAAAGGCTACAACACTAGTACCTACAGCGGCTTTGAGCGTAAAAAGAAGGAAACACCGCTCAAAACGCCAACTGCCAGCACTATCAACATGTCTATCTCAGGCCCGGTCTACAATGCCGATTACACTTACGACGCGGCCACAAATAACTACAAGCGCAGTGAGGGCGGCGAAGCTCACATCGAAGCCAACACTAACAGCCAAATTAGTCCTAAAGTAGTTATCGCTATGGTCATTCCTTACAGCCTCGCCAGCGACGGCTACCACTCCAGCTATTCTAATATCGGTAGTGGCGTGGCCTACATCTTTCAGGATGGGGGCGTATCCGTTGGTAATTGGACAAAAACCGACAATACTAGCCAGATCAAATTTACTGATGCCGCCGGCAATGTCATTCCGCTCAATCCCGGCCAAACTTGGCTAACAGCCATCGCGGCAGCCAATAAAGTGACTTACAGGCCTTAATTATCACTTAAATGAACCATCTCGAAAAATTACAAAGTCACATTCGGCAGCATATTTTTATGATGGTGTTTTTGGAGAATATTTTGCTGGTCGGACTGTGGTGGGCAAGTATTACCTATACCGATATCGATCCCTTCATACTTTTAGCGGCAAGCTTGGTGATAAGTTTATTACTAAGCGTAATTATTATGTACGTTAATGCTAGTTACATTATGCAGCCCGTCAAAGCCTTGTGGCAGGCGATACTTCATTTGAGCCCGACTGATCACACCGTGGCGGCGCCCAAAATTGAAGACTTAAAAGTCGGCCGAGAATTAGTCACTACTTTAACCGCTCAAATTTATCAATTAGCTAACACCGCAGAACACGCTGTCCAAGAAGGCCAGCAAAAAACCACCGACATCAGCAATAACTTCGTGGCCCAAAACTTACCGCTACCATTATTTGTGCTGGATGATGCTCAAACTATTAAATTCGCCAACGAAGCCGCTGCTAAATATATCGGAATTGCTGCCACTGAGCTTATTGGCAAAAACGTTTACATGGTACTGGACATGTCTTTCCCGAGTGAAGACACCTTCGACACCTGGCTCAAAGACGTCAAGATTAACAGCGCGACAGCTACCAAGAGTTGGGAACGGGTGCGCATGACCGTCCGCGACAATCATCCAACCTTACTGTTCGATTTAGCCGGCTATTACAACCGTAATAATCCCCAAAAACTAGAAACCATGCTGGTCTTATTTGATCACACCAGCCAGTATAGCCAAGATGACCAAGCTGTTAGTTTTATGGCGTTAAGCGTTCACGAATTGCGAACACCACTGACCATGATGCGTGGTTATATAGAAGTGCTTGATGATGAGCTAAAAGGTAAAATCGACCCAGAATTGGAAGGTTTTATCCTAAAAATGCGCAGTATTTCCGAACAGCTAACGGCATTTGTTAACAATATCTTAAATGTAGCCAGGATAGATAATGATCAGCTCGAATTACAACTACAAGAAGAAAATTGGCAAAACATATTGTCGGGGAGCGTCGAAATGCTCAAACTACGCGCCAAAGTCCGTGGCATAGAACTTGAATATAACGTGGCGCCCGATCTGCCAGCAGTGGGTGTTGACCGCCTAAGTATTACTGAGGTTATCAATAACTTGGTCGATAATGCCATCAAGTACAGTGGCACCGGCAAAACTATCAAAATCGACGCTCACGTCACCACCGACGGCCTGATCGAAACTACCATTCAAGATTTGGGACTCGGCATATCCACCAGTGTTATGCCCAATTTGTTTACCAAGTTTTACCGCGACCACCGCAACCGGGCTCAGATTGGCGGCACCGGCCTGGGATTGTACCTAAGTAAAGCCATCGTCACCGCTCACGGCGGAAGTCTGTGGGTGCGCAGCAAGGAAGGCCAGGGCAGCACTTTTGGATTTACGCTGCTACCTTACAGCAAGCTCACCGAGGAACTTAAACAAAGCGGCAACCAAGAAATCACCCGCGGCGCCCACGGCTGGATCAAAAACCACTCACTCTACCGCCGCTAAGATGATTGAATCTGATACAGTATAAGCATGACCGACGAAGCAAACAACACTACTGGCCGCAAAATTCTTTGCATCGAAGACGAGCATTTTATCGCCGAGCTATACACCCGGGCACTTTCTAAAGCCGGCTACCAAATAGAGGTAGTAACTGATGGCCAGCAAGCATTAGTAGCCGCTCAGACCAATAACTACGACATCATTTTGCTCGATTTGATGGTACCCAACCTGACAGGGATTGAGATTCTACGGGCTCTGCGCGATCCTGCCCGAGTGCCAAAAATTAAATCAAAGATTATTATTACCACCAATCTGGAGCAGCGCGACGACATTCGGGCCGATATCGAAAAGCAGGCCGACGGCTACCTGGTAAAAGCCGAGATCACGCCCCACGAACTTGTCGAGTTCGTCAACACGGTGCAGTAGCAATTATCACATTTATAGCACTGGCGGATTTGACAGCAGGGCGTATAATCATAGGTAGCCATGTGCGGGCTGGTGTTAGCCAATTTCACCTTCCTCCGCCCAGACTTACACCCTAGAAGACACGCTCCGGCCCCTGTTTTCTATCATAGTTTAAATGCCTCTAGCTTATATGTTTCGACCCTTGAACGGTGTCGCAAATAGTTGCTCGAAGCTGGTTATTAATCCGTTCTCTGACTAGATACAAGCTCGTCAGCCTCTTTTATTTATCTCTAAATAGGAACCTAAACTATGACAATTTCTACTTTTAACACCGAACCAACTATTGATTTAACCACTCGCGACATCGAAATAACCTCCGTCTATTTCCGCGGCAGCCCGGGCGATAAGCGCTTCGAAAGCTACCCCAAGCGCATGGTCTACGAAGGCCAAGAATACACCTTTTTAGAATCTGGTATGCGCTACCTGGTACGCAAAGGCCAGGAGCTGATCCGCTTATTTGATGTTAGCGACGGCCAGACTTTGTTCCGCTTGCGCCTCGATCAGCAAAATCGCTGGACGCTAGTAAACATGAAAGCCGGGGTCTAAATATGACACGTTTTATGCTTCGCCACCGCAAATCAAACAACCTAAGCAAGGAGGAACTATGGACCCAAGTATTCAAGATATGGCCGGAAGCGATGGAGTATCAGTCCATTCCGGATTTCCCAACCCAGCGCTAGACCGTCGTGGCCAATCCAGCTCTTTGGCGCTCGATATCAACCGCTTACTCGTCCGCCGCCCCAATAGCACTTACTTGTTCCGTATTAGCGGACACCAGTGGGCTGATCAGGGTATTTATGATGGCGACATAGCCGTTATAGACCGGGCGCTCAGAGCCCGCACCACCGATCTTGTAGTTCGCTGGGATGATACAGCTTTTAGCTTAGAGCGCCGCCTGAGCAACCCCACAGATGAGCGACCGTGGGGTGTGGTAACGGCTATCATCCACCAGTACGAAAGACAGTAACATGCCCACCCCCATCTTTGCTTTAATTGATTGCAATAATTTCTTTGTTAGTTGCGAGCGCTTATTCCGGCCCGATCTGGAGGGCAGGCCAGTGGTGGTGCTTTCCAGTAACGATGGTTGCGTCGTGGCACGCAGCAATGAGGCCAAGGCGCTTGGCATACCAATGGGCGCACCAGCCTTCAAATACCGCGATATTTTTAGATCCCAGGGAGTGGTGAAGTTTAGCGCCAATTTTGAGCTGTACGGTGATATTAGCCAACGCATTACCCGGGTACTTACCAGCATTACGCCGCGCACCGAAGTATATTCGGTCGATGAATCGTTTCTGGATCTCAGCCAGCTCGAAATTGATGATTATGGTCAATGGGGCAGGAGGGTGGCCACACGAATCCAGCAACAGATCGGCTTGCCAGTTTCGATCGGGCTAGCCCCCTCCAAAACTCTAGCCAAACTGGCGGCCGAGCATGTCAAAAAACAGCCGTCGTTAAATGGCGCCCTCGATTTTATGACTCAGCCCGCTCAGCGACAGCAATATTTGCAACAGACTCCAATCTCGAGCATTTGGGGCATCGGCTGGCGCTTAACGCCTAAGTTGCGCGCCGAAGGCATTCACACCGCACTAGCTGTCAGCCAATTGCGACCCCAGTTTGCTCAGCAATTAATGGGAATTCATGGCCGCCAATTAGTCGCCGAGCTGAACGGCACTGCCTGCCACGCCCTAGCACCAATCCATAAAGTCCGGCAAAGCATTATGTGCGGCCGGACGTTCGGCGAGGATACCACTCAGTTTTCGGTAGTCGAGGCGGCCATCGCCAATCTGTCGGCCCGGGCCTGCTTTCGTTTGCGCCGCGAAGGCTTATTAGCTCGCCAAGCTGTGCTTTCACTGAGCAGTAATCGCAAAAAGCCGGATTATCAACAG
>Ga0105047_10005271_pt1 | contig 22280 bp, 18 predicted proteins | sample MAT04_FD_78384 | JGI IMG/M metagenome (GOLD analysis project Ga0105047, IMG submission 78384) | Freshwater microbial communities from Lake Fryxell liftoff mats and glacier meltwater in Antarctica - MAT-04 (megahit assembly) | ecosystem: Environmental > Aquatic > Freshwater > Ice > Liftoff... | reverse complement strand
GAATGAATATGCGGCACCAGTGTTCTGATGGTCGAACCGACACCAGTAATGCGCGGATGCATGTCCGTCACGATCAGATTGCATTCATCGTTGGTCATCGCTGCAAATCCATTTCGCGCACGAACTCCTCCGCAATTCCTCAAAGTCTATCGGAATACTTCAATCTGCGTCAACGGCGGATTGAGGTAGTTCAAATCCCATCTTCCCACATAATTCATTGATCTTGACCGTTTCTCGGCACATGGGATAAAAGCAACTGGAAGGTGTTAAAGCAACGACGCCACAAGGGATTGCAAAATGCAGGATTTTCTTCGAATTGGATCTTATGTTTGGCCGTACCGGCGGCATTTCTTGCTGTCGGTCGTCTGCGCGGTCATTGTCTCGGCATTCTGGGCACTAAATCTGTCGATCGCATTCCCGGTCGTAAAGGTGTTGTTTCAAAACGACAGTCTGCACGACTACGTCGATAGCGAAATTGCGTCGATGGAAGCCGCAATTCACGAAGACACAGCGACCCTCGATGCCATTCCCGTGAACCAGGTCAAAACTCGCGCCAATCTTCAATATCGAGTCAGCGAGAAATCTCGCAGTCTGCTGATGCTGACCAAAATCCGCCGATCAGCGTTGCCCTATATCCCCAAAGATAAGTTTGACGCGATGGCGTTAATCCTGGGTATCCTGCTGGCTGCCACCTTCCTGAAAGGTCTCTTCATTTATTTTCAGGAGATGCTGGTTGGCAGCGTCGTCCAGTTGACAGTCAACTCAATTCGACAGGACTGCTTCCGATCCGCGCTGCGCCTGGACTATCAAACGCTGAACCGTATCGGCACCTCGTCGCTCATGTCGCGAATGACAAATGATATTGAACAGATGACTATGGCGATTCGTGTGTTTGGCGTGACACTTGTCCGAGAACCACTAAAAGCTGGTGCTTGCACGGCATTGGCGTTTTATGTCAACTGGCGACTGACGCTGTTGGCGATTACTGTCGTTCCGCTCATGGGGCTGATCTTCAGCCTCTTTGGAAAGCGGCTGCGTCGCGCGTCCCATCGCACGATGGAAAGTATGGCGAGAATCTACGAGTGCATTTCAGAAACATTCGGATCCGCCAGAATCGTGATAGCGTTTTCGGGTTTTCGAAAACATCGCAAGCAGTTCCTGAAAGCCAATCGAGATTACTACTCCGGTTCCATGAAGATCGTGAAGTTGGGTGCCTTGGTTCGCCCGATCACCGAGATCATGGGAGTTATCGGAGTATTTGCGGCGCTCGCTCCCGGAGCGTATTTAGTTCTTCGCGAAACCGACATGATTCTTGGAATAAAACTGGCTGCTGAGCCCATGGGCATTGCTGAACTGGCTACGCTCTACGCATTGCTGGCGGGTACGCTGGACCCGGTTCGCAAGCTGTCTGGAATTTTCGAACAGATCAAGCGTGGCATGGCTGGCAGTGAGCGAGTGTTCGATTTGATCGATGAGACATCCATTGTTCCCGAACCAAAAACGCCACGGATGATGATTCGACATTCGACCATGATTTCTCTGCAGGATGTTTCTTTTCGGTATGAAGGTACGGAAGCAGAAGGCCACCAACGACCGCTTGCCCTGCGCGATGTCTCACTGGATGTTCGGTTCGGTGAAGTCGTCGCGGTTGTGGGCGGTAATGGTTCCGGAAAATCCACACTGCTAAGTCTGCTGCCAAGATTTATGGATCCGGGTGAAGGTCGAGTTCTGATTGATGGATTGGATATTCGAGAACTGCGAACTCGCGATTTGCGAAGTCAGATTGGATTTGTGACGCAGGAAACCCTGCTGTTCAATGATTCCATCTTTGAAAACATTCGTTACGGAAACGCGGCCGCAACACGCGAAATGGTGGAACAAGCGGCTGTTCAGGCTCAGGCTGCCAGCTTCATTCAACAATTGCCAGACGGTTTTGATACGGTCGTGGGCGACAAAGGCAGTAAGCTCTCCGGTGGCCAGCGTCAGCGAATTGCTCTGGCACGCGCAATTCTGCGCGATCCGCCGATTCTGATTCTGGACGAAGCCACGTCTGCGGTGGATTCACAAAGCGAGGAAGTGATTCACGCGGTCCTGAAAGGGTTCGCAAAAAATCGCACGGTCTTCATCATCAGCCATGTGTTGAATCAAACGTTTCTGGATCTCGTGACTCGCATTGTTGTCATGGACCAGGGCCGCATCCTGGCAACCGGCAGTCACGATGAGCTTATGGAATCATGTGCTGCCTACCGCGCAATGAACCAGTCCCAGTTGCGAATTCGAGATGCCGCCTGAAACAATTGAAGACAAGCCTCACGGCGGAGCGTGAGGAGTACATTGTGCTCATCAAGCTCCGCGTGATGAATGATGGCTGGAAAATAAATGTAGACAGGGTGGGTCCAGTGGCGTTAGCCACAATGGCGTGGACTTAAGCTCTCCATCCGACCCCGCGTCGGTGGAAGCAAGACTAATTGGCTACACCGACAGCCCGAATATAAGCCTCCCCCCTCCCCGGTTTTTGCTCGCCGAAGGCGAGCAAAAACCGGGGAGGGGTAATTGGATTTCTCTCGCCGTTGTAGCCTGCCAGTCAGCGGTCGACCGACACAGGGTCGGTCGTGCCGAGAAAAGTCGTGATTTTCGCTTAAGTCCACGCCATTGGGCGTTAGCCACGCTGACCCACCATTTTGGTTGAAGATATAAGTTTCGTGGGTCTACATCGCTATTGCGATTTGACCCACCCTACAAAATCACTTCTTGATATGTTATTTCGGGACTGTTCTTATGCCGCCGTCAACAGAAAACACGCATGTGTCTGCAGTTATCTGGCGCCTCCGCGACGGCCGGGCCGGTCACGAAAATCAAGTCGTGGGACTCTCGGAATCCATCGCGCGTACTTGCCCTGTTCAGTCTTGTGATATCTATCTGAATCGCAGTCTCCGAGGTGTGAAGAGTCTGATTCCGAATCGACTCTCGTTCGCCAGGAATCTGCCCGCGCCAGATCTGCTGATCGGTGCGGGGCATTCGACACACCTGCCGCTGCTGACGTTTCAGAAACGATTCGGCGGAAAAACAGTGGTCATCATGAAGCCCAGTTTGCCCACCGCATTGTTTGATCTGTGTCTGATCCCAGCGCACGACAACTTGATGTTCCAGCGGGGTAATGTCGTTAGAACAGAGGGCTCGCTGAACAGAATTCAGCCATCGACACAGCATGATTCTCGGCGCGGAATCATACTACTCGGCGGTCCTTCGCGCCATTTTGACTGGTCTGACGAATGCGTGATGCAGCAGATCCTGAGCATTACTCGGAAAGAACGTTTGCAATGGAGGATTGCGACGTCCGACAGAACTCCCGAAAGCTTCGTTCAAGGATGGCGAAGACAGGTTCCGGAGATTCCACTCTTGACTTCGCGGGAGTGTTCGCAGCAATGGCTTCCGGAACAATTGGCAAATAGCGGAGTCGCCTGGGTCACCTGCGACAGCATGTCGATGATCTATGAAGCATTGACGGCCGGAACTCGCCTGGGATTGCTGGAACTGCCCACGATGACCCAGAATCGCATCTCGCGCAACATCCAGCGTCTCTGTGCAACAGGTCTGACAGTGACGACAAGCCAGTGGCTGGCCGGACGCAAACTACCGATGCCAGCCAGGCGATTCTGTGAATCAAATCGTTGCTCGGAAGTTATTGTGGAACGGTTTCTGCAACCCGTGGCCGCAAGGCCACAAGGCAATCTGTTTTCAGAATTCCTTGTCAATCCGTTCGTCCGTGCAAACTCAGGTTTGGCTGCAGCGGACAGCTATGCATTCAACAATTCGAAATCGATGCAGCGGTGAACGAGCGGGTCGATTGCTGTCGAAGTGACAGACAGGCGGGATGATGATTATCATACTCGTGTCGTACGCTCCCGACTTTGAATTGGTTTGCTGGTGATTGTCGTTTTCATTAGTTGGACATCGCCACGGTGATCCGAAGTAGCAGCCCGAAGCGTAAGCGAGGGAACGAGTCAGGCACAATCCCAAGCTCACGCTTCGGGTTGCAAATACGCTCGGTGTCCGCCAAAGCTGTCGCTGTCCAATTAGGGAGTCGCAACATATGAACTTTATCTCATCAACGGCATCCGCCTTTGTTCCGGCATCACATGAAGATCTCGCCAATCCGGGTGTGCTCAAGCGGGTGATCGCTACGAAGGCCGATTTTATGGCCGGACAGGTGCAGATGCTGAACTGGGCTCAGTTGCCGGTCGGATCGTCATTTCAACCGCACTATCACGAAGACATGCAGGAAGTTTTTGTGTTGCTTTGCGGTACGGTCACAATGATGATCAGTAACCGCAGCGATTCTGCCACTCCGGCGTTTCAGGCGACAATGAAACAGGTGAAAATGAAACGTGGTGATTCGGTGATCATCAATCCCGATGAGATTCACGAAATGCGGAACATCGGCGAGGATGTCGCCGAATTCATCGTGTTCGGAATTTCTTCTCAGAAAGGCGGGAAGACGGTTGTGATTTCGTGAATGCTGTCGCTGAAATAATTCCGAAATTCAAACGACGACCCAAATCATCATGCCCACCAGAATCACTGCGTTCGAATCCTTTGACGTTCGGTTCCCGACGTCGCAGCAACTCGACGGATCCGATGCGATGAACCCCGATCCGGACTACTCGGCGGCCTACGTTGTCCTGCGTACGGATTCTGCGGATCGATGTGGCTACGGGATGACGTTTACGATTGGACGTGGCAATGAAATCTGTGTTGCCGCGATTCGATCATTGGCGTCGATGCTGATCGGCCAGTCTGTTGAATCGCTGATGACTGAACCAGTGACGCTTTACCGCAAGCTGACGGGCGACAGCCAGTTGCGATGGATTGGTCCGGAAAAAGGCGTCATTCACCTTGCCGCCGCCGCCGTCATCAATGCCGTCTGGGACTTATTCGCGCGCATTCAAAACAAACCGGTCTGGCAGGTCATCTGTGACATGTCGCCGGAGCAGTTTGCGGCAAGTGTCGATTTTCGATACCTCACCGATGTGCTCACGCCAAACCAGGCCGTAGAACTACTCGGCCGTCATGCCGCAACCAGGCATCAACGTGTCGAAGAACTCTGCAGCATCGGCTATCCAAGTTATACAACGTCAGCAGGCTGGCTTGGCTATTCGGATGAATCGCTGAAGCAGAAGTGTGCCGATCTGAAAGCACGCGGCTGGAGTCATTTCAAGATAAAGGTCGGGCGAGATCTGGAAGACGATCGACGTCGGTGCAGCGTGCTGCGTCGTGAAATGGGTGAGGACGCTCACATGATGATTGATGCGAATCAAGTCTGGGACGTGCCGCAGGCGATTGAATGGATTCGTGAGCTGGCACCATTCCGTCCATGGTTTGTGGAAGAACCAACCTCACCTGATGATATCCTCGGCCATCGTGCAATTGCGGAAGCTGTGAAGCCAATTCGCATCGCGACCGGAGAGATGTGCCACAACCGGATCATGTTCAAACAGTTCATGCAGTCAGGAGCAATGCAGGTCTGTCAACTGGACTGCTGTCGATTGGGAGGCGTCAATGAAGTTCTGGCTGTGATGTTGCTTGCCGCCAGATTCAACATCCCCGTGTGCCCTCATGCCGGCGGTGTGGGATTGTGCGAATACGTGCAACATGCCAGCATCATCGACTATGTCTGTGTTTCTGCATCGATGGAAGATCGCGTCACGGAGTACTCAGATCACCTGCATGAACACGTCTGTGATCCCGTCGTGATGCGACACGGCCGCTACATGCCTCCCACGGCAGCCGGTTACAGCGTCCAATTCACCGAAGCGGCGTTGCAGGAATTCTGCGTGTCCTCGTAGGCCGGGCCCTGTCAGGCCCTGTATTGATGTGTGCCACTGGCTCCGCCAGTGCTGTTTTTAAGACCAAAAACACTGGCAGAGCCAGTGGCACACAATCCATCATTTTACCGCTGACAGAGTACTAGCCACGTGAGGGCTGACGACGCAACCGAATGGTTCTCAGTTGCAAAGCGATGAACCGAATGTATGCAGACACCGGCAGTTTTTGCCGAACCTGTTTCCGCCTCGAAATGCGCACCGCAGTGACACAGAAATCGGGGCCACGTGCGTATCTGTTCAATTTCGCACATTTGATCTGGAGAACTTTTTCCGCATGTTCTGACGCGACATGCAGATCGGGCCATAATCTGAGACGTCCATCCGATCAACTTCTAAGTAGTGCATTCTTTGTGTCGAAACTTCACAACGATTGACCTGTTTTGTGTCGAGAGTTGCGAGACAAATTCAGGCGAAGGCCAGGAAAGAGATTGCAGGAAGAACCCACGGAGACGTCAGGATGATTCTCAGTCCGCTCAAGTATAAGACCTCAATCTGCTTGCTGATGCTGGCTGCGATCACATCACCACCCTGCCCTGCTGTTGAATCGAACACAAGTCAATCACAAAAGTCCGGCTGCGTTACCGAAGGTTGCGGCAAAGAATCGCCAAACAACAGAGCATCCTCAGCGAACGGATGTGGTGATCCGGGATGTGGTGAAACCTGCGGTGAAGGCTGCGGCGATAGTGCCTGCGACTACACAGTGCTGGATCTCAATACGCTCTTTGCGAGCGTTGCCGGTGACAAGCCGCTCTTCAAATGCCTGAAGGATCAAAAGACTGGTGACCTGAAATACAATGCTGGTGCTGAACTTCGGTATCGTTATATGAACGAACGAAATCGTCTGCGACCAGGCGGACCTGGGCATACTGACTATCAACTCTGGCGATTCACTCCCTTCGTAGAAGCCAACTACAATGATTTCATCGGTGGCTACGTGCAGGCAATTGATGCATCGATGTTCGGCCTGGATGCCCCATACACACCCACGCCGATTGATATCAATCGAACCGATATCCTGCAGATGTACGCGGAACTCAACCTCGGCGAAGTGGGTGACGGCAAGCTGAAGTATCGTTACGGCCGCCAGTTCCTGCAGTACGGATCACAGCGACTTCTGTCGCCGCTGGGATGGGCCAATACGTTCCGCAATTTTGAAGGCCACAAGCTTATGTACACCAGTGCAGACTGGGATGTTGATGGTTTTATTATGCAGAGCGTCAACGGTGCGTCTGGTAACATCAACCGCCCATACAGCTTTGACACTGCGGATCATAATCGTTCGATCAGCGGTATTTATTCGACGTACAAAGGCATTGAAAACAATACGTATGATTTTTACTGGCTGTATTTCGACGAAAAACAGTCCAGCGCAGTCTTGATGGACGGTCAGCGTCATACCATCGGAACTCGCATCGCCGGCAAGAAACCAATCAGAGAAGGCAAGAAACTGGTTGGCACCTGGAACTGGGATACAGAAGCCGCTTATCAGTTTGGTCAGGACAACTTCGGTTCGGCAGCGAACCGTAATGTTCAGGCAGGGATGGTTGGAGCACTGGGCGGTTATACATATGAAGACGTCAAATGGAGACCATCGATCGGCGGAATCTTCTATTACGGATCCGGCGACAAAAATCCAGCGACCGGCACCATCAACACGTTCGATGTGCTGTATCCGCTGGGCCATGCGTATTGGGGACAGATCGACAACCTGGCTGGCCAGAACCTGCTGGACTACGGTGTTCAGGTCGGATTCAAACCACACGAAAAGTTTACCCTGGTCAATCAGTGGCATTACTTTAATCAAGCCCAGCCGTCTACAGTTTTGTACAACGTCGTGGGAGCCGCCCTGCCCGGCAGCGGAAATGCGAACCTTGGAAACGAACTGGATATTGTTGGAACCTGGACCTACAGCAAAGCGTTTAACCTGCAGGCTGGCTACTTCTGGTTCTTCTACGGAGACGCCATCAACAAAGGCCCGCTCGCACGTTCTGATGCAGAACAATTTTATCTGCAGGCGACCTACAACTTCTGATGCGGAATGACCATTATCGCGACTGCCCATATGTGCGTATTTGCGCAGAGTGGTGCGCGAAATGGAGCGACTGTCTCGTGGATATAATTTGAACCTCAGACATTGATAAGGCGTCGGGAACCTCAACCACGCCAAATGAAGTTGGGTGTGCGTCCTGGCATCGAATCTGCTGTGTCGCAAAGTGACTCACTTTGTACCTTTTGAAGGAGGCCGAATCCATGGCGACATTTATTACAACTATCAAATTCACACAGCAGGGTTTGAAAGGGATGCAGGAGACGACTCATCGCGCTGCGGCGTTAAAAACAGCGGCGAAGAAGTTGGGGGTCAAGGTCACGGGAATCTACTGGACTTTGGGTGACCATGACGGAGTTCTGATCTACGAATCACCGGACGACGAAACCGCGACGGCCATGTTGCTTCACCTTGGTTCCCTGGGCAACGTACACACATCGACCATTCGCGCTTTCAATTCCGCAGAAATGGACGGTATCCTGAAACGGACGTACCCTGCTTAGGGCAGTTGTCGATTTACCCGCCACCGGATTCATTCCGGTGGTTCTCGGAATTCTGCACTACTCGAAAACACTGGGAATTCCGGTCGTGCAAAAATCCTCAAAACCACTGAGGTAAACTCAGTGGCGACTCAATCGACGGCCTGCCAGCATCGAGCGGTAAAAAAAGTCCGATTTGACCCACGCGCTGGTGAGCGTAGCCACGAGCTATTGAACGTTCGATGTCAAGGCATCTCAGAATCAGGATCTTGCCGTAGTACAGCAAGTGGTCTGGACACCAAACGCCGGTATTCCTGACGAATCAACTATTAAGGATAGCAGTATCCTGAATACGTTTCACAGCGTTTCATGAAACAGGTGTCAAATGGTGAAATTACGGCTCAGGAATGCGCTGTTGCATCCGCGAATTGTGGTCACCGGTGTTGGTGTGGTGAGCAGTCAGGGAAGGACGGCGGTCGCATTGATCACTTCTGCGATCGAAGCGAAAACATATACCATGATTCAATCCAAACCAGATCTTCAGGTTTCCTGTTCTCCGAGTTCCGCACATCGGCTCTCCACGAACCAGACAGTCAGCATCATCGGTGCCAGAGTGATAGGACGTGGCATTGCGGCCGCCGCTGTCCGTGCGGGAATGATGGTTCGCATCAGTGATTCAAATTCCATGGCAGCATCCGCAGCCGTGTGAGAAATTCTTCAATCACGCGAATCACGTACTGAGCTGCGTCCTCGACTTGTGGATCCGACCGCCGGTCCACTAATTTCCGTCGGTACAGATGACGCACAGGTTGCCGCCGCCGATCTGATCATTGAAACGGTCATGGAAAACATTGCGGTCAAATCTGCGACTCTCTCGCGAATCGAGCCATATCTGAAAAGTCAGTCGATCATCGTATCGAACTCGTGGAGCCTTCCGATGACTCAGCTTTCGGAAGCACTCCAAAACCCTGGCAAATTCTGTGGGATTCATTTCTGTCACCCCGTCAGCGAGAGCCCCTGATCGAGGTTATCCACACAGATACGACAACCTTGGACACGCTCCGTCGCGTCAAAGTATTCGCGGCTTCTCTGAGAACAGTCCCGATTGTGATTCGCGACAGTCCTGGTTTTCTGCTCAACCGACTGCTGGTTCCGTACCTGAACGAAACACTCGAACTCCTGCAAGACGGTGGCGATATTCCGTCACTGGATCGCGCGGCTGCGGACTTTGGAATGCCAAACGGACCGTTAGCGTCGTTCGACGAATTCGGAATCGAAGTCGGTCGGTCATTGTATCAAGCATTTCCGGAACGAATCGTTCCGTCAGAATTGCTGATTGCGATTTACAAATCAGGACGACTGGGGCGAAAATCCGGCAGCGGCTTTTATTGTACTCAACAGCATGCGGCTGCAGGCCGAGTCGATCTCCATGTCCTGGACATGATTCGCGAACGTCAGCGAACGGACAACCGGCCATCCGAGAAAGAGATCCGTCGGCGATTGTTTCTCCTCATGCTGCTCGAGGCCACTCGTGTATTGCAGGAGGCCCCGGTTGAAAACTCGTTCGTCGTTGATTCCGCTCTGCGCAACGGACTCGGCATGCTTCGCTCGGATTGCGGAGTGTTCGCCTGGGCCGATAAGATCGGAGCACGCACACTCATCGACTGGCTGCAGCCGTTGCAGCCATTGGGAAAACGGTTTGAGCCAACACAACGGCTTCTCGTCGCCGCGAGGAAGGACGCAACGCTTTGTGAGAGTTCCAAAGCCGTAGCCTGAGTGAATATCGCCAGACGTGCAATGCTACGGATTCGCCGACACTGAAGGATTTGGTTCAGGAGTTGAGACAGAAGCTTCAGTATCTGCACTATCATCCGCCGCAGCCGGTACCGGCGACACGGTACTGTCAGTCGCATCAGCAGTGTCCACCTGAACGGCATCGCCTGTAGCGACCTCAGAGGCGTCCGGATCACCTGGAACGACCACTGCGCCGTGGTCTGCGGCGTCCTTCTTCGCGGTCTTTTTCATTTCCTCATACCATGTATGCTCCGGTCGGTTCAGCAAGTCTTCGATGACTTTGCGAACAGCTTCTGCTTCGGCTGACTGGCCTGCCTCCTCGGCCTGATGAGCAATCTCGCGGGCTTGTGGAATCAGTTCCTGATAGAAGCGTTCAGCCACTTCGTACATGCCGTGCCAGTGAGCATAGTCAGGTGCCATCATCGAAGCGCCATGCCGTGCGCGGCGACCTTCGTGATGCCACAGATAAAACCACGTCCATTCAATCTCTTCATCAAACTCCTGCTTCGTGATCAGCTTCTGTTCTTTCAGCACCGTCATGATCGCCTGACCCGGCTTGGCGAATTTCTCGTTGTAGTTGATCACGAAGTCGTCGTACTGTTTATAGAACGCATCCACGTAGTTCTCAGTATGGCAGTGGGTGCAGACATTTTTCATGGCGATACGTTTGTCCTGCCATGAATGAGCCACCAGCGCCTTACGTTTTTCCGGATCAGTTTCCTTCACCACGGCACCATCGGCGTCGGTATCCATTACCATACTTACCGGTGGCCGATTGGTCCAGGAAATACGCTCGCTTGGATCATGCGTGACTTTGCCGCCATTGCGGCTGTGGCCGGACATGTGGCATGTGGCACAAGTCGGTGCCTGCGTGTAATCGACGCCAAGCACCCAGTCTTTGGCATTCAGATTCATGTGGTCGTGCAGATCGCGGAACGCAACGCCGTGCTTGGATTCTTCGTAGATTTCTTTTTGCGGATGATCTGGTCCAAGGTGACACTTTCCGCAGTTCTCCGGCTGTCGAGCACGTCGCGGCGAAAAATCGTGTCGCGAATGGCAGGCCGAACAGGAACCTCGGGAACCGTCCAGATTCAATCGGCCGATGCCCGTATTCGGCCAACTGCTGGCCGCAAGAATTGGCCGCCCTGTCGATGCCTTCTTAATCTGAGCGACGATGTCCGTGTTCGTCGGTTTCCCGTGTTCGTCAGGCTTCAGGTCATCGACTGTGATCAAACTGCCATCATTGGCTTCCAAAGCCACTTTACCACCGTGGCATTGCTTGCATCCCGTATCCACGCTCGCCATACCGTTCACCATTGTCACGTCTCGGCCAGGGGTCGGTGAATGAGGATTGAATGGCTCTCGTGACCCTTCGACAGTTTCGGCAAGGAAGTTATCGAGCGACGCCAGAATATTTCCAGCCTTTGCATGATGACTGGCCATGAATTCTTCAGTCTCAGTCTTGTGGCAGCGTCCACAGTCACGAGGCGTGACGACTACAGCAATCATCGCTCCGTAATGATCGAATGCATCGGCATCGTGTTTCTCCGCTTGATGGCACTCGACGCAGCCTACACCTTTGACAGCATGCGTGCTGCCAGTCCAGTGGTCAATAATTCCGGGTGACGACTGCTGATGGCATTTGACGCAGGACTGCGAGCTGGCTGGAATTGCCACATGTTTTGGGCCTCGTCCGGATTCCTGTTCCCGGCGCGTAACTTCCTGCCATTGGACGAAGATCAGCGAAATGATGAATGCAGTGCTCAGAAGAGCGATGATGATCTGCTTCGTACGGATGGTCATAACACTACGTCTTTCAATGAAGCCCAATTTTCAATGAGCCACTCTTTTCAATGAGCCACAATGGCTTCCCAAACAGTCAGTCCAATCAGCAGAAAAGTCGCCACGATCCCAACGTAAACACTGATCTCTTCGATGCCTGTGATCTTTCGCAGCACGCGATCGATCCATGGCCACACGAACATGGCCCCTACGATGAATCCCGAACTGATCACCGCAAACGACAGAGAGAACAGCTTTAGCCAGCGGAATGACACGTAAAAGAACCATTCCGGTTTGATCACTTCAGGCGTCGTCAGCGGATCGGCTTTCGGCCCCATCGTCGCAGGCAACGTCACGGCCAGCGCACACAGAATGATCATCAGCACCAAACCGAGCGTCAGTTCTGTCAACATATGATCCGGAAAGAAGTTGAAGTGCTTTGGAGCAGCGGGTTCGTCATCCGGCTCAGGAAACTCTGTCACGCCGTGCATGCGGATCTGAGCAATATGCAGGATGACGAGCAGGATCAATGTCGTCGGCAACACGGCCGCGTGCAGGATGTAAAACCGCGACAGCGTCCTGGCGTTGTACTCGTCGCCGCCCAGCAGCAAGCGCTTCCCGATCGGGCCCACAATCGGTACGGCATCACTGATATTCGCTGCCACCGTGGCACCCCAGTAGCTCAACTGCTCGAAAACCAGACTGTAGCCTGTGAACCCGATCAGCAGGGTACACATCAACAGCGACATGCCGATCATCCAGTTCAATTCACGAGGTCGCCTGTAGGCTCCCGTAAAAAATACGCGCATCTGATGCAGAATCATGGCCGCGATCATCAGCGTCGCAGCCCACTTGTGCATGCTGCGAAGGAACCAGCCGAACGAGGCTTCTTCGGTGATGTATCGGATCGATTCGAAAGCCGTCGATGCCGACGGCTGATAGTACAATGCCAGCAGAATGCCCGTCACGATCTGTACGACGAACAGATACGCGGGCGTTCCACCGAGGCAAAACCACCAGCGCTTCAAATGATTCGGAACTGGCTCATTAGTCAGTTCGGCGAGTTGCTCACCCGAAATGGGGACTCGCTCGTGAAACCAGTCAGCAATCACTCCCATCTCAGGCAACTCCTGACTGATCAGAGTTCGCGCCATTCACGTGCTCGCCTGAGCGAGGCAATCCTGACGAATCTGCAGGACACGATGCAATCGATTCTAATGGCACTTCCAGAAACAGCAGACCGTTTTCGACCTTCAGCGGAAACCGGATCAATGACTGATTTGCAGACTTCGGCGGGCCGGAAACCGGCTTACCACCACGATCGAAAGCCCCATTGTGACATGGGCAAAAGAAGCGATCATTCTGAGACTCCCAGTGAACTCGGCAACCCAGATGCGGGCAGACGCTGGAAAGAGCCAAAAAGTCGTCGGCCGCTGTCCCTTCGCCCTGTCGAGCGATCACGACCTTCGCGCCAGCCGGGGACGTAAAATCAATCGCTTCTCCCTGCCCTAAACTCTCGGTCGTGCAGACAAACAGCCAACCGGTCGCCTTGCCTGCTGCAGGATAAACGAACTCCCCAAGCATGTACCCGAAAGTTCCGTAAGCACCAACCAGACCAGCGGTCATGGCAGCCCCGCCCGCCGTCGTCAGAAACCTGCGTCGCGGCTGCTCGCTGTCCGGCGAAAGATCACCACCGACGGATTGTTGAGGCGATTGATCGGATCCAGTGTGGTCGGGCTTGTGATTCGCCAAAGACAGGAACTCGTGTCAGAGAACTCAAAGTGTGCGGAAAGAACAATGTGAGTCCCTAAAGCACATCTCAGTCCAATGGCGTATTATTTCCTGGTCTTCGACTTGTTCACAGCGGGTTTAGACTTCACTTTGGTGGCAGACCCAAGACCCAATGAGATGAGCTTCTTTTCTTCACACAACGGCGTAACGCTACCGGGCTGTGACAGCATTTCCGCCACCGTCGTTTCCCGAAACACCTTTTCCGTCGCCGCCATCGCGTTGTCCAGTCGGCGATGCAACGGACACAGATTTGTCCCGTGTGACTGAATGTTCAGTGGACATTGGACGATCCGTTTAATAGGTTCCACGACACTCACGACATCCATGATTGTCAGATCCTTCGGGTCGCTCCTAAGCAGGAATCCACCGTGCAGTCCACGCTGCGAACTCACTAATCCGCCGCGCACCAAACCCTGCATGAGTTTCGAAAGATAAGGCAGAGGAACCTGAGTAATCTCAGCCAGTTTCTTTGCCGTACACGGCTGACCGTCATGCTGAGCGATCGTCACGATAGCCCGCAGTGCATATTCAACAGTTTGGGAAATCATTGACTCGGGTTCCAGGGTATTCGACAGTAAGAACGGACACGTCTGCCGGATAGTTTAGGATCTTCAAGTCCGGAATCACAGCCAGTTTTCACGGAACATCCAGACCTGAAGTTGGCAAACCACAGCGGGCATATCTGTGCAGACAGAGCACACCTGTGCCAATTAAGCACAACGAATCCCGGTTCCCAGAGAGACCCATCCGAGAGGCGGGATCCTGTTGCACGAACCGGAAAACCGCCGTGAGAAATCGTGACGCTGGACGGCCGAAACATGCAGCGCCTTATCTGGGCGAAATCCCTGCTGGCTTGAGATGGTCCTGGCAAAGTGTCGTTTTGGATAGGCGACCAGAGCAATTTTCCAGGTACTCACGGACGCGAACTTTCTTCCGAGTATTTTTGGAACTCATGTAGCGGACGGCGCGGAAGACTGGACGCTCCAGTCCTTTCGGTCGGTGGTAGCAGTTCGGCACCCGGTAGATTCCGGAGTTCAAAATTGGATTCGAATTACGGAATCGGAGCTGTCGGTCATCAGGGATTCATCTTCCAAAGCCAAAAATTCAGGACAGCGGCGAACGTAGTCCACGCCAGGTATGGCACCATCAGAATTGTGGCTGCCATGGATTTGCCCCGGAACGCGACCATCGTCGCCACGCTGGCCAGCCAAGGCAGAATGATCTCAACCATTGCGAAACCCGGTTGCTGCATGCCGAAAAACACAACCGACCAAAGCAGGTTGAGAATGAGTTGAATTCCGAACCAGGTCAGTGCCGATCGCGCTGCGGACCCACCGTGCCAACGCCTTGCAAGCCATGCGGCGATGGTCATGACACAAGTAAACGTATTGAATGTTTTTTATCCAAATCATTAACTTCAACACATCCAGTTTTTCCGGAAACAGACAGAATCCCGCTTCTGGACCAATTGCCATAATCTAATAGAAATAATTCAGACTATTTTTGTAGGATCGACTCTTGCGACTCCTTGCTTCAAATCCGACACACGCCTTACCGAATTCTAAATAAACGCACGATTTGAACGTTTATTCGGTTACGGTTTCTCCTCGAATTCGGTACCCTCGGGATCCAGGATACCGACCGTCCAGTATGAGTGTATCGTTCACCTTCTACGAAGAAGACTTTGACTCAGGTTCCAATTGTCTGGCTGACCACCCCGCGTGAAAGTCTGCCCGCGCGAACTACCACAACGCTGGTTCCCGGAAGTAGAGACCAGCGTGGCAGGAATCTCAGAACACCAAACCAAAAAGTCGAGTTACTCAGCATGAAATCTCTGTTAATCATCGAGCGAAAAATAAGTGTCCGATTTGACCGTCGCTACCGTCGCGAGATGTCGGAGATCCACGCTCTGGCGAGCGTAACCACGACAGTCGTTGCACGCTCAATTTTGAGCACGGCACTCGCCTGCGTGATTCTCTTTAATCTGTGTCTGATTCTCCCGGCGTCGGCCGCCGATCCCGGCTCGACCTGGCCGCAGTGGCGCGGACCAGCCCGCGATGGCTATGCGGCAGCGACACCCGTCTGGCCTGATCGACTGACTGAGCAGACATTCACTCAGGAGTGGTGTGTCGAGTTAGGACCGAGTTACTCGGGACCGATCGTGACCGCTGACCGAGTGTTCGTGACCGAAACTCGCGACAAGAAAACCGAAGTCGTGCAGGCATTATCGCGGGCTGATGGCAGAGTCCTGTGGACGGCGGAATGGCCTGGCGCGATGTCGGTCCCGTTCTTCGCTGGAGCCAACGGCGATTGGATTCGCGCGACTCCGGCGTTTGATGGCGAGTCGCTGTTCGTCGCAGGGATGTGCGACGTCCTCGTTTGCCTGAATGCCGAGACCGGGGAAGAGCGATGGCGAGTCGATTTCGTTGAGCGATTTAAATCGTCACTCCCGAATTTTGGATTCGTTTCGTCGCCGCTGGTTGATGGAGACCACGTTTACATCCAGGCGGGAGCCTCGTTTGTGAAGCTCGATAAACGGACTGGCGAGACAGTTTGGCGTTCACTGCAGGATTCCGGAGGCATGAACGGCAGCGCGTTCTCATCACCGATGAAGGCAACCATTGCAGGGCAGCCGCAGTTTCTGGTGCAGACTCGCGAACGATTGGCTGGCGTAGACGACAACACCGGCGAGGAGCTATGGTCGCAACGAATCGAAGCCTTTCGTGGAATGAACATCTTAACACCTGTCGTTTTCGGCGATGCAATCTTTACGAGCACTTACGGCGGTAAGTCGTGGCTTTTTGATCTGACCGTCACAGACAGCAACACATCGCCAGACCGAAAGTTTTCAGTCACGCAGCGTTGGCAGAACAAGACACAGGGTTACATGTCCACGCCTGTCGTCATCGATGGACACGCCTACTGCCATCTTAAGAATCAGCGATTCACCTGCATCGACCTGGCAACAGGGGAAGGACGCTGGACGACGACACCGTTCGGGAAATATTGGAGTCTTGTCGCGCAAGGTTCAAAAATCCTCGCGCTGGACGAGCGTGGCGATTTGTTGCTGATCAATGCGAATCCCGAGAAGTTCGAATTGCTGGACCAGCGACATCTCACCGATTCGCCAACTTGGGCACACCTTGCGGTGAGCGACGAAGAAGTCTTCGTGCGCGACCTGAAGGGACTGACGGTTTATCACTGGAATTCGACTCCGACGCCCGGAGTGACCAAGTGATGCAGATAGCAATTATCGGAGCCGGAATTTCCGGATTGACGGCCGCGTATCGGCTCAGTACGGCGCATGAAGTCACGCTATTCGAGGCGAACGATTATCTCGGCGGACACACGAACACGGTAGATGTTGAAGTCGATGGCGAGCGGCATGCCATCGACACGGGCTTCATTGTGTTCAATGATCGGACGTATCCGAATTTCATCGCACTGCTCGACGAACTGGGTGTGCGATCAAGGCCGACGTGCATGAGCTTCAGTGTGCGATGCGATGCGGCGAATCTGGAATACAACGGATCGTCCCTGAACGGACTGTTCGCGCAGCGGCGAAACCTGCTGCGGCCAGGTTTTTATCGAATGCTGGCCGATATCCTGCGGTTCAATCGCGAGGCCCCTGAATTGGTGCTGAATCGATCCGCGACAGACGAAACCACCGTCGGGGAGTATCTCGCGGAACAGCGTTACGCTCGCGAATTCTCCGAACACTATCTGTTACCGATGGGTGCCGCGATTTGGTCCTGCCCACTGGGGACGTTCGTTGACTTTCCAATCCGTTTTATTGCCGAGTTCTATCAGAACCATGGACTCCTCAGCGTTCGGAATCGGCCGACCTGGCGAGTCATCGAAGGTGGATCACGAAACTATGTTGCCAAAATGGTGGCAAGATTTGCGGATCGCATCCGGCTCAACACGCCTGTCGAACAGATCACACGAACTGCCAGTGGCGTGATGGTTAAACCAAAGGATCAACAGGCCACGCATTTCGACCACGTGGTCTTCGCATGCCACAGTGACCAGGCGCTGCGAATGCTGGTTGATCCCACACCCACAGAGCAGGCAGTGCTGTCCGAGTTTCCCTATGGCCGGAATATCGCTATCCTGCACACCGATCCTGCTATTCTGCCGAAGCGGCGGCGCGCCTGGGCCAGTTGGAATTACTCGATCTCCGGTCCGCCTGCCGACGCAGCATCCCAGTCCGCCAGTGTGACCTATCAGATGAACTTATTGCAGCACATTCGTTCGAAACATGTCTTCAACGTGACTCTCAACAGCGAACAGCAGATTGATCCGGCAAAAGTCTTGCAGCGAATCGAGTATCATCATCCGGTCTTCACCGCTCGGCGCTCTGCCGCGCAGGCTCGGCATCGGGAACTGATCGACGTCAATCGAACATCCTATTGCGGAGCATACTGGGGCAACGGCTTCCATGAAGACGGAGTCGTCAGCGCGATGCGGGTTTGTGCGTCCCTGCTGCCGAGGGAGGCCCGGCGATGAGAAGTTGTCTCTACGAAGGAACGGTTCGGCATCGCCGATTCACGCCGATCGAACATTCATTCAGATATCGCCTGTTCCTGGTCTACGTCGATCTGAGCGAATTGGATGTGGTATTTGGTCGGTTCGGTTTCTGGTCTACACGCTGGCCTGCCCTTGCGCGTTTTCGCCGAGCCGACCACCTTGGTGACCCTGATCTTCCGCTGGCGGACTGTGTGCGTGATCTCGTCGAGAAACAAACGGGGCATCGTCCTGCAGGTCCCATAAGCCTGTTGACAAGTTTCCGGTATTTCGGCTTTGCGATGAATCCCGTCTGTTTCTACTACTGCTTCGACAAATCGGGACAGCGAGTTGAAGCGGTCGTCGCGGAAGTGAATAACACGCCGTGGAATGAGAAGCACTGTTACGTACTGAATTTCTTTGAAACCGATTCGCAGAGGTTCGAGCATCCGAAAGCGTTCCACGTCTCGCCGTTCATGTCGATGGAGATGATCTATCGCTGGAAAGTCAGCGTGCCGCGTGACCGACTGAGCGTTCAGATCGACAACTTTGCCAACGGCGACACCAACGCGAAAGTGTTTGATGCCACCCTCAGAATGACGCGGCGGCCAATCAAACGCTGGCAATTGACACGCGCGCTACTGCGATATCCTCTGATGACAATGCAGATTGTCGTTGGTATTTATTGGCAAGCTTTCAGGCTGTGGCTGAAGCGCGTTCCCATCACACCACATCCGGGTCGAAGTCACCTGAGTCCTGAATCGCCCAATTTCCCGGCAGAGATCGATGCAAAAACGCTTCGCGAAACCGTTTCAAGTCCATTTCCCAGCGGTGTTGAAGCCGCCGATCGACAGGACCATGTTTCCTCCTCAATAGATTCGAAAATATGAGCACATCCCTGGCCCTGAAAAAAACAACGGCAGCATCGAATCAACTTAAAGATGCTTCCGATCGCTCCACGCGCATGTCACTTTTGAATCGTGTCGGACGACGCTTGCTGATCCAGAAGCTCGATAGCCTGAATGGCGGGACAATCGAGTTGACAGACGCATCGGGGACGACGCATCTTGGACGAGACTCGGATCTGTCAGTCGCACTGCACGTCCATCGCCCTGCGTTCTTTCGACATGCTGTTTTAGGGGGGGAGCTGTCGGTCGCTGAGTCGTATCTGCGCGGCGACTGGGACTGCGATGATCTCACGACATTTTTTCGAATCTTCCTGCGCAACCCGGAAACAACGAATCAACTGAACCGTGGCATCTCACAAATCGCGAATTTCGTCAACCGCCTTTATCATGCATGCCACGCCAACAGTAAAGCGGGCAGCCGCCGCAACATACACGCACATTATGATCTTGGCAATGAGTTCTTTCGACTGATGCTCGACGATACGTTGGCCTACTCGAGCGGCATTTTCGTGTCGCCGACGAGCACCCTGTACGAGTCGTCAGTCGAAAAGTTCGATCGCATTTGCCGCAAGCTCGATTTGCAGCCGAGCGACCACTTGCTGGAAATCGGCACCGGCTGGGGCGGTCTGGCGTTACACGCCGCAGAAAACTATGGCTGCCGAGTCACCACAGCGACGATTTCGCAACAGCAGTTCAATGTCGCGCAGGAACGAATCGCGGAAGCAGGACTCTCCGACCGTGTATCGGTGTTGTTGCAGGACTATCGCGACCTGACCGGTCAATTTGACAAGTTGGTTTCGGTCGAAATGATCGAAGCGGTCGGCCATCGCTACTTCGACACGTACTTCCGCAAATGCAGCGAATTGCTGAAGCCCGATGGAACGTTCGTCCTGCAGGGAATTGTGATGCCTGATCGGCATTACGCTCGGTACTTGAAATCGGTCGACTTCATTCAGAAATATGTATTTCCCGGCGGCTGCCTGCCGTCGATGAGTTCGATCCTCGAATCAACCGCTCGCGTGACCGATCTGCGATTCGTGCATGGCGAGGACTTCGGCCCGCATTACGCCCAAACATTGCGCGAGTGGCGACAGCGATTTCACGAACATCTGGATGAGGTTCGCGAGCTGGGCTATCCCGATCGCTTCCTCCGCATGTGGGATTACTACCTCTGTTACAGTGAGGCCGCGTTTGACGAACGCTACACCGGCGTCGTGCAGATTCAATTTGACAAGCCGCTCTGTCTCCGCGATCCCATTCAGATCGGCACACAATCGGCATTTTCGAGTCAATCTTCCGTCTGGTGATTCTTTGAAAAATCGGAGCCTGCAATGAGTTTGTTGTCAATTGGTCTGGATGCCGTCGAGCGCGGCCTTGCCCCTGATATAATCACACGAGCCGCAATTCGGCAGCTTTGCCGACGTCGGCGGCGCGAATGTGATCAGGGCGACGACATTGCAAATGCGCGATCGCTGACAAGATTTGTGGAAACGATGCGAACCGGACCGATCGCGCCAGTCCCGGAAATGGCGAATGAACAGCACTACGAACTGCCGCCCGAGTTTTTCGCGGCGGTACTGGGCCCACATCGGAAATACAGCAGTTGTTTCTGGCCGACGGAAGCGACTTCGTTAGCGGAAGCGGAGGCCGCAGCGCTCGACATCACTTGCGAACGGGCAGAACTGAAGGACGGGCAGAATATCCTGGAACTCGGCTGCGGATGGGGATCGCTGTCGCTGTGGGTCGCCGAGCAGTTTCCAGACAGCCGAATCACAGCCGTGTCGAACTCCGGGCCGCAACGTCGCTTCATCGAATCGGAGGCGGCCTCACGCGGACTGTCAAACTTGCGCGTCATCACCGCCGACATGAACCAGTTCATCGCTGACGGCAACCATTTCGATCGAGTCGTTTCGGTGGAAATGTTTGAACACATGCGGAACTACGACGTCTTGCTGCAGCGAGTTGCCTCTTGGCTGCGACCAGACGGAAAGTTGTTTGTACATCACTTCTGTCATCGCCAACTTGCCTATCCGTTTGAAACCGATGGCAACGCAAACTGGATGGGCCGCTATTTCTTCACCGGCGGTCTGATGCCCAGCGAGCATATGCTGCGTGAGTTCGATCGCGACATGGCGGTGACTCGGCATTGGGTCTGGGACGGGACGCATTATCAGCGCACATCAGAAGCATGGCTCGCCAATCTGGATGCTCGCCGGAACGACGTTCTGACGATTCTGGAAAGAGCTTACGGTCGTGAGGCTCGGCGCTGGTATCACCGCTGGCGGATGTTTTTCCTCGCAGTCGCAGAAATGTTTGGTACTGCGAATGGGACGGAATGGTTCGTTTCGCATTCGCTGTTGCAACGGAACGGAGCATAGGCGATGACTCCGTTGACAGTGACGTTGCTGGAATCGCTAGCGTGCGTCGTGGCAATGTTGACAGGTCTATGGTTGCTGAGCCTGGCACGCCGGGACGCCAGCATCGTTGATCCATTTTGGGGCACGGGATTTGTCGTGGTGACATGGCTGTCACTGGCATCTACAGGGCTGGACAAGGCGGATGCTCGTTCCTGGCTCCTCACGATACTCGTCACGATCTGGGGCGCACGTCTGTCACTGTATCTGCTCTGGAGAAACCGAGGCCACGGCGAGGACAAACGATACCGAGAAATGCGTAAACATCATGGTGCGAGATTTTGGTGGGTCAGCCTGCTGACAGTGTTCTGGTTGCAGGGAATCATCCTGTGGATCGTTTCGATGCCAATTCAAGCATCGATAGTTTCGGCACAAGCTCTCACTGTTTCCGCTACCTCATTGTCTCCTCTGAGCTGGCTTGACCTGGCCGGCGTGAGCGTATGGTGCATCGGTCTGTTTTTTGAAGCCGTCGGTGATTATCAGATGGCACAGTTTCAAGCCGATTCCGCGAATGCTGGCAGTGTCATGGACCGTGGACTCTGGCGCTACACTCGGCATCCGAATTACTTTGGGGATTTCTGCGTCTGGTGGGGCGTGTACCTGATCACGGCAAACGGCGGAGCTGCGTGGACCGTCTTCAGCCCTGCCCTGATGTCATTCCTGCTGCTCAAAGT
>Ga0105047_10005270_pt1 | contig 22282 bp, 30 predicted proteins | sample MAT04_FD_78384 | JGI IMG/M metagenome (GOLD analysis project Ga0105047, IMG submission 78384) | Freshwater microbial communities from Lake Fryxell liftoff mats and glacier meltwater in Antarctica - MAT-04 (megahit assembly) | ecosystem: Environmental > Aquatic > Freshwater > Ice > Liftoff... | reverse complement strand
GACAACGTGTCGATCACGGTGAAGCTGATCAACCCGATCGCCATGGAAGAAGGCCTGCGCTTTGCGATCCGCGAAGGCGGTCGTACGGTTGGCGCCGGTGTGGTTGCCAAAATCATTGCGTAATTCGCACTAACTAAGGAATTACCATGGCTACCAAACAAAAAATTCGCATCCGCCTGAAGGCATTCGACTACAAATTGATCGACCAATCGGCCGCTGAAATTGTGGACACGGCAAAGCGTACCGGCGCGATTGTCAAGGGCCCCGTGCCATTGCCAACCCGTATGAAACGTTTTGACATTCTGCGTTCACCCCACGTGAACAAGACCAGCCGCGATCAGTTTGAAATTCGGACGCACCAGCGCCTGATGGACATTGTTGATCCTACCGATAAAACAGTGGATGCACTGATGAAACTCGACCTGCCTGCCGGTGTCGACGTCGAAATCAAATTGCAGTAAGTGATGAGTGACATCTGCAGCCCTTTTGGGCGGTGGATGTCCATGGGTTGAGCGTAAAGCAGGGCTTGCATACAAAGCAGGCTCGCGTTATACTCGCAGGCTTCATTGAACTTGAGCAATCAAATTTTATGAAGTTTTATTAACAGTCTCTCGGTAAAAACGCAGCAGCCAATTGAAGTTGCCGCGGCGAGAGTTACGGAGAAAATAATGAGTCTTAGCAATCACTTAGGGTTGCTGGGTCGCAAGGTTGGCATGATGCGCCTATTCACCGACGACGGGGATGCAGTTCCTGTTACGGTGGTAGATGTGTCAAACAACCGGGTGACGCAGATAAAAACCCAAGAGAACGACGGCTATGTTGCCTTGCAGGTAACATTTGGTTCGCGAAAAGCTTCGCGTGTTACCAAGCCGATCGCTGGTCACCTCGCAAAAGCAGGTGTCGAAGCGGGTGAAGTCATCCAGGAATTCCGTATCACTGCCGATGCAGCAAGCCAGTACAAAGCTGGTTCTGTTGTTCCGGTATCTGCGGTTTTTGCGGTTGGCCAGAAGGTGGATGTGCAAGGCACTTCCATTGGTAAGGGTTTCGCCGGCACCATCAAGCGCCACCATATGAGCTCGCAGCGCGCGTCGCACGGCAACAGCCGTTCGCACAATGTGCCGGGCTCCATTGGTATGGCACAGGATCCAGGGCGCGTGTTTCCAGGTAAACGCATGACGGGTCACCTGGGTGTCGACACGGTAACCACGCAAAATCTGGACGTCATCCGTATCGATGAAGCCCGTCAATTGCTGTTGATCAAGGGTGCAATCCCTGGTTCGGCGGGTGGTTTTGTCACCGTCCGTCCAGCTGTCAAAGCTAAAAGCGTAACCGCGAAAGGGGCGAACTGATGCAGCTCGAACTCCTGAATGACCAAGGTCAGGCCACTTCGAAATACGAAGCTCCTGAGACCGTGTTTGGTCGTGCATACAACGAAGACCTCGTCCACCAAGTGGTCGTTGCTTTCCAGGCCAATGCCCGTCAAGGCACTCGCGCTCAGAAAGACCGCGAACAGGTCAAGCACTCGACCAAGAAGCCATTCAAGCAAAAGGGAACCGGTCGCGCACGCGCTGGTATGACGTCCTCGCCACTGTGGCGCGGAGGCGGTCGTATTTTCCCGAATATGCCTGACGAAAACTTCACGCAGAAGATCAACAAGAAGATGTACCGAGCCGGAATGGCCGCCATCTTGTCCCAATTGGCCCGTGAAGGTCGCTTGGCAGTCGTTGATTCGCTGAAAGTCGACTCTCCGAAGACAAAGCCATTGGCAGACAAATTCAAAGCCATGAATTTGCAGTCGGTTTTGGTGATTGCTGACGAGGTTGATGAAAACCTGTATCTCGCTTCCCGCAATCTGGTCAACATCCTGGTGGTTGAGCCCCGTTACGCTGATCCAGTGTCTCTGGTGCATTACCGCAAGGTGCTGGTGACCAAGGCTGCTATGGACAAACTCAAGGAGATGTTCGCATGAGCCACGGTCCTAATCTTTCCAAGTTTGACGAAGGCCGTCTGATGCAGGTTCTCGTCGCACCCATCGTGTCTGAAAAGGCTACGATGGTCGCAGAGAAAAGCAATGCAGTGACCTTCAAGGTGCTGCAGGACGCGACCAAGTATGAAATCAAAGCCGCTGTGGAATTGATGTTCAAGGTTGAAGTCAAGGGTGTGTCTGTCATGAACACCAAGGGCAAGACCAAGCGTTTTGGCAAATCGGTGGGTCGTCGCGACAATGTCCGTAAGGCATATGTGACGCTCAAGCCGGGTCAAGAGCTGAACCTCGGCGGGGAGGCTGCGTAATCATGGCTGTTATTAAAATGAAACCAACTTCACCAGGCCGTCGTGGCATGGTGAAGATTTCGCGGGACCACCTTCACAAAGGTGCGCCGCACGCAGCGTTGTTGGAGCCACAATTCCAGCATGCCGGTCGTAACAACAACGGGCACATTACCACCCGTCACAAAGGCGGCGGTCATAAGCATCACTACCGTGTGGTTGACTTCCGTCGCATCAAGGATGGCATTCCTGCAAAAGTCGAGCGTATCGAGTACGACCCTAACCGCTCCGCGCACATCGCTTTGGTGTGTTACGCAGACGGCGAGCGCGCGTACATCATTGCCCCCCGTGGCCTTGAAGTCGGCGCATCGATCATGAGTGGTTCTGAAGCGCCCATCCGCGTTGGAAACACATTGCCGATTCGCAACATTCCAGTGGGTTCCATCATCCATTGCGTCGAATTGCAAGTTGGCAAGGGTGCCCAGATGATCCGCTCGGCGGGCACGTCTGCAACGCTTTTGGCACGTGAAGGTACATACGCTCAGGTTCGTATCCGGTCGGGCGAAGTTCGCAAGATCCATATTGACTGCCGCGCAACCATTGGCCAGGTAGCCAACGAAGAGCACAGCCTGCGTCAACTCGGCAAAGCCGGTGTGAAGCGCTGGATGGGTATTCGCCCAACCGTTCGCGGTGTGGTGATGAACCCGGTTGACCACCCGCACGGTGGTGGCGAAGGCAAGACTGGTGAAGGCCGTCATGCAGTCGATCCTTGGGGTAATCTCACCAAGGGTTACCGTACCCGTAACAACAAGCGCACGCAGGTCATGATCGTGTCGCGTCGCAAGAAGTAAGGGGAACGTAAATGACTCGCTCTCTCAAAAAAGGTCCTTTTGTTGACCATCACCTGGTAGCCAAAACCGAAAAGGCCGTTGCTACCAAGGACAAAAAGCCGATTAAGACTTGGTCGCGCCGCTCTATGATCCTGCCCGATTTCATCGGCCTGACCATTGCTGTGCACAACGGCAAGCAGCACGTACCAGTCTATATCACTGATCAAATGGTTGGCCACAAGTTGGGTGAGTTCGCTCTGACCCGTACTTTCAAGGGTCACCCTGCGGACAAAAAAGTCCAAAAGAAATAAGGAGGTGACCATGGAAACTCGTGCAACCCTTCGTGGCGTTCGTTTATCGGTCGACAAAGGCCGTTTGGTCGCGGATTTGATTCGCGGCAAGAAGGTGGATCAAGCCTTGAACATCTTGCAGTTCACGCAGAAAAAAGCTGCTGTGATCATCAAGAAAGTCCTGGAGTCCGCTATTGCCAATGCTGAGCACAATGATGGTGCCGATATCGACGAACTGAAGGTGAAAACCATCTACGTCGAGCAAGGTGCATCGTTGCGTCGCTTCACGGCCCGCGCCAAAGGCCGCGGCAACCAAATCAGAAAACCCACGTGCCATGTGTACGTGACGGTTGGTAACTGAAAGAGGCACGGATAAATATGGGACAAAAAATCCACCCCACCGGCTTTCGTCTGTCAATCAGCCGTAACTGGTCTTCACGCTGGTACGCCAGCAACAAAGATTTTGCCGGCATGCTGGCAGAAGACATCAAGGTTCGTGAATACCTGAAACTGAAGCTGAAAAACGCGTCGGTTTCCAAGGTGCTCATCGAGCGTCCAGCCAAGAATGCCCGTATCACGATTTTCTCGGCTCGTCCGGGTGTCGTGATCGGCAAAAAAGGCGAAGACATCGAGAACCTCAAGCGCGAACTGACCAAGCAATTGGGCGTTCCCGTCGCAGTCAACATCGAAGAAGTGCGCAAGCCGGAAATCGATGCCAAGCTGATCGCTGACTCGATTACGCAGCAGCTCGAAAAGCGGATCATGTTCCGCCGTGCCATGAAGCGCGCCATGCAAAATGCTATGCGTCTGGGTGCCCTTGGCATCAAGATCATGTCGTCTGGCCGTCTGAATGGTATTGAAATCGCTCGTTGCGAGTGGTACCGCGAAGGTCGCGTGCCACTTCACACCTTGCGTGCTGATATCGACTACGGTACATCTGAAGCAAAAACAACTTACGGCATCATTGGTGTCAAGGTTTGGGTCTACAAGGGTGACACGCTGGGTCGTAATGATCTTCCGGCTGCCGTTGAGCCCCGCGCTGAAGAAGAACGTCGTCCTCGCGGCCCACGCCGTGATGACCGTGGCGGCGCACGCCCTGGCTCGGACCGTCCTGCACCACGTGGCGATCGTCGCCCCGTTGGCGGCAATACGGCACCGGCCGATGGCAGTGACAAGCCGGCTGCGGCATCTGGTGCTGACGCCAATCAACCCGCCGTTAAGCGCGTACGCAAAGTCGCCGCGCCAGCTGCAACAGCTGACGGCAAAGGAGAATAACTATGTTGCAACCCGCTCGCCGGAAATACCGCAAAGAGCAAAAAGGCCGTAACACCGGTATTGCGACCCGAGGCAGCTCGGTCGCATTCGGTGACTTCGGTCTCAAATGTACGGACCGTGGCCGTCTGACGGCCCGCCAGATTGAAGCTGCACGCCGTGCAATTTCCCGTCACGTCAAGCGTGGTGGTCGTATTTGGATCCGTGTGTTCCCTGACAAGCCAATTTCCCAAAAGCCTGCTGAGGTACGTATGGGTAACGGCAAGGGTAATCCCGAGTACTATGTGGCTGAAATTCAGCCAGGTAAGATCGTTTTTGAAATCGTCGGCGTGACTGAAGAGTTGGCGCGCGAGGCATTCCGTTTGGCTGCGGCCAAACTGCCTTTGCGTACCACTTTTGTGGCTCGCATGATCGGCCAGTAATCAGGAGATTGAAGCAATGAAAACTACTGAACTGCGCACAAAAGACGTTGATGGTCTGAAGACGGAAGTCAAAGCGCTGCAAAAAGCACACTTTGGCTTGCGTATGCAGAAAGCCACGCAACAACTCACCAATAACGCTTTGCTGCGCTCTGCGCGCCGTGATATTGCTCGCGCCAAGACTATTCTTGTCGAGAAGCAAAGCGCCGACAAATCCGCCAAATAAGGAGCGATAAATGACGGAAGCTAAAAAATCCCTCAAGCGCACCTTGGTTGGCAAGGTGGTCAGCGACAAGCGTGCAAAGACGGTCACTGTGTTGATTGAGCGTCGTGTCAAACACGAGCTCTACGGAAAGATCGTTGGCAAATCCAGCAAGTACCACGCCCATGACGAAAAGGGCGAGTACAAAATGGGTGACACCATCGAGATTACCGAAAGCCGGCCGATCTCCAAGACCAAGAACTGGGTTGCGACCCGTCTGGTTCAAAAGGCTATTGCTGTCTGAGAGGGTTCAACCTTTCAGACCTCAGGTCTCTAAAAACGGCTCACAATTTGTGAGCCGTTTTTATTTGTGAAAACGATTATTCTGGAGCGAACATGATTCAAGTAGGTGACATACTGCCCACATCAACCCTGATGGAGTACGTTGAAGTAGAAGGGAACGGTTGCAGCATAGGACCAAATCCCGTCGATGTGGCCCAGGCTACCGCGGGAAAGACGATTGCTTTGTTTGGATTGCCTGGTGCGTACACGCCAACCTGCTCGGCAAAGCATGTACCTGGTTACGTTGAGAGTGCGGCAGCCTTTACCGCTGCCGGCGTTGATGAAATCTGGTGTGTCAGTGTCAATGATGCGTTTGTCATGGGTGCTTGGGCAAAAGACCAGAAGACCGACGGAAAAGTGCGCATGCTGGCAGATGGAAGTGCCGCGTTCGCGCAAGCGACTGGCTTGACGCTGGACTTGACCAATCGCGGCATGGGCCTGCGCAGCAACCGCTATTCCATGTTGGTCAAGGATGGGAAAGTCGCGGCGCTCAACATCGAAGGTCCGGGTAAATTCGAAGTCAGTGATGCGGCCACGCTTCTGGGCCAAGTTCAGGCCTGAAAGGCCCGGCGCCTGGGCGGTTGATAGCCCTTGGCATCGACCGCCTGTCAGTCCGCTTTCAAATAGTAGGCCCCTTCAATCGAATCGAAGCAATATGGTGGTGTTTCTTCAAAGCTCAGCTAGCGGCGGCTCTGCTCTAACGTGCACGCGCCTCCTCACGCAGGAAGCCGCCTTGTCAAATCCGCCACATTAAACGCAAGCAAGACCCTGCGGCACAGCCAGCCGTGTTCAGGACTCCTTCAGTAGTTTTTCAATCAACTGGTGAAGTTCGGCAAAGTTAGGCTCGCCGACATATCGTTTGACAATCTGTCCCCGTTTGTTGACCAGGTAGCTTGTTGGCGTCAGCTTCACATCGCCCCATGACTTCGCGACTGCCCCTGTGTTGTCAATGGCAACGTCAAATGGGAGTTTGCGTGTCTGAACAAAATTGACGACATAGCTTGGGGGGTCGTATTCCATGGCGACGGCAAGAGTGCCGTAACCCTGGTTTTTATATTTATCGAAGGTGGCGATGATTTTTGGCATTTCCGCCACGCACGTCACGCAGCTGGTTGCCCAGAAATTGACCAGAGTGACTCGGCCTTTCAGATCAGCTGTCTGCTTTTGGGAGCCATCCAGCAACACAAAAGTGGAGGCCGGAGCAGCGGCGTTGCCACCCCATAAATAAGTGCCGGCCAGCACCACGCAAAACGCTACGATGGCGGCCCAGACTATTCGTTGTTTCATAAAAAGGTGCCATTCATGGATCGTCGCCAGTTTAATTCGGTTTCCCTGTCCGCGGTGGCCTTGTTGGGGGCCCTCGCACTGCGCCAGGCGCATGCGCTGAGCTTGGGTGATCTCTCCAATGCAGATGCATCCAAAGGACTCAAGACAGCCCTGGAAAAAGGCGCGTTGTCGGCGGTCGGCCTCTTGAGCGCCCCCGATGGATTCCTGGGAAGCGAAAAAGTTCGCATTCCTCTACCGGGGTACCTGAACGATGCAGCGAATCTGTTGCGTACTTTTGGCCAGAGTGGGCGTGTGGATGAACTCATCACCGCCATGAACCGGGCCGCGGAGTCCGCGGTGCCCATGGCAAAAGACCTGCTGGTGAATGCGGTTCGCACCATGAGCGTGACCGACGCCAAAGGAATTTTGGCCGGAGGAAATACCGCAGTGACCGAGTTTTTCACTTCTAAAACGCGTCCGGCGCTGGCCATCCAATTTCTGCCGCTGGTCACCAAAGCCACTGAAAAGGTGGGGTTGGTGGACAAATACAACCAAGTAGCCGGCAAGGCCGCAGAACTGGGGTTGGTCAAAAGAGAAGATGCCAACATTCAGCAATACGTCACAGGGAAGACGCTTGACGGACTGTTTTTCATGATTTCGGAAGAAGAGAAGAAAATTCGCCAGAATCCGGTGGCATACGGCAGCGCCATTCTGACCAAGGTTTTTGGCGCGTTCCCATGAGATTGCGCACGCTGATGGGGTCTGTGGCCGTCGTCCTGGCGGCCTGTAGCCCGGCACTGAACTGGCGCGAAGTACGCCTGGATCGGCTGGCCATCTGGCTTCCCTGCAAACCCGACCAGGGCCAGCGCACCGTCCGCCTCGCTTCGCAGGAGGTCGCGCTGGACATGGTGGGCTGCGAATCGGCTGGCGCATTGTTCGCCGTAAGCCATACTCGCCTGGCTGACCTGGCACAGGTGGACACCGTGTTGCGTGCCTGGAAGGCGGCAGCACTGGCAAACATGCGGTCGACCGCGGTGCAGGAGCGGCCCTTCCCATGGGCCAGCTCCGGTGCCGGAACCGGGCCAACGCCCAGGGCCCTTGTGGCCAAACCTCCGGGGTCTGCACTGGTCATGTTGGAGGCGCAGGGGCAAAAACCGGACGGCGATGCTTTGCAGGCGCGCCTTCTTTGGTTCTCCTCCGGGGCTGATGTTTTTCACATTGCCGTGTATGCGCCGCGGATCACTGCCGACATGACGGAAACTCTGTTTTCGGAACTCCGGCTTCAGTGAAACGCGGCACTTGCGGTGTTGGCGCCCATTTTGGTGATGTGAATTTTCAACCATCAAAAAAGCCATAATGCTAGCCTAACGCTCTATGAACACCGGCATTCTCATCATCGCCCACGCACCGCTTGCCAGCGCTTTGCGCGCCTGCGTCCTGCACGTTTTTCCGGATGCAGCCAGTGGTGTTCTGGCTCTGGACGTTCACCCCAATGAGCCCACCGAGGCTTCCCGCGCAGCGGCGCAGATTCTTCTCTCCGAACTCAACACGCCCAACACCTTGGTGCTGACCGACATGTTCGGGGCGACCCCTTGCAACGTCGCGCAAAAAGTGGTGGACGGAATCCACTCCAAGCTGGTGGCCGGAGTCAACCTGCCGATGCTGCTGCGCACCGTCAATTACCGTCAGGAACCGCTGGACGTGCTGGTGAGCCGCGCGCTGGCCGGTGGCGCGCAGTGCATCATGCAGGTCGCGGTGACGGCCCCACAAAACCAGGTTAGAAAGCCGCATGATAAAAACAACCACGACTATCAACAATAAGCTGGGCCTGCACGCCCGGGCCTCCGCCAAGCTGACCAAGCTTGCCGGCAGTTTCCCTTGTGAGGTGTGGATCGCAAGGGGAGACAGGCGGGTCAATGCCAAGAGCATCATGGGTGTGATGATGCTGGCGGCCGGACTGGGGTCAGAGGTCGAACTCGATACCGAGGGTGAGCGTGCCCAGGAGGCTATGGACGCGTTGCTGTCCCTGATTGCCGACAAATTTGGTGAAGGTGAATGACCTTCGCGATCCACGGCCTGACGGTCTCCCGCGGCATTGCCATCGGGCGTGCGGTGCTAGTGGCTTCAAGTCGCGTCGATGTCGCGCACTATTTCATCAAAGCGGATGAAATAGACGCGGAGATTGACCGGGTGCGCGCGGGGCGCGACGCCGTTATCGACGAAATTCACCGCCTGCAGGAAACCATCACCCGCATGGGGCCCAAAGAGGCACCGCATGAGCTCAGCGCCCTGCTGGACGTGCACCTGATGCTCATGCAGGACGCGGAGCTCGTCAACGGAGTCAAGCACTGGATTACGGACCGCCTTTATAACGCCGAATGGGCACTGACTACCCAGCTCGAAATCGTTGCCCGCCAGTTTGACGAGATGGAAGACGCGTACCTGCGCGAGCGCAAAGCCGATCTGGAGCAAATTGCCGAGCGGGTCCTGCGTGCCATGAAGGGGACGGGTTCGCCAATCGCAGCGCACCCCCCCGGTCAGCGCGCGTCGCGCAAACCGTCGCAGCAAGACTTACTGCTCGACGATACGGTGGATGTGCCGCTGATCTTGATCGCCCACGACTTGTCGCCGGCCGACATGCTGCAGTTCAAACAAAGCGTGTTTGCCGGCTTCATCACCGATGTGGGCGGAAAAACATCCCACACCGCCATTGTTGCGCGCAGCATGGACATCCCCGCGGTAGTTGGTGCGCGGCTTGCCAGCCAGCTGGTGCGACAGGACGATTGGGTCATCATCGACGGCGATGCCGGGGTGGTAATAGTCGATCCCTCATCCATCATTCTGGCCGAGTACGGCTTCAGGCAACGCCAGCTGGAACTGGAGCGCGGACGCCTGCAGCGCCTGCTGCATACGCCTGCGGTCACCATGGATGGCGAAAAAGTGCAACTGCTCGCCAATATCGAAATGCCCGACGATGCACCGGGCGCCCTCAGGGCGGGTGCCTTGGGTGTGGGGCTGTTTCGCAGCGAGTTTCTGTTTATGGGGCGTCAGGGCCGACTGCCCGACGAAGAGGAGCAGTTTCAGGCCTACAAGTCCGCGGTGGAAGGCATGAAGGGTTTACCCGTCACCATTCGCACCGTGGACGTGGGGGCTGACAAGCCGCTGGACGCAGCCCTGCGCGATAACGCGCATCTGAACCCGGCTTTGGGTTTGCGCGCCATTCGCTGGAGCCTGGCAGACCCCGCCATGTTTTTGACCCAACTCCGGGCGATATTGCGTGCCGCCGCGTATGGGCAGGTCCATTTGCTGGTGCCCATGCTGGCCCATGCGCGTGAGATACGCCAGACGTTGGCGCACATTGACCATGCGCGTGCCATGCTGGACAACCGGGGCGTGGCCTACGGCCCGGTCAAGATCGGGGCGATGATTGAAATTCCTGCAGCCGCCTTGAGTTTGCGGCTGTTTTTGAAGTATTTTGACTTTCTGTCCATCGGTACCAACGACCTGATTCAGTACACCCTGGCGATTGACCGCGCCGATGAGTCGGTGGCCCATCTCTACGACCCCCTGCACCCGGCGGTGCTGCGCCTGGTAGCCGACACCATTGCAGAGTGCCGTGCGCAAGGCAAGGCCGTGAGTGTGTGCGGTGAGATGGCCGGGGACGTGAGCTTGACGCGTCTGCTGCTGGGCTTGGGCTTGCGCAGTTTCTCCATGCATCCGGCGCAAATTCTGGCGGTCAAACAGGAGATCTTGCGGGCCGATACCAGCAAATTGGAGCCCTGGGCCAAGCGGGTGCTGGAGGCGGAAGACCCGGCTTTGGTGATGGCGGCGAACTAAACCTCTCGCCGGTTAGCGGCTTTTTTGCTATCAAATAAGGAGCTGCTTGCGCAATAAATACGCGGGCTTCAACGGGTTCTTGTGCCTAGCAGTGCCGCGCCGATAATCATGACAGCAGACAGCGCAATGTTCCAGGTGAAGGCGCGACCGTTGACTGCCATCAGCAGTGCGGTGGATGCCAGCGGCGTCAGGTAGCTCAGGATGCCAATCTGGCGGGCATCGCCCAGCTTGAGCGCTTTGTCCCACAGGAAAAAAGCCGCACCCAGGGGGCCCAGTCCCATGACGCTGATCAGCAACCAGTCGCGTCCGTTCAAGACTACGGCAGGTTCCAGTGCCCAGTGGCAAACCAGGGACAGCAAGCCCGAGACCAGCCCAAACAGGCCGATGGCGTCTGTCGGGAACGGCTGGACGCGCTGGCACAGCAGCGAATAGCTGGCCCAGATAAACGCCGATGCGAGTGCCGGCAGGTAACCCCAGGACCAGCCCGCCAAGCCAGACGCACCCGCTGACCCACTGCCCTGGCTGCCCAGAATGGCGATGGCTGCGCCGGAAAAACCCAGCAGCGCAGCCACCACATGCACGGTACGCAGCCGCATTCCGGCCAGAAACACCGGCGCCAGCACCACCATCAGCAAGGGCCACAGATAGTTGACCAGATTGGCCTCCACAACAGGGGCGTTGCGCAGCGCGATAAACAACAGAAAGTGAAAACCGAACAGGCCGTAGACGCCCAGCGCCAGGGTGGTTCCCGGGATTCTCCATTGACGCAGGTCAAACCCGGACAGGGGCAGTGCCATCACACTACCGACCAGCAATGCCAGCCCGGTCAACAGAAAGGGCGGAATGTGGGTGAGCGACACGCCCAAGGCGGCCAGCGTGGCCCACAGGGCGATGGCCCCCAATGCATAGAAATTGGCTTTCACGCCGCAGCCTTGCACGCGGCGCAATACAAGGATGGGCAATGAGTACGTTTGATCATAGTGGTTTGATTCAGGATATCAACGAGAGTCTGGCACCTTTTCGCAAGGCCCAGCCGGATGCCATGGCGGGCTTTGGCCAGTTGGCGCGCGCCGCTATCACGGATGGTGTGCTGAGCGCCAAGCAAAAAGAGCTGATAGCTCTGGCCATTGGTGTCACACAGCGCTGCTCGGGGTGCATTGGCTTTCATGTCAAGGCCCTGCACCGGCTGGAATGCACGCGTGCAGAACTGGAAGAAATGTTGTCGGTGTGCGTCTACATGGGCGGTGGCCCCGCCTTGATGTATGCCGCCGAGGCTATTACCGCCTGGGAAAAAATGGCACCCGACAAGGCCTGATCAGCCCGGCCGCTGGTCGGTCGACGGGCGTTGCCAGAGATTGATTCCGCCGTCCACGGCGTGCTGGTCGATGGCGGCCAGCTCGGCTGCGGAAAAATGCAGGTTTTGCATGGTCGCCACCAGTTCGGTGATCTGCTCCGGACGGCTGGCGCCAATCAGCGCGGATGTCACGCGCGCATCGCGTAGCACCCAGGCCGTGGCCATCTGGGCCAGGCTTTGGCCGCGCGCCAGAGCGATGTCGTTGAGCGCGAGCACATGCTTGATGTTCTGCGCGTTCAGGTGCTCGGCCTTCATCGAGTCCCCACCAGGGCGGTTGATGCGGGCGTCGGCCGGAATGCCGTGGAGGTATTTGTTCGTCAACAAGCCTTGGGCCAGCGCGCTGAACGCAATGCAGCCCATGCCGGCCTCATCCAGCGCGTTGAGCAAATCTTCTTCCACCCAGCGGTTCATGAGGCTGTAGGACGGCTGGTGAATCAGCGGCGCCACGCCCATGGACCGCAGAATGCCTGCAGCCTCGCGCGTCTTGGTGGCTGAATAGCTGCTGATACCCACATACAGCGCCTTGCCCTGCTGCACGGCGCTGGCCAGAGCCCCCGTGGTTTCTTCCAGCGGCGTGTCGGGGTCAAAGCGGTGCGAATAGAAGATGTCCACGTAGTCCAAGCCCATGCGCTTGAGGCTCTGGTCCAGGCTGGCCAGCACGTATTTGCGCGAGCCGCCGCCCTGGCCGTAGGGGCCGGGCCACATGTCCCAACCGGCTTTGCTGGAGATGATGAGCTCGTCGCGGTAGGGTTTGAAATCACGGCGCAGGTGCTCGCCAAAATTGGTTTCCGCACTGCCGTAGGGCGGGCCGTAGTTGTTGGCGAGGTCGAAATGGGTGATGCCCAGATCAAACGCGGTACGCAGCATGGTGCGCTGCGTCTCCATGGGCGTGGCATCGCCAAAGTTGTGCCACAGGCCCAGGGACACGGCGGGCAGTTTCAGACCGCTTTTGCCGCAGGTGCGGTAGGGCATGGTGTCGTAGCGTTGGGGGGCGGCTTGGTACATAGTGAACCCTATGGGTAATTGCTATAAAAAAAGGAGCGTCTCACGCATAGAGAACGGGGGCTAGCGGCCTATTTGCTATAAAAAAGTCTCGAAAAAGGCCGCGCTACCCCAGGGGTTTCAAGAGCTCCGCCAGATCATTCTCATTGAACAGCGGCTCTTTGCGCGCCGCGGCTCCGCTGTACATGCTATCGGCCAGCGCCGCTTTACGCTCTTGCAGGGCCAGAATGCGCTCCTCAATCGTGCCCTGTGCCACCAGCTTCACCACCCACACGCTTTGCGTCTGGCCAATGCGGTGTGCGCGGTCGGTGGCCTGGGCTTCGACGGCGGGGTTCCACCACGGGTCATAGTGGATCACGGTGTCGGCTTGCGGCAGGTTCAGGCCCACGCCACCGGCTTTCAGGCTGATAAGGAATATCGGTACCTGGCCGCTGGTGAACTGCGCGATCAGTTCATCCCGCTTCTGGCTTTGACCGGTGAGCTTGACCCAGCCGATCTTGCGTTTTTTGAGCTCGGCCTCAATCAGGGTGAGCATGCTGGTGAACTGCGAGAACAGCAGGATGCGCCGTCCCTCGGCCACCATCTCGGGCAGCATCTCCATCAGCTGTTCCAGCTTGGCAGACTCTTGGACTTTTTGCGCCGCCTCCAGCTTCACCAAGGCGGGGGCGCAGCAGACCTGGCGCAGCTTCAAGAGTGCATCCAGAATGGTGATTTGCGACTTGGCCAGGCCTTTGGTGTTGAGGGCTTCACGCACCGATTTTTCCATGCCCAGACGGATGGTTTCGTACAGGTCGGCCTGCTTGCCCGACAACTCCACGCGCATCACGGTTTCCACCTTGGGCGGCAATTCGTCGGCCACCACGGCCTTGGTACGGCGCAGCATGAAGGGCGTGATGCGGGCGCGCAACTGGGTGAGCCGCTCCGAATCCGCCTGCTTCTCGATGGGGTTGCGAAACAGCTCTTTGAACCGCGCCTGACTACCCAGAAACCCTGGCATCAAAAAGTGGAACAGGCTCCAGATCTCGCCCAAATGGTTTTCCATGGGTGTGCCTGACAGGCACAGCCGGTGGCGCGTTTTCAGCTGGCCGACCACTTGCGCGGCGTGGGTGCTGGCGTTCTTGATGTTTTGCGCCTCGTCCAGCACCACCAGGTGCCATTGCGCCTCCAGCCAGCGCTCTTTGTCGCGCTGCAGGAGCGAGTAGGGTGCAATCACGATGTCGTGCTCGCCCATGGTGTCGGCCACCTCGTGGCGGTCTTTGCCGTGCAGCACCAGCACGCGCAGCTGCGGGCAAAAGCGCTCGGTTTCCCGCCGCCAGTTGCCCATCAGGCTGACCGGTGCAATGATGAGCGCGGGGTGGGTCAGGCGGCCTGCGTCTTTTTCAATCTGGATGTGCACCAGCGTTTGCAGTGTTTTGCCCAGGCCCATGTCATCGGCCAATATGCCGCCCAAACCATGGGTGCGCAAAAACTGCAGCCAGTTGACACCTTGCTGCTGGTAGGGGCGCAGGCTGGCCTGCACGCTGGCTGGCACGGGCACTTCCACCATATCGGTGTGGCCGTGGAGTTGTTGCACGAGGCCACGCAGCGCCTGGGCGCCGTCCCATACGGCCCCTTCGCCCAAGGAGGCGCTGGTGCGCAAGGCGTCCATGCGCGAGAGTTTCAGGCTCTCCTGGGTGAAGTCGTGGGTGCGGTCGCCCACCAGCTCCAGCAGCGCCGCCATCCACGGTTTGAGGGCATCAGTGGGCAGGCGGATAAACCCTTGCGCGCCGGGCGCTGGCAGGTATACAAACGGTGGCAGATGGGGCTGGCCGGTTTGTAGGTCGAGCGGGCTGTTGGCCGCCGCCGTAATCAGATCGGGAAGCCAGGGCAGGATGTTGTGGCGCTGGCCGTTGATCTCCATACCCAGCGACAGGCTGAACCAGGGGGATGTGGCCTCAGGGTCGACGTCTGCGCTCTCTGCGCCAGCGCCCTGGTTTGCCTGTGGCTTGAGTTGCACGCTGAGGGTTTCAGCGTGGGTGATCCAGCCTTTGAGGCGATCGTCCAGCGTGACCGCAAAGCCCGCCTCACGCAGTACGCGGTAGTCGTTGTCGGCCCAGTGCAGCCAGGTTTGCTGGTCCGGGCCTGCGATACCAAACACGCCGTCATCGGCGGCCAGCAGTCCCCTATCCATCAGTCGGGTGATGGCGTCCAGCTCGGCCTCGGCGTCACGGTGCAGGAGCGCGCGGTCTTGCGGGCTCCCCACCACGACCGAAGTGCCTTGCCCTGCCCACCACCCTTTGTGGCCAGCGTAGTCAAAGCGCAGCTGCGCCTGGATCAGTCCCATGAATCGCACTTCTTCCGGCGCGCTGGGTGACAAGTGCAGGCAGGCGGTGGGCGTGATGCCCTTGAGCGTGGGGATGTTTTGCAGCACCGGCGGCAGGGGCAGGTTGCCCAGTCGCTGCATCAGATGCGCCTGGTGTTTTTGCAGGGCCGAGGCTTTGAGGGGGGGGGCTCTCAGCAGCACGGCGAGTTGGGCATCGGAAATGCCCGGGGCGTGCACCACGCCGCACAGACCGCGTGCGGTGTCCAGGTACAGCGGGGGGGTGTTCAGAAACAACTTGGTGGTGGCGCCCTCAGCGTGGACCCGCGCCCGCAGGGTCCAGCCGGACGTGGCGCCTGTACCGCTCGATCCGCCCACGCTGGGCGCGGCGGAGCTGACTTCGTGCCAGCTCCATTCCAGCGTCTGCGCAGGGCCCCACTGGATGGCGGGGCCGGGGATGATGCCGTCCGCATCACAACCCAGCAATCGGCCCGTCTGGGCGGCTTGCTGCAGCGCGAGCAAGCCGATCTGGCCGTGCAGGATGGCGCTGGGGCTGCCGCTGTAGGCCGAGTAATAGCTGTGGCTGTTGTTCGGCATGGCCAGCAGCAATTGCAATATCTCGCGGTCGGCATCGCTGGCCTCGTCATAGACCGGCTGGCCCGGGTGGGGCTGGGTGCGCACCGACTTGGGTTTGGCCCAGCCACCGCCCGCCTTCGGGTACGACACGGCCGCTTCCAGCTGCAATTGCGGGGGGTGTGTCCTCGGACCTGAAGACTTCAGTAAAAACAGGTACTGCTCCGGGCGATTCGGGCTGCGTGTGTTTTCGCTGGCCGGCGTATGTTTGCCACCCGCGCGGTCGAGGTCATGAAACCAGTTGAGCAGCTGGGCCTCGGCTTGCTGGCGCTCGACTTCGTCCGCGCGGGCCCGGGCTGCTGTGCGGGCGGCTTCCAGTTCTTCAGGCGTGAGAGGGGTGCGCGAGGCGCTGCGCACGGCGGTGTACGCGGCATCGGCGCCGAGCATCTGCAGGCCCTGGTATGCCGCCTTCAGGGTCAGGGCGACACCGTGCTTGCAGTTGTAGCCTACCGGGCAGGAGCAATCGCTGTCCCAGGTGTCGATCTCACCGTCCGCTGTCAGGGTGAGTTCAACGGACAGTTTGTAGGGCGTGCGCTGGGTGCCTTGCACGGCCCCCTCCAGCAACCAATGGTCGGTTTGTGGCGCAATCTGCAGATCCCGCACTTTTTGGGAAACGTAGAGAAACCTTCCGCGTTCCCAGGTCGCCTCGGATGTGAAATCTTCCAGCCTGTTGGGGTTGAACCAGAGGTGTTTGGTGTCTGGATCTTTATGCATCAAATAAGGCTCAAGCTCCAGTAAACAGTGCGCAGGCCGCTATCAAAAACGAAGCACATTTTCGGCTTGCTGATCCGCGTGGTAGCTGGAGCGGACCATGGCGCCGACGGCTGCGTGGCTGAAGCCCATTTCGTACGCACGGGCCTCGAACATCTTGAAGGTGTCGGGGTGCACATAGCGCTTCACCGTCAGGTGGCTGGTGCTGGGGGCGAGGTACTGGCCGATGGTCAGCATGTCGATGCCGTGGTCGCGCATGTCCTGCATCACTTGCAGCACTTCTTCGTCGGTTTCGCCCAGGCCGACCATGATGCCGCTCTTGGTGGGCACGCCGGGGTGCAGGGCCTTGAACTTCTTGAGCAGGTTCAGGCTGAACTGGTAGTCGGAGCCCGGGCGGGCTTCCTTGTAGAGGCGCGGTGCGGTTTCCAGATTGTGGTTCATCACGTCAGGCGGCGCGGCGTTCAGAATGCCCAGCGCGCGGTCGTCACGGCCGCGGAAATCGGGCACCAGCACCTCAATCTGCGTGGTGGGCGAAAGCGCGCGGATGCGGTTGATGCAATCGGCAAAATGCTGGGCGCCACCGTCGCGCAGGTCGTCGCGGTCCACGCTGGTGATGACTACGTATTTGAGCTTGAGTGCGGCAATCGTCTTGGCCAGATTCTCCGGCTCGTTCACATCCAGCGGGTCGGGGCGGCCGTGGCCCACATCGCAAAACGGGCAGCGGCGGGTGCACTTGTCTCCCATGATCATGAAGGTTGCCGTGCCCTTGCCAAAGCATTCGCCAATGTTGGGGCAGCTGGCCTCTTCACATACCGTCACCAGTTTGTTGGCGCGCAAGGTTTCCTTGATCTCGTAGAAGCGGGTGCTGGGTGAGCCCGCCTTGACGCGGATCCAGTCCGGCTTTTTCAGAATCTCGCCCTGCACCACCTTGACCGGTATACGCGACAGCTTGGCCCCCGCCTTCTGTTTGGCAGACGGGTTGTAGTCCGCCTGCGACTGGGCTTCGCGCACCGTGGGGTTGGCGGTGGGGGTGTCGTGGTTTTGGCTCATGGTGTGAACGGTGCGCACGGGGTCACGGCGCGAGGTAGGTTGCGAGCTTTTGGCTCAAAACGTGGGCGGCTTCATCCCAGCCAACGGAAATGCCGATTGTAGAAAGGTCCACCGTCTGCAGTCCAGAGTACCCACAGGGGTTGATACGGGAGTAGGGTTCCAGGTCCATGGCCACATTCAGCGCGACCCCGTGGTAGGTGCAGTTGCGGCTGACTTTGATGCCCAGAGCGGCGATCTTGCCGAGGCTCGAAAAGTCGGGCTCGGGCCCGTTGTTCCTCTCCAGCGGCGCATGGCCGGTAGGGTCGTCCAGCCGCACATAAATGCCCGGTGCGCCCGCGACGCGGTGGCCAGTGACGCCGAAGTGCAGCAGCGTGCGGATGACGGCTTCTTCCATGCGGTACACGTATTCCTTGACGAAATAGCCCGCGCGTTTGAGGTCGATCAGCGGATACGCCACCACCTGCCCCGGGCCATGGTAGGTCACTTGCCCGCCCCGGTTGGTCTGTATGACCGGGATGTCTCCAGGCAGGAAAATATGTTCCGCCTTGCCCGCAAGGCCCTGCGTATAGACCGGTGGATGCTCACAAATCCATAGCTGGTCAGGCATATCTGACGAGGGCTGCAGGCCTCTTTGGCTTGTAAATTCCTGCATGGCCACGTAGGTGGGCAGGTAGTCCACGCGGCCTAGCGCTCGAATGTCCATCGGCATGGCGGTATTCCTCGTGCGTCTTACAACACCACTTTCACCATCGGATGCGTGGAGAGCGTGCGGTAGAGCTCGTCGAGCTGCTCGCGGCTGGTGGCCGTCACGGTGATGGTGATGCCGAGGTATTTCCCGCCCTTGCTCTCGCGCAGTTCGATGGTGGACGCATCAAAAGCCGGATCAAACTGGTGGGCCACGTGCGTGATGGCCTGTACCAACCCGTCCACCTTGATGCCCATGACCTTGATGGGGAACTGCGATGGGTATTCAATGAGCGAGTCCTTGCGCGGCTCGGGGGAGTCGGGCGAAGGCGGGGCTGGTGGTTGGGTAGTTGTCATCTTGTCCTTGGTTCGGTTGGTCGCTGTTTTGCCGCCTGGTAGCCAGCATACAACTGGTGGTAGATGGGGCCAGGTTGACCCGTTCCAGCGGGCTTTCCCCCGCTCAAAATCATCGACGGGGACCCCTCGTACACACCATCAGCAAAGACGAAGTGCCGGTTCATGACGCCGATTTTGGCCTCTGCAAGCCGCGTAAATTCGCCATTGAGATTGCACGGCACGGGCGGCAGGAATGTCATGGACTGATTATCGCTGTGGTGTATTCCACCAACTTCTACCAAGAAGTTGTCTGGCGGACGCGGGTTTCTACGTATAATCGAAGGCTTTGTAGCGGTTGCTGACCGTAACCCTTCTGTAACCTGGCTGTAATTTGAGATGTCAATAATGGCAAGCCCTTACGGCCCGGATCTGGATGATGTCGAAGAGCCAGCGTTGGTTCCTTTAACGCAAGAGCAAGCCCAGGGATTGCGGGCGCGCCTGGTTGTCTTTTCGCCGTGGCGTGTGCTGGTGGTGCAGGCTTTGGCGGGGGTTGTGTTGGTGCTGTTGATCTGGTTGGCGCTTGGTCGATCCGATTGGGTTGGGTCAGTTGCCTACGGGTGTTTTGCAGTGTGGGTGCCGGCGGCGCTGTTTGTTCGGGGAGTTTCCCGGCAAAAGAATGTACCGGGTGCTGGAGCTGCACTGGCAGGAATTTTTGTGTGGGAGTTGGTCAAAATCCTATTGACCGTGGCGTTGCTTTTGGTGGCGCCCAAGGTCGTGGTGGATTTGAATTGGCTGGCTCTGTTGGCTGGGTTTGTGGTGACGATGAAGGCGTCCTGGTTTGCCATGTTGTGGCAGCACCGGCGCAATGTATCGATTGCTGAGTCGTAATTGAATAGGCGAACTGGTAACTTATGTCTGCTGCTGAAAACGCCGGAGCTCATGCTCCAACAGCTGGTGAATACATCCAGCACCATTTGCAGCATCTGCAGATGGATTTTTCTTTTCAAAGTGCCAAGCAAACCAGTTTGGTGGATTTTGGTCTTTTTAACTTTGACTCGCTGATCTATTCGGTGATCTTGGGCGCTTTGGGTTGTTTTGTGCTGTGGCGTGCTGCGCGCACGGCAACTTCGGGTGTGCCGGGGCGCTTCCAGGCGGCCGTCGAAATTTTGTCGGAAATGGTCGACACCCAGGCCAAGGGTGTGATTCATAACGCTGCCAGTCGCAAGCTGGTGGCTCCATTGGCTTTGACGGTGTTTGTCTGGATTTTCCTGATGAATGCGATGGATATGTTGCCGGTGGATGCTTTGCCAAATCTGTGGCATGCGGCGGGTCCTGCGATAGGATTCCAGAATTACATGCGCGTAGTGCCGACTGCCGATTTGTCGACCACCTTGGGGATGTCGGTCAGTGTGCTGTTGATCTGCTTGTTTTATAACGTCAAGATCAAGGGTTTCGGTGGCTGGACGCACGAGCTGGTGGCTGCGCCTTTTGGTGACAAGGTGTACCTGTACCCTATTAACTTCCTGATGCAAATGATTGAGTTTGCGGCCAAGACGGTTTCGCACGGAATGCGATTGTTCGGCAACATGTTTGCTGGCGAATTGATTTTCATGTTGATCGCCCTGATGGGTGGCGCATGGGCCTGGCAGTTCAACCCCGCCGGGGGTATGTTCTGGTTGGGTGTTGGGCATGTGATTGCTGGAACTGCCTGGAGCATTTTCCACATTCTGGTGATCACGCTGCAAGCCTTCATCTTCATGATGTTGACGCTGATTTACGTGGGACAGGCCCACGATTCACACTGAACGTCTTTCTTTCTTTCTTTCTTTCTTTTTTTGTACTTAGGAGTAATCATGGAAAATATTCTCGGTCTCGTGGCACTGGCTTGCGGCATCATTGTTGGTCTGGGCGCACTGGGTGCCTCAATCGGTATCGCCCTGATGGGTGGCAAGTTCCTAGAGGCTTCTGCGCGTCAACCTGAGTTGATGAACGAACTGCAAACCAAGATGTTCATCTTGGCTGGTCTGATCGACGCTGCGTTCCTGATCGGCGTGGCGATTGCCCTGCTGTTTGCTTTCGCCAAGCCTTTCGCACTCTAATTTTCTTAAAGCTTTCGCGCTTGAAAGGGAATAAGCTGTGAACATCAACGCAACCCTGTTCCTGCAGGCGATCGTTTTTGCGATCTTGGTGTGGTTCACGATGAAATTCGTGTGGCCCCCGATCACAAAAGCGCTCGACGAGCGGGCTCAGAAAATCGCCGATGGTCTGGCGGCTGCCGACAAGGCAAGGTCCGAGCTATCCTCCGCTAACAAGCGCGTGGAAGACGAACTCTCCAAGTCCCGCACCGACACTGCTGCACGTTTGGCTGATGCCGAGCGCCGTGGGCAGGCCATCGTGGCTGAAGCCAAAACCAAGGCAACGGAAGAAGCGAACAAAATCATCGCTTCTGCCCAAGCCGAGGCCCAGCAACAATCGATCAAGGCCCGTGAAGTCTTGCGCGATCAAGTGGCAGCACTGGCCGTCAAGGGCGCTGAGCAAATCCTCCGCAAGGAAGTCAATGCTGGCGTTCATGCCGAGTTGCTCGGCCGTCTGAAGACCGAGCTCTAAGAGGTTCAACATGGCTGAACTTGCCACTATTGCCCGGCCTTACGCTGAGGCGCTATTCAAAGCGTCGGCGTCCAACGTATCGTCCACTGCAGAGTGGGTGGACGAATTGGGTGTCGTCGCCAACGATGTCCAATTGCAGCAGTTCGCTCAGGATCCCAACGCAAGCGTTGAACAGGTGTTCGAGGTCATTTCGTCCTCTTATGCCCGCGCAACCGGAAAGACATTGCCTGCGATGGCCGTGAATTTTCTGCGCACGGTTATTGAGAACGGCCGATTGGGCGCTGTGCCTGAAATGGCCGCCCAGTTTCGTGCATTGAAAAATGCGCAGGCGGGTTCCTCCGATGCAACCGTCTACAGTGCTTTTCCGATCGATGGATCCGCACTGGCTGACGTGGCGACCATGCTGGAAAAGCGGTTTGGCCGCAAACTGAATGTTGCCGTGGCTTTGCAGCCAGAGTTAATCGGTGGCATTCGCGTAGTGGTGGGCGATGAAGTGCTGGACACTTCTGTCAAAGCCCGCTTGGAACAAATGAAAGTAGCGCTCTCGGCCTGAAGGCTTTGCCTTTGGCTTACAGCCCAACCAATGAAAGAAGGAAAGAGTCATGCAACTCAATCCAGCAGAGATTTCTGAACTGATCAAAAGCCGCATCGAAGGCCTTGCCGCGAGTAGCGATATTCGTAACCAGGGCACTGTGGTTTCCGTGACTGACGGCATTTGTCGCATCCACGGCCTGTCTGACGTGATGCAGGGCGAAATGCTCGAATTCCCGGCTGGCAGTGATGGTTTGCCTACCTACGGCTTGGCACTGAATCTGGAGCGCGATTCCGTCGGTTCCGTGATTTTGGGCGAGTACGAACACATTTCTGAAGGCGATACCGT
>Ga0105047_10005269_pt1 | contig 22289 bp, 19 predicted proteins | sample MAT04_FD_78384 | JGI IMG/M metagenome (GOLD analysis project Ga0105047, IMG submission 78384) | Freshwater microbial communities from Lake Fryxell liftoff mats and glacier meltwater in Antarctica - MAT-04 (megahit assembly) | ecosystem: Environmental > Aquatic > Freshwater > Ice > Liftoff... | reverse complement strand
GGGCTGCCGCGAAATCGTCGTCTGCACGCCCTGCGGGCGCGACGGCGGTGTGAATCCCGCGCTGCTCTTTGCGGTGCGCGCGGCGGGGGCGACGGAGATTTACCGCGTGGGCGGCGCGCAGGCGATCGCCGCGCTGGCATGGGGCACGCCGACGATTCGCCGCGTGCAGAAGATCTTCGGCCCGGGCAACGCTTACGTCGTCGCCGCCAAGCGCCTGCTCTTCGGTCACGTGGCCATAGACCTCCTGCCCGGCCCGAGCGAGGTCCTCGTGCTCGCGGACGACTCGGCGAACGCGCGCTTCGTGGCTGCCGACCTGCTGGCGCAGGCGGAACACGGTTCCGGCCACGAGCGGGTCTGGCTGGTGACGACTTCGGGCCGGTTGCTCCAGGCGGTGGAGAAGGAGATCGCGAAACAGCTTCCGGCGCTGGCGCGGCGCGAGTTCATCGCCAAAGCCCTGGCGGCCAACGGCTGGTTGGTGCAGGTAAAGACCCTGGCCGACGCGGTCGCGCTGACGAACCAGCTTGCCCCAGAACACTGCGAAATCCACGCCCGCAACGCCAGCCGGCTCGCGCGGCAAATCGTCACCGCCGGGGCGATTTTCCTCGGCCCGTGGTCGCCGACGGTGCTGGGGGATTACGTCGCGGGGCCGAGCCACACGTTGCCCACGGGCGGGGCGGGCGCGTCGTTTCCCGGCCTGACGGTGGACATGTTCCAGCGGCGCACGAGCGTCGTGGAATACAGTCGCGCGGCGCTGAAGAAATCGCTTCCGGCTATCCGCAAGTTCGCCGAGTTGGAGGGGTTGGGAGCGCATGGACGCTCGGCGGAAGTGCGGGGGGAGTAAGGCTTGGAGCGCCGGCCTCCGGCCCGGTGTGAGGGCAGCCGAGCAAGGGTTCGCGCCGGGTCGGAGGCCGGCGCTCCAAACTTCGCCTCACGCCAGCAGCTCCGCGGGTGCGACCTCGATCCGTTCTGCAATTTCCTTGGGAATGTGCGTCGAGCGCATCGGCCCACCGGGCGCCTTGGTGACGCAGACGACAGTGATGCGGCCGCGCGCGACTTCGAGGGGCAGCGGGGCATTGAGTTTGCGCACCTTGAAGAGGTAGGTGAGCGCCTTGGACTTTTTCTCGGCCACGAGCAGATGCACCTCCACCTCGTCCTCGAATTGGAGCGGCAGGTGGTAGTCGCACGAGGCATGGACCCGCGGCCAGCCGACCTGCGGGCCTTCCGCGCGGATCGCAATGGACAGTCCGAGCGAGCGGAAGAATTCGCTCTCGGCCATTTCCATGAACCGGAAATAATTCGAGAAGTGAACGATACCCGCCCGGTCGGTCTCGTAGAAGTCCACCCGGTGAACCAGCTTGAACTCGTAAGCCATGCCGGGAAGTTAGTTTCCCAGGCTGGCGCGCGCGACGCGAAACTGGGATGGGCTCCGATCTGGCACCCCTCGCAGCGTGGCCGCCCGCTATTCCTTCCGGCCCACCCGCCATTCGAAAGTCACGGTCACGTCGTCGCCGGTGGTGATGTGACCGATGCCGAGGTTCACGTCCACCGGCTGGATGCCGAAGTCCGTCATCTTCAACGGGGTCTGGCCGGTGACCTTGAGCTGGGTGCTCTTCTCCAGTTGCTCGATGGTCACCGGCATGGAGTTGGTGAGCGTCGTGCCGTGGAGGGTCAGGGCACCGACGGCGTCGAACTCGAACTTGCCGGTTTCGGCAGCCGGTTTGGGATGCAGTTCGAGGAGCTGGTAGTCCAGGTTCGGGAACTGTGCCATCGCCATGGTTTCCTGCATCACCTCGTCCATCTTCTTCTGATAGGACTTGAGGGTGCGGATGGGAATCCGGACTGTGGCCTTGAGCAGGCCAGCTTCCAGAAATCCATTTTGCAGCTCCAAGCTGCCACCGATGATGCTGCCGTTGACCTCCCACGCATGGAGCGAGGAGGTGCCTTCGATGCGGACCTTGCTGCCGGGCAACGCGTCGTAGCGAATCCAGTTTCCGCCGCCCAGCACCACCGGAGGCCCGGCGACCAGTAACGCCGGGCCGGATCGCGGCCCGGATGCGGTGGCGTGCAAGGTGACTGCGCCCGGTTCGCTGGTGGTGGTGGCTGCCACGGCAGACGTCGGCTCGGCGGTGGCGGCTGGCTGGCTGGGCGCGAGCTTGGTGGGCCGCCAGGGAGCGGGGGCGGGGTTCGTGGAAGGCAGGGAAAGACGCTGGGTGACAGTCGGGGCAGTGGCCTGGACAGTGGTCTCCTGCTGGGCCAGACGTTCGCGGAGATGCCGGTTGCTGAGGACGAGGTAAGTGACCACCGCGGCGACGGCGGCGGCCAGCAGCATCAGCAGGAAGGTTCCGAAAGGTTTCATGGCGTGGCGTGGTCCGGCGTTTGGAAGCAGGGGTTCGACGCGCGGGCAGACGGATGGCATCAAGTGCTTTGCCCCCGCGGGCACGCCGGTCAAGGCTTCCCCGCTGCCGCCGCGCAAACTACCTTTTCGCGCATGGCCACGAGAGTCCTTTGTCTGCTTACGGATGGGTTTGAAGAAATCGAAATGATCACGCCAGTGGACCTGCTGCGGCGGGCCGGCGCGGAGGTCTGGTTGATGTCGCTGACTGGCCGGCTCGCGGTACGGGGCCGCTGCGACGTGGTCGTGCAGGCGGATCGCTTGCTCGAGGCGGGCGCGGAGGTGGCCCACTTTGACCTCCTGCTCATTCCGGGCGGCCCCGGCGTGAAAGCGTTGCGGGCCGACGGACGGGCGGCCCAACTCGCCCGGCTCTTCGTGCAGCAGGGCAAGCTCATCGGGGCCATCTGCGCTGCGCCCACGGTGCTGGCAGATGCGGGCCTGCTGGAGGGCAGACGGTTCACGGCGCACTTCTCCGTCCACGGCGAATTGCCCCAGGCACTGGGCACCGAACGCGTGGTCGAGGACGGCCCACTGCTCACCTCGCGCGGCGCGGGCACGGCGTTGGACTTTGGCCTGGCGTTGGTGCGCCGGCTCTTCGGTGAGACGAAGGCCGCGGAGATCGCGGCGGCGATCATGCAGTAGCAAGGGCTCCCCGCCGCGGGAAAGCCGTGGGGGAAGGCAAGGTTCGGGTTCCGTGAGCCACGCCGAAGCTGCGGAGTTGCGTTCGCCTCAGCCGGGGAGCTTCATTTTCCGGTAACGGCGGATCAGTTCGGTCGTGGAGCTGTCATGGTCGAGCGGTGGCTCTTTCTCCGCTGTGAGTTCCGGCAGAACAGCCGCGGCCAGCTTCTTGCCCAATTGCACGCCCGGCTGATCAAAGGAATTCAATCCCCAGATGACGCCTTGAGTGAAAACACAGTGTTCATAGAGCGCCACCAGCGCACCGAGGATGGCGGGGGTCAGTGCCTCGGCGAAGATGAAATTGGACGGGCGGTTGCCCGCGAAGGCCTCGTGCGGCGTTGCCGAAGTCTTGGTGCCAAAGGCCAGCGCCTCGGCCTGCGCGATGACATTGGCCATCAATAGATCATGATGCTGGCCCAGCGGGGTGAGGGCACGGGCGAAGGCGATGAAGTCGCAGGGAATGAGGCGCGTGCCTTGATGGATCAATTGATAGAACGAGTGCTGCCCATTCGTGCCCGGCTCGCCCCAATAGATAGGGCTGGTTTGATAGTTATCCTTCACCGGGACGCCGCCTCGCGTCACCGACTTACCGTTGCTCTCCATGGTTAGTTGTTGGAGATAGGCCGGGAAGCGTTTGAGATATTGCTCGTAAGGCAGCACGGCGACGGTTTCCGCGCCGAGAAAGTTGGTGTTCCACACACTGAGCAGCGCCAGCAACACGGGCAGGTTCTTGTCCCACGCCGCGGTGCGGAAATGATCATCCATCTGATGAAAGCCGCCGAGCAGCGCGCGGAAGTTTTCCGGGCCGATGGCGATCATCGTCGAGAGGCCGATGGCAGAGTCCATCGAGTAACGTCCGCCCACCCAGTCCCAGAAGCCGAACATGTTATCCGTATGGATGCCGAACGCCTGCACGCGCGCAGCATCCGTCGAGACCGCGACAAAGTGCCGGGCCACCGCCGCGGTGTCCCAGCCCATGCCGGCGAGGAGCCAGTCCCGGGCGGTGCGCGCGTTGGCCATCGTCTCCTGTGTGGTAAAGGTCTTCGAGGCGACGATGAACAAAGTTTCCGCAGGCTCGAGGTCGCGCGTGGCTTCCACCAAGTCCGTGCAATCCACGTTCGAGACAAAGCGGAAGGTCAGGCGGCGTTGGCTGTAGTGCTTCAGCGCCTCGTAAGCCATCACCGGCCCCAGGTCCGAGCCACCAATGCCGACGTTGACGATATTGCGAATCGGTTTGCCGGTGTAGCCCAGCCACTCGCCCTGGCGAATCTGGCGGGCGAGCTTCTCCATCCGCTCCAGCACCTGGTGAACTTCGGGGACGACGTCCCGACCATCCACCCGGATGATGGCTTCCTTGGGCGCGCGCAGGGCCACATGCACGACCGCGCGGCCGGCGGTGCCGTCGGCGCTTGGCTCGGTGGTATTGATCCGTTCGCCGGCGAACATCTGGCCGATCCGCTCGCGCAACCCGCATTCGTCGGCCAGCGCCGTGAGGAGGAGCAAGGTGTCTTTGGTGATGCGATTCTTGGAGAAGTCGAGGAAGAGGCCGGCCGCTTCGGCGGTGAAATGCACGGCGCGCAGGGCGGCAGTATCCTTGCCGCACTTGGCATCTTTGGCGAAAAGGTCGCGCAGATGCTGGGGCTTAACTTCGGCGCAGTGGTCGCGCAGGGCTTGCCAAGCCGGGCGCTCGGTCAGGGGCGGAAGCTCGGGATTCATCGGCGGTGAGTTAGGGACTAGTTCTAAGGGCATAAAGTTCACGCCGGCCACGGGGCCGGGCAGCCATGCTCGCGGGAGGGGCGGGCGGTTGGCCAGCAGAATGTCGCAGCGGGCCGGGCGCCGGCGTGGATCAAGTCCCGGACGCGATGACTTGCGCCCGCAACCGCGTGTGGGAACCGGCGGCCCTCAGCCGTATCCATGCAGTCGGAGCGCGGCTGTCTCAGCCCGCAGCCGCGTCTGCAAGCCGATGTCGCAGAGTTTTGCAGCGGCTGCTGCCAGCACGTTCGCGCTCACTGGTTGGTGGACGTGGGCACCTGGGGGGAGCTGGCCTGATCCTGGTTTTCCACGGCTGCGGCTGAGACAGCCGCGCTCCGCAACTGCATAGCCACGGCTCAGCGTCACCACTCGATGACGGCCGCGCCCCAGGTGAGGCCGCCGCCAAAGGCGACCATCATGGCCAGGTCGCCGCGCTGAATGCGGCCGGTGTGGACGGCTTCATCCAGGGCGATGGCGACCGAGGCGGCGGAGGTGTTGCCGTATTTATGCACGTTGGCAAAGACTTGATCGGGCCGGGCACCGAGCCGCTCGCCGAGGGCGTCAATGATGCGGCGGTTGGCCTGGTGCGGGATGACGAGCTTGAGCTGGGTGATGTCGAGTTCGCAACGGGCCATGGCTTCGCGGGAGGCGGTGAGCATGGCATTGACGGCGTTCTTGAAGACCTCGCGCCCTTCCATGTGGAGGTAATGCAGGCGACCGTCCACGGAAGCATGGGTGGCGGGACAGCGACTGCCGCCGCCGGGGAGGGAAAGGAGATTGGATTTGCTGCCGTCGGCGCCCATCACGGCGGTGAGGAGGCCGTGAGAGTTGGGCCGGTTTTGCATGACCGCCGCCCCCGCGCCGTCGCCGAACAGGACGCAGGTGTTGCGGTCCTTCCAATCGGTGATGCCAGAGAGTTTGTCGGCGGCGACCACCAGGACGGTGTCGTAGGTGCGCGACATGATGAACTGCTGGCCGACCTCGAGGGCGTAGATGAAGCCCGAGCAAGCGGCCTCGAGGTCAAACGCCGCCGCATGATACGCGCCCAGTTTGTGCTGGACGAGGCACGCGGTGGAGGGGAAAGGCATGTCCGGCGTGACGGTGGCGACGATGATGAGGTCGAGTTGGTCGGCAGTGACTTTCGCTTCTGCCATGGCGCGCAGGGCGGCGGCGGTGGCCATGTCGGAAGTGAATTGGTCCGGGGCGGCGATGCGGCGCTCGCGGATGCCGGTGCGGGTCACGATCCATTCGTCGCTCGTGCTGACGAGTTTCTCCAGGTCTGCATTGGTGAGGATGCGGTCGGGGACGTAGGAGCCGACGCCGGCGATGGAGCAGGTGCGACCTTGGAAGTTAAACCGGGCGCGGGGGTTCTTGAACCGACGGGAGGCAGTCATGAAAGAGCGGGCGCGGCAGCGGGCCGGGCCGGAGCGAAGCGCAACTGGGCCGCCGCGATTTCCCGGCAAATGGTATCGTTGACGTGGTTCACCAGGGTTTCACTGGTCACGCGGACGGCGTTCATGATGGCGTGCTCGCGGGCCGAGCCGTGGGTGATCATGACGTTGCCGTTGAGGCCCAGGAGCGGAGCCCCGCCGTGGCCGTCGGGATCCACGCGGCGCTTGATGGTGCGGAGGGCGCCGCGGACGAGCAGGGCGCCGAGCATCCGCTTGGGGTTCATGGTGAACTCGCGCTTGAGCCAGCCGAAGATGCCCATCGCCAGGCTCTCGCAGGTCTTCAGCACGATATTGCCCACGAACCCGTCACAAATGACCACGTCCACGCCGTTCTCGAACAGGTCGTGGCCTTCGACGTTGCCGATGAAATTGATGCCTTCGATCTGCTTGCAGAGCTTGAAGGCTTCGAGGGTCAGGTCGTTGCCCTTGACCTCTTCGGTGCCGACACTGAGCAGGCCAACCCGGGGGTTTTTGTAGCCGAGTATTTCCCGCGAATAGATGCTGCCCATGATGGCGTATTGGGCCAGGTGCATGGGGCGGCACTCGACGTTCGCGCCCGCGTCGAGCAGCACGAAGCTGTTCTCCGGCGCGGGAATGATGGCGGCAATGCCGGGCCGCTCTACGCCAGCCAGCGGGCGCAACTTGATGGTCGCAGCCGCGACCACGCCGCCGGTGTTGCCGGGGGAAATGAGGGCCTCCGCCTGACCGGTCTTGACCAGTTCAACCGACCGGTTGATCGAGCAATCCTTCTTCTTGCGCAGCCCATCAATCGGCTTGTCCTGCATGGTCAGGACTTCGCTGGCGTGGACGATCTGGATGCGGTCGTCCTTGAGGCCGGTCTCACGGATCGAAGTCTCGATGAGCTTCTGATCCCCGACCAGGAAGAGGGTGGTAATCGTGCGGTCTTTGGCCAGGGCTTGGCGCACCCCTTCCACGACCACGCCACAGCCGTGGTCACCGCCCATGACATCGACAGCGATCCGCATAGGCCCAGGGAGCGTCCCGCAACCGGCCCGAAATTCCCGCCCGGGATCAGGCTCCGGCGGTGACCGTCACGACTTGACGGCCCTTGTAATAGCCACAAGCGGGACAGACGCGGTGCGGCACGTAGGGCGCGGCGCACTGGGGGCAGGTGGAAAGTTGCGGCAGCTTGAGCACGCTGTTGTAGGCCCGACGCATGCGCTGGCGGCTGTGTGACGGTTTTCGCTTTGGGACGCCCATAATTTTACAGTTTAAGGTTATCGAGTTTTTCCCAAGGCGATCCACGACCGCCGGCGGGACTGGTCCAATTCGGAGCCGGCTTGCGCCGTTTGGCCCCAAGAGACAAACCGCCACAATCCGGCTGACAGACCGGATGTGGCGGAAAGGCGAGCAGAATATGTTCGCGCAGGGGGGGCGTCAAGTCCACGGCATCGGACTCGATCGGCACCGCATCTTCGCCTTCGAGCGGCAGATTCATCAACGTCCCCTCCAGGCGGACCGTGTGGGTGAACGGTTTCAGGCAGCGGACGCACTCGCAATCCAGCACCAATTCCAGCGTGCCGGTCAGCAGCAGGCTGTCGCCGAGCTTCTGGAGGTCGAAGGCGTAGCGCAGCGGTTGCCGGGCGTGGACCATCGCGTCGAGGCCGTCGAAGTCCAACTCGGCGACCGGGATTTCGCCGCGCAACTGGAGGTCTTCGATTTCCAGTTCGTTCAAATCAGCTAGGAGGGGCATGGCAATCCTTTCTTGTGGGGCGGGCCGAAGCGGGTTTCCAGCGCCTGGAGCACGACGGGCGGGACGAACGGACTGACGTCGCCGCCGAGCCGGGCGATTTCCTTCACCAGGCTGGAACTGAGGAAGGTGAAGGTGTCCTTGGGCATCATCAGGATGGTCTCGAACTGGTCGTCCATGCGCCGGTTGATGAGGGCGATCTGGAACTCGAACTCGAAATCCGACACCGCCCGCAGCCCGCGCAACACCGCCTGCGCGCCCCGGTCCCGCACATACTCGATCAGCAGGCCCGCGAACGAATCAGCCTCGATGTTGCCCACGTGAGCCGTGGCTTGGCGGACCAAATCCAACCGCTTTTCCAGCGGAAACAGCGGCTGCTTGCCCTCGCTCCGAGCCACGGCGACGATCACGCGGTCAAACAACCTGGCGGCGCGCTGGGCGACGTCCAGATGCCCGTTCGTGATCGGGTCAAAGCTGCCGGGATAAATGATGGTCCGCATGGCGGAGGCAGAATAGCAGAGGCGGGCAGGTGGGGGGAGCGGGAAGTCAGGGGGCGTGGGGCCACGGCCATTTAGTTGAGGCGTCCGCCGGGCCGCCTGCTCTTGCTCCTGCTCTTAATCGTAATCTCCTTTGGGGCGCTGAGATTAAGAGTAGGAGGAAGATTAAGATCAAGCGTCCGGCAACCTCGACCCCTTCCGGCTTAACTAAACGGCAGTGGGGCGGGTTCCGTATTTCGTGTTCCGTGATGCGGAACTGGCAGGGTGGCTTCGGGAAATGCCGCGCGGCCAAGGCACCGGAAAGAACGGTCCGAATGGCCCCGCCCGGCCAAGCCCTCCACCCCCTGGCACCTTACGCAACCCGGAACACGCACCACGCTCCTCCCCTTTACCCCCGAACCCACCGCCGCGCCTTCATTTCGAAGCGCGGCAGCGTGCCGGGGGCGGCGCCGGCCACGGGAATCCGTAGCGCGAAGGCAAGTTCCAGCGCGGCGGCCACCTTTTCGGCCAATGCCTGACCCTCAGCGCACCCGGGCACCGGCTCCACGGTCACGCGCAGCTCCGTCATTGCCCGCTCTTCGGTGATGGCTACCTGAAACTCCGCCACCTCCGGGAACCCGCGCACCACCTGCTCGACGGCGCTGGGATACAGATTCACTCCCCGGACGATCACCATGTCATCCACCCGGCCCAAAATGCCGCCGGCCAAAGCCATCTCCCACCGGCCGCAGGCGCAAGGCCGCTCCGCCGCCTCGCGCCGGACCAAGTCCCCTGTGCGGTAGCGCAGCACCGGCGAACCGCGCCGCTCCAGCGTCGTCAGGATCAGTTCGCCCGGCTCGCCGGCAGCCACAGGTCGGCCAGTCGCCGGCAGCACCACCTCCGCGAGACACGCGCTTTCGAGCACATGCAACACTCCGGGCCGGGCCGGACACTCGTAAGTCACCGGGCCGGTTTCCGTCATGCCGTGATGATCGAAGACGCTGGCCCCCGGCCAAAGCTCCGCGATGCGCGCCCGCGTGGCTGGGATGCTCCCGCCCGGCTCGCCCGCAACGATGATCCGCCGCACCCGCGTCCGCCCGAGCGCCAGCCCTTCCTCCCGCGCGACTTCGCCCAACCGGATCACGTAGCTCGGGGTGCAACACAGCACCGTCGCCCCGTGGTCGAGGATGCCCCGCAGCCGCGCCGCACTGCCCAGACCGCCCCCCGGCAGGCAGAGGCAGCCCAGCCGTTGCGCCGATTCAAACGCCATCCAGAAGCCGAGAAACGGCCCGAAGGAAAACGCGCAATAAACCCGGTCCGCCGCCGTCACGCCCGCCGCGCGATACACCTCGCACCAACTCTCCAGCAACGCCTCCCAACTCTCCGGCGTGTCCAGCCAGCGCAGCGGCCCGGCCGTCGTCCCGCTCGTCTGGTGGCAGCGCGTGTAGGCCGCGAGCGGATAGGTGAGATTGGTGCCGAACGGCGGCTGCGCCTGCTGATCCGCCGCGAGTTCGGCCTTGGTGGTGAAGGGAAACCGCGCCGCGAAATCTGCCCGGCTGGCCACGTCGAAACCCGCGCCAGCGGCCGCCAGCTTCGCGGTGTAAAAGCGATTGCCGGGAATGATTTCCGCCAGCAGCGTCCGCAGCGCGTCGAGCTGGGCGGACTCGATTTCGCGGCGCGTCACTTGGCGATGTGTTGGGCGAGCGCCGCCGGCGCCAGGGCAGGTTTCGCCGCCGCGGACGCCGATTTCGGGGCCGGCGCGGCGGGTTTGTAGTAGCTCACGAGGCAGCCGCCCAAAGCCGCGAGCACGATGCCGAGGTAGAATTGCGGTTTGATACTGCCCCAACCGCCCGCCGGCGGATGCTGGATCAGCGCGACGACCGCGTTGACCACCGGCGCTCCGGCAAACACGATGGCCATGACGACCGCCGGCGTGCCCTTCGCGCCGAACGCCAGCAGCACGCCGAGCGCGCCCACGGCGCCGAGGATGCCCGCCAACAGCGACCACCACAGGCCCTTCGACGGGAAGCTCCACGTCGCGCCGTTGGCGGCCAGGAACACGGCGGGCGCCAGCACTGCCGTGAGGAAATAGGCGAGGCCGACGAACAGGAAAGCCTTGATGCGGCCATTCACCGGGTCGGCCATCCCCACCGCGCCGCTGTGGAGGAAAATGCCGTAAACACCCCAGCAGGCGACGGTCAGTAATGCGTAAACGAGCCAATTCATGGCGGCGAAACTAACGGGCCAGCCCAGCGCCGGCAAATCCCGGCTGCCGGCCTCAGCAGGTCTCAGTTTGACCCCGACCGCCTAAAGGCGGAACTCCCCACCCCGCTCTCCGCTGCCGAAAGCCGTTGGGAGTCCCGGCTTTAGCCGGTGCTAGGCGCGACCCAGGGCCAAAAGGAGAACTGCTGGCCGGCCTCGTGCTGGCCGGAACCTTCCCGGCGCGCGGGCGGGGGTGCCGTGCGGGGCTCGCTTTCTTAATCGCAATCTTCATCTTAATCGCCACAGGAGCCGGGCGGGAAAGATTAAGAGAAAGAGAAAGATTAAGATTATGAACCTAAAGCCCGTCTCCCGCGGCCCGGAACTGCGCGCGCCCCCGGGCACATCACCCGCCAAGCTTTACAGGTTTCGCCCGCGTCCGTTTTCTGCCAGCTTGCCCGTCATTCATGAACGATTCAGCTTCCATCCGGGTTACTTGCTTCGGTGCCGCGGGCACGGTCACCGGCTCCGCCTACCTTGTTGAAACCGGCAGCCACCGCCTGCTGGTGGACTTCGGGATGTTCCAGGGCGGCAAGGAGTGTCAGGCGATGAATTTGGTCCCGCCCGGCCTCGAGCCCCTCCGCCTCGACGCCGTGCTGCTCACGCACGCGCATCTTGATCACACCGGTCGCCTGCCGCTGCTCGCCAAGGCGGGCTACCGCGGACCGATCCATGCGACCGAGGCCACCATCGAGCTGGCCGGCCTGATCTTGCGCGATTCGGCGAAAGTCCAGGCGCAGGATCTCGAACGCCACAACCGCAAACTCGAGCGCGCGGGCGCCCCCCCGGCCGAACCGCTCTACACGCTCCCCGACGTGGAGCAAATCCTCGGGCACTTCCAACCCGTACCCTACCACCAGCCGGTTCCCATCGTGCCGGGCGTGAAAGCGGTATTCGTCGAGGCCGGGCACATGCTCGGCTCGGCCAGCATCCAGTTGCTCGTCGGTGCGGACGGCGCAGAGCGGCGCGTGGTGTTCTCCGGCGACCTCGGCCCGCACAGCGCGCCGATCCTGCGGGAGGCGGAGCCGTTCACGCGGGCGGACCTGCTGTTCCTCGAATCCACCTATGGCGACCGCGACCACAAACCCTTCAAGGACACGACCGACGAGTTCACCGCCATCGTGAAGGAAGTCGTCGCGCAGCGGGGCAAACTGCTTGTGCCCACCTTTGCCGTGGGCCGCGCCCAGGTGCTTTCCCTGACTTTGGCGTGGATGTTTCGCAAACAACTCGTGCCGCACTTCCCGGTCTTCCTGGACAGCCCGATGGCCATTGAAGCCTCGCGGATTTATCTTCGGCACCAGGAACTGTATGACGACGAATTGCAGGCCTTCCTCCGCGAAGGCTCGCTGATGGCTGACTTGTCCTCGCTCAAGCCCACGGCCACCGCGGACGAGTCCAAGGCCATCAACGACGTGCCCGGTCCCTGCCTCATCATGGCGGGCGCGGGGATGTGCAACGCCGGCCGCATCCTGCATCACCTCCGCAACAACCTCTGGCGACCGGAGACTTCCGTCATCATCGCGGGCTTCCAGAGCGAAGGCTCGCTGGGCCGGATGCTCGTCGAGGGCGCCAAGGAAGTCCGCATCTTCGGCGAAACCATCGCGGTGAAAGCGAAGGTCCACACGCTCGGCGGCTTCAGCGCGCACGCGGGGCAAACGGATCTGTTGAAGTGGTTCTCCGTCATGTCTGCCTCCCGTCCGCAAGTCGTCCTGACGCACGGTGAAACCAAGGCCCGCACGGCGCTGGCCGAGAAACTGCGCGCGGACTTCAAGACCGTCGCCAAGCTGCCCCGGTTCGGCGAAACCGTGACCCTCTGACGGCTTACGCATCACGCATCACGTTTCCCGCCCTCATGCCCGCCTCCCTCATCACCGGTGCCTCGCGCGGCATTGGCCGCGGCATCGCCCTGGCCCTGGCGGGGTTGGGCCACGAGCTCGTCATTAACTACGCCGGCAACGAAGCCGCTGCCCGCCAGACCGCCTCGGACTGCGTGGCCGCGGCGAGCGGCGCGGGCAGGACCATCCGGGCCGAGACTTGTCAGGCCGACATCTCCCGCGCGACTGACCGGGAGCGGTTGATCGCCTTCGCCCGCGAGCGCTTCGGCCGACTCGACCTGCTGGTGAACAACGCCGGCGTCGCTCCCACCGTGCGCGCTGACCTGCTCGACGCCAGCGAAGAGAGTTTCGACCGGCTCATTGCCATCAACGTCAAAGGCCCCTATTTCCTCACCCAACTCGCCGCCAGGTGGATGATTGAGCAGCGCGCCGCCGCGTCCGCGACCGGTCTCCCGTATCTCCCCAAGATCATCACCGTCACCAGCATTTCCGCCTACACCGCCTCGACCAACCGTGGGGATTACTGCGTCTCGAAAGCCGCGCTCTCGATGCTGACGCCGCTCTTCGCTGCGCGCTTGGCCGGGCACGGCATCCACATTTATGAAATCCGGCCCGGCGTCATCGCCACCGACATGACCGGCCCGGTGCAGGCGAAGTATGACAAGCTGATCGCCGACGGCCTGACGCCCATCGCCCGCTGGGGCACGCCGGAGGACGTCGGCAAAGCCGTGGCCGCGCTCGCGCAGGACTCGTTTCCCTTCAGCACCGGCGACGTGTTCAACGTGGACGGCGGCTTCCACCTGCGGCGGCTATAATGTCAGCCTTCGGCCCGTCGCCGGGACCGGTAGGGCTGCCATTCAGGTTAAGCCGCCCGCCAGGGCGCTTGCGCTTGCTCTTGCTCTTAATCCTAATCTCAGTTCCCCGAAGGCGATTAAGACTAAGAGCAAGAGCAAGCGCAGGCGTCCGTCACCGGCAAGGCCAACAAAGAGGCTTCCCTTGGCTGCGGGTCGGGGATTACTTTCCGCGTGCCGCTCGCCCGCACTGCCGGTCAGCGGCGACCCAGGAAACTTCTTTCATGCCAGCCGACGCGCCTACCAACCCAGGTGAAACCCTGCTGCGGGGCATTCCCGTCTCGGCCGGCGTGTGTCATGGCAAGATCCTCGTCGTCGGCCAGGCGCCCCAGGACGCGCCGTACCGCGCCATCGCCCCCGCCGAGGTGCCGACCGAAATCACCCGCCTGGAAGAAGCTTTGGTGGAAACCCGTCGCCAACTCCTCGACGTCCAGCGGCATGTCGGCACCGGTCTGGGGATGAAGGAAGCCGCCATCTTCGATGCCCACCTGCTCGCGCTCGAAGACCCGGTGCTGGTGGGCGAAGTCACGCGCACGATTACCGACGAAAAAGTCTGCGCCGAGTTCGCCTTCCAGTTCATCGCCCGCAAGTACATCGAAGCCCTCTCGCGCGTCACCGACGACTACCTGCGGGAACGCGCGACGGACATCCGCGACGTCACCGAGCGCGTGCTCGACCAGTTGCTCGGGCGCGGCGAGAAGGTGGACCTGCTCGCCCTCACCACCCCGTGCATCGTGGTGGCCCACGACCTCAGCCCCTCGGTCACGGCGCAGATGAAGAAGGAAGTGGTGCTCGGCTTTGCCACCGATCTGGGCGGGCCGACCTCGCACACCGCCATCATGGCGCGGTCGCTGGGCATCCCGGCGGTGGTGGGCTTGCACACCATCAGCCAGGAGTTGCACACCGGCGATGAGGTGCTGCTGGACGGTTACACCGGCGCGATTATCCGGCATCCCAGTCCGCAAACGCTGGCCCAGTATGGGAAACTCATCCTGCGCAAGGCCAACCTGGCCGAGACCTTCCGCGAAGTGCTGCGCGAGCCGACGACCACGCTGGACGGCCATTCCGTGCTGCTCTCGGCGAACATTGAAAACGCCGGCGACCTGGAGGCCGTGGCCGCCAGCGGCGCGCAAGGCGTGGGCCTCTTTCGCACGGAATACCTGTTCATTGACCGCGAGCAACTGCCCGGCGAGGAGGAGCAGTTCGCCGAGTACCGCGCCGTTGCGGCGGCCTGTAAGCCCGCCCCGGTCGTCATCCGCACGCTCGATCTCGGCGGCGACAAGTTCCTGACCCACTTCCAACTCGCGCCCGAGGTCAATCCCTCGCTCGGCGCGCGCGCCATCCGCTTCTGCCTCGAACAGAAGGATCTTTTCCGCACGCAACTCCGCGCCATTCTCCGCGCCAGCGCGCACGGCAATGTCAAAATGATGTACCCGATGGTCTCGGGCATCGAGGAGGTCGAGCGTGCCCGGGAACTGGTCGAGGAATGCAAGGCCACCCTCCGCGCCGCGGACCAACCCTTCGACGAAAACCTCGAAATCGGCGCGATGGTGGAGACGCCCTCGGCCGCGGTCATTGCCGATGCTCTGGCCCGACGGCTCAAGTTCTTCAGCATCGGCAGCAACGACCTCATCCAGTACACCCTGGCTGCCGACCGCACCAACGACCGCGTCGCTCATCTCTACGAGCCCACCCATCCAGCCATCGTCCGCCTCATCAAAATGACCGTGGACGCCGCCCATGCCCACGGCATCTGGGCCGGCGTCTGCGGCGAAATGGCCGGCGATCCGGCGCTCATCCCGCTGTTGCTCGGCCTCGGCGTGGACGAACTCAGCACCGCTCCCGGCCTCGTCCCGCAGATCAAGTTTCTCATCCGCCGGCTGAAGCTCGCCGACGCCACCGCGATGGCGCGCGAAGCCTTGCTGCTCGATTCCGGGGCGGAAATCCTTGCCCTCACCACCGCCTTGGCGCGCGCCGCCGCGCCCAGTGTGTTTGAGGAGGCTGCCTGACGTGCTACATCCTATTTCGACCCACCAATTCCCCGCCGCCACCCGCCCATGAAAGTCATCATTCTCGCCGCCGGCTACGCCACGCGCCTCCACCCGCTGACGCTCGACACGCCCAAGCCGCTCCTCCTGGTCGCCGGCCAGCCGATGATCAACCACGTCCTCGAGCACGTCCTGCCCATCGGCGGTATTGACCGCGTGATCGTCGTCACGAACGCCCGGTTTGCAGAACAATTTCAAGCCTGGGCAGACGACTACCCCACTTCGCACAAGGTCGGCAAGCTCGCCTTCACCATCGTCAACGACGGCAGCACCGAGGACGCCAACAAGCTCGGCGCGATTGGCGACATCCATTTCGTCCTGAAGAACCAGAAACTGGACGACGACGTGATCGTGGTCGCCGGGGACAACTTGTTCAGCCAGTCCTTGGAAACTTTTGGCCGCATGGCCCGCGAAAAACGGACGCCCCTGCTCGCACTCTACGACGTGGGAAACCTCGAAGCGGTCAAGCAGTACAACTCCATCGCGGTCGGCAAGGATGGCCGCATCACTGCCTTCGAGGAAAAACCCACGGAGCCAAAGTCCACGCTCACGGGCATCGCGCTCTACTTCTACCCGCGCCATGTGCTGCCGTTCATCCGACAGTACATCGCCGAGGGCAACAATCCCGACCAACCCGGACGCCTCGTGCAGTGGCTCTACCCCAAGATGCCGATGCTTACCTGGCGAGTGCCGGGGTTGTGGTTCGACATCGGCTCGAAGGAAGCCTTGGAAGAAGCGAATCGCGTCTTCGCCAGTCTGCCCGTCCCGGCACCCGCCGCGCCCGCCAAACCCGCAGTGCCTGTGAAGTCCCCGGCCAAATGAAGTTCTCCAAGGCCGACATCCGCATGGCCATGCGCCTGCGCCTCGGCACCCTGCCCGCCGCCAAACGGGCGGCAGCGTCGGAGTCCATTTGCAGCCGTATTCGTGACCGCGAGCCGTGGCAAGCCGCCGGTTCCGTCCTGCTCTTCGTGTCGCTCAAGGACGAACCGGATGTCTGGCCGCTCATCGAGGAAGCGCTGGCCGTGGGCCGCCAGGTGGCCCTGCCGCGTTACGATCCTGCTCGCCAGGCCTACGCCGCGTGCTGGGTGCGCGATCTCGAACGCGACCTTATGCCGGGCAAATTTGGCATCGTCGAACCCGCGCCCGAATTGCCCGTCATCGCCGCGCCGGCCGTGGACCTGGTGCTGACGCCGGGCCTCGCGTTCGACGCGCAGGGCCATCGGCTAGGCCGCGGCAAGGGCTACTACGATCGCTTGCTGGCGGAAGTGTCAGGCCGGCGCTGCGGCGTGACTTTTGAGTTTCAGGTGGCCCCGGAAATCCCCGCCGAACCGCACGACATCTGCATGGATAGCCTCGTCACCGAGGAGCAGTGGCGGGAGTTTGCCCGTGGGAACGGTTGATCCTCCTTTTCGGCGGCCTCGATCCCGGCTGAAACCTTGACGGCCCAACCGGTGGGGTGTTACAAAATGCCCGCCCCAAGCGGTTGGGGCCACCCCTATGCGTTGCCCGAAATGCGGTTGCCAGGAAGACAAGGTCGTGGACTCCCGCGCGTCGCGGGAGGGCGCGACCATCCGTCGCCGCCGCGAGTGCGTCCAATGCACCTTCCGCTTCACCACTTACGAGGAGATTGAGCGCGAGGGTCTCCTGGTCATCAAGGGCGACGGGCGGCGGGAGGATTTTTCCCGCGAGAAACTTCTGGCCGGCCTCAAGAAGGCTTGCCAGAAGCGCCCCGTCAGCCACGACACGCTCGAACGTCTCGTGGACACCATCGTGAACCGCCTCGGCGAGCGCGACGACAACGAGGTGCCGGCCGCCGAGATCGGGCGCATGGTGATGGAGGGGTTACGTGCGACGGACCACGTCGCCTACGTGCGTTTCGCGAGCGTCTATCGGCGATTCCAGGAGGCGACGGAGTTCGTGGACGAGGTCAAGAAACTGGCTACTTCGGCATGATCCTGCTCGCCCACGATTGCCTCTTCTTCGAGTTGCCCAACGGCGAGCGCATCCCGCTGCGCACGGAGATGATTGCCGTCGAAGTCTCCGGCCATCCACCCGCCGGCCTCGACGCCGAGATGGTCAGCCACGCGACCGCCGCGGTGTTTCACTATTTCAAGTACGACCTTGAGCGGCTCACGGTCACGGTGGCGGAGTTCTCGGAGGCCCTGGAAAAAGTCCTTCGCCGGCTCGCGCGGGTCTGGGGCCAACCCGGCCAACCTGGCTCGCAGGAGTGGTGGGGCGATCTGGACCGGTTGGCGAAGGAGGCCCAAGGATTGGAACTGGCTTTTTATGCGCGCCTGCGGGCGGAACTACGCGCCGGCCTGACCGGCACGCCCGCGGTGCTGCATTTCCGCGGGCTGCGGGAATGCGTGAAGCAACTGGCCGGCGCGCGCCGCTGGACGGCTCAGTGCCGCGCGATGCGCGATCAAATCGTGGATTACCTCCGCCGCTGCCTGGCGGCCGAGGCGGGCGACCGCGCCTGCTCGCTGGTGGTGGAGTAGTTCCGGAGGCGACCGTGGGGTGGCGGTACGGGTAAAATGTCCCGTACGGGACATTTTACCCGTGAGCACCACGGAGGCTGGGGCCATGCCGCGCCGTTTTGGGTTTCCGCGCGTCCGGTTCGCGGTCTAGTTTCCCGCCATGCGCACTTTGATCCAACACGCCTTGGCCGCGACCGGTCCGGCCGAGGCCATCACCTTGCAAGGCTGGGTCCGCACCCGCCGCGACTCGAAGGGCTTCTCCTTTCTCGAACTCAACGACGGCTCCTGCTTCGGCAGCATCCAGGTGGTGGTGGACACCGGCACGCCGGGTTTCACCGACCCGACGCTCTTCACCACGGGTTCGTCCGTGACGGTGGAGGGCACGCTGGTGGCCTCGCCCGCCGCGGGGCAGAAGTGGGAGGTGAAGGCGTCCGCGGTCGCGCTCGTGGGCGGGGCGGACGCGACCTATCCGTTGCAGAAGAAAGGGCACACGCTGGAGTTTCTCCGCACCATCGCGCACCTGCGGCCGCGGTCGAACTTGTTCGGGGCGGTGTTCCGAGTGCGCAGCCGGCTGGCGTTCGCCGTGCATGAGTTCTTCCAGAAACGCGATTTCGTCTATGTCCACACGCCGATCATCACGGCCAGCGACTGCGAAGGCGCAGGCGAGATGTTCCGTGTCACGACGCTCAAGGGGAACCTCGACGAGAAGCCCGAGGCGGATTTCTTCGGCAAGCCGGCCTATCTCACGGTCAGCGGCCAGCTCGAGGGCGAAACCTTCGCCTGCGCGCTGAGCAACATCTACACGTTCGGCCCGACGTTCCGGGCCGAGAACTCGAACACCGCGCGGCACGCGGCGGAGTTCTGGATGATCGAGCCGGAGATGGCGTTCTGCGATCTCCAGGGCGACATGGAGCTGGGCGAAGCCTTCATCAAAGCGATGGCCGCCTACACGCTCGAACACTGCGCCGAGGATCTGGCCTTCTTCGCGCGCTTCGTGGACAAGGGCTTGCTGGAGCGGCTGAAGTTCGTGACCGAGCGGCCGTTCGTCCGCGTCACCTACACCGAGGCGGTGGAGATTCTCAAGCAGTCCGGCAAGGCGTTCGAGTTCCCGGTGGAGTACGGCCAGAACCTTCAATCCGAGCACGAGCGCTTTCTGACCGAGGAACATTTCAAAAGTCCGACGACCGTCTTCAACTATCCCCGCGAGATCAAGCCGTTCTACATGCGGCTCAACGACGATCAGAAGACCGTGACCGCGATGGACGTGCTGGTGCCGGGCATTGGCGAAGTCATCGGCGGGGCGCAACGCGAAGAGCGGCTCGACCAACTCGTCGAGAACATGAAATACCACCAGCTCAAGCCGGAGGATTACTGGTGGTACATGGACCTGCGGAAGTATGGCAGCGTGCCGCACGCGGGCTTCGGCCTGGGCTTCGAGCGGCTGCTGATGTTCCTGACCGGCGTGAGCAACATCCGCGACGTGATCCCGTTCGCCCGCACGCCGGGCAACGCGGAGTTCTAACCGGCGCCCGATCCGGCGCCGCTCAGTGCCGGTGCGGTCCGCCGCCGCAACAAGCGCCGCAGCCGCCACCCTGGCCCGCCGGCATCGCGCACGCGCCGCCGCTTTCGTCGCGCGCGCCGCTCGCCGCGAAGGTGGAGAACTTTTTGTCCAGCTTCTGGGAGCCGCAGTGGGGGCAGGGCGTGCCCTGCCACGCGCTGGAGCGCACCAGCACTTCGCTGTCTTTGCCGCAGCCCGCGCAGTGAAATTCGTAGATTGGCATGGCCGGAGGATAGCCGCGCCCGGCCAAAGCTCAAGGCGGGGGGGAGCCCTCCAGCCGTTCTCAGTTTGCCCCCGACTCCCAACCCCGCTCTCCGCTGCCGAAAGCCGTTTGGAGTCCCGGCTTTAGCCGGTGCCGGGCGCGACCCAGGGCCAAAATGAGAACTGCTGGGGGCGCGCCAACCGCGCCGGCACCCGCCAGCCAGGGACAGAGCGATTGAGCGTGGGAAGGGCTTCCCGAAAGCCCCGGGCCGCGCCACACTCCGGCCATGACGGTTCTCGAAGCCATCCAGCGCAGCGCGGAATTCCTCGCCAGGAAGGGCGTGGATTCGCCGCGGCTCCAGGCGGAACTGCTGTTGGCCCACCAATTGCAACTGCCGCGCATGAAGCTCTACCTGAACTTCGAGCGCGTCCTGACGCCCGCGGACGCCGATGCCCTGCGCGCCCAAGTGGTGCGGCGTGGCCAGCGCGAACCCCTGCAGCACCTCGTGGGGAGCGTGTCGTTCTGCGGCCTGGAGTTGGGCGTCAATCGCCATGTCCTCGTGCCCCGGCCCGAGACGGAACTCCTCGCCGAAGCTGCCTGGCAATGGCTCGGTTCGCGGGGCGCTGAGGCCGGGGCGCTCGACCTCGGCACCGGCAGTGGTTGCCTCGCCATCTCGCTGGCGAAGCACTGCCCCGAGGCGCGGATCGTGGCGACGGATATGTCGCCAGAAGCGCTGGCGACCGCGCAGGAAAACGCCCAGCGGCACGCCGTGCGGGAGCGGATCGAGTTCCGCCCCGGCGATGGTTTTCAAGCGGTGGCAGCGGGTGCCAGCTTCGATCTGCTCGTCAGCAACCCGCCCTATATCCCCAGCGCAGAAATCGAGACCTTGGAGCCGGAAGTGCGCGACCACGATCCCCGGCTGGCCCTGGATGGCGGCGCGGATGGACTCTCTTTCTACCGCCGGATCGCGGCGGAAGGCGGGGCCTGGCTCAAGCCCGAGGGCCGGCTCATGCTGGAGTTCGGCGACGGGCAGGCGGAGGCAGTGTCCGCCCTGCTCGGCCAGCACGGCTGGGCGGTCGAGTCCGTGCGCGAGGACTACAACCACCGCCCGCGGTTCCTGGTGGCGAAGCGAGAGGGCTGAACTACGCGTCCGGCCAGGGCGCGGGCGGTGGCATCTTCAACCTGGACGCCAAGCTCATCGTCATGAACACCACCTTCACCGGCAACCTCGCCGCACCCGGCTCGCCGGATGTGGAAGCCTCGACCCGGGTCACCACGCTGGCCGACAGCGGCCCCGGCTCGCTGCGCCAGGCGATTTGCAACGCCGCGGCCCGGCCCGGCGCGGACACGATCACCTTCGATTCGGCTTTGTCTGGCGGCGTCATCCGCCTCACGAGCGCGCAACTCGACCTCAGCGACCCGAGTGGTCCCGTGACCATCACGGCAGTCAATTTGCCGGCCGGCGTCACCGTGAGCGGCGAAGGCGCCCGGCGCGGGTTCCGAGTCGCCACCGGCTCGACGGTGGCGCTGGACTCCCTGACTGTCTCTAATGGCGTGGCGGCAGCGGGCACGTTTGCGGGCGGCAACGGCGGCGGCGCGATTTTCAATCAGGGCCGCCTCGACCTCCGCAACTGTACGCTCGTCCGTAATTCTGTTCCGGGCAGTGGCGCCTTCGCTGGCGCTCTGGCCAATTACGGCGGCGACCTGCGGCTGACGAATTGCACGCTCGCGTTGAACAGCGCCTGGGTGGGAGGGGCGATTTACAACTTCCTGGGAACCTGCTCCCTGAGCCACTGCACGATCGCCAGCAATTCGGCCTCTGTGGAAATTGGCGGCGTCGCCACCGAGTCTGGCCCGCTGTCCCTGCAACATACCCTGCTCGCCAATCCGGGCCGGGATTTGCGAATGTCTGGTGCCACCATCACCTCCGGTGGCTACAACCTGGTGTCCGATGGCACCGGTAGCGGCCTGGCGGATGGCGTGAATGGCGACCAAGTCGGCACCACCGCCACGCCCATCAACACCCGCCTCGGCGCGCTGCGCAACAACGGCGGCCCCACGCCGACATTGGCCCCGCTGGGCGGCAGCCCGGCGATTGACGCCGGCAATCCGCTTCTGAGCGGCCTCGGCCTCACCGACCAGCGCGGCCTGCCGCGCGTGGCGAACGGGCGCGTGGACATCGGCGCGGTGGAAATCGGCCTGCGGGCTTACTACACCTTCGACAGCTTTTCCGCGGTGGACGCCCTCGGCGGCTCGGTGGCGACGTATCAAGGCAGCGCCAGCGGGCCGTGGTGGAATTCAGATCATCGCGGTCAGGGAAGTTCCGCCATCGCGCTCAACGATCCCGGTTTTGGCACGGACAATTACTATCAGCTCACTACGCCGGGCGATCCGACCAGCGCCACGCGCGGCCTCGGACTGAAAGGCGATTTCACGATCAGCGTCTGGGTGCTTCCACGCGTGCTGGGCGGCTGGAAAATCGTCCTGGGCAGCACCACCACCCCGGGCGTGCCCGGCACGCCGGTCTTCGGGTTCCTCAACAACAACGCCTATGCCGGCTTCTGGCAGAACGAATTGCCCGGCCGCATTCCGGTCGCCG
>Ga0105047_10005268_pt1 | contig 22290 bp, 22 predicted proteins | sample MAT04_FD_78384 | JGI IMG/M metagenome (GOLD analysis project Ga0105047, IMG submission 78384) | Freshwater microbial communities from Lake Fryxell liftoff mats and glacier meltwater in Antarctica - MAT-04 (megahit assembly) | ecosystem: Environmental > Aquatic > Freshwater > Ice > Liftoff... | reverse complement strand
CCAGAGCGACTTATCACAATCACGGCACCCATGCCGAAGCGATCGAGATCGTTTTCGATCCGGAGCGCATCAGCTTTCGCAAGCTGCTCGAATTCTTCTTCCAGATCCATGACCCGACGACCATGAATCGTCAAGGCAACGACCGTGGCGCGAGCTATCGCTCGGCGATCTTCTACGCCAATGATGAACAAAAGCGGGTAGCACTGGACACGATCGCCGATATCGAGGCCTCGGGTCTGTGGCCCGGCGAGGTAGTCACCGAGGTCGCGGCTGCGGGACCGTTTTGGGAAGCCGAGCCGGATCATCAGGACTATCTCGAGCGGCTGCCGAACGGCTACACCTGCCACTACATTCGGCCCGCCTGGAAGCTGCCCGTGCGGCAGACGTCCTGAGACGGCGCGACGAGGAGCACCCGATGGCACAGGCGACCTTCGCGACGGGCTGTTTCTGGGGCGTCGAAGCGGCGTTTCGCAAACTGCCCGGGGTCGGCAAGACCCATTTGGCGGCCGCTCTGGCGCATGCGGCTTGTCTGCAAGGCAGCGCCGCGCTCTGCACCAGCGCCGTCGATATCGTCAATGCGCTGGCGGCGGCACAGGCCACCGGCGGGATCAAGCCGGCACTCCCGGTTCGCTAAAACCGAAAGTGTCGCAAATACTAAATCTCAAATTCAAATCGTGGGCCCCCATGAATCGCTCATGGACCCTCGTCAATATTGGCTTCGCAGACAGCACCGCTAAATTTAACCGGACACTACTGGTATGGATTGCGGCGTGAGGAGATTCCATTGGCCGATCGGCTGATGGCCAGCCAGTCGATTTCGGACCACATCGCGCCCGAAACGAAGAAGAAGGCCACTTGACCTGCGTGGTGTTCCAGGTGGGACGTGTATCGTCGGTGACGCCCATTTCCTGACCGAGTATCCGGGATACTCCGGCAAAAGTGGCATCTAATTTCCTGTCCATTTCGCAATGGCTCTTGCAGTTCTGGGGCCGACCCCCACATGGATTTCTTTACTGACTCCCGAGGAGCGCTTCATGAACAACCAGGTGACGACCCTCGAAGCTTCGTCTGCGCTGGTGCGTACCACGCATATCGTTTACGCGCTGCACGCACTGGGCTTGGCGCTGGGCGCATTCGGTGCAGCCACCGTGATTGGCTCCTTCCTGTTCGGCTGGCCATCGATAATCGCGGTGATCGTCAACTACATCTACCGTGGCGATGCGCGCGGTACTTGGCTCGAGTCACATTTCGACTGGCAGATCCGCACCTTCTGGTATTCGCTGGCTTGGGCACTGCTGGTAGGTCTGGTCTCTCTGCCACTGACGCTGATAATCATCGGCTTCGGGACTTGGGTAATCGGCATGTTCATGCTCGGCCTGTGGGCCATCTACCGCATTACGCGCGGTTGGTTGCGCCTTAACGCGCACCGGAGCACGTCAAGCTAGTTGTCGCCTCGGTCATGCTGAGATAGAGGACATGTCGGGCGGCCAGAATCGCCGCATCGTCGCCCACGTGACGCTGCGCCGGGTGACATAGCGAATGCCGCTGTGACGATGATCGACGTTACGCCAATGCACGAAGCCCGCGGCCCAAGCACGTGCCTCGGCGAGTTTGGCAAAGCCCTTGGCGGGGAATTCATGCCGTTCCTTGCGCCACTCCTGAGCAGACGGAATCGACCCGTAAAGCGTGGGTACTGATACGCCAAGGTTGTTGGCCACATCGCGGGGCGCCACCCCGGTGGCCAGTAGCTTCTTGGCCGACTCAATCTTGCTGTCAGTCATCTGGCGCTTGCCACCTCCCTTGCGCCCAAGTAGCCGAGCAACTTCCAAACCGGCGCGGGTGCGCTCGACCGTCAGATCGCGTTCCATTTCCGCCAGGCTGGCCGCGTACTGGTCCTCCTCGGCATCGCCATACTCGTCGCCAGCGGCGTCTCTACGGCAACCCACCAGCGCATCGCCGGATGGCTGCAGCGCGAGGCACAGAGCAACGCTCCGCCGAGCGCTTAAGCGGCGTTGGTCCGCTTGCGGCTTGCTGGCTGGAACTCGAGGTGGCAGCCGCGGTCGTAACTGCGCTGCAGACCCGCCACAACGTCGATCAGCAGGCCTATGCCCTGCCAGGCGCAGGTCACCGTGATCGCTTTGCATGCGGTCGCTGCCTTACCATAGTCGCGTTGCCGCAGCGCGCCACCCAGGAGAAGCCATGGAAGACTCCACCGTCGTCAAATTGCTGGTCTGGATCAACTGGCTGGTGCTCCTGCTGCTGCTCGCGTCGGCCGGCTGGACGGCCTGGATCGTCGTGCAAAACTGGGGCGGGATCAGCGTATGAACAAGCGCCAGACCCGGCTTTTCGCGATCGGCTCGACGGCCATCGCCACCCTTGTCTTCATCGGCCTGACGATCGACAGCCACCGTCAGTTTCCGACGCTCACCCAGTCGCAGAACATCACCGTCGAGGTCACGCGCGGCAAGGACGTCTGGCACGCCAACAATTGCATCAACTGCCATACGCTGTTCGGCGAAGGCGCCTATTACGCGCCGGATCTGACCAAGATCACCCAACACCGTAGCGCGGCCTACCTGCAGGCCTACATGCGCGATCCGTCACAGTTCTACGACGAGAAGAAACATCGACGGCTGATGCCGCGCCAGAACCTCTCGGAAACCGACATCACCGACCTCATCGCCTTTCTCGACTGGGTGAGCAAGGTCGACAACGCCGGCTGGCCGCCGCGGCCGATTATCGTCAGCGGCGCGACGCTGCCCGGCAGCGACCGGCCGGCGCAGATCGCCGCCGGGGAGCCAGCGGTGGCTCCGGGCCTCGGCAGTGCGCCACTCGGCGCGCGCCCGGTCGAAGCCGGTAATAACCCGATCGCGCTCGGCGAAAACGTCTTCCGCAGCGCCCAGCCGGCGTGTTCGTCGTGCCATTCGATCGTCGCCGGCGTGGCCATGGTCGGTCCGTCGCTGGCCGGCTCGGCCGAGCGCGCCGCGGCGACGCTCAAGTCGCCCGACTACAAGGGCAAGGCCAAGGACGTCGCCGGCTACCTGCACGAAGCTGTGCTCGAGCCGAGCGCCCATATTGCGACGGGGGGGACCTACGGCGCCGGCGGCGTTTCATTCATGCCGGCGACCTATGCCCAGGGCCTGCAGCCAGAGCAGATCGATCAGCTCGTCGCCTACCTTATTACGCTGAAGTAGCCGCACCCTCGAAAAGGAAGCCGCCATGCGCTACAAGAGTCAATCGGTCGCCTACTGGTATTTTGCCGTCGCCATGCTGCTCTTCGGCCTGCAGGTCGTTTTTGGCCTGCTCTCGGCGGCCAAATACCTCGGCCCGGACCCGCTACTCTACATCCTGCCCTTCGACGTAACCAAGGTCATCCACACCAACCTGCTGATCGTCTGGGTGCTGACCGGTTTCATGGGTGCCACCTACTGGATGGTTCCCGAGGAGTCGCGCAGCGAGATCTACAGCACGAAGCTCGCCTACTGGCAGCTCGGCCTGTTCGTCGTCGCCGGCGTCACGGCGGTGATTGGCTACCTGTTCCGCTACGGCACCGGCAACAAACTGCTCGAGCAGCCGCTCTTTATCAAGTTGGCGATCGTCGTCGTCATGCTCATGTTCCTCTACAACGTCGGCATGACGATCTGGCGCGTCAAGCGCTACACCACGCCCGAAGCCGTGCTGCTGCTCGGCCTGGCGAGCGCCGCGCTGCTCTACCTGCCGGCGCTGCTGCCCTTCGACAATTACACCGTTTCGATTTTCTATCGCTGGTGGACGATCCACCTGTGGGTCGAAGGCGTCTGGGAAATGATCCAGGGCGGTTTCCTCGCCTACCTGCTGATCCGGCTCTCGGGCGCCGACCGCGAAGTCATGGAGAAATGGCTTTATGTCATCGTCGGCCTCGTCTTCATCGCCGGCATTCTCGGTACGGCACACCATTACTACTGGGTCGGCGTGCCGCGCTACTGGCTGCCGATCGGCGGCCTGTTCAGCGCGCTCGAACCGGTGGCGCTGGTTGGCATGGCGATCTACGCCTACAGCGCGATGCGCCGCTCGGGCATGCAGCATCCGAACACGCTGGCGCTGCACTGGACGCTGGGCTCGGCGATCTTCACGCTGTTCGGCGCCGGTCTGCTCGGCTTCGCGCACACCTTCCCGGCAGTCAACAAATGGACGCACGGCACGCTGATCACCGCCATGCACGGCCATGCCGCCTTCTACGGCGCTTACGCGATGATCGTCCTGGCGATGATCACCTATGCGCTGCCGGCGATGCAGCCGGGTCGTCCCGAGCGCGGCACGTCGCTCGGCTACTGGGCTTTCTGGACGCAGCTGACGGGCATGTTCGGAATGACGCTGTCCTTCGCCACGGCGGGCATCGGCCAGGTCTACCTCGAGCGCATCATGGGCTTAGGCTACCTCGACGCCCAGCTCAAGATCCAGGTGCACTTCCTGATGCTGGTAGCCACCGGCGGTTTGTTCGCACTCGGCGTCGCACTATTTGCGATCGACTTCTTCCGCTACGCGCCGCGCTTTTTGGTCGACGCCGCCGCTACCGACCGCGACCCGGGCGCGCTGAAGGCGCGCGGCGCCGCCGGCGCGGCGCATGCCTGAGCTTGGCGCGGCGCCAGCCGCGCGGTGCGAACCCTTCTATCTCGCCAAGGGCAAGGAGATCGAAGTTTTCGAACGCTGCCACGAGCGCGGACTGGCGGTGATGCTCAAGGGGCCGACCGGCGTCGGCAAGACGCGCTTCGTCGAACACATGGCGTGGCGGCTGGACCGGCCGCTGGTGACGATCTCCTGCCACGACGACCTCTCCGCCAGCGACCTCGTCGGCCGCTTCCTGATCCGTCACGACGCCACCGTCTGGCAGGACGGGCCGCTGACGCGCGCCGTACGCACCGGCGCGCTGTGCTACCTCGACGAAGTCGTCGAGGCGCGCCAGGACACCGTCGTCGTCCTGCACTCGCTGAGCGACTACCGGCGCATGTTGCCGATCGACAAGACCGGAGAGCTGCTGCACGCGGCACCCGGCTTCCAGCTCGTGATTTCGTACAACCCCGGGTACCAGCGCATGCTCAAGGACTTGAAACCGAGCACGCGGCAACGCTTCGTCGCACTCGACTTCGACTTCCCTACGGCCGAACACGAGGCGCAGATCGTCGTGCACGAAAGCGGCGGCATCGACGCGCCGACGGCGCGCGCGCTCGTCGACCTCGGCCGGCGCTTGCGCGAATTGCACGACCGTGGCCTCGCCGAAGTGCCGGGCACCCGCCTGCTGATCTCGGCCGCGCAGCTGATCGTCAGCGGCGTCGGACTGCGCGAGGCCTGCTGCGCGGCGATCGTCGGCCCGCTGTCTGACGAGGCAGCGCTGGTCGGCGCCATGCGCGATCTGGTTAACGCCAGCTTTCCCTGAGTTCGCCGGCACTCGCGCCCGACCTGCCGACCATGGCCGAAGCCGAGGACGTCATCACCGACGCCGCCCGCCATACGACCGCCTACGTGCAGGCGCTGTGGCGCCGCCACCGCCCGTCGCCGGCGACGCCGCAGACACCGCCCACCTGGCGCCTCGCCGACTACGCCCAGCGCATCGACCTCTTGCTCGTCGCCGTCTTCGCTCACGCCTGGCCGCTGCGCAACGCCCAGCGGCCAGCGCCTGAAAGTCTGCTCGCGCGGCTCGCCAAGGCGCGCCATGGACCGCGCGTGCGCGTCGCGCTGCCGGCGACCGACGGCGTGCAGATCTGGCTGCCGGGAGAGCTCGCCCTCGACGCCGAAAGCGCTGCGGCAGAGACCTACCGGCTGCTCGCGCTGCAGCAGGCGATGCGCGCCCGGCGCGGCAGCGCCGCACTGTGGGCACAGGCGCGCACGCCGCTCGAACGCGAGCTCGTGCTGCTGCTCGAAGCCGACGCCGCCGACGCCGACCTGGTGCGCATTCTGCCGGGCCTCGCCGAACCCTTAAGCGCGCTGCGCGCCCGCGCGCTGGCCGGGCGGCCGCCGCTCGCGCGTTTTCCCGTTCCGCGGCGCGCGCTGGAAGAGGCTGTGCGCCAGCAACTCGCGCGCGCCCCCGATGCGGCGGTACAGTGCAGCGCAGAAGCGTCGCTGGAACGCGCGCGCGCCTGGGCGGCAACGCTCGCCGGTGGCGGCGACCCGTGTGCAATGATTCTGTTCAAAGATGTGTGGACCGGCGAGTTGCGCGCGCCGCCGGCGCCGAGCGCGCCCGCCCGCGTCGCCGGCGAACCGCCGCTGCCCGGCGAGCGCGCCGCGCGCAGCGCCCGCCTGGCGCGCACGCCGCGCGTGCGCGAGGCGGCGGCGGACGAGGATGACGCCGGGCCCGGCGCCTGGATGGTGCAGACCTCGCAGCCGCACGAAACCGCCGCCGACGCGATGGGCCTGCAGCGGCCGACCGACCGCGACGTCGATACCGCGGCCGAGGATTTCGCCGAGGACCTCTCGGATCTTGCCGAAGCGCGGCAGATCGCCACGCCGGGACAAGCGAGCGAGGTGCTGCTCTCCGACGAGCCACCGGAAACCTCGGCGCAGCGCTCGCCACAGCTGGCCGCAGCAAACGCCGCGGGGGTCACCGTGTTCGACTATCCGGAATGGGACTATTCGGCAGCCGCCTACCGGCAGCCCGGCGCGCGCGTGCGTGTCATGCCGGCGGAAAGCGGCGACCCGGCCTGGGTGCGGGCGACGCTGGCCGAACACCGCGCCCTGCTGGCCAGCGTGCGGCGCGGCTTCGAACTGCTCAAGGCCGAGCGCGTCACCCTACGCCGCCAGCTCGACGGTGACGACATCGACCTCGAAGCGCTGGTCGAGGCGCGCGCTGATTTTACGGCCGGCCTGCCGCTCTCGCAGGCGGTGTACCGGGCGACGCGACCGGCGCGCCGTTCGCTGGCGATCACCCTGCTCGTCGATATCAGCGGCTCGACCGACAGCTGGGTGAGCGCCGGGCGGCGCGTCATCGACGTCGAGCGCGAAGCGTTGCTGCTCGTCTGCCTGGCGCTCGAAGGCCTGCGCGAAGCGTACTGCGTACTCGGTTTTTCGGGACAGGGGGCGCGTGGCGTCACGGTGCGCGAACTCAAGCGCTTCGACGAGCCCTATTCCGAGGCCGTCGCGCTACGCATCGCGGCGCTCGAACCCGAGCACTACACGCGCGCTGGCGCCGCGCTGCGTCACGCCGCTGCCGGGCTGATGCAACAGCCGGTGCGCCACCGGCTACTTTTGCTGCTTTCGGACGGGAAGCCCAACGACGACGATGACTACGAGGGCCGCTACGGCGTCGAAGACCTGCGCCAGGCCGTCATCGAAGCGCGGCTGCAGGGCATCAGCCCGTTCTGCCTGACCATAGACCGCTCGGCATCAAGCTATCTCGCCCGTATCTTCGGCGCCCATCATTACGCGCTGCTGCGCGAACCCGAGCGCCTCGCTGCCGCGCTGCTCGCCTGGCTGCGCCGCCTCGTGCTGCACTGAGGCGGGCTGCCCGCAGTGCCGAGCGGGCCGTCGACGCTGCGCCGGGGCGAGGACTTCAAGGTACAATCCGTCCCCGTCAAAAGCGCGGTGAGCAGGCGAAAAAAAATCCGCGCGCAGCGGATGTCGGGGATGCTGGAGAAGCGCTGTACTGGTGCCCCGAGCCAGAGTCGAACTGGCACGCCTTGCGGCGCGGGATTTTGAGTCCCGTGCGTCTACCGATTCCGCCATCGGGGCAACGCTTTTTTATACTTCAGGTAACGACAATGCTTTTGAAATCCGCTGCGCCAAGCCATTTCGCCATCCCGGCCGCGGCGCGCCGAGGGCGAACCGCAGAGCGGCGAATTATCGTCGATTCGACGCCGGCCGACAAGCCGCCGCACAGAGAATCATCGCATGCTGACGCTCGATGACTTCGATTTCGCGCTGCCGCAAGGACTGATCGCCCAGCACCCGACGCGCGAACGGACGGCGAGCCGCCTGCTGCATGTCGACGCCGGAGCCTTGCACGACCGGCGCTTTGCCGACCTGCCGCAACTGATCGCCGCGGGCGATCTCCTCGTCTTTAACGATACGCGGGTGATCAAGGCCCGGCTCTTCGGAAGCAAGGAGAGCGGCGGCCGCGTCGAGGTCATGATCGAACGCATCGTCGACGCGCGCCACGCGCTCGCGCAAGTGCGCGCCAGCAAATCGCCAAAACCCGGCAGCCGGATCGTCGTCGCCGACGCCTTCGTGCTCGAGGTCAGTGGGCGGTCCGGCGCGGCGTCCGAGTTTTTCGCGCTCGAACTGGTCGGTGACGGCGATCTTTACGCGCTGACCGAGGCGCACGGCCATCTGCCGCTGCCGCCCTACATCACGCACGCCGCCCAAAGCGAAGACGAAGCGCGTTACCAGACGGTCTTCGCGCGCAACGCCGGCGCTGTCGCCGCACCGACTGCCGGCCTGCATTTCGACGACGCTTTGCTGACGCAGCTTGGCGCGCGCGGCGCCGAACTCGCGTGGCTGACCCTGCACGTCGGCGCCGGAACCTTTCAGCCGGTGCGCACGCACCATCTTGCCGACCATCAGATGCACGCCGAGCGTTTCGAGATTCCGCCGGCGACGATTGCCGCCATCGTCCGCACGCGGGCGCGCGGTGGCCGCGTCGTCGCCGTCGGCACGACGAGCCTGCGGGCGCTCGAAGCCGCAGCAGCGAACGGCGAGCTCGCCACCGGTGCCGGCGAAACCAGGATTTTCATCACCCCGGGTTATCGCTTTCGCGTCGTCGACCGGCTGATTACCAACTTCCATCTCCCCAAATCGACGCTGCTGATGCTCGTCTCGGCGTTTGCCGGCAGCGAAACGATACGCGCCGCGTATCGTCACGCGATCGCCGAGCGCTATCGCTTTTTCAGCTATGGCGACGCCATGCTGCTGGAAAAAAACGATTGAAACCTCGGGGAAAACAGGACACCTGGACCCCGGCCTTCGCCGGGGTGACGAATTCAAACATAATCTCGCCGAACCAATAGTCTTCTTTTAATAGGACGAAACAGTGAATTTTGAACTCCTGGCCAGCGATGGCGCGGCGCGGCGCGGCCGTCTGACCCTCGCCCACGGGGTCGTCGACACGCCGGTCTTCATGCCGGTCGGCACCTACGGAACGGTGAAAGCGATGACGCCGCGCGATCTGACTGAAATCGGCGCGCAGATTTGTCTTGGCAACACCTTTCACCTCTGGCTGCGCCCGGGCCTCGAGGTTATTGCCGCGCACGGCGGCCTGCACCGGTTCATGGGCTGGAACGCGCCGCTGCTCACCGATTCGGGCGGCTTTCAGGTCTTCTCGCTCGGCGCGCTGCGCAAGATCAGCGAGGAGGGCGTCCGCTTTTCCTCACCCATCAACGGCGACAAGCTCTTCCTCACGCCCGAGGAGTCGATGCGCATCCAGCGCGTCCTGAACTCCGACATCGTCATGGTCTTCGACGAATGCACGCCCTTTCCGGCGAGCCTCGACGAAGCGGCAAAATCGATGCGCCTCTCGCTGCGCTGGGCGCAGCGTTCGCGCGCCGAACACGATAGCCTGAACAACGGCAACGCGCTGTTCGGCATCGTCCAGGGCGGCATGTACGAAGAACTGCGCGACGAATCGCTCGCCGGCCTGGCCGGTATCGGTTTTGACGGCTTCGCGATCGGCGGCCTCTCGGTCGGCGAGCCGAAGGAGGAAATGTCGCGCATCCTCGCGCACACCGCACCGCGCCTGCCGATGCACAAGCCGCGCTACCTGATGGGGGTTGGCACGCCCGAGGATCTCGTCGCCGGCGTGCAGGCGGGAATCGACATGTTCGATTGCGTGATGCCGACGCGCAACGCGCGCAACGGCCATCTGTTTACGCGCTACGGCGACGTCAAGATCAAGAACGCGCAGCACAAGAACGACACCCGACCGCTCGACGAGCACTGCAGCTGTTATACCTGCCGCAATTTCTCGCGCGGCTATCTGCATCATCTGCACCGGATTGGCGAGATTCTCGGCTCGCAACTGAACACCGTGCACAACCTGCATTACTACCAGACGCTGATGGCCGAATTGCGCGCGGCGATCGCCGCCGGCACGCTCGCCATGACAGTCGCACGCTTTCATGCCGAGCGCTGCGCACAGGCCAGAGTGATACAATAGTTCGCTTATTTTTCGACGCTTTCGTCTTTTTACGTTTTCCCCAAGGAGATCAATATGTTGATCAGCAACGCATACGCCCAGGCAGCGGCCTCGGCCGGCCCGATGGACAGCATCATGCAATTTTTGCCTATCATCCTGATGTTTGTCGTCCTCTACTTCCTGATGATCCGGCCGCAGATGAAAAAGGCCAAGGAGCACAAGGCGCTGGTCGAGTCATTGAGCAAAGGCGATGAAGTCGTCACCTCGAGCGGAATCGCCGGCCGCATCACCAAGGTCAGCGACGACTTCGTGACCGTGGCCATCGCCGACAACGTCGAAGTCCAGATGCAGAAACCGGCGATCGCCGTCGTTCTGCCCAAGGGCACGCTCAAGGCGCTGTAAGGACAAGCCGGGCGAGAAGCGCGGGATAACCGCCGCGCTTCTCGCTTCCCCCGACTCGACTCCTTGTTCCTCACCCTTCACTCCTCACGGCTCCCATGAACCGCTACCCGCTCTGGAAATACATCATCGTCGCGCTGGCCCTGGTGATCGGCTTCATTTACACGCTGCCGAATTTCTTCGGCGAATCGCCGGCGGTTCAAGTATCGAGCGCCAAGGCGACGATCAAGGTCGACACGCGGACCATGGAGCGCGTCGAGACGACGCTCAGGAACGCCGCCGTCGCGAGTAGCGGAACCTTCCTCGATGTGAACGGCGTCAAGGTCAGGCTCACAAGCACCGACGATCAACTCAAGGCCAGGGACCTGCTCGAAAAGCAGTTCAACCCCGACGCTACCGACCCGCAGTACGTCGTTGCACTCAATCTGCTGTCGAGCTCGCCACAGTGGCTGACCAAGCTGAACGCCTTGCCGATGTATCTTGGCCTCGACCTGCGCGGCGGCGTGCATTTCCTGCTCCAGGTCGACATGAAGGGTGCGCTCACCAAGCGCCTCGATTCGATCAGTGCCGACCTGCGCAGCCTGATGCGCGACAAGACGATCCGCCACGGCGGCATCGGCCGCGAAGGCGAGCGCATCGTCATCCGTTTCCGTGACGAAGAGACGCGCAGCAAGGCGCGCGTCGTGCTCGAAGACAATCAGCCCGACCTGCTGCTCACCGATCAGGGCGAGGGCAGCGACCTGCGCCTCTTCGCCACGCTCAAACCGGCGGCGTTGAAGCGCATCCAGGAATCTGCCGTCAAACAGAACATGGGTACGCTGCACAACCGGATCAACGAACTGGGCGTCGCCGAGCCGGTGATCGCGCAACAGGGCGCCGACCGCATCGTCGTTCAGTTGCCGGGCGTCCAGGACACGGCCAAGGCCAAGGACATTCTCGGCCGCACGGCGACGCTCGAAATCCGCATGGTCGACGACACGCCGGGCGCGCTTGAAGCGGCGCAGGCCGGACAGGTGCCCTTCGGCACCGAACTCTACGTCGAGCGGGGCGGGCGGCCGTTGCTGGTCAGGAAACAAGTCGTGCTGACCGGCGATCGGCTGACCGACGCGCAGGCCGGTTTCGACAACCAGACGCAGGAACCGGCAGTGCATCTCAGTCTCGATTCGGCCGGTTCGCGCATCTTCAAGGAAATCACGCGCGAGAGCGTCGGCAAGCGCATGGCCATCCTGCTCATCGAGAAAGGCAAGGGCGAAGTCGTCACCGCGCCGGTCATCCGCACCGAAATTGGCGGCGGCCGCGTGCAAATCTCGGGCAGCATGAGCACCACCGAAGCCAACGACACGGCGCTGCTCCTGCGCGCCGGTTCGCTCGCCGCGCCGATGGAGATCATCGAGGAACGCACGATCGGTCCGAGCCTCGGCGCCGAGAATATTCAGAAGGGGTTCCACTCGACGATGTGGGGCTTTGCCGCGATTTCGGTCTTCATGATCATGTATTACATGCTGTTCGGCCTCGTTTCCGTCATTTGCCTCGCCGCCAACGTGCTCTTCCTGATCGCCCTGCTCTCGATGCTGCAGGCGACGCTGACGCTGCCGGGAATCGCCGCCATCGCACTGGCGCTCGGCATGGCGATCGACGCCAACGTGTTGATCAACGAACGCATCCGCGAGGAGCTACGCAACGGCGCAACGCCGCAGGCGGCGATCCATACCGGCTACGACCGCGCCTTCGGCACGATCATCGATTCGAACATCACGACGCTGATCGCCGGCATTGCGCTGCTCATCTTCGGCACCGGGCCGATACGCGGTTTCGCCGTGGTGCACTGCCTCGGCATTCTGACCTCGCTGTTCTCCGCCGTCGTCGTCTCGCGCGCGATGATCAACCTGATTTACGGCCGTCGCCGCAAACTCGACTCGCTGGCCATCGGCCAGATCTGGAAGCCGGGCAACAGCACGGCAGCCACCCAGGCCAATTAAGGACGCACGAAGATGGAATTTTTCCGCATCAAAAAAGACATCCCGTTCATGCGCCATGCGCTGACCTTCAATGTCATCTCGCTGATCACCTTCCTGCTCTCGGTCCTCTTTCTGTTTACGCACGGCCTGCATCTTTCGGTCGAGTTCACCGGCGGCACGCTGATCGAGGTGAACTACGCGCAAGCGGCCAATCTCGAACAGATCCGTAAGGGGCTCGACAAGGCCGGGTATACCGATCTCGCCGTGCAGAACTTCGGTTCGAGCCGGGACGTCATGATCCGCCTGCCGCTAAAAGCCGAGCAAAGTTCGGCAAAAATAGGCGAAGCGGTCATGGTCGTACTCAACGCCGAAGCGCCCGGGGCAACGCTCCGCCGCGTCGAGTTCGTCGGCCCGCAGGTCGGCAAGGAACTTGCCGAAAACGGGGCGCTGGCACTGCTCCTCGTCATCCTGGGCATCGTCGTCTACCTCTCGCTGCGCTTCGAGTGGCGCTTTGCCGTGTCGGCGATCATCGCCAACCTGCACGACGTCGTCATCATTCTCGGTTTCTTCGCGTTCTTCCAGTGGGAGTTCTCGCTCTCGGTGCTCGCCGCGGTGCTCGCCGTGCTCGGTTACTCGGTCAACGAATCGGTCGTTGTCTTCGACCGCGTGCGCGAAACGTTCAAAAAGGTGCGCGGGCTGACGACGCCGCAGGTGCTCGACCACGCCATCACCAGCACCATCTCGCGCACCATCATCACGCACGGCTCGACCCAGTTGATGGTGCTCTCGATGCTGCTCTTCGGCGGCGCGACGCTGCACTACTTCGCGCTGGCGCTTACCATCGGCATCTGCTTCGGCATCTATTCGTCGGTCCTCGTCGCCAGCCCGCTGGCCATGTGGCTCGGCGTCTCGCGCGAGCATTTCATCCAGCCGAAGAAGAAGATCGAAGGCGCCAACGAGGACGGCGCCGTCGTCTGAACGCGGAGCCGACCGACTGTTTCCCTGACGGGCGCCTGATCGGCGCCCGTTTGCGTTAATGCTGCCAAGGAGAATGACATGACTGTCCGACGCATTGTGATATGGGACCTGCCGACGCGAATCGTGCACTGGGCACTCGTCGTGCTCGTCGTTGCCGCCGTCATCAGCGCAAAAATCGGCGCGATCGATTGGCATGGCCGCATCGGCCTGGCCATCATGGGCCTGATCGTCTTTCGCCTCGTCTGGGGCCTGATTGGCTCGACGCATGCGCGTTTTGCCAGTTTCCTGCCGACGCACACATCGCTGCGCGCGTACTTGCGCGGGCAGTGGCGCGGCGTCGGCCATAATCCGCTTGGCGCTTTCTCGGTCATTGCCCTCCTCGCGCTGATCGTCGTTCAGTTCTCCACCGGTCTTTTTGCCAACGACGACATCGCCTTCAGCGGTCCGCTCTCTCGCCTGGTCGATAAGGATTTAAGCGACCGGCTCACCGGCATCCATACCTTCTCGATCAATTTCCTGATCGCCATGGTCGTGCTGCATATCGCAGCGATCGCTTTCTACACCTTCGTCAAGAAAGAAAAACTCGTCGCACCGATGGTCACCGGCTGGAAAGAGGTCGAGCCCGGGGAAGGCGAATCGGCCAGCGGCGGAGGCCCCATCGCTCTGCTCGTCGCGCTGCTCATCGCCGGCGCTGCGGTCTATGGCGCATCCGGGGCGTGGATCCACATAGCGCAGCCTCCGCCAACCTCTGTCGCTCCGCCCGCCGTCTGGTAGTGGGCGCCAGCGCGTCTATGCCAGGCGCAAAATACCCTTTGGACAAGCAAGGGAAAAGCGTATCCTTGCCAGAGTCAATTCAAAGCAAAGGGGAGCCATCTTGCGTATCGTCGTCGCACCGGATTCTTACAAGGGCAGCGTTTCCGCACTGGGCGTCGCGCAGGCGATGGAACGCGGAATTTTGCAGATTTTCCCCGGCGCCGACGTGCGCAAGGTTCCGATCGCCGACGGCGGCGAAGGAACGGTCGAAGCGCTGGTTACGGCGACCGGCGGCCAATTGCGCCAGACCGAGGTCAGCGGACCGCTCGGCGAGCGGATTAGCGCGCAGTGGGGCATTCTCGGCGACGGCCAGACAGCGGTTATAGAAATGGCCGCGGCGTCGGGCCTGCCGCTCGTTGCCAAGGAAAAACGCAATCCACTCGTGGCAACGACCTTCGGCACCGGCGAGTTGATGCGCGCCGCGCTCGACGCCGGTCTGCGCAAAATCATCATCGGCATCGGCGGTAGCGCAACCAACGACGGCGGCACCGGGATGGCGCGCGCCTTCGGTGCGCGTTTCATTGGCGAGGATGGCAAAGACCTTGCCGAAGGGGGCGCGGCGCTGATTCGGCTCGAACGAATCGATGTCAGCAAACTCGATGCACGCCTGCTCGAAACCGAGATCACCGTCGCCTGCGACGTGGACAATCCCTTGTGCGGTCCGCGCGGCGCTTCGGCGGTTTTCGGCCCGCAAAAAGGCGCAACGCCGGCGATGGTCGGCGAACTCGACGCGGCGCTCGCCCACTTTGCGGCGTGTGCGCGCCGGACGACGGGCCGCGATGTGGCCGAGTTGTCGGGCGCCGGCGCCGCCGGAGGCCTCGGCGCCGGACTGATGTTTTTCACGGCGGCGAAACTCAAACCTGGCGTGGAGATCGTTCTCGATGCCGTCGGTTTTGCCGATGTCGTCAAGGAAGCGGCCTTTGTCATTACCGGCGAAGGGCGAACCGACTTCCAGACCGCCTACGGCAAGGCGCCGGTCGGCGTCGCCAAAGTCGCCAAGCGCTTCGCGGTTCCGGTCTTCTGCTTGTCGGGCGGTCTCGGCGAAGGCGCCGATGACGTACTCGAGCAAGGCATCGACGCGGTGATCAGCATCTGCGACAAGCCGATGACGCTCGACGAATGCATGAGCGCCGGGGACGCGCTCATCGAAGCCGGTGCGCTACGTCTGTGCCGGATCATCAAAGCGGCCCGGCCAGTTTGGTAATCGTTGTCAGACTCAGCGTCGTCAGGTGCTGGGTTTTTTTGCAGGCCAATTATTATAGGGAGGACAGGTAATGGTACAGGGACCCATGCTGCTCGTTATTCTCGCCGTCGCCATCGTCGGAATTGTCGTGCTGATTTCCAGGTTCAAGGTGCACGCCTTTCTCGCGCTGCTCGCCGCCGCATTTTTTGTCGGCCTGGCCGCCGGCATTAACCCGATCGAAGTCACCAAACTGATCATGAAAGGTTTCGGCAGCACGGCCGAAAATATCGGCATCGTAATCATCGCCGGAACCATCATCGGCGTTTTTCTCGAGCGGACCGGCGCCGCGCTGACCATGGCCGAAACGGTGCTGAAACTGGTCGGACCCAAGCGTCCGGCGCTGGCCATGAGCATCATCGGCTATATCACTTCGATTCCCGTTTTTTGCGATTCCGGTTTTGTCATCCTGTCGGCGTTGAACAAGTCGCTGTCAAAAAAATCCGGGGTGTCGATGGCCGTCATGGCCACGGCGCTGTCAACCGGGTTATACGCAACGCATACTTTGGTCCCGCCGACGCCGGGTCCGATCGCGGCGGCGAACAACCTGCATGCCGATCTCGGCATGGTAATTGTCGTTGGCCTGCTGGTGGCGATACCGGTCGCCGCGGCCGGCTACCTGTGGGCGGTCAAATTCGCCAGCCAGTACGAGGTCATCGCCGAGAGTTCGCTGAGCTACGAAGAACTTCTTGAGCAATTCAAGACTTTGCCGAGCCCGTCGGCTTCGTTCCTGCCCTTGCTTCTGCCCATCGTTCTCATCGCCTTAAGATCGATCGCCGATTTCCCGGCACTGCCTTTTGGCAATGGCACAGCCAAAGCGCTGTTCGATTTCATCGGCATGCCGATGAATGCCTTGCTGATCTCTCTTGTCGTCTGCATCTTCATGCTGGCGCCCAAACGCGACGAAGAGGTGCTGTCGGGATGGGTCGGTCAGGGCCTCAAGGATTCGGCAGCGATCATCATGATTACAGCGGCTGGCGGTTCTCTCGGTGCGCTGCTCGCGGCGAGCAAGATTGCCGCCTATCTCGGCACCAGTCTCGCCGTCTTCAATCTCGGCATTTTCCTGCCCTTCGTGATTGCCGCGGCATTGAAGACTGCACAGGGATCATCGACCGTTTCGCTGATCACGACGTCGGCCATCGTTTATCCGCTGCTCGATTCGCTCGGGCTGGCGAGCCCGATGGGCGCCGTGCTGGCGACGATGGCGGTCGGTTGCGGGGCAATGGTCGTCTCGCACGCCAACGATTCCTACTTCTGGGTTGTATCGCAATTCTCCGGCCTGAAAGTCGACCTCGCCTACAAGTGCCAGACGCTCGGCACGCTGGTGCAGGGCGTCGTCGGGATCACCGTCGTTTATATCCTGCGCCTCGTCCTCATCTAGCGCCGATCCCGCCAGGCAAGGGCCTGGGCGCACCAACAAAAACGCGCACCGGAATCCGCTGCGCGTTTTTTCAGGGACGGCAAAAAGGCGCCGACCGGTCAGGCTTACTTGCTCTGGAAAAGATCGTGGCAGCCTTTGCAGGTGCCGCCGGTCTTGCCGAACTGCGCCTTGACCGCCGCGGCGTCGCCGCTTGCCGCGACCCTGGCCAGCTCGTTCGTTTCGCGCAGGTAGTTCATCGCCACCTCGCGCGCCTTGTCAGGCTGCTGAAAATACTCGGGCTTGAGGCGAGTCTTGTCGCCCATGGCGCTGGTGTCGGTGCCGGGAATAAACAGCTCGCCACTTCGTGAATTGGCGATGGCGGCAATTGCGTTGGCCGCCACAACGACCTGATCCTTGTTGAAATCGCCCTCGACGTTGGCCTTGATCCGGCTCATGTTCCACGACTGATAGTTCATCGCCGCCTTGCGGTACTTGATGGCGTCCTCGGGCTTGAGCGATTGCTGGGCAAAGGCGGCGCCGACAAAGGCTATGGCGACAAACGCAACAACGGTTTTTTTCATGGTTATCTCTCTGTTGTAATTGAACACCGGACACCGGACAAATCGGAAAACCGAAGCCATTTTCCATCGGCGTGCAGTCATCCCACCCAAGCCAGCCGACGCGTGTTTAGTCAATTGGAAGACGACAGAAGTTGCACGCTCAGAACGAAAACAGATGCTTGATGCGCAGTGTCTTTTTCTCTTCGATCACGGCGAGCAGCCGGTCGATATTCGGATGTTTGCCCGGGTGCGCGCGCGCCTCGTCGGCATGCTCGGCAAACAGATCGAGACCTTTGCGCGCCGCCTCGGGGGTGATCGCCCCGAAAGTTTGCGCGAGGTGGTTATAGACGGCGAGCGAGCCCTGACTACCGGGCTTGTTCTCAATCACGGCGATGATCTCGCCTTGCGCATCGAGCAGATTGAGCGCTGCGAGATGCGAGATTCCCGGAAGCTTCTTGAGGTTGTCGGAAAATTGCGTCAAGCGATGGGTCCTTTCTTCGTTCAGATCCGACGTGCCAGTTCGCCCGCCTTGCCGGTGTAATCCCACGGCGTCAGCTGCAACAGCGCGTCTTTTGCCGTCTGCGGGATTTCGAGCGAGGCGACGAAAACCTGCATGCCTTCGCGCGAAATGCGGTTGCCGCGCGTCAGCTCCTTGAGCTTTTCGTAGGGATTGGCAATACCGTAGCGGCGCATCACCGTCTGGATCGGCTCGGCGAGCACTTCCCAGTTGGCGTCCAGGTCCTTGCGCAGGCACTCTGGATTGGCCTCAAGTTTGTTCAGCCCGCGCCACAACGAGTCGTAGCCGAGCAGCGTATAGCCGAGCGCGACACCCATGTTGCGCAGCACCGTCGAGTCGGTCAGGTCGCGCTGCCAGCGCGAAATCGGCAGTTTTTCGGCCAGGTGCTTGAGCAGCGCATTGGCCAGACCCAGATTGCCTTCGGAGTTCTCGAAATCGATCGGATTGACCTTGTGCGGCATCGTCGACGAGCCGATTTCGCCGGCTTTAAGCTTCTGCTTGAAATAGCCGAGCGAGATATAGCCCCAGATATCACGGTCAAGATCGACGAGGATGGTGTTGGCGCGGGCGAAAGCGTCAAACAGCTCGGCCAGCGCGTCGTGCGGCTCGATCTGGATGGTGTAGGGATTGAACTCGAGACCGAGCTTCTCGATAAAGCCCCGGGCAAAATGCTCCCAGTCGAAATCAGGGTAGGCGGCAAGGTGCGCGTTGTAGTTGCCGACGGCGCCGTTGATTTTGCCGAGCAGCGTCACCGCGACGATTTTCGCGCTGGCGCGTTCGAGGCGATAAACGACGTTGGCCATCTCCTTGCCGAGCGTTGTCGGCGTCGCCGGCTGGCCGTGCGTGCGCGCCATCATCGGCAGGTCGGCGTGCTCGTGAGCCAGTTCGCGCAGACGTGCGACGACCTTGTCGAGCGCCGGCAGCAGCGTCTCTTTGCTCGCCGATTCAAGCATCAGCGCGTGCGCGATGTTATTGATGTCTTCCGAGGTGCAGGCGAAATGGATGAACTCGGCGACGCGCATCACTTCGGCGTTGCCGCCGAGCTGCTTCCTGATCCAGTACTCGAGCGCCTTGACGTCGTGGTTGGTGACAGCCTCGATGTCCTTGACCTCGGCGGCCTGTTCGGCCGAAAAATCGGCGACCAGGCGATCGAGTTCCTGCACGGTGGCCGGTGAAAACGGCGGGATCTCGGCGAAGTGCGCTTCGCCGGCCAGCGCCTTGAGCCACTCGATCTCGACCTGCAAACGCCGGCGGATCAGTGCGTATTCGGAAAAATGGAAGCGGAGCCCGTCAAGCTTGGCGGCGTAGCGACCGTCGAGCGGGGAAAGTGCGGTAAGCGCTGAAGACGACATAGGGGTTTATCCGTTGGAATTACCGTGCTATTTTACCTGCCCGACAAAACCTCCAGCAAATTGATCGCCGGGGGAATGTTATACTCTGCAAAACCACCCCCCAACAGGAAGCAGATGAAGCTCATTGGATCATTGACCAGTCCTTACGCGCGCAAGGTGCGGATTGTTCTGGCCGAGAAGAAAATCGATTACGAATTCGTGATCGATTCGCCGTGGACGCCCGACAGCACTGTTCCGAACGTAAACCCATTGGGAAAAATACCGGTCCTGGTTCTCGATGATTCGACGGTAATCTTCGATTCGCGCGTCATCGTCGAGTACATCGACAGCGTCGCTCCGAACAACAAGCTGATGCCCGAATCAAACCGCGAGCGCGCCGAAGTCAAGCGCTGGGGCGCGGTTGCCGACGGCATCTGCGACGCCGCCGCGCTGATCTTCCTGGAAAAGAAACGTCCTCAGGAACAGCAAAGCGCCGACTGGATCACCCGCCAGCACGACAAGATCACCCGCGGTATCGACTACATGGCCGAACAGCTCGGCGACGGCACCTGGTGCATGGGCACGCATTTCTCGCTCTCCGACGTCGGCGCGGGCTGCACGCTCGGCTATATCGCTTTCCGCTTTCCCGAGATCGACTGGAAGGTCAAGCACGCCAATTTGGCCCGCCTATACGCCAAGCTGATGCAGCGCCCGGCGTTCGCCGAAACGGTCCCGCCCGCCGCCTGATCGCTGCTCCGCCACAGGCCCCGAGTCGGGCCTGTGGCGACTGCTCCGCGTTCTCTTCCCGGTCCGCTCCCCTTCTTTCCCGATTCCTTCCGCTGTTTCCCAAGTTGCATTTCGCCAGCTCGGTTATCGTGCTGGCGGTCGCGTTTTTGGCTCCATGAGCGGCGTGCCCATTTGCCCCCAGCACGGCGCAGCCGATCTCTTCGTCTGCCCACCGATCTGTTTTGACGCCGATCAGGCGAGCGATGGCAAACAGCTTTGGGCGCCGGCCGTTGAGCGTCGGCAGATCGGCGGCTCTGCCGCATTGCCGGCAAAGACATCGGGATAAATAGGCAAGCCGTCCGGGTCGCACAGGCGACTGACGACCATGACCCGAATCAGCGCTTCGACATCGATGCTGTGCCGGATTGCTGTGCATCTGCGTGGCGCCATCGGCCTATTGGTTCATATCTCTGCACAATACAACCTAAAAATGTCGATTGTCCATAATGCTGGAGAAATGTAGAGTTCTTCCATCGGATAGAATTTAATTTGGAAATCATTCCAAATTAAGGAAACATCACCGAACCGTTGACTCTAGCTGGAATAAAACAATGGAAATGATTTCTTCGACTATCGAGCGTGTTTGTATTTTTAAATTTCCGAACGGAGAGGATGTGTTAATTTCACTGCGCCAAGCTGTTGAAAAATCCTCAATCAAAAACGCTCTGATTCTTGTCGGAGTGGGCTCCCTGACACGCTACCATTATCACGTCGTCGGAGACGGGAATCTCCCTCCCTTGAACACGCACATAGAATCGGATGCCCGTGCGATTATGCCGGTCGATATTGTAAATATCACTGGGTATGTGATGGACGGCAGAGTCCATGCTCATATTGGCATGTCTGATGCAAAAATTCAGTTCGGTGGACATCTAGAAGAAGGCTGTAAGATCCTGACGTTTTGCACGATAACGCTTGGAATTCTATCCGACGATATCGATATCACAAAATATGACAAGTATCCGCTAAAACCTGCGGTTGAGCATTCCCCCGAAACCGTCTAATCAGAGCGAGCGCTTTAGATTTAAACGCTTCGCTGATTGCTACCAGTATTTTCACGCACCTTGTTGCCGAATATTTCCTCCAGCAAGTTTTCGCTGGAAGCGAGTACGCACTGAAACAGAATGAAAACCACGTCTAGCCGAATTTATTCTATTTTTGACTGACATACTGCTAACTGTAATGACCTCGAGGAGAGAATGATGCTTAAAAGAATGGTATCGACGCTGATTGTCGCCACGATCGCTTTTTGCTCTTTGGCGACCGCGGCAGGGAATAAATTTCCCGACGGCGACGTGACCTTCGTCACTCCGAATTCCGCGGGTGGTGGCAACGACCTGATCATGCGTGCGCTGATTCCGGGGATGAAGGCCTCGCTCGGCGTGAACGTCATCCCCGACAACAAACCCGAAGCGCGCGGAGCAATCGCCGCCCTGGCGATCTCGAACGGCAAGCCGGACGGCCAGAAGGTCTATATCAATTCGATGACGCTGCTGCTCATGCCCTACGGCGGCATCGACGTCAATCTCGACAAGTTCCAGCCGGTTGCCCAGGTCGTCGACGATACCGGCGTCATCCTGGTCAAGACCGATGCACCGTACAAGGACCTCAAGGACCTGATCGCCAAGGCAAAAACCTCGAAGCTCAAAATCAGCCATAACGGCGTCGGATCGCTCTGGCACTTCGCCGCAGTCTCGTTCGCGCAAGCCGCCGGCGTCGATTTCCAGTACGTCGCGTATTCCGGCGGCGGCACGCCGATGCTGACCGCACTGGCGACCGGCGAGGTCGATATCGTTATCGTCAACCCGGCCGAATCGAAAGCGTTGATGGACGCCGGTAAAATTCGCCCGCTGGCGGTGATGAGCAAAGACCGGGACTCGGCGCTGACCAGCGTCCCAACCTGCATCGAAAGCGGCGTCAACGTCACCTTCCCGGTTTGGCGTGGGATTTTTACGACCAAGGGCGCCAGCGAAGCAATCCTCGACGCGCTCGAAAAGGCCGTGAAAGCCGGCGTGGAGAGCGCTGAGTTCAAGACGCTCGCGAAAAACACCGGGCTCACAGCGAAGTTTATGGGCCACAAGGATTTCACCCAGTTCATCGACGAGCAAAAACGACTCGTCGCGGTGACCGCCGGCACGATGAAGGATCTGACCAAGAAATAAGGGCGCACGCTGCGGATCGGCATCGCGCCGATCCGCTTCACTGAGGAGTCACCCGCTGTGCACAAAGACTATATCAACGGTTCCCTG
>Ga0105047_10005266_pt1 | contig 22292 bp, 25 predicted proteins | sample MAT04_FD_78384 | JGI IMG/M metagenome (GOLD analysis project Ga0105047, IMG submission 78384) | Freshwater microbial communities from Lake Fryxell liftoff mats and glacier meltwater in Antarctica - MAT-04 (megahit assembly) | ecosystem: Environmental > Aquatic > Freshwater > Ice > Liftoff... | reverse complement strand
GCCGGATACCAGCCCGGAATCGCAGCAGGAATGGAGACCACGGAGGTACCGGGCGGAGTGGAACTCACCGGACCGCCGGATCCTGCGTCGGCGTTCAGTCCCAGTGGAAACCATGGAGCGGCGGCGGATCGGCGGGCGGCGGCGGGATCGGCGGGCGGCGGCGGGGCGTGGCATCCTCCCGCGGATCATCCGTGGCGCCGGGTCCGCGGCCGCGGCCGCGATGACAGGAGCGCTGGCCGGAATCGCGACACGGTCGCTGGCCGTCGACAACGTGGGGCGGCGTACGACCGGCGCGCCGGGAGCGAGGGCTCAGCCGGGTGCCGTGGGTGCCGTGGTTGCTGTGGGTGGCGCAGCCGCGGGTGTGGGGGATACCTGGCGCGCGACGCCGGCCGGTTGACGCTCATCCGCGTGATCCCAGACGCTGCGCACGGGGTCCCGCGGACCCATGGCGATGAACGCGATGACCCCCGTGATGAGCGCCACGACGCCCGGGACCAGCGACGCCAGCTGCATCCCATCCACGACCGCGTCCTTGTAGATCGCGAGCGTGTTCGGCTCGACGCTGCCGAGAAGGATGGCGTTGGCCTTGAGCCCGACCAGGTTGAGGATGGACGCCATCTCCGCCACCTTCGCGTCGATGACCGAGGCCGCCTCGCCGGCCGGGCTGTCCCGGTAGAGGCGAGCGCGGAATGGGTCGTGATGACCACGGCGACCACGACGCCGATCCGGCTGCCATGCCGATGGACGCCTCGTTGAGCGCCGCCGCGGACGCCGGCAGGTCCCGGGGCACGCTCGCGAAGATGATCGCGGTGCGTACGGTGGTGGCGATCACGAACCCGGCACCGATGAGCAGGAACGGCTGGATGAAGTACGGGTAGCCGGTGCTCGGATCGAGCACGATCGCGATGATGATGTTGGCGAGGCCCACGGCGATGGCACCGCCCGCGAGCAGCGTGCGCGGGCCGATGCGCTGGAGGAGGTAGCCGGAGACGGGGCCGGAGACGAGCAGCGCGATGACGAATGGCGCGATGGCGATGGTGGCCACGATCGAGGGCGCGCCCTGGACGGCCTGGAAGAATTGCGGCAGCTGGAGCATGGGTGCGGCCTGCGCGAAGCCGATGACCACGCCCACCGCCAGCGCGATGGCCACCGGCCGGAGGTCCACCACCATGGTCCGCAGCCCGTCGGCGCTCCGGACGCGGGGCACGCACGAGAGCGCGACGCTGATCACGGCCGCGATCAACGTGCCCAGGCGGATCGCGTCGAGGCCGCCGCCCACCTGGATGAGCGCCGCCACGATGGACACGACACCGAACGAGAACAGCGCCACGGCGCGCATCGTCGGGTGGTGACGGGGATCCGCACCCGGCAGGTCCGGCATCCGGCGACTGCTGAGGACCGCGATGGACGCCACGATCGCGCACACCACGAATGCCGGCCACGGCGATGCCTGGGGACCGTTGGCCAGCGCCAGGGCGGGAGCGACCGCGGTCGCGGCGCCGTACACGCCGTACGCGGCACCGAGGGCCGTCACACGCGCCGCGCGGCCATAGGACATGGCGACCGCACCGATCGCGAACGGCAGCACCACGCCATCCGCCGCCCAGGCCAGGATCCGGACGGCGATGAGGCCGCCCAGCAGCAGGAAGCCCGCCTGCATGACCGCGCTGAGCATCAGCACGCTCCGGATGCCCTCGTCCTCGCGGATCGCCGCCCGGACGGTGGGCATCCCCGGATCGAGGATGTGCGGGTCCAAGCCGACCGCGGCGATCGCGAAGCACACCGCGATGAGCGCCCGGAAGGCGGCCTTGTCCTGCCACATCCTCCGAGATGACGGGGATCCGCGAGCGGCGTTAGGGGGCGAGGACGACGGCGGGGCTGGCGCTCACGGCAGGCATGGTGGTCGGACGGCCGTTTCGGTGGCCACCCTGTTGCGCGCGTCCGTCAGGGCCGGCCCGCGTGGGCCACCGGGACCTCCACGCTCAGCAGCTGGCCGGTCGGTCCGCCGCCCATCCCCGCCACGCCACCCCAGTCCGCGGCCGCGATGAGCAGGGTCCGGCCCGTTGGCCCACCGAGCATGCAGGAGAACGCGCCCCGGTCCAGCGGCACCAGCTCGAGCACCTCGCCGCCCTCACGTACGCGCACGCAGCGCCGGCTCGGCACATCCGCGTACCAGGCGGCGCCCTCCGCGTCCAGGCAGATGCCGTCGGGCGTCCCCTCGCCCAGGTCCGCCCAGATCCGTGGCGGCCCCAGGGTCCCGTCCGGTGCGATCGCGAACGCGGTGAGGCGATGCCCGTACGACTCGGCCACGAGCAACGTGCCTCCATCGGCGGTGATGGCCATGCCGTTGGGAAAGGCCAGTCCTTCGGCCACCCGGGTCACCCTCCCGTCCACGTCCACGAGCGCGATGAACCCCGGCCCCGGTGGCTCACCGGCCATCATGTCGAAGCCGATGCCGTTCACGTACGCCCGGCCCTGCGCATCCACGACCAGCTCGTTGAGGCTCGCGTGGGTGAGTCCGGACAGGTCCGCGTGCGTGGCCCATGTGTCCAGGTCGCCATCGCCGTCACCCACAAGGCCGCCGTCATCCCGCAACAGCAGGCGCTCGGGGCCCGCCACCGCCAGCAGTCGCCCATCCGGCAACCAGTCGATGGAGAACGGCAGCGCCACGGGCACGCGTGCCACGATCGCAGACCGGCCGCGCGCGTCCAGTGTCGTGATCTCGCCCGTGCCCCAGTGGCAGAACCAGGCAAGGCCGTCATGCCAGCGCACCGATTCCCCGATCAGCAACCCCTCGAGCAGGATGCGCGGCTGGGCCATGGCTCCTCCAGTGGTGGCGTGCCCATGCCCGCCGGCGCGTCACGATACCGCGGCCCCTCGCAGGGCACCCGACCGGGAGCGCCGGGCACCAGGCGTGACATCGGCTTGGCGTCCCTGGAGCGGCCTCGCGCACTCGGGTCCAGAATGCGCGAGCACGCATGCGAGGACCTCGATGGCCGATCTCGACCTCACGGTGACGACCCCGCGGGTCGCGGACTACACGAACGGCGTCCGCCATGTCCGGTTCGTCGCGATGCAGCACATCGGCCGACCCGAGTACTACGCGAGCGCCAGGGCGATCGTGCGCGACGCGCAGAGAGCCGGCGGCGTCCACTTCTACGAGTTCATCGACATGTACCTGCTGGGCGAGACGGAGCAGCGGAAGGTGCGCAGGCTGACCCAGTTCCTGCCCATGCCGGACGTCTACAGCGTCGTCGCGGAGACGGTCGGCCGGCACCTGGGGATCGAGCTCGTGGCGCAGCAGACGCGTGACCTGGTCGGCCTGGTGGACGGATCGGACGTCAACGCCGACATCTCACCGTTCGAGTTCCTGGCTCGCGTGGAAGCGGTGCTGGGAGCCATCGAGCTCGACGAGGAGGATCTCCGGACGCCACTCACGCAGCCCATCGCCAGAGGGCTGCCGGAGGAGCAGTGGATCCCTATCCTCCTGGACAGCCGCAACGTGGACCTGGCCCATCTGGTCCACGCGGCGCCCCACGAGAAGATCGTGGTCACCTACGGCGCCGGGCACGAGGCAGGTTGGCTGGCCGAGCTCCAGGCGCTGGACCCGAGCTGGGTATCGCGAACGCGCTGACGGCCCGGCATCCGCGACGGGTTGACAGTTGCTCCATGGACTGACAGATCTCCCCCATGCTGACAGTCCGATCCGGTCTTGACGGACGGGTGCTCGTCCCGGTGGAACTGCGGCGCCAACTCGGGGTATCGCCCGGCGAACCGCTCGTGGCACGCCTCGTCGATCGCCAGCTGGTCATCGAGCGCCGTGAGGATGCCCTTCGACGCGTCCAGCGACGGTTCGCCGCACTCCCGCCGGGCCTCAGCCTCGCCGATGAGCTCATCGCGGACCGTCGCCGCGAGGTGGAGGGCGACGCGCCATGACGGACGGGTACGTCACGGACGCGTCGGCCCTGCTCGCTCTGCCCCAGCGGGAGCCGGGCGGGGACGCGGTGGCCATGATCCTGGCGACGGCGATCGTCCGGGCGCGCCCGGTGGTCACGGCCGATCGCGCCTGGTCGGAGCTGGCACTCGGGATCCCGGTGAAGTCGATGCGCTGACGGTCCGTGCGTTCCGGGGGTCCAGCGCGTGAATCGGGTATGACCCTGCGAACGGAGCTCATGCTGAACACGGAGGCGGCCTACGAGGCAGCGTTCGCGCGCCACTGGGAGGACGTCTTCCGCTTCGCCATCGCGTGGACCACATGACTGGTCCGCGGCGGAGGACCTGGCCAAGTGAGCAGCATGGCCTGGGTGCCGTCACTCCCCGGCCGAACCGGCCGGGCGCCTGGCAGCAGCCGCGCGCCTGGCAGCAGCTGGGCGCCGGTCAGCCGGCGGACGGCGTCGCTCCCGGGAGCGGCGCGACCCAGACCGTCGGCTGGCCCATGGCGCATCCGAGCATCGCGACGGTCCCGTCCGCGATCACGACGTCCGCGACACAGCTGCCGGTCGATCCCGTCCAGCTCAGGCCCGGGTGCGAGCTGCGGCCGGCGTCGAGGCTGACGAGCGTCCAGCCCCACTGTCGATCCACGTCATCCCACGCATACCCGGTCACGATCACGGTATCGCCCATCGCGACCTGGTCGATGTTGCCGGCGCGCTGTCCGCCCGCGGTCGGCGTCCACGTCCCATCCGTCTCCAGGTACCACGCACCGAGCCGGTTGCCGGACGTGCCGGGCTCAGCGGGATCCCGGTCGGCCAGCAGCAGGATCGACGCCGCGGTCTCGACCAGCCCCTCGGCACCACCCGACTCGAAGATCCCCTCCGTGGACGCGACCTCGGTCCATGCCAGGCCGTCGGGCGAACGGAGCGGTCGGTCCTGCCGGTCCGTCCCCAGCCGGAAGCCCAGGAACCCATCCGTTCCCTGCCATGGCCCGTGCACGACGCCGGCTCCCTGCGCGTCCCTTGACTCCGCGGACCGGGTGCCGGCTCCAGCGAGCGCCATCGGCGCTGGTCCAGGCGGCCAGGCGTGCGGGCCCCAACCACGCCAGTCAGGGCAAGTGCGCCGACGCCCGCGAGACGCGGCCCCGATGGCGACCAGCCGCCAGTCCCCTGGCCCGCATCGATGATGCGATAGGAGGACGAGCTCGCCCTTCGCCTCGACGATGTCCTGCGGGAAGATGTTCCAGTCCTCCGCTGGCAGGGATGTGGGGAGGCGCTCCACCAGCGCGCCCGCCCGCGACCACGCCAGTCCGTCGCCCGAGCGCCAGACGCCCACACGGAGCACGTCATTGCCGCGCTCCGGTCGATAGGTCGCGACGACGAGCGCATCCCGAAGCGCGACCAGCAGCCACGCTCGCCGAGCACCTGCGGGAAGGGCGGTCCGCTGCCACGCCCTGCCGTCGTCGGAGATCCAGACGGCGGTCGCGACGTTGTCCTGTGAGCCGCCTGGCCCCTCCTCGGGGCGCTCCAGCGTGACGAAGCCGCCCGACCACGTGATGAGCCCATCAAGACGCATGCCGTCCGGCACCCGCAACTCGGTCCCCACCCAGGGCAGCCCGCCCGGCGATGGTTCGGTCCCCGAGCGGAAGGGGTACGGCTCAAATCCCAGGGTTGCGGGAGTCGGTGTGGGTGACTGAGCGGCCACCGCGCTCTCGGGCCAGGGTGGCCATCCGCGGCAGACTACGGCGTGTCGTGTCGCCCGGTGACCGATCGCTGCCCGAGCTCCCGCACCATGCCTCGGAAGATCAGCCCGTGCACCGGGTACAAGGCATACCAGTAGGCCAGCCCGGGAAGGCCCTTGGGCTCGAAGAAGGCGGTCTGGACCAGGAGGCTGCCGGTGGGCGTGCCCGTCACCTCGTATTGGAGCCACGCCCGGCCGGGCACGCGCATCTCGGCACGGAGGCGCAGCAGCCGTGGCCGGTCGACCTCCTCCACGCGCCAGAAGTCGACCGCGTCACCCACCCGGACGTGGTCCGGATCGCGTCGGCCCAGGCGCATCCCGACCCCCCCGACCATGCGGTCCACCAGGCCCCGGATCCGCCACAACAGGTTCGCGTACGGCCAGCCCACATCCCCGCCGAGTCGCTCGACCTGCGCGTAGACCTGTTCCGGGGTGGCGGCGATGGCCTGCTCGCGGCGCTCCACGATCATCCCCTCGCGTGAGGTGACCGAGCTCAGGCTGGGCTTGCCCGGTGGCGCATAGGCGTCGAACCAGGTCGACTCGATGGCGTGCCGGTCGGTCCGGTCGATGGCGCGCGCCAGCGCCTCAGCGTAGGGCAGCGGCGTCAGCCCGAAGGCGCGTGCGGGACCGGGGTGGGTCACGATGACCTCGTTGCGCAGCCCCTCGATGAGCGGACGTGCGATCCCCGACGGGACCGGCGAGACGAGGCCCACCCAGTAGGAGCTGAGGCGGGGCGTGAGCACCGGCACCGGGATCATCAGGCGCCGCAGACCGCGCAGCCGGGCGTAAACGCGCATCATGTCGCCGTAGGACAGCACGTCCGGGCCGCCGATCTCCACCACACCGGTGACCTCCGGGTGGTCGAGCGTCGCGACCAGGTGGTCCAGCACGTCCCGGATGCCGATGGGCTGGCAGCGCGTCTCCACCCACCGGGGCGTGATCATCACGGGCAGCCGCTCGGTGAGGTGGCGCAGGATCTCGAAGGAGGCGCTGCCAGAACCGATGATCACCGCGGCCCGGAACTCCGTGACCGGTACGCCGTGGGCCGCGAGCTCGGCACCTGTCTCGTGCCGGCTGGCAAGGTGGTGCGACAGGCCCGCAGCGTCGTCCCCCAGGCCACCGAGGTAGATGATGCGCGCCACCCCCGCCCGGCGCGCGGCCTGGGCGAAGTTGCGCGCTGCACGAAGGTCGCGCTCCGCGAAGCCGTGCTCCCCGGCGCCCATGGAGTGGGCCAGGTAGTAGGCGACGTCGACGCCCGCGAGGGGCGCCGCGAGGGTCGCCGGATCGAGCAGGTCCGCCGCCACGATGTGCGCCTCGGGGAACCGCCCACCGAGGGCTCGCACATCCCGGCTGGTCAAGACCAGGTCGTGACCGCGCTCCTGGAGGAGCGGCACCAGGCGGCTGCCGACATACCCGGACGCACCCACGACAAGGATCTTCATGGCCGGAGTATGGGCTCTCCCCCGCGACCTTCGCCGCGGCGTGCCTCCAGGCGGATCACTCGTCGGCGTGGCACGGCCGACCCATCCCCCTCGGCCGCTGTCGCGAATGACAAAGGAGCGAGAGCACGTTCACCACGGACGCGACCCATCGCTGCAGACGCGGGAGGGAGCTCATGTCCAGGTCCTTTTGCCACCCGGCCGGCTGGTGGCGTCCTTGTGTCGCCCTGATCGACCGGCGGGTCCCAGTCGAGCTGGTGCGCTCGTGACCGCGGAGACCCGGCCGACGCCGGGCGTCGCCATCGTCATGGGGGCCACCGGGGCCATCGGCTCGGCCACCGCGCGGCGGCTCGTCGGCGCCGGGGGCCGGGTCGCGCTGGTCGGCCGGGATGGCGCTCGCGTTGACGCACTCGCGGCGGAGCTCGGGCCGTCGACCATCGGCCTCGTCGCCGATGCGACGGTGTCAGCGGCCGTCGATGCCGCGTTCGCCGCGGCCCTCGAGCGCCTCGGGCCGCCGGACGCTTTGGTCCACGCCGTCGGCTCCATCCTGCTCAAGCCCGCGCACACCCTCTCCGACGCGGAGATCGATGAGGTCCTGAGCGTCAACCTGGTGTCCGCCCTCTACGCCCTGCGCGGCTTCGTGCGGGCGGTCCCGCGCGGGCGGCCGGCGTCGGTCCTCCTCTTCTCGTCCGCTGCCACGAGGATCGGCCTGCTCAATCATGAAGCGATCGCCGCGGCCAAGGGTGGCATCGACGGCCTCGTGACCGCCGCCGCAGCCTCGTACGCGTCGCGCGGAATCCGGGTCAACGCCCTGGCGCCAGGGCTCGTTCGGTCGCGGATGAGCCAGCGCCTCGTGGACAATGAGGCCGCGCTCCGGGCATCGGAGGCGATGCATCCCCTGGGGCGCATCGGCGACGCCGAGGACGTGGCGGCGCTCGCTGCGTTCCTCGTCTCGCCCGAAGCGGGCTGGATCACGGGACAGGTCATCGCGGTCGACGGGGGACTGTCGGGCGTGAAGCTGCCACCGCGGGCGTAGACCGTCGGGCGCCCCAGACGGTCTCCTCAGTCGGCGACGATGATGGTGGCCCCGAGGGCACTGAGACGGTCCAGGCTCATGCCTCGCAGGCGCTCGGCGAACCCGGGCTTCCGGACCGATGCGGGCAGGACCAGCAGGCTGCCGCCGAACCGCAGGAGGGCCTCGCGCATGCCGTCGGCGCCGGTCGCGGTGGGGAACCATCCGCCGGCGTCGATGCCCAGAGCATCGGCGACCTCCATCGCCGCCGCCGCCGTGCCGCGTCCCTCGCGGCGGGCCACGAGCGCACCGTAGAGCTGGTCAGGCTGCGGACGGAGCTCATCGTCGCCGCGGAGATCCGAGTAGGGCGACGAGAACAGCCCCTCGCCACCGCGGTCCACCAGCACGAGGGCGCGGCCCTCCGCGCGGGCGAGCGCGATGGCCAGGGCCAGGGCCGCCTGATCCTCGCCCCGCCCGATGGGCACGACCACCGCACCTTCAGGGGCATTCGACGGGGTGGCCACGGTGCCATCCACCGCGGCCAGCAGCTCACCGGCCGGCGAGCCGGGCAGGGGTGCGGCCGGCGGGCCGGGTGGAACCTGCGGCGGGACACCCTTGACGGCCTCCAGGGTGCTGATCAGCTCGGCGACGACAGCGGGGTCGTCGGTGACGAAGCCTACGAAGCGTTTGCCGGGAGTCGCGGCGCCCCCGACGCCGAAGAGCTTCGGGTCACCCAGCTCCCAGCTCACGAAGGCCACCGTCTCCGGTCGATCGGAGACGAGGAACCACTGGTTCTCCAGCCTGCGGGCATCAGGGGCCTGCTCCCGGAAGTCCAGCGCATCGAGGACCTCGCCCGGGCGTCCCGCGGCATAGGCCCTGATGCGCGTCCCGGACGCGAGCAGGTCCTCGTAGCGTGCCCGCTCCAGATCCAGCTTCGCGGCGGTCTGGAAGCCGACCCATAGATTCCCGCCGCGCGATGCCGCCTCGATCTGGCGCGTGATCCGGAGCATGTCGCGGGCGTCGTACGTGAAGCGCGTCGCGTCAGGCAGATGGCCGATCCGCTCCGCCAGCCGGCGGCCCATCTCGTAGATGCCTGCGTCGCCCGCACCCTCGGGATAGGTCCAGTCCATAGTCACGTCCTCCATCGGGAGTGGGTCAGCGTGGCATGCCCTATGCCCCATGGGGGGTTCGCGTCGTATGGGGGCCCGGATGTCGCGCGGTCGTCCGGACGACAGCGCGGTCGTCCGGACGACAGTATGCATGCCCTTGCGGCTCCTCGACGCTCCCGTCACGGGCCGCCTTGCGGGTGTCGCCACGCCCTGGTGGTCGGTGCACCCATCCGGTGGCGGCCTCGCGGGTCAGCCGAACCAGATCGTGCCCTCGTCCGGGCTGACCGGTGGCAGCGTCAGCATCTGCACGATCGACTCGCGCGGGAGGCTGGTGCGGCGGGCCACGAGGGCGGCGATGCGGTGCGGATCATCCTTGCAGCGCCGGAGCGCGGCACGGTCCAGTCGCGGCCAGAAGGCGAGCGCCCTGCGAACCAACACCGACTCCCACCCTGGCCCGCGTCCATCCTGACGGTGTACCCGATCATCGATCCTCATCACGCACCCCCTGGGGGCCGAGGATGGCCGCGCGATCCGCCCGAGCCAAGGGCCGAACGTCATGTGTCCTCGCGCGCTGCGCGGTGGAGCCGCCAGTCGAGGCCATCGCCGAGGATGAGCCGGCCGGCGGTCGTGACCGGGACAGGGTCGAGGTGCGTAGACTCCGGGCAGGAGGCCACCGATGACCGATCAGATCCGGGCTGTGACCCCTGAGGATGCGGACGCCGTGCTGGCGTTCGCGACCGTGGGCCCTTCCTGCTCGCCCGGCTCCCGATCCTGCCACCAACGCCCGATGCGGAAGCCGACCTGGTAGCAGGCGGGCGTGATGATCGCGAACAGCACGAACACCATGGCGATCGGGACTGGGCCCAGGAGTTGTCTTGCCATCGCCCTCACCTCTCGTGGGTCGCCCGGCAGCGCGCGCGACGTGCGCCCAGCGTAGTGGCCGGATGAGGCCCGGTGCCGGCCCCTCACCTCATCTGCAAGGGGCGAAGGGTGGCCCCAGGGGGTGTGGTGCCGTCGGCGGGATGGCAGCAGAGCCGCGGAAGCGTGTTGAACGCCACCGGGGTTGACGCCGGGGTTGACGCCGGGCCCGCGGGCCGTAGGCTTCAGCGACCCGCGGGCCCAGCGTCCTCTCAGGCGCCCTGCGGGATGAGGGGTCCATGCCCAGGTACCTGATCACCGGCAGCTACACCATCGAGGGCGCCAAGGGTGTCATCGCGGAGGGTGGCAGTGGCCGCGTTGCGGCGGTCACGAAGCTCATCGCCTCGCTCGGTGGGACGGTGGAGTCGTTCTACTTCGGATTGGGTGGTGACGACTTCTACGTCACGGCCGACCTTCCCGGCAACACCGCCGCGGCGGCCGGCACGATGACCGTCGCGGCGGCTGGCGGGGCCAATGCCCGTACCATCGTGCTGCTCACGCCCGAGGAGATCGACGCGGCCGCGAAGCTGTCGCCCAGCTACCGGGCACCCGGCGCGTAGTCCCACGGATCGGCGGCGGGGGTGTCCACGCGACCTGATCGTCGACTCGCTCGCCGCCGCACCCCGTTTCCATTCCCACTGAATCGCGAGCGCCCGCCAGGGCGAGATCGAGGGTCGTGCCGTCCGGTAGCCGGGCGGTTTCCACTCCCACGTCCAAAAGCCGACCGTATCGGCGCCACACGGGCACCTGCAGCCCGGTGGGATCGCCGTCGGACCCTGCCGGACCGGGTCCACGTTCAGTGAGACTGAAAAATCACGACGAGACGGGCGACGCGGCGCATACCGCGGCACCCCGCGGGACGTGACCGGGCCGGCGCCGGCCCCGGCGCTCACTCGACGACGGAGCCCGTGAACGTGATGCTCCGGCCCAGGAAGAAGATGCCGGGATGCGTGGAGAATCCGTCCCCGGTGTTGTTTCGGAGGACCGAGTCGACGATCGCCACGGCACCTGAGCGGTCGTTGCTGACGAAGAAGATGGCGCTGCCGCCCTCCCCGTTGGAGCCGTTGCCGGAGATGCGGGTGCCCGCCACGCGGAGCGTCATCGCGTTGCCGTCGTTGTAGATGGCGCCGCCGTTGCCACCGCCGGGGGTGCCGGCCCTGGGCGGGTTGGCGCCGGTGCCGATCGCCCGGTTGTTCAGGAACAGACTGTTGAGGATCGTCCAGGACACGCCGATGCTGGAGATGGCACCGCCGTTCGAGCACGCGTTGCGTTTCGCGTCAGGGCCGCCGAAGGTGCTCCGGACGACGTACACGGGCATGCCGGCATGCTGGGAGAACACCTGGAGTGCGGCACCGCCGACATCGGGACCGGTCGCGGCGCAACGGTTGCCGACGAAGGTGCTGTTGACGACCTTGAACCGTCCACCGCGGACGAAGATGGCGCCGCCACCGTCCATCGTCTCGGTGCCGCTCGCGCTGCCGTTCCGGAACGTCAGGTTCTGGATGGTGAGCGTCGGGTGGTCCTGGTCCTGGCAGTGCGGCGTGGTCCAGACGAGGTCCGGGTCACACGTGTTCAGGTACAGGATCCGCCGGGCGCCGCCACCGTCGAGGGTGACGAGCCCACGGCCGTCGAGGACCACGTTCGGCCGGTCGTTGAACACCCGCGCGGTGGCCGCCATCCGGATCGTGACCGGCCGGGGGCCGCAGTCGAACCGGATGATGCCGCCGCGGGCGACGGCCGCCACCACCTTCCGGGAAGTGCAGCTGGCGGGCGTCCCGTTGCCGATCACGTGGTCCGGGGCGGACGTGTCCACGGCACGCGCCGCCGGCGGCACCCACGCGTGGCCGTCCGGGTTGCCCGCCGCGGCCGCGGGCGATGCGGCCGGGAGTGCCGCGGCCAGGAACGCCGCGACACCGAGCAGCAGGGACGATGGGAGTCGGTGATGGAGGTTCATGTCGTTCCCGGATGGTGGCGGTACGGCGGCGCGCCCGCCACCACGCCGACCGTACGGGCGGCAGTGGCCCATGTGTCGCTGCATCGCTCGGCCTGGCGCTCCGGGGTGAGACGTGCTGAGGCGGTTGCAGCCGAACCGGCCGCGCGTGGTTCGTCAAGGATGCGTTTGCTGCCCGGTCAGCGCGCCGGATCGGGACTTCGGTCCGTTGACGGGCCAGGCACACGCTGTGGGGTCGTGCATGGATCGGTATGGGGGTTCAAGGTCTTGACGATGCGCGTCCGGGGGTCGATCTCCGCGTCGGGCCGGCAATGCCTCGTCAACGACGCGCTCCATGTCCTTGCGCGCGACGCCGCCGGCGAGGTCCCGGACCGACAGCGGCCATGCGCCGACATCCACCAGACATCCGGGACCTCCACGGTCATCCGGCAGGCTCACGTGGGCAGTGATCGGCCCGCCCATCGGCCCGGACCGGACACCGGCCGGCGCAGGGGCGCGCTCGCCTGAGCGGCGTCGCGGTGTAGCCTGTGGGCCGATCACCCGATGCGCAGCTCCGCGGCGCCGCCCGCACGGCCATCCCCACGCTGAAGGACCATCCCCGTGCCCAACATCCTGCAGAGCCTCCCGGTCGGCGAGCGAGTCGGCATCGCGTTCTCCGGCGGGCTCGACACGAGCGCCGCCCTGGTCTGGATGCGCAAGCACGGCTCCATCCCGTACGCCTACACGGCCCACCTGGGCCAGCCGGACGAGGACGACTACGAGTCGATCCCGCGCAAGGCGATCGCCTACGGCGCCGAGCAGGCCCGCCTCATCGAGTGCCGCCCGCAGCTGGTGGCCGAGGGTATCGCGGCCCTCCAGTGCGGCGCCTTCCACATCTCCACCGGCGGTGCGCTGTACTTCAATACCACGCCGCTCGGGCGGGCCGTCACGGGCACCATGCTCGTGTCGGCCATGCAGGAGGACGGCGTCAACGTCTGGGGTGATGGCAGCACCTACAAGGGCAATGACATCGAGCGGTTCTATCGCTACGGCCTGCTGGTCAACCCGCAGCTGCGCATCTACAAGCCCTGGCTCGACCAGCAGTTCATCGACGAGCTGGGTGGCCGCGCCGAGATGTCCGCGTACCTGGAAGGCGCCGGACTCGAGTACAAGATGAGCGCCGACAAGGCGTACTCGACCGACTCCAACATCCTGGGCGCCACCCATGAGGCGAAGGAGCTCGAGTTCCTGGACAAGGGCGTGTCGATCGTCAGCCCCATCATGGGCGTGGCGTCCTGGCGTGGGGACGTGGACGTGCCCGCGGAGACCGTCAGCGTCCGGTTCGAGGACGGGGAGCCCGTGGCCCTCAACGGCCGTGGCTTCGAGACCCCGCTGGAGCTGCTGGCGGAGGCCAATGCCATCGGCGGCCGGCATGGTCTCGGCGTGTCGGACCAGATCGAGAACCGGATCATCGAGGCCAAGAGTCGGGGCATCTACGAGGCGCCCGGCATGGCCCTCCTGTACATCGCGTACGAACGCCTCGTGACCGGCATCCACAACGAGGACACCATCGACCAGTACCGGTCCAACGGGCGGCGGCTGGGCCGGCTGCTGTACCAGGGGCGCTGGTTCGACCCGCAGGCACTGATGCTGCGCGAGACCGCACAGCGCTGGGTGGCGCGCGCCATCACGGGCGACGTCACCCTGGAGCTCCGACGCGGCAACGACTACTCGATCATGGACACGGTCAGCCCGAACCTGACCTACCACCCGGAGCGACTGACGATGGAGAAGGGGGACGAGGTCTTCTTCACGCCCCTCGATCGGATCGGCCAGCTGACGATGCGCAACCTGGACATCGCGGACACGCGCGACAAGATCCGTGTCTATCACCGGGTCGGGCTGATGGGCACCACGAAGACCGACGGCTTGCCGTTGCTGCCCGCGGCCGCCGCGGAGCTCGAGGCGGTCGAGTAGAGCGCGTCGGGCGAGCGTCGCCCCGGAGGGCGTCGGGTGGGCGAGCGTGGCCCTCGGCGGGCGCGGGCCGGGCGGTCCGGCGCGGGCGGAGCGGGCCCCGGGAATCAGGCTGGGCCGGGTCCACCGTTCCTGGCGATGACCTGGAGCAGCGCGGTGGTCACGGCGGCGGCGGCTGCGGCGATGCCGACGATGATGAACAGCAGGGCCGCGCTGGTGACGATCAGATCGCGGCGGACGTGCTTGGGCGGTGGCGGCGACGGTGGCCAGTCGAGGACCGGCTCCGGCCGCCGCTGGAGGAGGGTGGCGAGTCCGGCCAGCACCAACGCGGCTGCCAGGAGCCCGAGCTGGATCATCGGCTGAAGATCTCCTGTCGTCATGGCCGGATGATGCGCCGAGACGCCTCGATCGCGCGATGGCACCTTCGTCCCTCGGGCGTGACCCGCCCGGTCAGCCGGGTGCTTCGGACGCATGGCCCAGGAAGCAGGTCCCGACCACCGCCGGGCACACCCTCGATCGCGTCGAAGTCCTGGAGTGCTCGAATCCGGGCGGAGGCGCATCATCCGGGCGATCCCCCGATCAGGATGTGAGGCGACGACATGGATGTCCAGGCTGTGCTCGGCCAAGGCGCGCGACGCGCTGACCGTCAAGCGGGTGTTCGGCGACCCGATCGAACGGGACGGCGTGACGGTCGTGCCGGTGGCGCGGGTGATGGGTGGCTCGGGATTCGGCAGTGGGACGCAGCCGAGCCCGGCGGCCGAGGGAGCCCAGCCGACCGCCGAGGCGGCAACCGGCTCCGGTGCCGGGTTCGGCATGATGGGCGGGCCGGCTGGGGTCTACGTCATCAAGGGTGACCAGGTGCGCTGGCAGCCGGCCGTGAACCCCGAGCGCATGGTGTTGACCTCCGGGATCGTTGCATTCCTGGTGCTCATCGCCGTGCGGGGGATCGTCAAGGTGCTCGCCGGTCGCTGAGGCTCGAGCCACGGCATGGCCCGTGCCGTCAGCACGAGCCCCCTCCCCGGCCTACAGATCGGCGAGCGGGATGCGCATCGCGGACGCGGCACCGGCCATGCGCAGGTCGTAGGTGGCCAGCACGGGTCGCTGGCCCAGGCCACGCAGGAACTCGAGGGAAGCGAGGTGGAGGGCGTCGAGCGTTCGGACGGGCACCGGATACGGCTCCATCACGCGGGCCAGAACGGGCGGGACCAGCTCCAGGAAGGCGGGGCGGGCGAGGATGATGCGCACGTCCTCGCCACGCTGAGCGCCAGGCCACGCGCGTTGATGTGCGTCCAGACCTCGTACTCGAGCAAGCGACTGGAGATCAGTACCGCCTGGTCCCAGAATGCCGCGGCAGGACGGCGGTCCTCGGCGAGCAGCTGCGCCAGCACGACCGACGTGTCGACATGGATCACCGATCCGCTCGGTCGCCGTCCAGCTCCTCCAGGAGCCGTTCGAGTGGGACCGTCGGGCGATCCGGGACCGTGGCCGTCGTGGGTCCGAGGGCGGGAGTCAGCCAGCCCCGCCGGACAGCATCCGCGAGCAGCGCGTCCTGCGCGGTGGCGGCACGACCTTCTCGTGGGGGCACCAGCTCCGCGACCACACGCTCGCGGTCCGTGACGAGCACAGTCTCCCCCGCTGCCGCGATCCGCACGTACTCGCTCAAGCGGTTCTTGAGGACTCTGAGACCGACTGCTCGCATGTCGACGGCCCGCCAGGCGTCGGACCCCGTCAGGACCGCATACTGACGGTCATGGGCAAGCTGATCTCCTCCCTGAACGTCTCGCTCGACGGCTTCATCGAGACCGTCGATCACCGCCTGGATCGGGCGGTCGTCGATCACGAGCTGCACGCATGGTTCAACGACCAGTCACGCACGATCGTGGCCTCCCTCTACGGGCGGCGGATGTACGAGGTCATGGCCGGGTCCTGGCCCACGGCCGAGTCGAACCCCGAGGCCACCGAGACGGAGCGCGACTTCGCCCGGATCTGGAACGCGCTGCCCAAGATCGTCTTCTCCACCACGCTCGACGCCGTGGGCCCGAATGCCGGCTGGTCTCGGGCGACGTGGGCGAACGCCTCGCGGAACTCCGGTCCGAGTTCCGGGACGATCTCGACGTGAGCGGGCCGACGCTCGCATCCGCGTTCATCGAGCGCGGGTTGGTGGATGCGTGCTGGCTCGTGGTGCACCCGGTCGTGCTGGGCGCCGGCACCCCGCAGTTCCCCGCGCTCCACCAGCCCATCGGGCTTCGACTCCCCGAGACGCGGACGTTCGCATCCCGGGCCGTGGCCCTGGGGTATGCCGCCAGCCCTGAGCGTGGTCACGCATGACGAAGGTCTTCGACATGCCGCACGCCCGCGTGACGCTGACCCCGGTCGGGCCGGGCGTCGAGATCGAGGTCTGGCCCAAGGCGGGCCAGAGCGCGTATGCGGTGGTCGATCCGCTGGTCGCGGTCGAGATCGCGAAGAGCCTCGTCGAGCTGGCTGCCCGGCAGCTGGATATCGTGCGTGCCGCGCAGGACAAGACCGATGAGTCACCCGACACGTCCGATGGCCCCGCGGGCGACGGCGCGGGTGCTGGCGACGATCCGCCACCCGAAGATGAGCCGGGCGCGGCCGAGCCGCCGACCAACATCGTGGACCTGGCCAGCCGCCGACGCCCACCACGCTGAGGATACCCATGTCAGAAGCGACGACGTCTCAAGGATCGCTCCCGCCGCGCTGGTTCGTCCGCGCGGCGTGGGTCATCCACCGTGGCCTCTACCGTGTCACGCGCGGCCACTTCGGCCTCCGCCCACCGAGGCCGGATCGCGAGGGCATGCTCCGCCTGCGGACCATCGGTCGCCGAAGTGGCGAGGAGCGGACCGCGATCCTCGCCTACTTCGTGGACGGTCCGGACCTGGTCCTGATGGCCATGAACGGCTGGGCAGAGGCCGATCCCGCCTGGTGGCTGAACCTCCAGGCGCATCCCGATGCCATCGTCGACCTGCCGGATGGCTCCCGCGACGTCACCGCGCGCCAGGCGGATGGTGATGAGCGCGACCGCCTGTGGACCGGATGGGCCGGCGTGACCAAGGATCTCGACGCCGACGCCACCCGGCGATCCGCTACCCCCATCATCGTCCTGGAGCCTCGGCCCCGAGCCAGTGCCGAGGCGCACATGCTCCCGGAGTCGGTGGCCGGGCCGCCGGACGTCGGGCAGGAACGGAGGCTGTGACCGTGAACCGATCGCGATGGATCCAGCGCCACGATGTGCCGGGTGCGACCGATCCGGCGACGGGCTCCCTGCCGCGCACCGCAGGCTGGGCCGTGGCGGGCGTGGCGATCGCGATGGCGGGTCTCGGGGCACTGGGCGGCGCGACCGCCCTGGCGGGAGCCGACCCCGGATCGCCCCTTCCACGGGCGCCCACGCAGCCGCCCGTGGCGCAGTTCCTGGATGCCGCGTTCGGTGTCGCGGGCCAGACCGACACGGAAGGGTTCGGGGGAGACCGCTCCGCCATGGCGCTCCAGTCGGACGGCGGCATCGTCATGGTCGGCGGGACCTTCACGGACTTCGTGATGGCCCGCTACGACGCACAGGGCCGGCTGGATGCCACCTTCGGGGAGGCGGGATTCGTGACGACGGACATGCTTCCCGATGAGCAGGAGGAGGCGATGGCGGTGGCCATCGCGCCAGATGGCCGGATCGTCGTCGCTGGCTACAGCGGCTTCGATGCCACGCTCGCCATCGCCCGGTACGCGCCGGATGGCAGCCTGGACGCCACGTTCGGGGACGGCGGCAGGGTCGCGGGATCGGTGCCCGGTCGCGGCTACGCGGTCGCGGTCCAGCCCGATGGCGCCATCCTCGTCGGCGGCGAGGCCGTGCGCACGGACAGCGCCACGGACTTCTCGGACCTGCTCCTGGCGCGCTTCCAGCCGGACGGCACGCTTGATGCAGGGTTCGGTGTCGATGGCGTGGTCGTGACCGATGTCAACGACGGCACGAACACCCTGCGCAACCTCGTGCCGCTACCGGACGGCACGATCGTGGTCAGTGGCGAGCCCTTCGGCGACTTCGAGGGCTCCGACCACACGGACATCGCGCGCTTCGGCCCGGCTGGCCAACTGGACGAGACCTTCGGCACGGGTGGCGTGCTGGTGCTGCCCGGTTGGCTGGTCGGTGAGGGGCTGGCGGTGCAGGCGGACGGCCGGCTCGTGCTGGCTGGGCGGTCCATGGATGCCAGCGGATCCACCTTCGCGGTGATGCGCCTGGAGGGTGACGGCAGCCCGGATGCGACGTTCGGCGTCGGCGGACTGGTCACGACGGACGTCGGCGACCAGGGCGATTCGGCCAATGCCGTCGCCATCGGACCGGACGGGCGCATCGTCGCGGCCGGACGAAGCGGCGACATCAACGCCGACTTCGCCGCCGTGCGCTACCTGCCTGACGGCTCGCTCGACCCCACCTTCGCCGACGCGGGCACGCTCACCATCGACTTCCACCTGTTCCCGGACATCGCCGAGAGTGTCGTCATCCAGCCCGACGGCATGACCGTCCTGGGCGGCTTCGTCCGGCAGAACGTGGACGGCTACGGGCTCGCACGCGTCCTGCCGTAGGCAAGGCCGAACCCGTCGACCGCCGAGACGACCGCGCACAGCGGCCCGAGGCCATCCGCGACGCTGAAGTCCGTCTGCAGGGGGATCACACGACGATGCCCGCCGGCGTGATGCCCCAGACATCGACGAGCGGCGTGGAGGGCAGCTGCAGCGTCCGGTAGCAGGTGTGGGGCGCACCGATGACCAGGATGTCGCTGCGTTCCAGGACCTCCTCGACGGGGTGCAGTGTCTCGTCCGTCAGCGGCAGACCGACGTGACCGCCGCATCCGACGACCACCACCTCGAGCGGCGGTCGCTGATCAGATGGGTCGACGTCGCTGCTCCCGGTGCGTCTGGGCTCGCCGATCCTGACGCTGACCGGTCAGGGCAAGCATGACAACGCCTGCTGAACCTGTGACCGTCGCCCGGTGTGCCGTGGCCCCATCGGATAGCGATACGATGCTGTGGGGAGACGCGGTCCCTCGCCCACCTCGAGCAAGCGCTGGCCACCGAAGCGTTCATGCGCGATCCGTATCCGCTGCTACGGGAACTCCGCGAGCGGTCGCCGGTCCACCGGAGCGAGGTTCTGGGCGGCTGGTTGCTGACGCGTTTCGACGATGTGATGGTCACTTTCAGGGACGTCGACCACTATTCGAACGAAGGCCGCCTGGGCAAGGCGGTGGAGTACCTCCCGCCCGATGTCCGTAGCGGCTTCGGTGACTTCGAAGCCCACTACCGGACGCGTGGGCTGCTCCACTCGGACCCTCCGGTCCACACTCGGCTCCGGCTCCTGGTCCGGGACCTGTTCACGCCGCGCGCCGTGGAGGCGATGCGGCCCCAGGTGCAGGCCATCGTGGACACGCTGCTCGATCGCGTCCAGGGCGACGGCCGCATGGATATCATCGACGACCTCGCCATCCCGTTGCCGGCGACGGTCATCGCGCGCATCTTCGGGGTGCCGGAGGCGGACCAGCTGCGGATCGTGGACTGGTCGGACGACGTGCTCGCGTTCCAGGGTCAGAACCGGCCCTCGGTGGACCTGTTGCTGCGGGCCCAGCGTGCCATCGCGGAGCTCCGCGAGTACCTCGGCGCGCTGATGGCGGCGCGGCGGGCGGCCCCGGAGAACGATCTCCTGTCGCGGCTCGTGGCCGCCGAGTCGGCGGGGGACCGACTGTCGGAGGATGAGCTCCTGAACACCTCCGTCACGCTCCTGGTGGCCGGGCACGAGACCACCCGGTCGCTCATCGGCAACGGCCTGTGGCTGCTGCTTCGCGAACGCGACCGCTGGGAGCGGCTCCGCGCGGAACCCGCGCTGCTGGCTCCGGCCATCGAAGAGTGCCTGCGATACGAGAGCCCGATCGCCCGCCAGCCACGGCGCGTGTAGGCGGACGTGGACCTTGCCGGTCACCGGCTCCGGGAGGACGACGTGGTGTCCAGATGCTCAACGCGGCCAACCGCGATCCGGAGCACTTCCGGGATCCCGAGACGTTCGATCTCGACCGACGATCCGAACGCAACCTGGCCTTCGGGAACGGCATCCACTTCTGCATCGGCGCGCCGCTGGCGCGCCTGGAGGGCGCCATCGCGTTCCGGGCCATGCTGGACCGGATGCCCGACCTGCGCCTGGCCTCGCCCGAGCCCGACTGGTTCCTGGACAAGCAGAACTCCCGCATCCTGCGCACGCTGCCGGTCACGTTCCGGTCCTGATGGGGTCGCTTGTGGCGCCCGACCAGTCAGTGCTGGAGGTCGAGCGTGATGTCCACGAACGGCGTCGTCTGGGTGGAGGGATCGGCCCATGCCGTCGAGGTGAGCGCCGCGCAGCCGTCGCCCGCGACCCCGAAGACCGCCCATGCCCGGCCGCGGTCGTCGCGGGTGACCACCGCCGACTCGAGCGCGCGAAGCCCGGGCGTGCCGGTCATGTCACCCGACACCGAGATCGGACCCACGAACCGGATCACGACCGCGGTGTCACCGCGGACCTCGACGCCCGGCAGGGCGGCCGCGACCTCGGCCGACGTGAGCGTCTCGGCGATCGCCCGACTGCGTCCGCCCCGACGGCCGGGATCGGGCTGCAGGCGCAGCGTGACCCGGTCGTAGGAGCCACGCAGCGCCCAGAACACCTGGGTCACCCTCCATGCTCGTCCGAGCGGGTCGGCCGCGAGCGTCCGTCCCTCGCACGAGAACGACGTCGGCTCGGGCGCCTTGGGCGAGGCCTGGGACGTGACCGGCGGGGGCGTCGCCACCTGCGGCGCAGGGGTCGGGGTCGGAGCCGGGGTCAGGGCCGGCGTCGCCACGGGCGCGGGGCTGGGCGTCAGAAGCTGCGGGTTCCCGTCGGACAGGTAGGGCGTCACGGCCGTGCCGGGCGCCACCTGGGTCCCTGCCGGGGGATCGGTCCGGACGACGGTCCCCTCCGGTGCCGTGTCGTTCACCACCTTCGGCGCCGATCCTGCGAGGCCGGCGGCCACGAGCGTCGCCGCCGCCTTGCCCAGGGTGAGGCCCGCGAGGTCCGGGACGGTCACGAGGCTCAGAGGAGCTCCGAGGGGGATGACAGAGCGGATCGCTCCGGTCGCATCCAGGCATCCGACTGCCCACGGGGCCCCGCCGGTCGCGACCAGCCAGGTGAACGGCGCGGTGGCGCCGGGCAGTGTCGCGACCCTCGTGAGGCCGTCGAGCCGTCCGGCCGCCATGGCATCCGCCGGCCCGAGGACGAGGTCCTGCGGGCCCGTGTCGGTGTCCGTGACGCGGAGCAGCACGCGATCCCCGTCCTGGGCCTCCAGGCCGCCGAGCGGCTCGCCGGCGCTCTGGATCGCGCAGCCTGGCGCGAGCTCGATGTCGGAGACGAGCGCGTACTGGCCGGCATCCGCGGGCACGACGTCGAAGGTCGCGGTGTAGGGCGCCCGGCCGGCGCCCGCCGAAAGCGAGGCCTTGACCAGGAAGGAGCCTGACTCCGAGATCGTCTGGCGCGCGGGCAGCGGGTACCAGACGGGTCCGCTCGATGACGCCACGTCGCTCGGGTAGGCGAACGTGAGGGTCACCTCGCTCCCGGTCGTCGTGACACTGAGCTCCTCGCCCCAGGTCAGCTGCATGGCGAAGATGTCCCACGGGTGCGTGCCGGACAGCTGCGACGTGACGATCGCGCCGGGGCAGATCGGCGTACCTGGAGGTTGCGTGGCGACGGAACCCGACAGGTCGACGGCGCCGCACACGAGCACGCCCTTGGGTGGCAGGGTGGCACGCGGGGTGGGCGAGGCGGTCACGACGAAGGACAGCGCGTAGCGTGTCGCCTGGGTCCCCGGCTGGCCCTGGTACCGCACCAGGTACCGTCCTCCCGGATCGACGGCCGTGCCGGCCGGCGCCGGCCCGAGGGGAACCAGCGACGACGCCGTGCCTCCGGCCGCACCGTCCATCGCCACGGTTCCGGGCGCCTCCGCGTCGACCACGACGGACAGGGCGTCTCCCGTGGACAGGTCGATCGCGAACCAGCGGTCAAGTCCCCGGTTGGGGTCAAGGATGGAGCGGACCGTCGCACCATGCCCGACGAGGGTCGCGGTCTCGGGCGTCCGGCCGACATCGGGCACGTCCTGCGTCCCCGTGATGGGGGCCGGGCTCGACGCCGGATCGGCGGCGATGCCCCGCGAGGCCGTCAGCAACGGTGCTACGCCAAG
>Ga0105047_10005264_pt1 | contig 22301 bp, 22 predicted proteins | sample MAT04_FD_78384 | JGI IMG/M metagenome (GOLD analysis project Ga0105047, IMG submission 78384) | Freshwater microbial communities from Lake Fryxell liftoff mats and glacier meltwater in Antarctica - MAT-04 (megahit assembly) | ecosystem: Environmental > Aquatic > Freshwater > Ice > Liftoff... | reverse complement strand
CTGCGCTGCTGGGCGCCACCGTGGTGGTGCTCGCGGATCTCGTGGCGCGCTCGATCGTGTCACCCGCAGAGGCGCCCGTGGGTCTCGTGATGGCGGTCGTCGGCGCGCCGGTCTTCCTGTGGCTGCTCATGCGCGACCGGGGCGCTCTGGTCCGATGACGCTCCGGGCGGACAGCGTGGACGTGCGCGTCGGCACGGCGGAGTTGCTGCGCGGCGCCACGCTGGAGGTGCGCCCTGGCGAGGTGCTCGCGGTCGTGGGACCCAACGGCGCCGGCAAGTCCACCCTGTTGCGGGTCCTCGCCGGCGACCGCTCATTGACGGCGGGCACGGTCACGATGGAGGACCGGCCGCTGGCCGACTGGTCGCTCGGGGCGCGTGCGCTGCGCCGGGCCGTGATGGGCCACGATGACGAGCCCGCCTTTCCGTGGCTCGCCCGGGAGCTCGTCCTGCTCGGGCGCCTCCCCCACCATGGCGGCTCGCCGGGCGCGCGCGACCACGCCATCGTCTCGCGCCTGCTCGCGGACGTGGACGCGGAGATGCTCGCGGAACGGGTGCACTCGACCCTCTCGAGCGGCGAACGCCAGCGCATCGGGCTGGCCCGGGCGCTGGCCCAGGTGTGGCCGGACGACCTGGACCCCGCCGGACCTGCGCCGGCGGGACGCGCCCCGGGCAGTGCCACCCGAGCGCCCGCCTGGCTGCTGCTGGACGAGCCGACCGCCAATCTGGACCTCCGCCACCAGGCGCTGGCGCTGGGGCTCCTGCGCGCGCGCGCGACCGCGGGCGCAGGCGTCCTGGTGGTGTCGCATGACCTCAACCTCGCCGCCGCCCATGCCGACCGGATCGCGATCATCCATGCCGGGCAGGTCGTCGCGTCGGGCACCCCGGGGGAGGTGTTGCAGGCGGACCTGCTGGAGCACGTGTTCGGGGTGCGCATGCTCGTGATGCCGCACCCGCACCTGCCGCACCCGCTCGTCATCCCCGACCCTGGACGCGGCGGCTGAGCGGACGTCGGTCAGCCGGCTGGGAGCAGCCACTCGATGACATCCCTCGCCCGGTACGACGGGCGATCGGGGCTGATGAGGCGACGCACAGGCTCCAGGTCGTCGCCGGCTGTCAGCATCGGCGGTTCCTGGTATCCGTCCGCGCGCACCTGACCCAGCCCGATGGTGGCGATGAGGGCGTTGCACAGGCACTTTCGACCCACCGTGTCCCCGATATCGCCGCCCTTGCGCACGTGGTCGTCCACCGGCTCGCTCGGACAGCGATAGCCCAGGGTCCCGTCCGGCCGCACGTAGGCACGGCGCAGATAGCCGAGATCGCACAGCCGCGGCCGCGCGTCGTACGTGGCCTGCTCCGAGGCGGTCCCCTCCAGCGCCGCCACCTTGAACGGGAACCCGGTCGGTGAGGCCGTCGGGTCGGTGAACGCCCGGCCATCGCCCTGGGCGATGCGCTCGAGGTAACGCCGGCGCAGCACGGGGTCCAGTCCGGACTCCTCACAGAAAGCGAAGACGGTCCCGACCTGGATGCCATGTGCGCCGGCGGCCAGGGCCTCCTCGAATCGCTCGGGGCTGGCATACGCGCCGGCGAGCCAGAACGGCAGGCCCAGCGCCTTCATCCGCTCCAGGTCCACATCATCACGGACGCCGTAGACCGGCTCCCCCAACCCGTTGAGCTGGAGCTGTCCGCGGGGTGGAGCGTTGTGGCCGCCGGCGACGGGACCCTCCACCACGAACCCGGCGATGCCGTCCGGCGACCGGCGCAGGAGGGCCTTCGCCAGGGTGGCGGCGGACACGATGGGCAGGAAGCTCGGGCGCCGCAGGGGCGGGACATCCGACCCCAGCCCGATGGTCCGCGGATCGAACGTCAGCCGGAATGGCCGATCGCCTGCGCCGAGGACATCCAGACCGAGGGAGGCACCGAGGTGCTGGGCGAGCCGATGCAGGACGTCCGGGATCTCCGCCGGGATCCCGGCGCCCATGAGCACGACGTCGACGTCCGCGAGCAACGCGCCGTACAGGCTGGGCAGCGTCGGGAACTGGATCTTCTCCAGGTAGTTGACGCCCACGACCCCGTCGTGACCCTCCTTCGCCAGGTGGACCTCCACGAAGTTGGCGAGCACGATGAGTGCCTGGCGATCCGGATTCATGCCGGCCCCGATGAGCGGCGCAGGTCGGAAGCGGCGGCCGGCAGGCTCACCCACGGACCCGACATCGTCGGGCGTGACGTCGTCGTCAGCCGATCCCAGCGCAGGCGCAGGGGTGCTCGCCGGTGACCCACCCGCGCGGAACCAGCGGGCAAGGACCGCCTGACCGATCTCGTGGGACGGGAACGCGCTGATGGCGCGCCGCATGTGACCACCCGGGTCGCCATCCCACAGCCTGCGGATGAGGATGGTGTCCAGCGCTGTGCCGGAGACGACCCCGAGCTGGCCCAGGAGCGACACCTCGCGTGCGAGGGTCCACGCGGAGACTCCGACCCCCATCCCGCCCTGGATCAATCTTGGCAGCACCGTTGGCCCCCTCCGGACGAACGGCCTCAGAACGGCCGCTGCGGTCGACTGTACAGCGTGTCGTCCGTGGCGCGCGCGACGCGTCCCCCGGCCCCGCCCTATGCTCCCGTCATGACACGACGTTTCCGGTTCCGCCAGGTGGACGTGTTCACCGATCGTCCCCTTGCGGGCAATCCGCTCGCCGTCTTCCCGGACGCGGAGGGACTGACGGACGACGAGATGCAGGCGCTCGCACGCGAGATGAACGTGTCGGAGACCTGTTTCGTGCTGCCGCCCACGCCGGCCGCGGCGGCTGAGGGCGCCACCTACCGCGTGCGCATCTTCACGCCCGGCGTGGAGCTGCCGTTCGCCGGCCACCCATCGGTGGGTACCGCCTGGCTGCTCGCCTCGGAGGGCCGCTTCCCGCTCACCATCCCCGTCACGCACGTGAAGCAGGAGCTGGCCATCGGTGTGCTGCCGCTGACCATCGCGGTCCGCGCCGGCGACCCGCCCGTGATCGGCGACGTGACGATGACCCACGACACGCCCGAGCAGCTCCACGAGTTCGACGACGACGAGACCGAGGAGCTGTGCGAGGCGCTGGAGGTCGGCCCGGGCGAGCTGGGCTGGCCAGTATCCGCCGCCGCCGGGGGGCGCAAGCGTCGGGCCCGTCCCACGCCCGCGGTCATCTCCACAGGCCTGCCGCACCTCATCATCCCGTTCGTGGACCGCGCCGTGATGATGGACGTGGACCACGAGCGACGGTCCTATGTCGCGGAGCTCGCGGACGCCTATGACTGCGACAGCGCCGCGCTCGTGGCGCCGGGCAGCTCGGGGGCCATCGCGGACGCGGATGTCACCGTGCGCCTGTTCGACTCGGAGCAGATGCGCATCGACGCCGACCCTGCCACGGGCGCCGCGGCCGGGCCCATCGCGGTCTACCTGGGCCAGCTCGCGGGCGCCCGGGATACAACCTATCGCGTGGTCATCGAGCAGGGCGCCGAGCTCGGCCGTCCCAGCCGCCTGGTCGCGGAGGCCGACTTCGACGATCACGGCCGCGCGGTCGCGGCGCGCGTGGCGGGGTCCACGGTGCCCGTGATCGAGGGCTGGGTGACCCTGCCGTGACCGATCCGTTGCCGGACTCCGACCCGGGCGCGGATCTGGAGGCGGACCTCGACGCGGACCTGACCGACGACGAGCCCGTGAGCCCGGCCCTCAAGGCCGCCAGGGGGGAGTCGGTCGCCGGCGCGGTGGGTTCGTTCATGGCGGGCATCGAGCAACAGGTGTTCCAGCGCCGACCGCCTGGCGTGGAGCTGGTCCAGGAGCACAGCCACAGCCGCGGCACGAGCGCCGACGGGCTGGAGGTCACCATCGAGGTCCCGCCGCTCCATCCGGAGCGCTGACCGGGCCGCACCCGGTACGCTTCGTCCCACACCGGCCCGGAGCCCCGGCGACCGGCCTTCCAAGGAGACCCCGTGCCCAAGCAGTACAGCAGCCCGCCCGCGCAGACCGTCGACGCGTCGAAGACCTACACCGCCACGATCGTCACGACGGCCGGCACGATGACCGCCCAGCTCTTCCCCGCGGAAGCGCCCCGGACCGTGAACAACTTCGTGTTCCTCGCGGGCGAGGGCTTTTACGACGGCGTGATCTTCCATCGCGTCATCCCCGGCTTCATGGTCCAGGGCGGCGACCCGACGGGCACCGGTCGCGGCGGCCCGGGCTACAAGTTCAATGACGAGCCGGTCACGCGCCGCTACCAGCGGGGCACCCTGGCCATGGCCAACGCTGGTCCCAACACCAACGGCTCGCAGTTCTTCGTGATGCACGCGGACTACTCGCTGCCGCCGAGCTACACCATCTTCGGCAAGCTGACCGCGGGCGAGGATGTCGTCGATGCCATCGTCGGCGCACCCACGGGTAGCCAGGACCGGCCCAAGGACCCCGTGAGCATCACGGGCATCACGATCACGGAGGCCTGAGCCTCGGCCGCGCACGAGGAAGGGCATCCGGTGGGCACCGGATGCCCTTCGATACGGCCGCGACGATGGTGGTCCGGCCGATGGAGAACCTGCTGAGCTAGCATCATCGCGGCCACTCCTGAGAGGGTCCTGAGATGCGCTCAGACCCGTACCACCAGCCGGCCGTCCGGCTCGCCGACCAGCGCGCCGTCGCGCATCACGACGCGTCCGCACACGATCGTGGCGACGGGCGCGCCCCGCGTCTCCGTCCCCTGGAAGGGCGTGACGGAGCTGCGACCATGGAGCGCTGCCTCGTCGATCACGCCGCGCACGTCCGGATCCACGAGCGTGAGGTCCGCGTCGGAGCCGATGGCGATGGCCCCCTTGCGCGGCCACAGCCCCCACGTCCGTGCCGGCCCTTCCGAGGTCGCCCGCACCAGCTGCTCGAGGGTCAGCGCGCCCGCGTGCACACCCTGGGTCAGGAACAGCCGCAGCGACGTCTCCACGCCAGCGTATCCGGATACGGCCTGCCAGATGTCGTCGTGGAGCTTCTCCTCGCGCGTGTGCGGCGAGTGGTCGGTCGCGATGGCATCCACTGACCCGCGCTCAAGGCCGGCCAGCAACGCCGCGGCATGTCCCTCCGACGCCAGCCGGATGGGCGGGTTGATGCGCATCCGGCTGCCCAGCCGGGGCATCGCCTCCGCGCCCAGGAACGCGTGCTGCGGCCCCACCTCGCATGTGATGTCCACGCCCCGTGCACGCCACGCCTCCACCGCTGCGAGGCCCGGCGCGGAGGTGAGATGAAAGATGTGGATGGCGCAGCCGGTGCGCAGCGCGAACAGCGCCATCCGGTTCACCGACTCCTCCTCCGCGATCGCGGGGCGGCCGTCGAGGTGAGCCAGGGGGTCCGTGCGCCCGGTCGCCCGCACGCGAGCGCTCTCGTGCTCCACGATCGCGCCGTTCTCCGCATGGAAGCCCATGCGCATGCCAAGCTCCCGGACCGCCGCCAGTGCATCCAGGATGGCGCCGTCGGAGGGCGCCTCGATGCCGCCCGTGGTGGGCCCCAGGAACGCCTTGAAGCCGACCACCAGGCCTGCCTCGGCCATCGGCCGCAGCTCCCCCAGGTTCGCCTCGGTGACGACGCCGATGAGCCCCACATCGCACCAACTGGCGCCCAGCGCCCGGCTCACCTTGAGCTGCGCGTGCGCCACGGAGTCGGTGGCGGGGGCCGTGTTGGGCATCTCCAGCACCGTCGTCACGCCGCCCATCACGGCCGCGGTGCTGCCGCTGCCGAAATCCTCCTTCCACGTGAACCCGGGGTCGCGGAAGTGGACGTGGCCATCGATGACCCCGGGCAGCACGAGCCGGCCATCCGCGTCGACCACCTCGGCGGCGTCCACGTCCAGCGCGCCGGGTGCGCCGATGGCCACGAACCGCCCATCGCGGGCTGCCAGGTCCAGCCACGAACGCCCACGAGGCGAGATGACGAGTCCGCCGCGGACGAGCAGGTCGGCGCGGATGGGCATGGAGGGTGTCTCCTCGAGCGTGGGCGGGACCGGGCCATCGTAGGGCGTCCAGGCCGCTGGGCGAGGGCTTGCAGCGAACCCTTCGACACGGGCCGGGGCTCCGCCGGTTCCGGCGTTGACCGTTCCCGGACCCTCTGCGAGACTCGGTCGACCGACCACGACCACGGAGGACGCCCGATGACCACTGCCCCGGACCCCCGACGCCCCCGCGCCGCTCGACGGCCGGCCTCCCTCATCGCGCTCCTTGCGCTCGCGCTCGTCGCGGCCCCGGTCGCGGCTGAGAGCCCGGACGCCAGCCCCGCACCGAGCATCGAGCCGAGCTCATCCGCGCCCCCGGCCCCCAGCGGCGTGCCAGCGTCCCCTGGTGCTTCTCCGACCGCGTCGCCCGATGCGTCCTTCGCCCCTGTCCGGCTGGGCACCATCCCAGCGGCCGGCGGCATCCTGGAGCCCGGCGAGTACCAGGACTGGTCCCTCGGCCCGACGCTCACGTTCAGCGTGCCCGACGGCTGGGCGGCCACGCCGGTCGACGCCGGGTTCGGCCTGGCGCTCGTGTGGGGCGGCTCGCCCGTCCCGGCCATCCTGACGTTCACCCGGTTCGAGGGCCTCGTGTTCCGGGATCCGTGCCTCGCCACGACCGAGGAGACCCTGGCCATCGATCTGACGCCCGACGCGCTCGCCGCGGACCTGGCACAGAGCCCGTACCTCGTCGTCGCGGCGCCGGTCGAGACGGAGGTCAGTGGCCTGCCGGCGTTGCGCCTGGAGGTGGCCACGCAGCAGCCGATGGGCTGCGAGCCGCCGGCGACGTGGATCTGGGCCTCGCCCGGGGGCGGTGGGTTCGTGCTGGAGGGCGGCGAGCAGGCCACGTTCCTGCTGGTCAGCGTGGACGAGCGCGTGCTGGTGCTCGCCTGGGAGACCTACCCGGGCGGCGACTTCGAGGGCCTGACGACGGCCGCGGAGGCGATCGTGGAGACACTCACCATCGGCCCGGGTCGGGTCGGCGCGTCTCCCGCGGCCTGAGTCACGACGAACGGCCGGAGGTCTCCCTCCGGCCGTTCGTGCGCCGCGTGGGCGGGGGTCAGGATGGTTCGGGCGGGACGCAGAGGCCCTTCGGCGTGCCCGAGAACGCGAGGTTGCCGGACCACGTGTTCTGGACCTCTTCCACGGTCTCGGCCGTCATGTCCGCGCAGTCGACGCTGTAGTTCCAGCGGGCGTCGTTGTCCGCGAACAGGTTCCCGGACGTATCGCCGGCCGCGTACAGTCCGTACGAATTTCCGCGAGCCTGGTTGCCCTCGATCCGCGCCCCCTGGCCGGTGGCGATGATCCCGTAGCGCCCCGCCGTCACCGTGTTGTCCTGGACGGAGATCGCCGGACCGTCGCCTGCGGTGAGCAGGTTGGAGTCGATGAGCACGTTGTAGTGGGCCCGGAAGACCCGGTTGCGCTCGACGGAGACGTCGCCCGAGGTGTCGGCGAGGATGCCGACCGCGAGGCTGCGGGGCCGATCGGAGAGCGCCCCCCGGCCGGGGCGGCTGGCCTCGATGGTGTTCTCCAGCACCTCACCCTCGGCGCCCGCGACGACCCCGATGCCGAGGCCGTCCGATTCGCCGCCGAACCCCGACGGAACGGTCGCTGCAACGCGCTCGATGGACGCCGCCACACGACGCGCGACCCGGGACGTGGTGGTCTGGCGGGGGGATGTCGCCTGCGTGTGGTGGTGCCGGACGATGTTGCGGAACGCCGTCATGGTCACATCCGGGCCGGCCGCGAGGATGCCCGATTCCTGGGTGTCCTGGACGATGGTGTACCGGACGGATGCGCTCGCCGTGCCGGTGTCGGACGCGACGAGGATCCCGATCTCCATTCCGCAGCTCAGCGTGCCAGCGCCGAAGGCGGACACGTTGTTGCTCCGGATGCGCGCGTTGGCGCCCTCGACGAGGATGCCGGCATCCAGGCCACAGTCGGGCAGGCCGGTCGGGATCGGCGCCGCGACTGCGCGATACCGCACCCGCCGATGCTCCACGCGGACGCCATCCGCACCCGGTCGGATCCAGACCGTCGCATCGCGCGTGCGCTCGGTCGGCGTCAGGATCGTGGCCGTCCAATGGCCGGTCGAGCGCAGCGTCAGGCGGTCCTTGCCGGTGCCGATGGACACCTGCTCGCGGTACGTGCCGGGGCACACGAGGACCGTGTCACCGACGCCCGAGGTGCGCTGGACGGTGTTGCCGCGGATCTCGACCGCGCCGGACGACTCGACGAGGATGCCGGCGACCAGGGCCGGCGTCTGGCCGGGGCCGACGCCCGCGGTCCGCGGTCCGCGGTCCGCGGTCCGCGGATCAAGATAGGCCTCGGGTCCGCTGGAGACCTCGTTGCCGGAGATCACGCCGGAGGCGCTGTCGCGGATGGTGATGCCCACGCCCTCGGGGCCGGGTCCCGCCGGCGCAGCCGCGGGCATCCTGCCTGCGTTCAGGTGCCAGTAGCGGACGCTGTTGCGCGCGATCGTGGCGCTCACGCCGCTGCCCGAGGCGCTGATGCCCTGGCCGATGGTGTCCCGGACGGCGTTGTGGCTGACCACCGCGGACGCCGGGCTGCTGCCCGCTGGGCCGTCGTTGAACACCATCTGACCGACACGCACGCCGGTGACCAGGCCGCAGGGCTGGTAGGAGTACCCCGAGACGCGCACGCGGTTGGCGAGGATGGTCGCATTCCGGCCGAGGACCCAGATGCCGGCGCCCAGGTAGCAGTCCCTGCCGCCCGACGTGTCGGGTCGCAGCACGCCGGGCCGCGCCACGAGCACCAGGCCGCGCACGGTCACGCGGTCCGCGCCCCGGGCGATCCGGATGAGCGCGCTGTCCTCGCCCGTCGCGGCTGCCGGCTGGAGGATTCGCGCCGTCCACTGGCGGGCCGCACGCAACGTGAGCCCGTCCTTGGCAGCGCCGATGACGACGTCCTCCTCGTAGTCGCCGGGACACACGATGACCGTGTCGCCCGCCTTGGCGGCGTTCACAGCGGCCTGGATCACCTTGGGCGCGACCGCGCGGCCGGCACAGCCCGCTGGCCCTGCCTTCCCGTCATCGTCCACCCATCGTGTCGCACCTGCGGCGACGGTGGGCATGGTGAGGGCAACGAGTGCCAGGGCGCTGGTGAGCAACGCCGGCACGCCACGTCGAGCGCGCATCCGATCCTCCGGGGGGTGGTGACTGGACAGGTTCCTGCGGCGACGCACACTACCCGACGCCACCGCCCCCCCTGTCAAGCCTCTGCGACGTACCTCCGCTCACCCGTCCGGGGATCCACCAGCACGCGCATCCGGACGTGGGTCGTCGGGTCCACGAACGCCTCCGGGGTGGCCTGGAAGCGTGGCTCGATGGGCGACCCCGCCGGCTCGCCACCGCCAGGGCCGGGAGGATGCCCCTGCCGTTCGGCGGCCATGGAGCGGTAACGGATGCGCTCGACGGCGGCCGCCACGAGCAGCACGGCACCCACCCCGAACGTGACCGCGGCAGGCAGCAACGCGGCCGGGTCGGCGGCCACCGCGATGCCCAGCGCCCCCAGGATGAGCATCACCCCGAAGCCCGCGACGGCAGCGCGTGCGAGCGTGACACCCATCGCCGCTACTCCCGCGGCTGGTGGGCCATCTCGTCGGGCACGACCACCACAGCCGTACCGTACGCCACGATCTCGGACATCGTGCCCGCCAGCTCGGAGCTGTCGAAGCGCATCGAGATGACGGCGTTGGCGCCCATCAGCGTCGCGTTCTGGACCAGCCGGTCGAGCGCCTGGCGGCGGGTGTCCTCCAGCAGCGCGGTGTACTCGTGGATCTCGCCGCCGCCGATGGAGCGCAGGCCGGCCATGATGTTGCCGCCCAGCCCGCGGCTGCGGACCACGAGGCCAAAGACCTGGCCGCGCGTCTCGGTGACGCGCCAGCCGGCGATGAACGGGGCGGTGGCGACGAGCATTCGGCTGACTCCTGGTGGGGGTGATCCGGGTCTGCGTGCGCCCAGACTACCGCGGGGTCGCGACGGTTGTCGGTCCGCGCCGGATACCGCGGCTGAGGACCGTCACGCGCCGTCCGCAACTGTTTCCACTCCAGCTGAACGGCGAGCGCCTGCCGTGGGCTGGAGCGCGCCTCGTCCGGTTCCGGTGATCCGGCGGATTCCACTGACGCGTCGAAACGACCGGCCCAGCGGGCCGCTTGACGGGCAGCTGCGCGGTCGGGACGCCCAGGGGACCCGACGAGGCCGGGTCGACGTTCAGCGTGAGTGGAAACGATCGGCGGGCGACCAAGCGGGCCCGCTTGACAGCCCGTCCATACACTCCTATGTATATACACCATCATGTTCGACATCCTCGCCGACCCCACCCGCCGCCGCATCATCGAGGCCCTGCGGGACGGTGAGCGCTCCGTCGGGGAGCTCGTGGAGGAGGTCGGCATCGCCCAGTCGGGCGTGTCGCGTCACCTGCGCATCCTCGGCGACGCCGGGTTCGTGGATGTCCGCGCTGACGGCCAGCGCCGCCTCTACTCCCTGCGCCCGGAGCCGTTCCAGCGCATCGACCACTGGATGGCGGACTACCGCCGGCTGTGGGAGCAGCGTCTCGACCGGTTCGGCGAGGCGATCGAACAACACCCCGTCAACCGCCCGGTTGACCGAAAGGAACGCACCGCATGACCACGGAGTCGATCGGCAAGCGCCGGCGCCTCGTCCGGACCTACCCCACGAGCCTCCAGCGCGCCTGGGAGCTGTGGACCACGCCGGAGGGCATCGCGTCGTGGTGGGGGCCGGAGGGCTTCCACATCGAGGTCCACCGGATGGAGCTGGTGCGCGGTGGCGTGCTGGAGTACTCGATGATCACCGAGGACGAGGGCAACAAGACGTATCTCGCGGAGCAGGGCATGCCCGCTGCCCACCTCGCGACGATCCGGTACACGGAGATCGTGCCCCTGCGCCGCCTCGCCTACACAGCGTGGTCGACTTCATCCCGGACGTCGAGCGCTACGAGGTCTCGACCCTCGTGGAGCTGGAGCCGACGACCGAGGGGGTGCGCCTCACGCTCACCCTTGACGCCATGCACGACGACACCTGGACCGAGCGCGCCGTCGCTGGCTGGGTGAGCGAGCTGGACAAGCTCGACCGCCTCGTCAGCGCCGCCTGACCCCTCGAAACCCCCCGACCCACCCCAAGGAGCGTCCCCATGCGACCCATCAAGAACACCACGTGGATGGCTGCTCGCAGGGCCTGGGCGCCGGTGCCGGCAACTGCCCGACGGAGGTGCTTATCGCGGTGTCGGACAAGCTGGGCTGGGCGACGGGCGTGGACGCGATGCGCATCATGGATGTCGCGGAGGCGGTGGTGCGGCCGGTCATGCCGCGGCAACAGAGCATCGACCGGCCAGCACTCACGCTGGGCTACGCCGGGGCCTACTCCTCGTTCCTGCCGCACGCGGAGAAGGCCGCCGAGCGCTTCGGTGTCGATCCCCGCGAGATCCTCCTGGAGCTGGGCCGGCGCAAGGTCGTCGGCGGCCAGAAGGACATGATCGTGGACGTCGCCCTGGAGCTCGCCAGGCGCACCTGACGTCGCGCATCGGCAAGACCGGATCAGGCGGGGACGTCCGCCTCGTCGCACAGCCCGTCGGGGTCCGCGTCGTTCGTGCTGTCGGTGAGGTTGTCAGACCACGCGTTGTTGATGCCGTCGCTGTTGGACTGCTGCTCGTGGCAGTCGGGCCCAAAGCTGTCGCGCACGTCATTGGCCGAGATCTGGTTGTTGTTCGACGCCTCCAGGGCGGAGATGCCGTAGCCGATCGACCTGGTCGCCCGGGCCGTGTTGCCGATGACTTCGCCGTTGGAGGTGGAGACGAGGCTGATGCCCACCTGCCGGGCCACGATCACGTTGTCGTACAGCGAGTAGCCGTCGCCGCGCGTCTCGATGCCCCGGACCGGGTCGGTGATGCTGTTGTCCTCGACGTACGTCGCGGAGCCGGCGTTGTACAGCTCCACGCCCGCCGCGAACTTGCTCAGCGCAGGCGCCGTGCCCGGCCCGGCGGTGATGGTGTTGGCCCTGACCCGCGCCGTAGCACCCGTGCGGATCTCCACCGCGTCATCCGCAGCGTGAGTGAGGCCGGCGAAGACCGCCTTGAGGGTGTTCCCCTGGATGGTCACGTCCGTGCCGCTGCCCGTGGCATGGATCGAGTCGTCGAGCGCATCGATCACGGTGTTGTTGATGATCAGGCCCGTGGTCCGGTCGGTGAACAGGATGCCCGTGCGGAGCTGGGACCGGTCACCCGCATCTCCCACCCAGCCCACGTCGTTGCCGCGGATGGTCACGTTGCTGGCCGCACTTGCGAGGATGCCGTCCATGGTCTGGGTGTCGTACGTCTCCACGGAGAGCGTACGGACCTTGAAGCCCTTCACGGTCACCCCGGACACCTCCTCGATACGCACCAGCGCGGTGGGCGTGATCTGGTAGACGCTGGGGTCCTTGATGGTGGCGCCCATCGCCATGGTGGAGACCAGCGTGAGGCCGTCGCGATCGCCCGTGATGCGCACCTTGCCCACGTACGTGCCGGGGCAGACCTTGACGATATCAGCCGGACCGGAGGCGGTCACCGCCTTCTGGATGGACGTGAACGTGGACGTCGACGCGTTGCAGTTGGTGGGCGTCCCCTTGCCATCGTTGTCCACGACGCGCGTCTTGCCCAGCGCTGCGGTGGGCGCCGCGATGAGCGCGACGGTGAGGGCGGACAGGGCGGCGGTCCGGGCGAGTCGGCGGGTACGCAGGGTGGGCACGTGGGACCTCGGGTGGCGATCGACGCGGGTCGGGATGGTCACCCCGAAGTCAATCACCCAGCCCCGGTCGGTTCCATGGGACGGATGACGTAGTCGGGCCACGGCAAGCGACGCATCGCGGGCACCCGACCGCACCGCTCCAGACGCGACCACCCGCCCGGGTCCTGGCCGGGCCGGACCTGCCCGTCGGACCATGACTTCCGGGGAACGGACCGCGGGGCGCGGCAGGGCTATCGTCCGACCCATGCGATCCTGGGTCTGTGAACGATGCCGTGCCGCCAACACGGTGGACGATCGTGCCTGCGCGGCCTGTGGCACGAGCCCATCCGACGCGCCACGGACGTGGCCGGGGGGCGCCGCCGCCGAGCCCGCCTTCGAACCGTTCTTCCGGCTGGAGCAGGCGCCCCGGTGGCCGGCGCTGCGGCGCGTGCTCCGGGTCTGGCCGGTGGTCGTGTTCCTGGTGGTACTGCTGTTCTTCGCGGTCGCTGGCCTGCAGCGCTAGCCGCCGCAGTGGTCCGGGCTCAGAACGGCTCGGCAGCCCGCGGGTAGCAGCCCATCACGCGCACATCCGCGGCCGCGACTCGCAAGGCGGCCAGCGCGGGTGCCTGGGCGGGGGCATCGAGGTCGGTATCCAGCTCCATCCAGAACACGTAGTCCCAGGCGTGGGAGCGGCTGGGCCGCGACTCGAGCTTGCTCATGTTGAGCCCATGCTCGGCGAGGACGCCCAGGACCCGATGGAGCGTTCCCGGCTCGTTGCGCACGGAGACCAGGAGCGTGGATCCAGGCACGCCCGACGGCCGAACCACCCGCGGTGGCGCCTCCCGCGCCGGGCTGCGCAGGATGAGGAACCGCGTCCGGTTCCTCGGCTCCGACTGGATGTCCGAGGCGAGCACGTCGAGGCCGAAGAGCTCGGCCGCCCGGGGTGACAGCACTGCGGCGGAACCCTGCTCAGCGCGCTCCCGGATCATCTTGCCCGCGCCCGCGGTGTTCGTGGAGGCGAGCAGGCTCCACGGCCGCGTGCGCAGGAACCCCTCCGCCTGGCCCAGGGCCTGGATGTGCGAGTAGACGCGCTCGATGGACTCGATGCGCTCGCCGGGCAGGGCCGCGAGGCAGAGCCGGACGGGCACGATCACCTCGCCCACGATCTCCAGCGCGGCATCCGCGAGCAGGTCGTAGTTCTCGCGCACTGTCCCGAACACGACGTTCTCGATGGGCAGGAGGCCTGCCGGCGCGCCATCGTCGGTGAGTGTCGTGACCACATCGCGGAACGTGGGCACGGACGTCGGCAGAACCCCGTCGCCGAACGCCGCGATGACCGCGTCCTCCGCGAACGAGCCGGGCTCGCCGGGGAAGATGACGACGGGACGCGGGTCGCTGGGCACGGATGCATCGGGCATCCCCGAAGGGTACCCGGAGCACGCCGCGCGGAGTGCGACACTGGCCCCATGGAGTGCCACGCGCGCTGCGCCGCCTGCTGCATCGTGATCTCGATCGCGTCGCCCATCCCCGGGATGCCCGACGGCAAACCCGCGGGCGTGCCCTGCGTCAACCTTGACGAGGAGCGCCGCTGCCGGCTGTTCGGGCTGCCGGAGCGGCCACGCGTGTGCCTGGACCTCGCGTTCGATCCGGGGCTCTGCGGCGACGGCCCGGACATGGCCCACGCGCGCTGGGGCGCGCTGGAGGCCGTCACGGCCCCTGCCGCGGGCCCTGATGGGGCCCCCCCGGACCTCGGCCTCGGCCCGATCAGGCGGCAGGTGCTACCGCTACGAGGCGCTCCAGCACCGCATCCCGGAAGCCCTCCGTGCCGACCCGCGTGAGGCCGGCCGCCTGCCCATCGACGCCCATCAGGTCGCCGGTGCGGATGCCATCGTCGAGCGTCGCGCGGACGGCGCGTTCCAGTCCGGCCGCGGCCTGCTCCTGCCCGAACGACCAGCGGAGCATCATCGCGCCGCTCAGGATCGCGGCCGCGGGATTCGCGACGCCCTGCCCCGCGATATCCGGCGCGGAGCCGTGGATGGGCTCGTAGACACCCAGGACGCCGTGCGCCGTGCGCGTCTCTCCCAACGAGGCGGATGGGAGCATGCCCAGGGAGCCCGCCAGCACGGACGCCTCATCGGACAGGATGTCGCCGAACATGTTCTCCGTGACCATCACGTCGAAGATGGCGGGCGACGTGATCAGCTGCATCGCGCACGAGTCGACGAGCCGATGCTCCAGGGTCACGTCCGGGTACTCCGTGGCGACCTCGTCGGCGATCGCCCGCCAGAGCCGCGAGGACGCCAGCACGTTCGCCTTGTCCACGCTCGTGACGCGCTTGCGGCGGCCACGCGCGAGTTCGAACGCGAGGCGCACGATGCGCCGCACCTCTGGCTCCGTGTACAGCAGCGTGTCCCACGCCTGGCGGCCGTGCGGACCGTCATGTGATTCCTTGCGATCACCGAAGTAGAGGCCGCCCGTGAGCTCGCGCACGATGAGCATGTCCACGCCTACGAGCAGGTCCTGGCGCAGCGGGGACGCGGCCATCAGCGCGGGCTCGGCCGTGACCGGACGGAGGTTGGCGAACAGCCCCAGCGTCTTGCGCAGCGTGAGCAGCGCCTGCTCGGGCCGGACGGCGGCCCCCGGGACGTCCCAGCGCGGGCCGCCCACCGCGCCCAGCAGCACGGCGTCCGCGGCGGCCGCCTGGGCGAGATCCTCATCCCGGATGGGCATCCCGTAGGCGTCGATGGCGGCGCCGCCCATGAGCATCTCCGACCATGCGAACGCGAAGCCGAAGCGCTCCCCGGCCGTATCCAGCACGGTCCGTGCCGCGGCGACGACCTCGGGGCCGATGCCGTCCCCGGGGATCGCCGTGACGCGGTACGTGGCCGTCACGGAGTGGACGCCTGCGCCGTGACCGCCACGGGTTCCTCCGCGAGGAGCTTCTCGAGTGCGTTGACGTACGCCTCCAGGGACGCCTCGATGATGTTGGTCGAGAGGCCGTGGCCGCTGACCGTCTCACCGGCGCCCTCGGTGTCCGTGGAGCGACGCGCCCGGACCAGCACCTGGCCCTGGGCATCCTCACCCCCGGAGACCGCCCGGATCTCGTAGTCCACGAGCTTGGGATGCCAGCCGATGACCGGCTCGACGGCCGCATCGACCGCGCCGTAGAGCGCGTCCACGGGCCCGTTGCCGCTCTGCTCCGATGTCACGGCGTTGCCCTGGAGCCGCAGTGCGACGTTGCCCTGCGAGGTGCCGCCGTGGCTGCTGGTGACGCTCCAGCCCTCGAGCGCCACGGGGGCGTGGGGGACCTCCACGGTGCCCGCGGCCTGCTGCCCCACGAGCGCCACCAGGTCCGCGTCGGTGACCTCCTTCTTGACATCCGCCAGCGCGATCGCGGCGCGGTAGATGACGTCGAGCGCTTCACCCTCCAGGTTGAAGCCCAGGTCCTTGAGCTTGCTCTGCAGGCCGCGACGGCCTGACAGCTTGCCCACGGTCAGGCGGGTGCCCGACAGCCCCACCGACTGGGGCGTCATGATCTCGAAGTTGAGGGGGTTCTTGAGCACGCCGTCCTGGTGGATGCCGGACTCGTGCGCGAACGCGTTGCGGCCCACGATCGCCTTGTTGGGCTGGATCGCGAAGCCCGTGAGGTAGCTCACCAGGCGACTGGTGGGCACGATCTGCTCGGAGACCACGCCCGTCGTGTGGCCGCCCAGCGCACCGGAGCGCGTGGCGAGGGCCATCACGACCTCCTCCAGCGCGGCGTTGCCGGCGCGCTCGCCGATGCCGTTGATGGTCACCTCCACCTGGCGCGCGCCGGCGGCGATCGCGGTCAGGGTGTTGGCCACGGCGAGACCCAGGTCGTCATGGCAGTGGACGCTGATGACCGCATCCCGCCCGACGAGGTCCACGGCGCGCCTGATCATCGGCCCGAACTCGGAGGGGACCGCGTAGCCCACCGTGTCCGGCAGGTTGACCGTGGTCGCGCCCGCCTCCACGACGGCCTCGACGACCTGCATCAGGTAGTCGGGGTCGCTGCGCGTCGCGTCCATGGCGCTGAACTCCAGTTCCGCGTCGCGGCCCAGCTGCTGGCGGCCGTAGCGGACCCACTTCACGGCCTCCGCGAGGGCCTCCTCGCGGGACATCCGGATCTGGTGCTGGAGGTGGATCTCGGAGGTGGAGATGAACACGTGGAGGTGCGGCCGCTCGGCGACCTTGAGCGCCTCCACGGCGCGCTGCGGATCGCCGTCCCTGCAGCGCGCCAGGCCCGCGACCGCGACGCCCCGGGTCTCCTTCGCGATGCGGTGGACCGCCTCCCAGTCCCCCGGCGAGGCGGCCGGGAACCCGGCCTCGATGACGTCCACGTTGAGGCGCACGAGCTGCCGCGCGACCTCCAGCTTCTCCGTGATGGTGAGCGACGCACCGGGCGCCTGCTCACCGTCACGCAGCGTGGTATCGAAGATCCGGATGCTGCCCTTGGCCCCCGGGGAACGAGGGCCGCCGGCTACGTCGGATACGGACATCAGTGGCCTCCTGCCGCCGATCCCTCGGCGGACGCCTGCGCCTGGCCGGCCTTGACCTCGACCGGGTTCAGGAACGTCATCTGGCCGCGCAGCTGGGCGCCGACCTGCTCGATCTGGTGCGACTTGTCCGCGTCGCGCATGCGCCGGAAGCCATCACCGCCGTTGTCCATCTCCGCGATCCACTGGTCCGCGAACTGGCCCGACTGGATATCGGTGAGGACGTCCTTCATGGCCGCCTTGGCACCCTCGGTCACGCGCGGGCCGGAGACATAGTCGCCGTACTCCGCGGTGTCGCTGACGCTGAAGCGCATGAAGTTGAGGCCACCCCGGTACATGAGGTCGACGATGAGCTTGAGCTCGTGCATCGTCTCGAAGTACGCGAGCTCCGGCTGGTAGCCGGCCTCCACGAGCGTCTCGAAGGCCGCCTTGATGAGCGCCGAGACGCCGCCGCACAGCAGCGCCTGCTCGCCGAACAGGTCGGTCTCGGTCTCCTCGGCGAAGGTCGTCTCGAGGATGCCGGCGCGCGTGGAGCCCAGGCCCCGGGCATACGCCATGGTGCGCGCACGTGCGGTGCCGGAGGGGTCCTGCTGGATGGCGAACAGCGCGGGCACGCCGCCGCCCTGGACGTACACCGAGCGAAGGAGGTGGCCGGGGCCCTTGGGCGCGACCATGCCCACGTCCACGAAGTCGGGCGGCACGATACGCCCGAACCGGATGTTGAAGCCGTGGGCGAACATCAGCAGCTGGCCGGGGCGCAGGTACGGCGCGATCTCCCCGTCGTAGACGGCCTTCTGGACGGTGTCCGGGACGGCGATCATGATCACGTCCGCGGCCTTCACGGCGTCCGCGACGTCCGAGACGCGGATGCCCGCCGACTCGACGAGCGCGCGGCTCTTGCTGCCGGGCGCCAGGCCGACCACGACGTCGATGCCCGACTCGTGCAGGTTCTGCGCGTGCGCGTGGCCCTGGCTGCCGTAGCCGATGACGGCGACGGTCTGGCCGGAGAGCGCCGCGGCGTCGGCATCGTTGTCGTAGTACATCTTCGCGGGCATCAGCGGTTCCCCTCCTCAGGATGGATGGTGGTGGGCACGGCCGGCACGGTTCCGGACCGAAGGATGCCCTCGATGTCGACGACACCGGAGCCGCGCGACATGGCCACCGAACCGGTGCGCACCATCTCGCGGATCCCGAAGCCGCCCAGCAGCGCGACGAGGGAGTCGATCTCCTGCTCGGTGCCGCTGTGCTCGACGATGACCGTGTCGTTGCCGATGTCCAGGATCCGGCCCTTGTACAGCTCCACCACCTTGAGCACCTCGGCCCGGGTGTGGTTCGTGGCCTTCACCTTGATGAGCGCCAGCTCGTGCTCCACGACCCCCTCGGCGGGCAGGTCCTGGACCTTGAGCACGTCGATCAGCCGGTACAGCTGCTTGGCCATCTGCTCGACCGCGAAGCTGTCCCCGCGGAGGGTGATGGTCATGCGGCTGATGCCCGGTCGCTCGGTGTGCCCCACGGCCAGCGACTCGATGTTGAAGTTGCGCGCGCGGGTCAGGCTCGCGACCCGGTTGAGAACGCCGGGCCGGTCATTGACCAGCACCACGATGGTATGCCGATGCTGCTGTCCCGTGCCGGGCACATAGCGCTCGATGGGCGCGGCGACGGGCGCCGCCAGGGGATCGTTCATGGCCGCCATCGCTCAGGCCTCCTCGCCTTCCCACGTCTCGATGAGATCGGACAGGCCCTTGCCGGCCGGCATCATCGGGAGCACGTTCTGGGTCTCCGCGGTCTCGAACCAGACCATCGCCGGACCGTCGTACGCCTGCGCGGCGCGGATGGCCGGGTCGACCTCCTCGGGCGTGCGTGCGCGGAAGCACGGCAGCCCGTAGGCGTCACACAGCTTCGCCCAGTCGGGACCGGGCAGCGTGGAGGAGTGGTAGTTGCCGCCGTAGATGATCTCCTGCCACTGCCGGATCATGCCCAGCTTCTTGTTGTCCATGAGCGCGATCTTCACCGGGATGTTGTCCGCGACGCAGGTCATCAGCTCCTGGCTGACCATCTGGAAGCCGCCATCGCCGGCGACCGCCCAGGCCTCCTTGTCGGGTCGGCCCAGCGCCGCGCCCATGGCCGCCGGGAGTGCGAAGCCCATGGTGCCCAGGCCGCCGCTCGACACGTGCGAGTCCGGCCTCCGGAACCCGGCGTAGCGAGCGACCCACATCTGGTTCTGGCCCACGTCCGCGACCAGGGTGGCGTCGTGGTTCGTGAGCTCGCCCAGGCGCTGGACGACGTAATCCGCCGACAGCAGGCCGTCCTTCCAGGCCCCCGATCCGTGCCAGCTGACACCCTCCGACGCCGATCGCCACTCCGCGAGCTCCGCGAAGTACGCCGCTCGCTCCTCCGGTGCCCGCAGGGTCATGAGCGGGGTCAGCGCCCGCAGCACGCGCTTGACGTCACCCACGATGGGCACGTCCACGGCCACGTTCTTGCCGATCTCGGACGGGTCGATGTCCACATGCACGATGCGCGCCCTGGGCGCGTACGTGGAGACCTTGCCCGTCACGCGGTCGTCGAAGCGCATGCCCAGCGCGATGAGCAGGTCGGCGGACTGGATCGCCTTGTTGACGTGCTTCCAGCCGTGCATGCCCATGTAGCCGTAGCTCAGCGGATGTCGCTCGTCGATGGCGCCGATGCCCAGCAGCGTGTGGGCGATCGGGATCTGGGTCTTCTCCGCGAACGCGATGAGCTCGTCCATGGCATCCCCGAGCAGGATGCCGTGGCCCGCCAGGATCACCGGGCGCTTCGCGGCCTGGATCGCCTCCGCGGCGACCCGGATCTGCCTGGGATGGCCCTCGAAGGTGGGCTTGAAGCCCGGCAGGTCGATGGTGTCGGGATGGTCCGCGCGGGTCTCGGAGGTCAGGGCGTCCTTGGTGATGTCCACGTGGACCGGACCGGGGCGACCGGTCCGCGCGACGTGGAACGCCTCCGCGATGACGCGCGGGATATCGTCCGCGCTGCGCACCAGATAGTTGTGCTTGGTCATCGGCAGTGTGATGCCGGTGATGTCGATCTCCTGGAATGCATCCTTGCCGATCAGCGCGCCAGGCACGTTGCCGGTGATGGCGACCATGGGGATGGAGTCCAGCTGCGCCGTGGCGATACCCGTGACCAGGTTGGTGGCGCCCGGGCCGCTGGTGCCCAGGCAGACACCGACCTTGCGGCTGGCGCGCGCGTAGCCGTCCGCGGCGTGCGCGGCACCCTGCTCGTGACGCACCAGGACGTGGCGCAGGCCCGGGTAATCGCCCCACACGTCGTAGAGCGGCAGGATGACGCCGCCCGGGTAGCCGAAGACGGTGTCCACGCTCTGGCGCAGGAGCGCCTCGCACAGCGCGTCCGCACCGATGCGGGTGCGGTTGCGCGGCTTGACGTCGCTGAGCATGGTGCTGCGGGCCTGTTCGATCTCGGCGGCGGCCGCGCTGCCGGCGTTGGGCACGTGGCGCCCCATACCGGCGGGCGTCGCCTGCCCGGTCCGTGGTTCCTGCTCGGTGGCCATGATCCCTACCTCTTCAGTGGTAAACAAAAGACCCTCGCCACCCGGCGAGGGTCTCTGGTGGTTCGCGGTGGTCTCTCGCCGCGCTGGGCGCCTTACCTCCGCCTTCCTCCAGACTCCCGCCGGGAGCCGGTAAGAAGGGCGAGAAGCCCGAGCACTACCTGCTCGAGCTTCGCAAGAATGGATACCTCGGCGGGATCGGGCAGGGGAACGTGCACGCGGCGGCCGTCAGCGCGGATCGCGATGGCGGCGAGCTTACGGGACCGATCCTTCTGGCCCATGGGCCGAGAGGCTCCTTCCTTGCGTTGAGGTAGATGAGGTGGCGACTGTACACGATGGTTCGCGCGCGTGTCCAGCACGGATGGGTGGCACTGGTCCGGGAGCTGCGGTCGCCGATGGTCCGGAGTGGGGCGGCGGTGTCGTGCGGCAGGGTCGTGCGGCGGGCCGCCGCGGGTCGCCCCGGTGGCCGCCTCGACCCTCGTCCGGTCGAGACGACGACCGATCCGTGCCCGTGGGCCGCCGCGGGTCGCCCGGTGGCCGCCACGACCCTCGTCCGGTCGAGACGACGACCGTATCCACATCGGGCCAAGTGACAGGTGAGTCGCGGCGTCCAGGATCTCCAGATGCCAGGGATCAAGCAGCCCCGCACCCGGATCGAGGTTGCGGCAGCACGGCGAACGCTTGAACTGACGCGGGCGATCGGTGATGACATCAGACGGTTGCGTGTGGACACCGGGATGAGCGGTCGAGGGCTGGCGCAGGCTGCCGGCATCAGCCACTCCACCCTCATCGCGCTCGAGGCGGGCGTGGGTGACCCGACGGTCGCGGTCGTCACGCGTGTGGCGGGCGTGCTCGGGTGCGACGTTCAGCTTCCGTCTGCATCCGGGCGCGGGGCCGATCATCCGCGACCATCTCCAGGTCCCGATGGTCGAGGCTCTGCTCGCCGTGCGGCATCCCCGTTGGCGTGCGTCGCCTGAGGTCGCTGTGCACCGGCCAGTCCGAGGCGTCATCGACCTGGTGCTCGACGACCGCGTCCACGGCACCATGGTGGCGACCGAGGCGCAGTCCCAATTGCGGCGGATCGAGCAACTCTTGCGCTGGTCACAGGCCAAGGCGGATGCGCTGGCGCTTGTCCGGGCCGATGCGCGACAAGAAGTGGATGTCTCGCGGCTGCTGTTGCTCCGCTCGACCGAACGGACTCGGGCGGCCGTTGCCCTTGCGCCCCAGCTGCTGAAGGCTGCCTGCCCCGGCCGGTCGGTGGATGCGCTCGACGCATTGACATCGGCCAGCGCTCCCTGGCCCGGAGCCAGCATCATCTGGGTGCGCATCGAGGTCGGGCACGCCGAGCTGATGGAAGGGCCACCACGAGGCATCACCGTGGGGCGGTGATCGGTCGTCATGCCGACCGGCGGGGGGCCGAGGGCCGGGCGGCGCGGCGGCGTGGGGCGGCGCGGGGCGGTGATCGGTCGTCATGCCGACCGGCGGGGGGCCGAGGGCCGGGCGGCGCGG
>Ga0105047_10005263_pt1 | contig 22301 bp, 16 predicted proteins | sample MAT04_FD_78384 | JGI IMG/M metagenome (GOLD analysis project Ga0105047, IMG submission 78384) | Freshwater microbial communities from Lake Fryxell liftoff mats and glacier meltwater in Antarctica - MAT-04 (megahit assembly) | ecosystem: Environmental > Aquatic > Freshwater > Ice > Liftoff... | reverse complement strand
GTCGCTCGGCCTCGTGGTCACACCTTGCTCCGGCAGCACGACGGCCAATTCCTTCGCATCGTCCCGGTCGACCGGTTTGTAGCGGAGGCGGACGGTCAGCCACTCGCCCGACTTGGCGGCCGGGGCGTCCTCGGCCGCCTTCTGGTACTTCAATTCACCCGCATTCTGCACGGGGATGCTGACACCGACGGGCACGATCTCGTAGAGGGCGGTGCAGGTGTGGCCGCTGCCCATGTCGCCGGCATCTTTCGCATCGTTGCGGAAGTCTTCGTTCCGCATGATGCGCGATTCGTAACCGATGAGACGGTAGGCGTTGACCTGACGATGGTTGAACTCGGCCTGGATCCTCACGTCCCGAGCGACGACGGCGAGAGCGCCGCCCTGATCGACAAAGATCCTGCGGGCTTCGTCGATCGTATCGATGTAGCCGTAATGCCCATTGCCGTGATGGGCGAGTTGTTCGAGTTTGTTGTCCTTCAAGTTGCCCATGCCGTAACCGAGCACCGTGAGGAAGACGCCGCTGTTGCGTTCTTTCTCGACGAGGCGGACGAGATCGCCTTCGCTGGAGACGCCGACGTTGAAGTCGCCATCGGTGGCGAGGATGACGCGGTTGACGCCGCCTTCGATGAAGCTCTTGCGGGCCTGTTCGTAGGCGAGCGTGATTCCGCCGCCACCGTTGGTGCTGCCGCCGGTGACCAACCCGCGAATAGCGGACATGATCTTCTTGGGCTCATTCCCCGCGGTCGGCGCCAGTACCAGGCGGGCGTCGCCGGCATAGGTGACGATGCTGACGCGATCGCGCTCACCCAACTGATGAACGAGCAGTTCAAGCGATTGCTTAACGAGCGGCAGGCGTTCATCGCCGGCCATCGAGCCCGAGGTGTCGATGAGGAAGACGAAATTGCGCGCCGGCAGATCGCCGGGCGAGATCGACCGAGCCTTGACCGCGATCTTCAGCAAATGATGCTGAAGTTGCCAGGGGCACGGCGCCATCTCGAGGCCGAGAGCCACGGGGTGGTCGTTGCCCGGTTCGGGATAGGCGTAGTCGAATGAGTTGATGAAGTCGGCAATGCGGACGGCGTCGGCCGGGGGCAGTTGGTTGCCGTTCAAGAATCGGCGGACGATGCTGTATGAAGCCGTGTCGACCGAGGTCGAGAAAGTCGATTGCGGATGATCCTTGGCGGTGAGATAGGGATTCTCGACGATCCGGTTGTATTCCTCGGCGTTCAGATCCTTACCCGCGACTTTCGTCTCGCGTTCGGTCTGGTAGTTGGAGATGGAGCCGCCGGTACAGCCGACAAGGCCAATCGTCGCGGCGAGCAACCCCAGCGCGCAGTAAGAGCGCAGAATCTTCATGGTACACCCTTCGTGGTTCAGGTTCGGGAGAAACGTGTCGGACGTGTATAGATAGGATGCGCGGCTCACCGATTTATTCCCGGAACCGGGCGTCGCGACTTCTATGTTATTCTTGGCGAGCTGCCGTGTATCAGTGGGGGGGGGCGTGTGCCGTTCTGCGTTCAGTGGAAGGGCAAAATCCCGGCCGGGAAGGATTATGACTTCCCGATCCAGAACCTGGACATTCTGCCGACGGCCCTGATCGCCGCCGGCGGCAAGGTCGACCCGGAATGGAAACTCGATGGCGTCGACCTGATGCCGTATCTGACGGGCAAGAACTCGGCCGCGCCGCACGAGAAGCTCTTCTGGCGCTTCGGCGAGCAATGGGCCATCCGCAAAGGCGACTGGAAACTCGTCGCCTCCGCGTTCGACAAGAACGTGCCGCGGTTGATCAATCTGAAAGACGACATCGGCGAGGCCAACGATCTTTCCGAGAAGAACCCGGATAAGGTGAAGGAACTGACGACTGAGTGGAAGGCCTGGAACGCCGAGCAGAAGGACCCGCTTTGGAAGCCAGCGTTGGCGAAGAAGAAGAAGAAGAAGGATTAGGACGGGGAGTGATGGGCGAAGATACTCTCTTCAGGCCAACGGCCTGGAGCAATGGAGCCCAGGGCAGAGCGCTTCGCGCCGCCCTGGGCGACGATTCAACGACGAAAAAGCCATGAAAAGGACGTAATCGAGGTAGGGGTAAGCCTCTGCCACCCTTTCAGGACTTGCCAACATTTTCGTTTGAATACCCAGGGCCGCGCGAATCGCACTTCCTGGGTTCTATCATGCCAGGCCGGCGTGATCGAAGCGGGAAAGGCGGGGGGTGAGCAAGAGGTGAATGGGCGGGCGGGACGGATGTCGCGTAGCGAAACCACTGGCTCCGCGATCTAGTCAGTCCAGCGCTGTCAGCCGAGTGGTTTTTCTCGCCCTAAAGATGACTTCTTTCAAGACGTGGCAGTCTTTCTGGTCCTGTTTCCCGACGTAGTATAATTCAATTTGGAATCCGGGTCGCAACGGATAAATGCTACCGCGGGAACTTGTCGAAAATCTGGTTCGGAGCGGCAACGTCTCTTCAAGCCCAAATAGGGCGACAACCTGCGATTCCGTCATGTCGGGCTTGAGAAGAAGTGTCTTTCCGCCAGTGAACAATACGTGTGGACCTGTTCTGGGATCGAATTCGGCATTGAAGGGCTATGCTTGGACGGCCCGACGAGAATGGCCAGGGACATCGATTACTCCTTTGAGTGACGGTACCTTCAACTATTAAGCAAGAACTTTCTTGTTGATGAGTTTAACGATCTCCGGCTCCAATTCAGTGGGGACAACCATGACGGTCTGGCCCTCCCCGTTCATGGCAGCTTCATGGTCCGCGGCTTGTTCATCTTCGGTTTGATTGTCGTAGTACTCGGCGAGCTTTTGGACACGTTCTTCATCCCATCCGGCGGGGTAATCTTGCTTCTTTTTCTTCGTCATTTCTTCCTCTTTTGGCGATTGCGAAACGCACGCTTTGCTTCTGGTGTAAGGTCGATCGTACCGACAGAATCTCAGGAGCGGCAGCCACCATGGACGAATAAACGACGCACAGAACCGGGCCCCTCGTTGCGACTTCTTGCCGCTCCGCGCACCCCCCGGCCAAACTCGCCTTCCCAAAGAATCGCCCCTGAGATATACGCCCTCTCTCAGTTGAGCCACGGGGCTCTTCGGGACGGGATCACTCGACTCGGAGACGCCCCTCGTGTGACAAGTAGGGAGAGGGGGAACGCCGCCGTGTGGGCAACCGCACGGCGGCTGTTTTTATCTCTCCGCATCTGTGATCGGCCGCTCGGCCATCTGCTGGGCATCCAGTCCGCCATCAACGGTCACGATCGATCCTGTCGAGTAACTGGCCGCATCCGACGCCAGGAAAACATACCACCCCGCGACATCATCCACCGATGCGATTCTCCGCAAGGGTATCTGTTCCAGGATTGCCTGGCGAGCCCGCGGATCAGATTGCAGGCCGAAGTCGGTCAACGGCGTTTCGACCAGGCCGGGAGCCACGGCGGCCGTCGTGATGTTGAACGGCGCCAGTTCGATCGCCAGCTGCCGGGTCAGGGCGTTGATCGCCCCTTTGCTGGCATCGTAAAGCGTGTGCTTTGGCTCGGAGCGTGAACCGTTGAGCGACGTGGTGAACAAGATCCGGCCACCGCGTTTCGCCGCAATGTTCCAACGAGCCATTTCGCGAGAGAGCGCGATGGCCGACCAAACGTTCAAATGAAAGATGAAGTCAAACTGGGCGCGGGTCACATCGAACAAGGATGGTTCACGATACGTACCAAGGTTATTGACGAGAATATCAAGGGAACCCAGTTTGCCCGTGCTCTCGACAATAAGCCGTTCCGCTTCGCCTTCACGCAGCAAATCCGCTGTGATATAGGAGGCATTGGGATCGGCGAGGATCGCGGCAATCTCCGGGCAAGCATTCAGCTGGTGTTCTGAAGTAAAGATCACTTGGGCGCCGTGCCGAAGAAAAGCCTTGCCGACCGCGAGGCCGATCCCCTGAGAGCTGCCCGTGACGAGGGCTGTTTTGCCTTGAAGCATGGAGTTCTCCGAGATTCGTGGAGATGCGGAGATATTCTCTGGGACATGAACGATTTCTACAAGAGACGGAAAAAACTAACGTAACATCTTGAAGCGATCATTCTTCCAGCGATCTAACAAGGTTCTCTCTTGCGTTAGATAGAAGAAATAGTATAGAATCAAAAGTGAAGATCGCATGAATCCTCGGATCGGCAGCATGGCGGCTCCGTGATGAAACTCTCCCCCTTAGTGATAAGCGGATCGGGTAGGGCCTAAGCCATGAACGATTTTAATGCTTGTTGTCCCCCGGCGGGCAACGTCGATCGCCAAAGCGTCTGGGATGTCTCCCGGCAAGAGGCCGACGAGTACAAGTGGATCGAAAGCGAACGGGCGGGCTGCGATCTGGGCGAAGCGGCACTGAAACGCTGGGTTCGTGAACATTGGTGGGGCTTTCTGCGAGCCCGCTGGATTGAACACCTTCAAGGCGCCCGTTACTGGATCGAACTCGACCACAACGATTTTGGGCTCCTCGTCCGCGAATTTCGCGAAGAACGGATGCTGTTGAACGACATCGTCACTTTTCTTAAAAACGGCAAAGAGAACCTCGACATCATCTTCTGGGCCGAAACCTGCAAACTCCCCATCGATCCCATCCTCAACATCCTCGAACGCCTCGACGTCAACGGCAATCGGTTGATTCATTACTTTGATAAGTAGGGCGCAATTTCCAACGGACCGATGCGCGAACGAGCGTGGCGGTATTCGACGCTAGTGTCCACAGTTGGCGTCGCAATGGCAGCTGCGGAGTGCTCGTCGGGTGACGAGCCCACGGCAGCCATTGAACGGGTTGCTGTAGCGCGTGGTTGTTCTGTGCCGGAAACGGCCGAACAGCGGCGTTGGATTGCCGACTTCACGAAATCGCTCGTGCCGGTGCATCTGAAGTAATTGTCTCGACCCGACGTGCCGCTCTCGATGAGGTCGCGATTTATCCACGGGGGTTGACAGCCGGGGCTTTGCAACGCAATTGCCGGAGAGTCGGAAGATAGAAAACTTATAGCCCATTTGGGCAACTACCTAATGGGCCCAGCACCAATCTCAGCGGGATTGCGTTGCAAAGCCCCCGCTCAAGTCACATTCCGTCGTAAGCGCAGGAGGCCAAGCGTACCCGCACCCACCACGATCGGCACGCTGGCGATGATGCAATTGTTGATGACGCGCTCTTGAATGATGGCCTGGACCTCGGCCTCGTCACCCGCTGGGTCGGGCGGCAGGTCGGCCAAGTGCCGTTTGAGAACGACGCTTTTTTCCGCGAAGCCGCGAATGGACCCGTTGAGGAACAGGATCGCCGTGAGAGCGAATCCGAACAATCCCACGAGGATTAAGAGCCAGGCCGTGGCGGCGGAGAACTTTCGCACGTTGCTTCCTTCCGAAAATAGAACGGCTTCTTGATCGAATCGCCTTGGTGTCCCGATCGTGCGGCGTACAATTCGAGGGTGAGTCTTCTTTTTACCTCACCGAAGACTCGACATGGACGCCTTCCCTACAAATTCCCTATTTCGCCCAGATTCTGAACTCTTCCATACTGCATTGACCGGTTTGAAGATTCGTTCTATGGTAGTTCGTTCCCTTTTCCGTTAATCGCCCGCGGAACCCGTTTACGCATGGATAAGAAACCAGGCTCCCGCCGTCGTACTTGGCTGATCTCCAATGTCGGGGTGATCATCGTCGTCGTTTTGTTCGGCGTGATCAGCATCCTGTTCAATCGCGATTCCCCCACACAGACGATTCCCTACGGCAAATTCCGACAAATGCTCCAAGCGCCTGGCGTGTCGTTTCGCAACTTGAAGGTCGGCCGCAATGACATCCGCGGCGACGTCACGACTCAAGACCGCGTCACCGGCGCCGACGGCACGGAAACGGAATCAAGCAAGACGTATGCCTTTCGAACATCGCGTATAGGGGTTGATCGCGACCCCGCGCTCTTCGATCTTCTGGCGGCCAAAGCCCCCGACTACGAAGCCGAGCCCGAAGAATCGATGCTGAAGAGTGCCGTCTCCTTCGTCGGCTGGTTGCTGGCGACAATCATCACCTTGCTGGCGATTATCTTGCTCATGCGCTGGCTGTTCGGTCAAGGCGGCTCGCCGTTCTCGTTTGGCCGCGCCCGGCACAAAGTTTTCTCGCAGAAAGATACCGGCCGAATTACGTTCGAGGACGTCGCGGGCATCGACGAAGCCAAGGCGGAACTCCGCGAGGTCGTCGACTTTCTGAAAACACCCGAGAAGTATCAGGCACTCGGCGGCCGCATCCCGAAAGGCGTGCTGCTCGTCGGTCCGCCCGGTACGGGCAAGACGCTTCTGGCTCGCTCCGTGGCGGGTGAAGCCAATGTGCCGTTCTTCAGCATCAGCGGATCGGATTTCGTCGAACTCTTCGCCGGTGTCGGCGCTTCGCGCGTCCGGGAACTCTTCCGCGAAGCCGTGGTCAACGCCCCATGCATCATCTTCATTGACGAACTCGACGCGATGGGCAAGAGCCGCAGCAGCAACTCGAACATGAGCCATGAGGAACGCGAGCAGACGCTCAATCAACTGCTCGTCGAGATGGACGGGTTCGATACGAACAAGGGCGTCATCATCATGGCGGCGACGAACCGCCCCGAGATTCTCGACGCTGCCTTGCTTCGAGCGGGCCGCTTCGACCGCACGGTCGTCGTCGATCGACCGGACATCGTTGGCCGCGAAGCGATTCTCAAGGTTCACGCCCGTCTGGTCAAGCTCGACGAAGACGTGAATCTGCGGAAGATCGCCGCCCTAACGCCCGGTTCCGCGGGGGCCGATCTCGCCAATCTGGTGAACGAAGCCGCCCTTTTGGCTGCCCGCCGGGGCAAGATCTCGGTCACCATGAAGGATTTCGAGGAAGCAGTCGAACGCGGGGCGGTGGGTCTGGAACGCCGCAGCCGCATCATGCGACCAGAGGAGAAACGACGCGTCGCTTATCACGAAGCGGGACACGCCCTGATCGCTTGCCAGGTGCATGGAAGCGACCCGGTCCACAAAGTTTCGATCATCCCGCGCGGGTTGGCCGGCGGTTACGTGCTGCAACGGCCCGATGAAGATCGCACGCTGATCACTCGCGGCGAACTGGAAGCTCGCATCAAGGTGGCGCTCGGCGGCACCCTCTCCGAAGAATTGATTCTGGGCGACATCTCGACCGGGGCGACCAGCGACTTGCAGGCCGCCAACGACATCGCGGGCCGGATGGTCCGCGAATTCGGTATGAGCCGACTCGGCCGCATCTACCTCAGTGGGCCGGACGCCAGTTTCCTGCCCGGTTTCATGGGCGATGCCAACATGGCCTGCAGCGAGGCGACCGCCCGCGAGGTCGATCTCGAAATCCGCCGCATTATCGAGTCCTGCTTGCAGGAAGTGAAAGGGATGTTGGCCCGCAGCCGTTCGGCTCTCGAGGCCGTCGCCCTGCGCCTGATCGAGAAGGAAGTGATCGACGGCCCGGAACTATTGAATCTGCTGACGCGCAGCGGCTTCGAACCGAACGAGTCGGCCCGCCGCATGTTGCTTGAGCAGCTCACGCCATTGCTCGCCGGACCCGTCAACGGCATCCCCATGAACAATGGCATCCCAGCTCATATTGAGCCCGCCGCGTGACCGCCCGATGGTTGATCTTCTTGAACGCCTGTTGACGCGCTGCCCATGGCATCTCCGTGCCATGGGCTACCTCCGCGAGGCCATAGGCATTCGCCGCCGCGCCCGCCGCTGCCGCGACTACTGGCAGAACCATGTCGACCACTGCCGAGCGATCATCCTGAGATCGATTGAAAAATGCGATCAACGGCGAACGGTCGCCATTCTCGGCGGCGGCCTCCTGAACGATGTGCCCCTCGAAGAACTCTCCCGATCGTTTGAGAACGTCTTGCTCGTCGACATCGTTCACCCGTTGTGGAGCCGTCGACGCAGCCGAGCGTTGAAGAACGTCCAAAGAACCTCCGCCGACATCACGAATACCGTTCTCGACCTCTATCACGTCTCCGACGAACCAAAGAAGCCGCTGCCGCACTCAATACCCAATCTGTTTCTCGATCGCGCCGACTTGGACCTGACCGTCTCGGTCAATCTGCTCTCGCAACTGCCGTGCATGCCGATGGATTATCTCACGCAAATGCGGGCCCATTCGCTCGAAGGCATGGAAGCATACGCGCGCGACGTGATCCAGGCGCATCTTGAATATCTGGCCAGCTTGCCGGGTCGGGTGGTGCTGATCACGGATGTGGAACGGCGCAAACTTGACCTGATGAACCGGGTCGTCGAGGTGAAGGATTTGCTCTTCAGTCTGAAACTGCCGAAGCATGATGAAGAGTGGGAATGGCGTCTGGCGCCGTGCCCAGAAGCGGATCCGCGGCATCATTTTTACCGGAGAGTGGTGGGGATCGATCAATTCAAGGGAGTAGGTTGATTGGGCTTGGCGGCATTGTCGTCGTGGATCAGTGTAGGCGAGGAAACATCGCCGACTTTCGATTTGCCACGAACTGGTCCGATTCGTTTGGCGCTTTGGAGCATGGTGCCCAGCTGATAGAGTTCTCCAACTTCGCGCAACCGCTGATCGATCGCCTCGGGCGACATGTCAGGCGTTAGGTTCCGTTTGGCCACCGTCCCATCCTAGTCTCTTGAGGTTGACACGATCCTGATCCCGATTGGCGAGACGCTTCATTTTTGCCATACCCTCCGCTGATACCGCCGGGAACAATCGATCCTGCCAAGAATATTCTTCGCGTCCTTCCCATACATCTTTCAGTATCGAGCTGATTAATACAAAGTCGAGTGAGAGAACTTTGGTCCCTTCAACTTTGGTCACTCACTGGATCATCCTCTCATTTGGTGTCCCTGCGGCAAACGTCAGTGGAGATATTGGGAACAGGAATCCTCGTTGATTGGCGACGGCCATTACCCGGTGTCAATCCAGGCAATCTCGTGAAACCTTGCCGGTCGCACCGGGGGTGTTAGCGGTGTACACCTCGCCTTCCGCGCTTCCCAGCACTCCGCCCTTGACGGTTCTGCCGATATAGAAGGAAAGGACCCGCTCTGTCGCCTGAAGGGGAATCACATGAATGCCTGGCGCCTTTCGACCATCCTGGCCCTCACTCTGCTACCGGCCGCCGGCTTTGGCCAGACTTATAACCTGAGCGAGACGCCCGAGGTGGGCGAGTCCTACCGCGTCGTCATCGAAACCGGGCTCACCGGTTCCATGAAGGCGACGCTCGACGGGCGTGAGAACGTGCTCAAAATCAACGCCCGTAACGATCATAACATTCTTGAACGAGTTCTCGTCGTCGAAAAAGGGGCGATCCGCAAGAGCGCTCGCTTCTACGAGAAGGCCGTCTGCACGGCCGACATCGCCGACGAAAAAATCCGCCGTGAATTGCGTGACGAACGCCGCACGCTCGTCGCCCACCGCATCGACGACCAACTTCAGTGCTACAGCCCCGCGGGTCCGCTGAGCCGATCTGAACTCGAAGTGGCTTCCGAGCACTTCGACACCCAGCACCTGACCGGCATCCTGCCCCAGAAAGATGTCGCGATCGAGGACACCTGGAAGATCGGCAGCGCCTCGGTCCAGGCTCTTTGCCTGTTCGACGCCCTGGTCTCCCACGAATTGAACGGCACGTTGAAAGAAGTGAAGAACGGCAAGGCCGTCATCGCAATTGAAGGCAAAGCGGCCGGCATCGAACTGGGCGCTTCGGTCAAGCTTGAGATCAAAGCCACGGCTCAATACGATCTCCTCACGCACCGTCTGCTCGAGATCGAATGGCGGCAAAAAGACGTCCGCGAGCAGGGTCCCGCTAGCCCCTCGACAGAACTGGAAAGCACGACGATCGTCAAGCGTTCGCTCTTGAGCGAAGAGCCCAAGGAGCTATCGAGGTCCGCCCTCGCCGGTGTGCCCGAAGAAGAACCGGCGGAACTCCTACGGCTCATCTCGTTCCGCGACCAGCACAACCGGTTCACGTTCCTACATTCCCGTGATTGGCATGTCGTCGGCCAGACCGATCATCACCTGGTTCTGCGCCTGCTCGAACGCGGCGACTTCATCGCCCAGGCGACCATGACCTCTTGGCGTAAGGAAGACGCAGGCAAACATGCGACGCCCGAAGAGTTCAAGAAACTGATTGGCGCATCGCCCAACTGGGAAATGGAAGAGATTGTCGAAGCGGGCGACGTGCCGACGGAAGAAGGCCGCTGGATCTACCGCGTGACCGCTAAAGGCAATCTCGACGGAGCCAAAGTGGTACAGAACTTCCTGCTCCTCGCCGGCCCGAAGGGCGATCAGATCATCGTGACCTTCACGATGAAGCCGGCCAACTCCGCCAAGATCGGCACGCGGGATCTGGCTTTGGTGAACTCGATCGAGTTCCCGACGAAAAAGTAAATTGCTGGCGGCGACGCGAATACTTCGCGTCGCCGCTATCTTATGGGCCTACTTCCCTTTCAACTCCTTCGCCTTGGCGTAATCCGCTTCCGATTCCTTCGTTTTGCCCGCGAGGTTATAGGCGAAGCCTCGATTTTCGTAGTACAGCGGTGTTCGCGGCGCCAGTGCGATGGCCCGGGTCAGGTCGAAGACGGCCTGATCGTAATCTTTCTTCACATCGATCCAATAGACGGCCCGGCGATTCAGGGCCGAGTGATTGTTCACGTTCAACTTAATCGCTTGTTCATAGTCTTTGATGGCATCGTCGTGCTTCTTGAGTTCGAAACGGCAGCCGCCGCGATTTTCGTAGTAAGTGGAGTCCTTGGGGTTAATCTCAAGGGCTTTCGTGAAATCGTCGACCGCTTTCTCATACTCTCTCTTGTATTGATAGGCTTCACCTCGCAAGCAGAAGTTGTAGTCGTCCTTGGAATCCAATTCGATTGCCTTGTCGAGATCGGTGAGGGCCTTGTCGTACTCACCGTTGTAGGTGAGAGCGCGGCCGCGGTTGCGGAGATGCTGGACGCTGTGAGGGGCGAGTGTGATCGCCTTGTCGTAGGCTTTAATCGCGGTCGCGTATTCGCCCTGGCGTTCCTTCACCATGCCGAAAACTTTTAGTGCCTCGTCGCAATCGGGGTTGATCTTCAATGACGCTTCCGTGTCGATGATCGAATCGTTATCCCGGCCGAGATAGTACTTCGCGTTGCCGCGATTGGCGAACAACATCGCGTCGGTCGGCTTCTGCTCAATCGCCTTGGTGTAGGCGTCAATCGCATTCGCGTAGTCCGCTTTCGAGAAGTACAGATTCCCGAGAGAGTTCCAGGCGAGAAAATTCTTGGGATTGATCTGGGTCGATTTTTTGATGTCGGCTTCCGCCTTGTCGAAATCCCGGAGGCGGACGTACGAGCCGCTCCGGTTGGCGAAGTAGGTCGCGTTCGTGGGCTCAATCTCGATCGCCTTGCTGAATGACACAATCGATTCCGCGAAATCGCCTTTGTCGAAGAGAATATTGCCCCGGCGGTTGTGCGAGTCGGCCACCTTCGGATCGAGCCGGACGAGTTCGTCCATGTCCTTGAGGGCTCTCGTGAACTCGCCCTTGGCCGAGTATGAGTCGGCCCGATTGATGTAGTAAAGATCGCGCTTCGGTTCGAGCCGCATGCCGGCCGTGTTCAGGTCGATGCTCAGATCGTATTCGCGTTGGCGATACGCCATGATCGCCTTCCAGGCGATGGCATTCGAATATTGCGGATCGACGGCCAGGGCCGCGTCGAGGTCCCGCACCGCGTTCGCGTAATCCTTCAGTTGGATGAGCGTGGCGCCCCGGCTCATCAGAAAGAGCGGGTCGCGTGGGGCCAGCTTGATCGCATGATCATATTCCTTGAAGGCTTCCGTATATTTTTCCGCTCGGTAGAAATCCTCGCCCCGGGCGTGGGCCGTGTTGGCGTCAACATTCTTCGTCACGCCCACCAGCACAGGACTACGGCCCGCCAGGTCGGCGATGGCGTTCGGTTCTTGCCGGGCGCCGTCGCCAATGATTTTGGGCACTTCCAGCGTCACATTTTCGGAGACATACTCGGTCAGGCTGCTCCAGGAAATCTCGCCCTTGTTGTTCGTCGCCTTCCCTTGCAAACCTTGCAGCACGTAATGGAAGAAGATGCCGTGCTTCAAGCTGGCGGCCTCGAACGAACGCTGCCCCTTCGAGCAACTGAACAGGATGCCGCTCCCCTTGGGCGGGCGCAAGTTCGACGTGTCGATCCCGCGAGCCTGACTGGGATCATTGCGGCAGGCGTCGACGAGGAGGATCTTGACGCCGATGCCGTTGTCTGCTGCTGTCTTCAAGACCTCGGAGAACGAGAGCAATGTCTCTTTCTCTTTTTTGATCGGCCGGGCGTCGCTGGGGCAGAAGTAGTTCTCGGAGTCCTCATCGAACTGGATGCCGTGCCCCGAGAGGGCGATGATCACCGTGTCTTCTCGCTTACCGCCCTTGACGAGTGCGGCTAGTTGCGTGCGAATGTTCGCGAGATTCGGTTGAAGTTTGGGATCCGCCTTCCCGGTCGAATCGGTCATCAAGGTGATGGTGTAGCCGGAATCCTTGAGGATCTTCCCCAGGTCGGCCGCATCGTTCTCCGTATATTTCAGCGGATCGAGCGACGCATGGTCGTAGTTTTTGACGCCGACGAGTAGGGCCAATTTGCGGCCCCCCGTCTGAGCGTGCAACAAGGTCGGGATCAACAGGATCCCACAGAGAACGGCAAGCCCGCGTTTCATGTTGGAACTCCCCAGGTTACGAGATGATCGGAACAACTCCACCTCATCCATCCTCAATTCACTTTCGCGTACAACAGGGTCATCTTATAGTTTGGTTCGTACACCGAAGCTTTTCAACCATCTAACCAGTCTAGCGTAACGGGATGGGGGGAGGTGAAGAGAAAAAAGACAGCTTTGCAGCCAACTGAAGGCACTCGCCCTGGAAACTAAAAAGATGGTGTGATTGTTCGGGTTTTACGGGCACTTGATCGGCCGACACGCATCCTTCAACACGCCCGCACCACCACTACCGACACGTTGTCGTAAGCCCCTTTGACGATGGCGTGATTGACGAGGCGGCGGGCAGCTTTCTCCGCCGAGCCCGCAGACTGCATGATGGTAATGATTTCGCCGGGGTCGAGCTGGTTGCTCAGGCCATCGGTGCAGACGAGCAACCAGTCGCCGACTTCCAGCGTCAGGTTGTAAACGTCGGGATAGACGTCAGGCCGGCCACCGATCGCTTGTTGAAGTTCCGATCGCTGCGGATGGTTTTCGGCCTCTTCCACCGTCAACTGGCCAAGTGCCACCAACTGGCTCACCAGCGTATGGTCCTGTGTGATCTGCGTGAGCTTGCCGAGCCGAGCATGATAAACGCGGCTGTCGCCAACATGGCCAATCCAAACATTCTTACCGTCGATGAGCACGACCTCGGCCGTGCAACCCATGCCGCGTTGGTGCAGGTTCCGTTGGCCTTGCCCGTTGACGAAACGGTTCGCCTCATAAAGGGATTCGAGCACGCGTTCCTTGGGCAGCATTGGCTTGATGGGAATCGTTCGCTCCTCGAGCGGGGAATCGGGAACTGCGGGAGGGATGATCAGATCGGTGAATGGAGGATGCCGAAGAAAATAGTTTCGCACGGACTGGATGGTGAGCGAGGAAGCGACTTCGCCGCTAGCCATTCCGCCCATGCCGTCCGCCAGGATGATCACGCTGAAATCGTCACTGACTTCGAGCCTCGCTTCGGAACTATGCAAGATCGCCAGGGCGTCCTCGTTGCCGGAACGCACGACGCCCGTGTTGGTCCAGCCGGCAATATCGAGTCGGATCGTCTCAAGGGCTCGGGCGCAGGCTTCCACAACACTAATCATTTCGCGAAAACCAGTCGGGTCGCTATTGGCGAGATCGTGACTGGGAAATCGGGTGCTGACGTTGTGCACGAACGTGCGGGCAAGTAAACGACCGAGCAACGGATGGCCGTCCGGAAATCGCTCCAAGAACGGCCGGGGAACACCTTCGAAGGTAAAATCTAGCTCCGTCAGTTCGCGGCCGAGCATGAGGGCGTGCACCATGGCGCCGAAACTGTAGAGATCCGCCCGGGCGTCAATTCGATCGGAACCGGCGAGTAGTTCGGGAGCCGTATAGAGGGTTCGCTGTAAAGCGGTGTCCGCGGGCGGCGGCAGCGGCAGCAGATCGGAAAGATCGGCGATGACCGCTTGCTTCGTCGGCGTCACCACGATGATGTCGGGCCGCAATCCTTCGATGAGTGCACCAACCAGATGCAACTGTTCAAGCGCCTCGGCAATCTGGATGAGCCAGGTGCAGCGATTGGTCCACGAGATCGGCGGATCGTCCCAGGCATCCCAAAACGACCTTCCCAGCGGCACTTCTTCGACCAGATACTCGAAGCCGTCCTCATCAAACGTGTCAAGAATTCGCGGTAGAGAGAGATGGGCCGTCCTCGCCAGCAGGCGTTTCTCCCATGCCAGGCTGGGCCATTCTGGAATATTGTCGACTTTCGTATCAGCCAAAAATGGATCATCTTCAGGGGGAGAGGGTACGCGGATCGAGAGTCCCGAGTCGAGAATTGTCGGGGCCAGCCGACTGGAAACCTGCCGGAGCAGGATAATGGGCAAAGGCGATTCGAGGCCGCTGCCAATGTCGAGACCGCGATAGCGTTGCAGCGGACCGACTTCGTTGATCAACGAACGCGCCTCGTAGCGATCGCCAATGAGCGTACCCGGTTGCAAGAACCGGCTTGGCGGAACGGGCGGCTCAGGGGGACTTACCTCGGGCGGCGAGGTCAGTTCCTGAGCGGGTGCGCTGGGGTCGGATTCATTCGTCATGTAAGATTGGCAATGATCGCGGTATGTTGCCCACCGCCTCCTTCGAGCGGCGCAAATCTGTTCTCTTTAGGTAAGCAGCACGCGCATCTGCACGGTGCCGACCTGGATAATGTCGTTTGCTTGCAAGGTTCGCACCTGCCCCGGGTGGACACGCGTGCGATTAACGAACGTCCCATTCAGGCTGTTGAGATCTTCGATTGTCATCGTCCCATTTTCAAACGTGATGACGGCATGCTGGCGGGAAGTCCAAATGCGATCGGACGGTTCCTGATTCTCCAGATCGATGTCGACCGGTTTTTCGTCAGTCCGGCCGAGGAAGTTTTTTCCCGCGTAAATGGGGTACTGCATGTCGATCTTTTCGCCCCGCGTGACGACCAGCCGGGGTCGTGTGTCCGTTGCCGTCGCCCCGGGAACAGCGGCCGCGGTCGGAGGCGGGGTCGCCGTCCGACCACGAAGGGTGGCGCTCGACAGAGAGGGGATCATCGCTTCTTTGATGGCCGACGCCAGCTTGGTGAGCTCGCCGCTCTCGGCTTGTTGCGTCCCCAGACTCTCGACCAAAGGAATCTTTTCGAAATGAAGCGTGTCGGCCGGAGTCAGCTCGGGGAGTGCTCCACCCGCCAGGAACTCTTCGACGTCCAATTCGCCCGATGCCGTCGGCATAACGGCCTCGGGAACACTCATCTCGCTTTTGCACTTGCTGCAAAAAAGAGCGTCTGCCGTATTTTCATGACCGCAGAAAGAACACTTCATCATGATCCACGTCTCCCGAGTGGGCCGACCATCGCCGGGATTTTCAAATTGTCTCAAAAGAGAGTGCGAGTGCTACCCTTACGATGTAACACAGGTTCCGGGCGACATCAACCGTCAAATCGTTTCCAGAGTACGATTTGCGGTGAACGCGCCCGCATTTACTTCACCTGGAGGTCCCCTTCGGCAACTTCCACCGCCAAACCCTTCTCCGGGACCGGCAACTTGAGAGTCCACAAGACCGCCTGAGCAATCAAACGCCGGTATTCCTGCTTTTTCCAATTCTCATGAAAATGCAGGCCGCTAAACCCAAACGACCGGCCGCCATCCGGCCGATCCCACGCCCAGCAGACCGTTTCCTTCTTGTCTTCAATCGTCGCCTGCAACAATGGCTGAAGCCCCTTCGCTTCCTTCGCGAACTTGAGCTGATAGTAAAACTCCTCTTTGTGCTTCATCGGGCCGATCCCGGTCAGGATCGGATGTTTGTCGGCCGCCGGGGTCAAATCCGTCTCGACGACCTGGAACTTGCGATCCGGTCCGCCATGACAGCCCCCCACGAGGTTGACGAACGGTTCGATATACTTGGCCTCCTTGCACCCCATCCCCCAGTGAATAACAACGATGCCGCCGCCTCGCTTCGCCATCGCCTGCAATGCCTCGAACCGTTTCGGGTCCAATTGCAGCCACGCCGCCCCCTCGCTGACGAAAAAGACGACTGCATCGGTCCGGGCAATCAATTCCGGCCCTTCCTTCCAGGCGCCATCCGCTTTCACCAGGGTGATCTCGATTCCGGCGACCGGCTTCAAGCACTTCTCGAGTATGTTCATCGCTGCCGCGTACTCGTGCGTCTGCGGTGGATGCCCATCCGGCCCTTGCCCGACCAAGAGAAGTTTCTTCGGTGCTTCAGCCAACAGAGGACTGACGCAAAAAAGTAAGATCAGGAAAGCTAGTGCATTGCGGAACATGTTGTAATCCCTTTAGTTGATAGCCGTGCCCGAATTCGACGTTACGGCAGCACACTTTGCCCATTATCATCACCTTGACGCCTCCCGCCAGCAGAATTTGGAAAATGCCGATGCTCTACGAAAAAACGGCCGCTCTCGTCGTTCGCACCAGCGACTGGAGCGAGTCCAGCCGGATCGCCACCCTCTTCACGCGTGAGTTCGGCAAAGTGCGTGCTCTGGCCAAAGGCGGCCGGCGGTTGAAGGGCAGCTTCGAAGTTGCCCTTGACCTGTTGGCAGTGTGCAGTATCGTCCTGATCCGCAAAAAGAACGGCCTGGACTTGCTGACTGAGGCGCGGAGCGAAGAACGTTTCGTCGGGCTGCGTACGAATCTGCCGGCGTTGTATGCCGGCTACTATGTGGCGGAATTGCTGGGCGATGGGACGCAGGATCACGATCCACATCCCGCCCTTTACGACGCCGCGATTGAGACCTTGCGGGACTTGAATAAGCCGGGAAGCGACGCTGCGGAGCGTGTGTTGCGGTTTGAGCTTGTTTGGCTTGATGAACTGGGGTATCGCCCGCGCTTGGATGGTTGCGCCGCTTGCGACGCCGTGGATTGGCTGGGCACGGCCGATCGAATTTCGTTCGGTCCGTTGGCGGGCGGCTTGGTGTGCCCGCAATGCGAAGCGGGGCAGCGAGATCGGCGAGTGGTGAGCCGGCCCGCGCTTGAGGCGCTTCGCCAGTTGGCATCAGGAATGCCGACGGCGATCGGCGCCTTGCCGAAGGTCGAACTGCGATTGTTGTTGGGGCAATACGTTTCATTCGTGTTGGGTCGACGTCCACGGTTGCTGGCGTACCTGGAGTGAGGTCGCCGCCGGGTTGGTTTCAGGGGGAAGGACCGCCATGTTGCTTCGAATCTTTACTCGCGGCCGGGCTTGCTGGGCTACCGCGGGGACGGCGTGTTTCCTCATGGCGGCCTTGGCCGGTTGCCACAGCCCCAAACCCTTCCAGAAAGTCGCTTCCGCCAAGGCATCGGGCGAGAGCATGGTGATCAAAGCCGGCTACGTGCAAGATGGCGACAAGCTGACCTTCAAAGGCGCCGCCGACATGATGGCGGCGGAAGATCTCTACCTGAAAAAAGAATACAAGAAGGCCCAGAAACTCTTCGAGCGCGTCGCGGATGATACCGCGAACCCGCCGCTCGAAGCTGAAAAGGCCCGCTTCTTTGAAGCCGAGTGCAAAAGACTTCGCGAGTATTATGACGATGCGATGGCCACGTACAACCGCCTCTTGAAGGATTTCCAGTACGGAGTCTACCGTGAGCAAGCCGTCGGCCGTATGTACGAGATCGCTAATTTTTGGCTGAAGGACTCTCGCGACCAGATCCAGGCGGAGCAGGAAAAGGCCGAGGGCAAACGCTGGTTCGTACCCTGGAACTACGTCCATTTCGACAAGCGCAAGCCGCTCCTCGATCAAGAAGGCCGAGCGCTCAAGATGATGGAACAGGTCTACTACAACGACCCCACCGGCCCCTATGCCGAGAAGGCGCTCTTCTCGGCAGGCTACGTTCACTTCGTCCGCCAGAACTTCCGTGAAGCGGATGAACTACTGACGCAACTCATCGAATCATCAGACCGCAACGGCGGCAAGAGCGAGTATCGTGATCGGGCGATCGAACTGGCTGTGTTGGCCAAAACCAACAGCGCCGGCGGGTCGGATTATGATGGCCGCAAAACGTCCGAGTCACTCAAGTTGATTCAGCAGGCCAAGATGACGAGCCCGGAATTGATCACGGCCAAGGGCGAATTCCTCGATAACCAGGCGAAAATGATCCACTACGTCCAGGCAGAAAAAGACTTCAACATTGCCGAGTTCTATCGCCGCACCGGCCACCCAGCCTCGGCCTGGTTCTACTACGAACTAGTCCGCCGCCGCTACCAAGGGACAGAATTCCACGATCAGGCAGTCGCCCGCATGAAGGATATTAACGTCGATCTGAACGGGGAACACAAGCAGGGCGACTTTGCCCGAAGTACCCGGCGTGAGTGGAACCGCATCATCCTCGGTCACGAGATCCCGACGCTGGCCAAGGACCAAGCGGTGCCCGCCGTCCCCGGCGTGATGCCGACCCACAACCCGGTCGTCCAGACGGGGCAACAACAGGCGATCCCGAGCGAGTTCTTGCCTCGGCGCTAAGCCGCCTGAGCCGGAAGGAACCAGACCATGAGTCAATCAAACTTTTCCCGGCGGACGTTTCTCGGCAGCCTCCTCGCCGGCGGCTGCACCGCGCTCGCCGGGTGCAACTGGGACGGCCACTTTAACCTTCTGGGGTACACGACGAAGCCGAATTACTCCGACGACATCAGAACGGTCTACGTCCCGATCTTCAAGAACCAGTCGTTCCAAACGACGCCCTATCGCGCCATGGAAATGGAACTGACCCGCGCCGTCATCCGCGACATCGAAGCCAAGACTCCTTTCAAAATCATCAGCGATTGCTCGAAAGCCGACACGGAACTTCTCGGCAACATCAGGACGTTGAACAAGAACATCTTGAACCGCAACCAGCAGAACGAAGTCCGCGAAGGCGAAGTCACTATCGGCGTCGAACTTGTCTGGCGCGATTTGCGTTCGGGAGAAGTGCTCTCCAATCCCCCGAAGCCGATCGGCATCCCTATAGCAACGGAGCTGCCGCCCTTTGACCCGGACAATCTGCCGCTGGGAAAGGGACCTGAGAGGCCCATCCCGGTCCTCATTACCTTTGGCGGCCGGTATCTCCCTGAAGTCGGCGAGACCAACGCCTCGGCCCAGACACGCGTCTGCAACAAGCTCGCCATCCAGATCGTCAATATGATGGAGAAGGAGTGGCAATTGCCGCCCCGTACCTGTCCCTGATCAAGTGAATCAGAATCCATGACGCACCGCTGGCGCTGCCGGGACCATTTGCTCGCGATTGGTCCCCGCGCTCTCGTCATGGGAATCGTCAACGTCACGCCCGATAGTTTCTCCGACGGCGGCCGCCATTCCTCGACCACTCAAGCCGTTGAACACGCTCTGAAACTCGTTGCCGACGGCGCGGACATTCTCGACATCGGTGGCGAATCAAGCAGGCCCGGGGCATTGCCGGTCACTTTGGAAGAAGAGCGCCGCCGTGTGCTCCCCGTCGTTCAGGAACTCGCCCGCCAGATTACCGTTCCCCTTTCAATCGATACCGTTAAAGCGCCACTCGCTCGGGAAACGCTCGCGGCCGGCGCGTCGATCATCAACGACATCACCGCGCTCCAGGGTGATGCCGAGATGGCCGCCGTCGTTCGCGAATCGTCCGCCGGCCTTGTCCTCATGCACATGCAGGGCACGCCAGCCACGATGCAAGCGCACCCCACCTACTCGGATGTCGCTGCCGACATCATCGCGTTCTTTGCTGAACGATTGCAACTGACGGATCGGCTCGGGATCGACCGGGAAGCGATCGCCCTCGACCCTGGCTTCGGCTTCGGCAAGACGCATGAGCACAGCCGAGAAATGCTGCGGAACTTGAGCCGCTTTCAACAGCTCGGCCTGCCGATCTTACTGGGCGTTTCAAGAAAGGGTTGGATCGGCGAGATCCTCAACCGCCCACGCCATCAGCGAGTCATCGGCTCAGTGACGATCGCCTGTCACGCGATCATCCACGGCGGCGCCCAGATCATCCGCGTTCACGACGTGGCCGAACACGTCGACGCCGTGCGCATGCTGGCGGCGCTGAAAGAGTCTTAAGCCGCCTTTTATCTTTCGTCGCCCGTGTTGTTGACTCCGCTCGAACACCTCGTTTTTTCGCTAGTTGAATTCAACTTTCCTTTTCTCTTTCCCATCTTTTCTTTTCCGCCCGGCATCTTGCATCCTCTTCTGCTTTCGCTTCAATGAACTGCTAGCGAATCGCCCGGTTGCCTCCCGGCAAGCGTGAGGATCGCGTTCGCTTTGATTTCCCTCCGCGAGGGTTGCTCATGCCCGGCCCGAACTCACCCATCCCCAAGATCAAGTATTCCCCTCCGTCGGAAGAGCCGACCATCGCTCCAGCGAGGCCAACCGTCTCCGGGAGCGGTCTCGGCACCTCGCCTCCCGAAGCGAAACCTGTTGACGACGACGATGCGCCCGTACTTGAACTGGGCCGGATGCTGGGCGGCTATCGGCTGATCAAGCAGCTAGGGGCCGGCGGCATGGGTGCCGTCTTCCTAGCCGAGGACGTGAAGCTGCGGCGTAACGTCGCCCTGAAGGTGATGAAGCCCGAAATCGCCGCCAAGAAGACATCCCGGGAACGCTTTCTGCGTGAGGCCCGCACGGCCGCTCAGGTCGAACATGCCCACATCATCCCCATCCTGGGCATCGGCGAGGAAGACGACATTCCCTTTATCGCCATGCCCTTCCTCAAAGGGGAGCCGTTGGACGCCCGCCTGAAGCGCGGCCCGCTGGACGTGCCGGAAATCCTGGCGATTGGCCGGCAGACGGCCGAGGGACTGGCGGCCGCTCACCAGCTCGGCCTGGTCCATCGCGACATCAAGCCCGCCAACATCTGGCTGGAATCCGCCGCGACGCCGCAAGCGGCGGTGGGGGTGAAGATCCTCGATTTTGGCCTGGCGCGATTGTCGAGCGACCCGGAGCATCTCACGCAGTCGGGCGCGATCATGGGCACCCCGGCCTACATGGCGCCGGAGCAGGCGCGTGGGGAACAGGTCGATGCTCGCGCCGACTTGTTCAGCCTGGGCGTTGTCCTCTATGAAATGGCGACCGGCCAACGACCGTTCACCGGCAGCGGAACCATGGCCGTCTTGTACAGCCTAGCCAACGACACGCCCGCGCCGCCGATTGAACTGAACCCGGAACTGCCGCCGATCTTCTCGAGACTGGTGGAGCGTTTGCTGGCGAAGAATGCGGACCAGCGCATTCAAAACGCGCAGGATGTGGTGTATGTCTTGCAGCGATTGCAGCCCGAGAAAACGGTTGTGGTGATCGCTCATTCGAAACCAGCGCCAGAGGCCAGCCCGTGGGCCGACATCGACGCCTCAAGCATGACCAATGTTGCGGATTCGGAACGCGAAACGCGGACTGCGGAATCGCAACCAAGACCGGTTAGCCGTGACGCGAAGGCTTTGCGCAGCGGAGCGCTTGACGCCAGCAACCCTCGGTCACCTTCCAAGAAGCCCTGGTTGATTGGCGCGGGCTTGCTCGGGGCGCTGGTTCTCGCGGCCGTCATCATCGTCATTATCCGCGACAAGGACGGCAAAGAGGTCGCCCGGATCAAGGTGCCGCCCGGCGGCACAGTGGAAGCGGTAGACGACAAGGGCAAGAGCACGGTTGTGGTCGGGCCGAACGCGAAGAAAGACCCAATTACGAAGGTAGAACCTCAACCGCCGGCGGTCGTGACCATTCCGCCCACCGATTGGAAACCCATCCCCGTTGGCCAATCCGCATTCGATAAGCTCGACCCGGCCACGATTCCCCCCAGCGAGCGGTTCGCCTTCCAGCCGAAGGAGCTGGTGGCGGTGCTGGGTACGCACGAACGCCAGCACTGGTACAACATCGGATGGTGCGCCTGGAGTCCGGACGGCAAGTGGGTGGCGACGGTTTCCAGGGTGGGGTCGGACCCAAATGCACCACCACCCGACTCGCGCGTTTACCTGTGGGATGCCATCTCTCGGAAGTTGGCCGCGATCATCGACAGCATCGAGGCTCGCGGAGTGACTTCCTGCGCCTTCACTGCCGATAGCCAGCGACTCGCCATCGGCGACACCCAAGGGATCCGGCTTTACGATTTCACGGCGGCCAAGGCGGGATACGTTCCCTGGTGCGGGCC
>Ga0105047_10005262_pt1 | contig 22301 bp, 19 predicted proteins | sample MAT04_FD_78384 | JGI IMG/M metagenome (GOLD analysis project Ga0105047, IMG submission 78384) | Freshwater microbial communities from Lake Fryxell liftoff mats and glacier meltwater in Antarctica - MAT-04 (megahit assembly) | ecosystem: Environmental > Aquatic > Freshwater > Ice > Liftoff... | reverse complement strand
GAAAAATAAGCAGAGTATAAATACTGAATCGATAAGTGTTTCTAATGCTATGGGTTCTGCAGATACTACGGGTTTTGAAAAAGCAATCAAAGAAAGAACTTTTGTCTTTCCATCAGATAATGGCGCTCATCCAACATTCAGAACAGAATGGTGGTACTTTACAGGAAACCTTACATCAAAAGAAGGGAAAAGATTTGGTTATCAGTTTACGATTTTCAGGAATGCTTTAACTCCGTTAAAGAATGATACGACTTCCGAATGGCGAACAAACCAGATATATATGGCACACTTTACATTAACAGATATAGATAACGATAAATTTTACAGTTTCGAAAGATTCAGCCGTGATGGTAATAAACTTGCTGGAATAGATGCTAATCCGTTTAAAGTATGGTTAGAAGACTGGGTTGTTGTTGAAACGGGAAAGGGGAATTATGAATTTCCAAAAGTAAGATTATCCGCGAAGGAAAAAAATATAAGTGTTGATTTCAATCTTGAGCTTTTAAAACCGATTGTATTACAGGGCGAAAATGGTTTGAGTCAAAAGAGTAATGATATAGGAAATGCATCATACTATTATTCTGCAACAAAGATTAAGACTGCAGGAAAGTTAATTATTGAAGGGAAAGAATATGATGTTGAAGGATTCTCATGGCTTGACAGGGAATGGAGCACGAGTGCTTTATCGAAGAACCAAAAGGGCTGGGACTGGTTTTCATTGCAACTGGACAACAATGTTGAGCTTATGTACTATCAGATGAGAAACAAAGATGGAAGTATTGATGCATCAAGCAAAGGAGCTATAGTTTTATCTGACGGGAAGAAAGAAAATTTGAAGACAGAAGACGTAATATTGAAACCAACGGGTGAATGGAAAAACAAAGATGGTAAAGTTTATCCATCCGGATGGACATTAATTATTCCCTCACGTGAGATTGACTTAAAGATTACCCCGACTGTAAAGAATCAGGAATTAAATGTATCTATAAAATACTGGGAAGGTTCGGTCTTCATTGACGGCACTTATGACAGTAAAAAAGTTACCGGTAGAGGATATGTGGAACTGACGGGTTATGCTGATTAAAGATAATGCTTAAGTTACCAGGTGATATGTATTTCCCGAAATGAAAAACCATATTTTTTAATACGATTTTTTGTTAACTTAAAATAACCTTTAAATTTAGATAAATGAAAATGAAAAAATTATTTATAATTGCTTTTATCTTAATAGTCACAACTAATGTATCACTGGCACAGTGGGCGCAGCTTAAAAACGGACTTGGGTTCGGGGTAGTTACAAGTATAGCAGTAAGCGGAACGAATACGTTTGCGGGTACAGCAGGCGGTGGAATTTTTGTTTCGACAAATAACGGTGTTGCATGGAATTCTGTTAACAACGGAGTTTCTTATACTTACCTTGATACAGTAAAAACACTTTATTTTTCGGGGACAGTTTTATATGCAGGCGTTAATACTAAAGGAATACTGAAAAGTCTTGATTACGGTGCATCGTGGACGGAAGTCAATAACGGGATAACTAATCTTAATATAAATACAATAAGGGTTTCGGGTACCAATATTTTTGCGGCAAGCGACGGAGGTGGAGTATTCAAAACTACTAATGAAGGGGCGAGCTGGACGACAGAGATAATAGGGCTTTCAAACCTGAATATAAGGGATTTAACAGTTGGCAACGGTAAGGTATTTGTTACGACTCCTTTGGGGATATTCTCTTCGCCGATGGGGACGATTTACTGGATGAATACGAGCAATGATATTCCTGCTCCTGCAAGAAATTTAAAATCAATAGCAACGGACGGGACGAACATTGTAATAAGCACTTATTCAACTCCGCCTTACGTATATAAATCGACAAATGCAGGAATTAACTGGACAAATATATCGGGGAATTTTCCTATATCAAATATGATATATGATGTTGTCATTATAGGAACCACTATATATGCTTCATCAGCCTCGGGAGGTGCATACGTTACGCCTGTTACTGCATCAACCTGGAACATACTCCCTGTAATTTCAAACGCAAAGTGTTTTAATTCACCAGGTTCAAGGATATTTTCAGGAACGGAATCGGGAATATACTTTTCAACAAACGCAGGTGTAAACTGGATACAATCGAACAACGGGATAAATGCACTGAACATAAATGCACTGGAATCAGACGGGACGAATGTTTATGCAGGAGCTGAGATGACGGGAGTATTCTTTTCTGCCGACCTTGGTAATAACTGGATTAACAAGAACAATGGTGAATTATCACTGGAAAACTTTTCTGTACTAAAACTGCTTACAAACGGGTTAAATGTTTATGCCGTAACAAACGGCAACGGAGGATTGCTAAGGACAACAAACGGAGGAAATTACTGGTCAAAAGTGCTTGGTAATATACCATCGCATACTGTTTATTCCGTTGGTTTGAAAGGCACAACGGTTTATGCAGGAACGAACAAAGGAGTTTATAAATCAACCGACGGAGTTACATTCTATGCGTCAAACAGCGGGATAACAAGTATAACGGTAAAATGCATAACATCTGATACGGGAGCGGTATATTTCGGATGCACGAACGGAATTTATAAATCCGCGAACAACGGAAGCAGCTGGATCGCAATGCTTACGGGCTATGATGTTAACGACATCAAATCAACTCAATACGGAATCTACGCTGCAACTTCAATCGGAGTATTTGTTTCAAGGAACAGCGGCATCACATGGACTCACGTAAGTCAAAATGTTTTGTCACCAGTGTATGCACTTGCTCCGACAAACCTTAAACTGTTTTTCAGTACATCAAACGGCGTGTACAGATTACCATACGACAGTGTAACGGCAACACAGATAAACACAGGTCTTTTTAACAAAGAAGTAAGGGCGTTATCCGCACTTGGAAACTATCTATACGCGGGTACATACGGAGCGGGAATATTCAGAAGACCGCTTTCAGAGATAACGGGAACGATTAGTTCGCAGGAAAGTTTACCTAAATCATTTATGTTATATCAGAACTATCCTAATCCTTTTAACCCTGTAACAGTTATCCGTTATCAATTGTCAGCTGCGGGTAATGTTACGTTAAAAGTTTATGACATAAAGGGTCGTGAAATATCGACACTGATTAATGAAAGGTTACAAGCGGGTATTTATGGAGTTAATTATAATGCAGGGAATTTACCAAGCGGAATATACTATTATAACCTGGTTATCAACGGAGAATTAATAAGTTCAAAGAAAATGTTATTGATCAAATAATATTAAAGTTCATAAAGCTGCCTCAAATATACGGGGCAGCTTTTTATTGCCTGCCAATATTAATTCGGTTAATGCTATTACAAAGTTTATTTTATAAATACAAATCACTAATTTATAAGAGAGTAATTATTTATATTTGTATTTTGATTTAAATAAAAGATGATTAATAATAATGAATCCAACAAGAGCAGAAATATCGTTAAACAAGCTTGAATTTAATTACGACCAGATTAAAAAACATTTGCACCGAAATAATCCGCAGAAGAAGATTAAAATATGCGGAGTTGTTAAGGCAAATGCATACGGGCACGGAATAAGGGAAATCAGCCAGAAGCTAATATCTCTGGGGGCTGACTTTCTTGGCGTGGCAAATTATGATGAAGCTATAAAATTAAGAGCAACCATTCCAGACGCAAACATACTTGTTTTCGGAACGCTGATACACTCGAAACTGAAACCCGCGGCATACGTTTCAAAACTTTTGAAGTATAATTTAATTGCTACTGTTGCATCACTCGATACAGCAAGGTTTCTTGACCAGTATTCAAAAAAGTTAAAGAAGAAGTTTAAGGTACACATAAAAATTGATACTGGCATGAAGCGTATAGGGTTTGATGTACAGCGGGCGTTTAAAAACATCGAACAGATTTTTACTTTCAGGAATCTTGAGATAGAAGGTATCTTTACTCACTTTGCAACTGCAGAAAGCGGAGATAAGGCTTTTGCCAAAATGCAATTAAATAAGTTTAAAGAACTATTGCACTTATTAAAACAAGCGGGAATGGAGTTTCCCATTGTACACGCCGCTAATAGCGGGGCGATACTTGATTTAAAAGATTCTTATTTTGATATGGTAAGACCAGGGCTTTTGCTTTATGGTTATTATCCATCGGAAGAGGTGAAGAATAAAATAGAACTGATGCCGATAATGAGTTTAAAATCGAAAGTTACTTTTATAAAAAGAGTTGAACCAAACACGAGCATATCCTACGGAAGAAGATATTATACTTCAGATAAAACATTCATTGGGTCAATACCTGTGGGTTATGGAGACGGTTACTGGCGCTCGTTATCGAACGTTGGAAAGGTTTGTATTAATGATAAATATTATCCGATATCAGGAACGATAACTATGGACTGGTTAATGGTGAATCTTGGCGTGAAGAATACTGTGAAAATAGGAGATGACGTTTTACTGATTGGAAAAGAAGGCGGGAATAATCTTGGAGCCGATAAAATAGCTAAGATTGTAAAGTCAATTTCTTATGAAGTTATCTGTTCGATGGCCGACAGGGTTCAAAGGGTGTATGTATGATAAATAAAGTGAAAACCGGTTTATACGTTCTTTTAATATCGTTTGTGTGTAACTATGGTTTTGCACAGAGAATAAATACAGCAAGCGTGAGAGATTCATCCTGTGGTTGTACAAGTTTAACCTCTATTGTGCTGAGTGATTTTAAGGTGTCTTTTAACGACGGAATAAAAACTTTTGTATCACCGTTTCATTATAATTCAAGAGATGCAATAATAGCAGGTGCCGTGCTTACGACTACTGCATTACTTTTTACTGTAGATGAGAAGTCACGGACATATTTTCATAAACAAAGCAGTGATTTTAATGATAATTTAAAAGACGTTGGTAATTTTTATGGTACCATATATCCGACTTTAATAGCGGGCGGAGGACTTTACGTTGTGGGTCTCTTTGAGGGCAACTACAACATAAGAATAACAGGCAGAATGGTTTTTGAATCTGTAGCAATAGCGGGATTAATAACAACGATGACAAAATCTCTTTTAGGAAGACACAGACCATATACCAATGACGGTTTAACAAAGTTTGAGGGACCAACGGTTAATGCTGATTATTTATCTCTTCCTTCGGGACACGCAACGGTTGCTTTTGCGCTTTCGACAACACTGGCAAACAGGTTTCATAATACTTATGCTTCAATTGGGCTTTATACACTTGCGGGAATAACTTCTCTGGCAAGAATATATGATGATAAACACTGGGCATCGGATGTTGTGCTTGGTTCTGCAATAGGATATTTTGTTGCCGATTTTATTTCTGGTAATAAGAAAAAGGAATCCGTCTATCATTTATATCCGACATTTAACGGATTAATGCTGGTTTATAATTTGTAGAGCGCAGATTTATAACCCCTTCTACATTTTTTGTAAGTTAAGATTGAATTAAATTGTTCATTATTATTATTAGCAAAAAGTAATGAGGAATTATATCATAAAGCGTGTATTACTTATGGTACCAACTTTGATTGGTCTCACTATCATTACTTTTTTCCTTTTACAGTTTGTACCCGGCGGACCTGCTGAAGTTGAGTTAATGAAACTACAGTCAGGACAAAAGCAGGGAGCGGATGTATCAACATCACTTTCAAGTTCTAAACTTACTGAGTCAACCCTTCAGAAACTTAAAGAGTATTACGGATTTGATAAACCAGTTCATATACGTTATCTGATATGGATAAAGGGAATTGCGACGGGTAACTTTGGCAATTCAACACAGTTTTCAGAACCTGTTTTATCTGTAGTGGCAAGCCGCATGCCTGTTTCGATATATTTCGGATTGATTGGATTGCTGATAACATACATAGTTTGCATTCCGCTCGGTATTCTTAAAGCAATGCGTAATGGTTCTACATTCGACACATTAACATCTTTCATAATATTTCTGTGCTATTCAATTCCGGGATGGGCATTGGGAGCCTTGTTACTTGTATTACTCGGAGGAGGCTCACACTGGAACGTGTTTCCACTTGGAGGGTTTACATCATCAAACTTTGATTCGCTCTCATTTATAGAAAAAGTAATTGATTTGTTCAAACATACTTTCTTACCTGTGCTTGCGTATGTTATTTCAGGATTTGCAACACTTACTATTCTGACAAAGAATTCTGTGATTGATGTTTTAAGCAAAGATTACGTAAGAACAGCTTATGCAAAAGGATTAAAGAATAAAAGAATAGTTGTAAGGCATATTCTCCGCAACGCATTGATACCGCTGGCTACAGGGTTTGGTCATTTTCTGAGTGTACTGCTCACCGGAAGTATTTTGATAGAAAAGATTTTTAATATACAGGGTATTGGTTTACTTGCTTTTAACTCTGTGTTGAACCGTGACTTTCCTGTAAGTATGGGACTGCTTGTACTATCAAGTTTACTACTGCTGCTCGGAAATTTAATAACGGATATATTTTATGCATTAGCCGACCCGAGGATAAGGTTTGAATGAAGACAAACAAATCAAATATTAATTCATTGTTTCGTAATCGCTGGTTTAAGTTTAAGAGGCATAAAAGAGGATATTATTCTTTAATTATTATACTGGTGTTTTATGTTTTGTCATTTCTGTTGCCGTTGCTTGTAAACAAAGACCCATTGATAGTTAAGTATAACAACAATTATTATTTTCCTGTATTCAAATATTATCCTTCAATAACTTTTAATGTGATTTCTAACGGCGAGGCTAACTATAGAAAGCTTAAACAATCTTTAAATGAAAAGAATACTGATGATTTTATTTTAATGCCTTTGTATCATTACGGACCTAATGAAAACTTACTTGAGGAATTAAGCGTTATGCCCCCTACTTCTCCCACTTCACAAAACTGGTTTGGCACTGACGACAGGGGACGGGATGTATTTGCAAGAGTGTTGTACGGCTTTAATGTATCAGTTTCATTCGGTTTGATAGTGACGTTGTTTTCTTTTATGCTTGGAACACTGGCAGGTGCACTTTCGGGATTTTATGGTGGTAAGACGGATATGTTTTTTCAGCGTGCTGTTGAAATCTGGTCAGCTCTGCCTTTTCTGTATGTGATAATTATTCTAAGTTCAATAATAACGCCAGGGTTTTCATTACTGGCTTTTATACTTATTCTACTAAGCTGGGTTGGGATAACCTTATACGTAAGAGGGGAAGTGTTAAGAGAGAAAGCGAAGGAATATGTGTTTGCCGCTTATGTGTCAGGTTCTTCCAAGTATAAAATTATAGTAAAGCATATATTGCCAAATTCAATAAGTCCGATTATTACTTTTGCTCCGTTTGCAGTAGTAGGTAACATTGCATTACTGGTAGCGCTTGATTTTCTCGGGTTTGGATTGCAGCCGCCAACAGCAAGCTGGGGACAGTTGATACAGCAGGGGATGTCGTATCCAGGGCTGGACAGATGGCGGCTTATAATCATACCGTTGGCTTTTCAGTTCATAACTTTAATACTTATAGTTTTTATTGGAGAAGGAATCCGCGATGCATTCGACTCAAAACAATACTCGAGGCTGAAATGAAAAAGTTACTTCAAATATTAAACCTTAAAACATATTTCTTCACAACAGATGAAGAGACAAATAAAGAAATTATTCTTATGGCAGTTGATGGTGTATCTTTAGATGTTTACGAAAATGAAATTCTTGGCATCGTTGGTGAATCGGGTTCAGGTAAAACAGTAACAGCGCAATCCGTAATGCAGTTGATTCCAGAGCCAACAGGTAAAATTATGAACGGCGAGATTCTTTATAAAGGTGAAGATATATTAAAGAAGCAGGGTGAAGAGTTAAGGAAAATAAGAGGGAAAGAGATAGCCTATATATTTCAGGAAACATACACTTCTTTAAATCCAGTATTGACAATAGAAGAACAGATTGTTGAAGTTATCACTACGCATCTTGATAAATCTTTTGAGGAAGCAAAACAAATTTCAGTTGAACTATTAGATAGTATGGGAATAAAGGATGCAAAGGAAAGAATAAAAGATTACCCGCATCAGTTCAGCGGGGGAATGCGTCAGCGCTTAGCTTTAGCAATGGCACTTGCGGCGAATCCTTCCTTGCTCATTGCAGATGAACCTACAACAATGCTCGACGTCACTATTCAAAAGCAGATAATGGATTTACTTTTATCAATAAAGAAAAGCAAACAGCTTACATCAATAATATTCATTACTCATAATCTTAGTTTAGTAGCTCAGTATTGCGACAGGGTGGCAGTAATGTACGGAGGAAAAATAGTTGAGGTCTCACCAGTAAATGAATTAATGAAAGCTCCTTTGCATCCATACACAAAAGGATTGCTTTATGCATCGGCATTTATAAAAGATAAAAACAACAAAGTTTATACTATACCGGGAAACATACCGAGTTTAAAAGAAGTAATACAAGGCTGTAAGTTTTGTGACCGATGCACAGAGGCTATTGAAAAATGTTTTAAGGATGAGCCCGAATTATTCGAAATAAAACCCGATCATTTTGTAAGATGCCATTTATATACGAATGAATAAACTAATTGAAATAAAGGAATTATCGGTAAAATACTCTTCGAAGAAGAAAGTATTTGGCTATAAGGAAAAATATATTAATGCAGTTGAGGGAATCAGTTTTGATTTTATGAAAGGTGAAGTACTTGGTGTCGTTGGTGAGTCGGGAAGCGGGAAGTCAACAGTTTCAAGGTGTTTGTTAAGCATAATAAAGAATATAGATAAGAGTTCTGTGGTTGATGGTAGTATTATTTATAATGATTCAGTCGATTTATTAAAAGCTAAAGGCAAAGAATTAAAGAGCGTAAGAAAAAACATTCAAGGGGTATTTCAGGACCCTGATTCCTCAATGAACCAGAGACTTACTGCGGGTAAGATAATAGAGGAACCGTTATTAAACCTTACGGATTTTTCGAAATCTGTCCGCGAAGAAAAGATAAAAGATGTTTTGCAGAAGTGCGGACTTAGCGAAGAGGACATTAATAAATATCCGAATGAATTTTCTGCAGGGCAGAAGCAAAGGATATGCATTGCACGTGCCATTGTGATTGAACCGGAAATACTTATTGCAGACGAACCGCTCTCCTCTCTCGACATTTCTATACAGGCGCAGATTATAAACCTGCTTATAGACTTAAAAGAGAAATACAATCTCAGCATAATATTTATTACTCACGATTTAAACGTCGTAAAAGTTTTCTGCGACCGCCTGATTGTGATGAAAGACGGAAAGATAGTGGAGCAGGGTAAAACGGAAGAGGTTGTATCAAACCCAAAAGAAGAATATACACGTTCTTTATTTTCCTCCAATATAATTCCTTCAATTCCGAATAACATTTCTTAAGTTAAGAATTTCTAATATATTTTAGAAAAACAATTAACTATGAGAAAAATATACTTTGTCATTCTATTCGTTTTAATATCATCAGTTTCTTTTGCACAGAACTGGTCAACGATTGCAGGCAGTAACCAGAAGAACGGGCTGACTAAAATGAATGGTCCTATTTCCACAAGCACAAATTACTGGTCAGTGAACAGTACAAATTCATCCGTATGGGGAAATGCGATTTATACATTCGGGGATAAGTTTGCAACTGCAAGAATAACTTTCTCACCATCGTACAGGGGAAAGGTTGAACTAAGGGATATGACGAACGGTGCATTAATCTGGGTGAAAGCAATTGCAGATACATCGATAATGTATGTAGTGGGATTTACCGAAGATGCAGTTTATGCATGTGATTATAAAACTGCAAAACTTTATGCGCTTACAGTTGACAGCGGAAAAGTGAAGTGGTCTATTACCTCAGATATGTTTCCCGGAAATACGGGAATTTGTTTTGCAGATGACGGCGACCCAATTATTTTTGGCAAACGCTTAAACAGAATGACAGGCATTCCCAAGTGGACATATAATTACATTATTCCTGTCGGTCCTGACGGTGGATACGTTGTGAGGGGAAACACTTATTATCACTGGACGGGTTCGATTGTTACACCGAAAAAACTTATTGCAGTAGATATAACAACAGGTGCTTTGAAATATCAGTCGGCGGATTTACCGGGTGACGGTGACCAGGAAAATGATTTAGTGATTGGTCCTGATGGAACGATTTATATTGCCCGCGACGGCGGTGCTTTGTATGCCTTTACTGATAACGGTTCCGGCTTCACGCAAAAGTGGAGCATGTCTCCGGCAGTGCTTGTGAAATCTTTTGATCCGAACAATGTTCTTTACTGTGCAAATGTAAACAATGGTTCAACTAACGGAAGGCTTATGCGCGTTGACGGTACAACGGGCACTGTGATTGATTCTGTCTCTACATTTATTCCTGCCGCGTACGTAACGGTCGGTTATGATTCCACTGTTTACGTCGCAACAGGCGAAGCAGGCAATGGAAGATACTTTGCTTACACTCCTGATTTGCAAACTGTGAAATGGCAGTTGAGTGTTCCATACAATTATTATTCAGGTTGTCCTTTAGGCAAGGAAGGTGTTTTTATAACCGCAGGTTCGGGCACAGCATTAACTGCATATAAGCCAACGCTGACCCGCAAGCCCGCTGCAGATTTCCGTTCAAGCGGAAGGGATATTGCTGCTCTGGAAAGAATAAATTATTTCGACCAGTCTTCTTACGTTCCAACTTCCTGGCAATGGACTTTCGAAGGAGGAACCCCGAATACTTCAACAGTCCAGAACCCTCAAAACATTCAATATCTTACGGCGGGAACATATCAGGTGAAACTTATTGCAACGAATTCTTACGGAAGCGATACGATTGTAAAGACAAAGTATGTATATGCGGTTCCGCATATAGGAATTGGCAACAATGAAACTTCAGTAAATGATTTTAAACTTGAACAGAATTTTCCAAATCCGTTTAACCCTGTAACAAACATAAAATATGAAATTGCAAAAAGTGGTTTTGTAACTTTGAAAGTTTATGATGTTATAGGACGCGAAGTTGCAATGCTTTTGAATAAAAATTTAAAGGCGGGCACTTATGAAACAACATACAACGGAGAAAATCTTACGAGCGGAATTTATTTCTATAAAATTACGGCAGAAGGATTCACGGATACAAAACGTATGATGCTCATAAAGTGATCTATATATAATAAAAAGCCCGCAATAAATGCGGGCTTTTTATTTTCAACTATAACTACGGCAGCACAACCGTAACTATATCGGAATCCTTACCTACAACTTTGTCCTTGTACATAAATCGTGCGAAGTATTGCCTTTCTTCAGGACCAACGCCAAGTTTCGGACGCTTGTCTGTATAAGGTGAAATCGAATTTTCATCGAGAAACCCAAAAGTTGTTTCATCGCTGCGTTTGCAAAATATTTTCACACCGTGCATCTTACCTTTTTTATACACAAGCCTAATCACATCGCCCGTAACAATCGCCTTTAGTTTTGGCTGCAATGTGCTTGTATCAGGTTTGCTGATTTCAGGTCCTACAATTCCCAAATCTTTTCCAAGCGAAACAGTGTAGCCATTCGAATACTTTATCTTTTTGGAAATGCGGCGTAATTCTTTTATGGCATCTGTTTTTGCTTTTCGGTTTGCTGCTACCGCGGCCTTTGCTTCTGCTTTTTTTAAAATCATCTCAGTGTATTTTTCGTGATGATTATTTAAAACATTGTTTACGGAAGTTACTTCGGAAATATCAATCCCAACTTCGCCCGCCCGCAAAGAAAATTTAATTGAAAAATTTCCTTCCTGCTCGTCGAGGTCTGCTTCAATTCTTTTTATAAAATCATTAACAGGCATTTTAAATCTCCTATAATTTTGTTAAGAAATATATTTCATTAATAGTAAGAAATTTTCTTGAAAATATCAATTATAATATTTCCCCAAAGCAGCCGGAATTCTATTATTTAAGTTCCCATTATTCAATTCATTCCCCCAAAATGTGCGATTATCATTCAAAAACACATAATTACATTTTCCTTATGCATCGTAAAAACATTTTGTGATGTCGCAAAAACATTATGTGGTATCACAGAAATATTATGCGGTTTCATTAAAACATTATGCGATGTCACAATGAAATTATGCGGTGTCACAATGAAATTATGCGGTGTCACAAAAATATTTAGTGGTATCACAGGTATATATTGCTATATCACAGATAAGTTTTGTAACACCGCAAAAACATTTTACGGTATCGCAAAAACATTTAGTGATATATTTCAGAAGTATAAATATACCGCTAAATTCTTTTGAAACGGGGAATAAAGTTGCACGGGTGTCGATTTATTTAGCAAACATTACATTGTATGTTGCTTTGGGTTTTAAGTTGTTTTGGAATTAAATATTTTTGCCGTAAACAATTTATAAAATTATGAAATATTTATTATACATTCTTCTTGCGGCTGTGCTTTGGTTTGTGATGTTTGTGCTGAAGCCTTTTAACTTCTGGGCATCGATGGCATTTTCCACATCACTTCTTTCTGTGATTTCGTACGTCAATTTCAAAGACCAGTTTAAGAAAGAATATTTTAACCTGAAAGAAATTTCTATCGGCATCGGTTCGGCTGCACTTCTATACTTTGTATTCTTTGCGGGGAAATATATTCTGGATAATTTTGGAATCATTCCGAACCATTCACAAAACATTTCAAGTGTTTATGCAAACAGGGAAAGTCTGCCGCGGATAGTTGTTGCGATGCTTTTGTTTTTCCCGATTGGCTTTGGAGAAGAATATTTCTGGCGCGGATACCTGCAAAGATATCTTTCGGGGAAGTATGGAAAATGGATTGCGTTCGGATTAACAGTATTCTTTTATACTGCAGTTCACATACCGACGATGAATCCGATACTGCTTCTGGCATCATTTATTGTGGGTGTTTACTGGGGACTGATATTTTTGTGGAGAGGGAATATTGTAGCTGCACTTTTATCTCATATGCTTTGGGACCCCTTTATATTTGTAATGTTTCCATTGAATTAATAATTGGATAAATTTGTTAAATTGTTTGTAATTATAAAACTAAAAATGTATTAATGGAACAAAATATGGAAGCCCCAAAAGGCTTTAAACTATTTATGATGGCTATTCGTGCTTTCGCTTTTCCTGCTTCAATAATTCCGGTTCTTTATGGTTCTATTCTATCGGTAATACTTGTGCCGGGTGTAAAGTTTAACTTTTTCTATTTTGCTTTAACACTGATTGGTGCAATGGCAGTTCACGTCGGCTCGAATATAGTAAACGATATATATGATTTTAAAAAAGGTATAGACAAAGAAGACCCTGAGACAGGCATTCCTCACGGAGGCTCGCTTGTACTTTCAAAAGGATTTGTTTCTATGGGCGGAATGAAAGCGATTGCTTTCGGTTCGCTGATTCTTGCAAGTCTAATTGGTGTTTACCTGTGGATGATGATAGGTGTTTGGATTCTTTATCTGATGGTGTTCGGATTGTTTGCCGCAATTTATTATACTGCAAATCCTTTTGCGCTGAAGTATAAAGCGCTTGGTGATTTAATGGTGTTTCTTTCGTTTGGTGTAGGAATGACGCTTGGTGCTTACTATGTACAGACGGGTCAGTTTTCCTGGCTTCCTGTAATACTTTCCACTCCGATTGGTCTTTTAATCATTGCGATACTTCACTCTAACAATATTCGCGACATGAAGTTTGACGGTGCGTTTGGTGTGAAAACAATTCCGATACTTATTGGACAGCAGCTTTCGATTTATATGTATTACGGGCTTCTGATTAGTGCCTATGCATCAATAATACTGTTTGTTACATTCAGGCTTCTGCCCTGGCCGGCACTTCTGAACCTTGTAACATTGCCGACTGCTTTAAAACTTCTGAAGATGATAAGGGATATTCCCGATGAAACGCAGCAGCGCTGGGATATCGGTACGAAACATAATATAATGACGGCACAGTTTAATATGCAGTTTGGGATTATGCTTAACCTTGGATTGCTGATAGCGTTTTTGTTTTTGAGATAAAATTTGTGAATGCCTTGCGGGAATTAATTTTCCCGTAAGGTTTATTCAAAATACTCACGGAAAACTTTCCATTCCATTTTTGAGTCTTCGCTTTTGTAAAGCCGCAAAGTCTTAATTCCTTTTTCTTCTCTTTTATCTGCAATGTATGTTTGATTAAACTTTATGTTCAGGTATCTGCTGTTAGTTGAATCCGATTGTTCTATTTTTACATCACGGATTTTGACTTTGATGGTTTTATACGTTTCAAAGGATTTAGTTATCCTCTTTACTCGTTCTTCGTAGCCAATGGGTTTCCCGTTCTTCTCAATGTACTGATAGTCTTTATCCATTATATCCCTGTATTTAAAAATGTCTTTGCTCTCCCAGGCAGCGATCCATTCCTTCAGGAATAAATCAACTTTATATTCTTCTGATTTGTAGTATGTGTTTAGCCGCATGTATGCGAACAGCGCAGAAAGAAAAAGAAGAAGCGAAACAACACCAATGCTTGTATAAAGAATCAGACGTCTTTGATTCTTAAAACTGACTTTCTCTTTATATCTGTTTTCAAACTCTTCTGTAAACTCTTCCTTTGGTGCGGATATTTGTTCATCTGTCTTAGTGCTGTAATCGCAATGAAAACATTTTTGCAGGACTATATCAAATTCTTTGCCGCAACAGGGACAGACGCCTTCTACAATTGCAAGCTTCTTTGCTTCCACAAGCTCTTCATGTATTTCAGGAAGAGTTTTGTTTCCAACGTTCTCAGCCTGGAATTTTATATCAGGGTTCTCGTAACAATCTTCCGTAGTACATCCCTGATGTTCGTCCCAGCACTTTTTATGGTGATGGGTCTCGCACCTGAAACATACGACTTTCTCATCGCTGTCTTTAATAATATTTTTGCAATACGGACAAATCATAGTATAAATTACAAAGAATGCTTATCTTTAAAAATGATATTATACATATTATTTGGAACAAAGAGTTCCTTTTATGAAACTTCACAAAGATTTAAATCGTTTAAGAATATATCGGAAATTTAAAATATCAATTATGTCAAAAAATCAATCATTAATCGCAGAGCTTCAGTATGAAGCTGAAAGTACAAGAAAGTCACTCGAAAGAATAAAGGAAGATACATACGGATATCAGCCGCACGCCAAGTCAATGACAATGTTAAAGCTTGCAACCCATATTGCAGAAATACCGGGATGGATTGAGCCGACAATAAATTTAAACGAAATAGACTTTGCAAAAATGGATTACAAGCCGCCTGTTATAACAAATAACAAGGAGTTGTTGAAATTGTTCGATAAGTCGCTTGCTAAAGGTCTTGAAGCACTCAATAGTGCAAGTGATGCAAATTTAATGGCAACGTGGACGGCAAAGAATAACGGTGAAGTTGTATTTTCAATGCAAAGATTACAGGTAGTACGCGGAATGATATTGAAACATATAGTACATCACCGTGCACAATTAGGTGTGTTTCTGAGAATGACGGAAGTATCAGTTCCTAAAACTTATGGTCCAACAGCAGACGAGCAATAAATAACAACGATGATTTGATTACAACCGGTTATGATTATATCATAACCGGTTTTTTGATGTCCGATTATCTACAAATATGAAATCCCTACGGAATTTAGACATTTAAAACTTGAAATATGAAATTGTTCTTTTATGTGTAATCCCTTTAATCTTTCTAAACAAACAAATTTACAAACTCAAACTTACTTCCGTCAAACAATCCTTTATCTCCAAGCTTTAAAGCAGGGATTACGAGCAATGCCATGAATGACAATGTCATATAAGGTGAATGTAAATGACAACCTATCTTTTTCGGTAACATATTTAAATCAGAATATTTCTTTGCAACAGTCCATCCGTCTTCATTTGACATAATTCCTGCAACGGGTAAAGGAAGAACTTCGACTTTTCCGTCAACTAAAATTGCAATACCGCCGGTATGTTTAACTACAGCATTAACAACAGCTGCAATACTTTCATCATCAACACCGACTGCAATAATGTTGTGTGAATCGTGTCCGACGCAGGAAGCAATCGCACCGCTCTTCAATCCAAAGTTCTTTATGAATCCTACTGCAGGCTTAACTTCATTGTAACGGTCAACAACAGTAATCTTTAATACATCGTTTTCAACATCAGAAACTACAAAACCATTTTCAACTTTTGCGTCAAGGTGTAATTCATTTGTTATAAGTTGTCCTTCGATAGCTTCTATAACTCTTATCTTGCCTGCTTTATGTTCTATTGCAAAGTCTGCGGGTTTCTTCGGACCGATATTAAAGTTGTTTACTACTTTCGATTCAACTGAATCTATAAGTGTCTTTCCATTGTCAGAAACCTTTACACCATTTATGTAAGTAGCAATGTTTTTGAATTCAGTCAGGTTGTTTACTTCAATAAAGTCAGCAGCATCACCGATGTTTAATGTTCCTACTTCAAGTCCGTAATGGCCAATCGGGTTTAAACAGGCAATCTGCAGAACATCGTACAAATCATAGCCGAGTTCCATTGCTCTTTTTACAACATCGTTTATATGTCCTTCCACAAAATCATCTGGATGTTTATCATCACTGCAAAGCATTATCATATCTTTCTGAAGTTTTATCAGCGGATGCAGTTCGCCAAAGTTCTTTGCTGCTGAACCATCGCGAATTAAAATCTTCATACCGTAAGAAATTTTTTCAAGTGCTTCATCTATCGTAAAACATTCGTGGTCAGTAGTAATTCCTGCACTAACGTATTTCTTTGCGTCATCTCCTCTGAGGCCCGGAGCGTGTCCGTCAACAGGTTTACCGTACTTTTGCGCAATACTTAGTTTCTCCATAACATCGGGAGCGCTAAACAGTACACCGGGATAGTTCATCATTTCACTTAAGTAATGCAAATCAAACTCTTTGAACAGAAACTCAATGTCTTCGGCTTCGAGTCTTGCGCCTGCGGTTTCAAAATCAGTTGCAGGAACACAGGAAGGAGCACCAAAGTAGAATTTAAAAGGAACAAGGCTCCCGTTTTCAATCATATACTTTACACCTTCAACGCCAAGCACGTTTGCAATTTCGTGAGGGTCGGATACAGTGGCGACTGTTCCGTGAGTTACTGCAATTCTTGCAAACTCTGAAGGAATAAGCATCGAGCTTTCAACGTGAATATGCGCATCAATAAACCCGGGCATGATATAATTCTTGTAAGTGCCTGAATCTTTTGTGATATTTGATATCTTACCATTCTCTACTTCAACTGTTCCTGTGTAAACCAGACGGTTTTTAATGTCAACTATGTTACCCGATACTTTAAACTTTTCCATAAATATATATTTAATAATTTAAAATTAATGTATTACTTGCAGCAGTCCTTCGTCTTCAGAGAATCGTGATTCATTTGTTCTGACGGAATTACTTTCATCATCTTTTCTGTCTTCGGACTTATATACATAATTCCAAGGTTCATTCCGCGAAGTATAAACAGCAAAGCAAGTATTATTGCGAGCACAGGAATAATTCTTGTAAGTTTCTGCCTTATACCGATACTTATAAAATTCCCCGCAACTGAAGTTAAAAACATTACGGGTATTGTTCCAAGACCAAACAAAGCCATATAGACAACACCCAGCCACACATCACCAACAGCAATTGCCCCAGCAATTCCGACATACACAAATCCGCAGGGAAGCAAACCGTTCACAACACCGATAAACAGCATTGAAAGCAATGAACCTTTTCTGAAAAGATTGCCGAACGCTTCTTTAATTTTTCCTGTAACTTTTCCTAAAGAAAGTTTTGATATAAATCCTGTCTTTACTGACTGCGGAAGTAAAACAATGATTATAATAACAACTCCCGAAATTATTGAAACCCATCTCTGCAAACCAACAACGGCGAGATTTTTACCTATAAGACCGAATATAAGTCCGAATACAGAATAAGTGATTACCCTGCCGAAATTATAGAGTAATCTTCCCGCATAGAACCTGAGACTCTTTACCGGACCTGTCGGCAGGGCGAGGGCTATCGGACCGCACATACCAACGCAATGCAAGCTTCCCAGTAAACCTATGACAAACGCTGTAAATATTTCCATTTTATGTTCTGAATTTCAACAAATATACCACTAATGTATTTAATGTGATATTGAAAAGCAATTTGTAGATTTATGAATTTCATTAGTAGTCAAATATTGATTATATTAAAGTGTAAACTAAAACATAACATTATGGAAAACTTAGATAAAGAAAGACTCGTAACGGTTTTTAAGAGTGGTCATGAAGGATTAATTGCTCTTGCAAAGTCGATTCTCGATGAAGCTAACATAGAATACCTGATTATGAACGAAGGCGTTCAGGACCTTGTAGGGCTTGGTGTATTCGGTACAGGATTCAATCCGATAACAGGTCCTGTGGAAATGAAAGTTCTTCCCGAAAGCGAAGCTTATGCAAAAGAACTTTTAAGCGGACTTGAAGAAAGCACTCCGCTTGATGAAGATAAAGAAGAGGAATCCGACAAGTAATTTATGAAGATTGGAATAATTGGCGGTGGTGCAGCCGGATTTTTTTCGGCTGTCACCATTGCTGAAACCAATAAATCCTGCGAGATAGTAATTCTCGAAAAATCGCCAAACGTGCTTTCCAAAGTCCGTGTATCAGGCGGCGGAAGATGCAACGTTACAAATTCCTTATCCGATATAAGGGAGTTTGTAAAAAATTATCCGCGCGGAAACAAAGAACTCTTATCAGTATTCACAAGGTTCAGCAATATCGATACGATTGACTGGTTTGAAACCCGCGGTGTTAAACTTAAATCGGAACCAGACGGCAGAGTGTTTCCCGTAACAAACAATTCACAAACAATAATAGATTTATTCTTAAACCTTTCAAAGAAATATAAAATTAAAATCGTTACAGGTTTTGATGTAACGGGCGTTAAACGTACAAAGGATGGCAAGTTCGAAGTTAAAAGCAGGAATGATGAATCATTTAACTTTGATAAAATATTAATTGCCACGGGAGGATTTTCTTCCACAGAAAAATATGAATGGTTACAGAGTCTTGGGCATACTGTAATAAATCCTGTTCCATCACTTTTTACTTTCAACTGCAAGGATACTGTCTTGCGTGATTTACAGGGAGTGAGTATGGAGAATACAGAAGTGAAAATACTGGGAACAAAATTAAATGCAAAAGGTGATTTACTAATTACGCACTGGGGATTCAGCGGACCTGCAATATTAAAGTTATCTGCTTTCGGGGCAAGAGTGTTTTCTGAAATGGATTATAAGTTTAATCTTGAAATCAAATGGACAAGTCTTGATGTTTTAAAGGAAACAGAAAGAGCAAGAGAAGAAAATCCTTTAAGACAGGTATCGACTTTTCCGTTTACGGGATTTTCCAGACGGTTATGGGAAGCATTAATCGAAAATGCGGACATCAATTCCGAAAAGCGCTGGAATGAATTATCGAAGAAAGAAACCGAAAGACTTGTATTGGTTTTAACAAAGTCAGTATTTGCCATTAACGGAAAGAGCACGTTTAAAGAAGAGTTTGTAACTGCGGGCGGAATAAATTTAAAGGAAATTGATTTCCGAACTATGCAGAGCAAGATTGTTCCGGGGCTTTTCTTCGCAGGAGAAATACTTGACATAGACGGCATAACGGGCGGGTTTAACTTCCAGTCTGCCTGGTCTGCGGGATATATCGCAGGCTGTGAAATAGGAAAGTAGTGTTTATTATTTTAAAATAGTAATCCCTAAAGTTCTTCGGGAGGGGTCTTGCATAAATGCAAGGGGCATAAATAATTTCGCGGGGCGGTCTGTCCATTCGGACAGATGGCAAAAAAGGTTTGCGGGGCGGTCTGTCCATTCGGACAGATGGCAAAAAAGGTTTGCGGGGCGGTCTGTCCATTCGGACAGATGGCAAAAAAGGTTTGCAGGACGGTCTGTCCATTCGGACAGATGGCAAAAAAGGTTTTCGGGGCGGTCTGTCCGTTCGAACAGATGGCAAAAAAGTTTTGCAGAACGGTCTGTCCGTTCGGACAGATGGCAAAAATGGTCTGTTTTTGAGGTTTTCATACCTGACGGACGGGTTTTCAGACTTTTTGACAATTATGTCATAAATTACTGACGAATTCTTTAATCCCATACACTTTCCTGCACTTATGCCGTAGGGGTAATCCAATTTATAATATCCATTATTGAATATAAATAGCAGTATTTTCAATATTATCTGGCATTGTATTTGATTAGTTTTAGAGAAAAAGAATAATATTGACATTTAATTTATTGAATTATAGATTGTACGAAAATGCAGTACCTTTAAAATAATTTTTGAAAATTAAAATTTAATTATTATGTCACTATCAAGAAAATTACCGAGAACTGACGAAGGACGAATGACCGCTCAGGATTTGGGAATAGGCAAGAAAAATAATACTGCTCCTGCTGATATTGTTTTTTCTGCAAACACAATTGCAAGGTTAGATATTTTACAACCGAAATTTAAACTGAAAATGCAGGCAAGAGATGTTGCACTTTCCATTCAGGCGATTTCAACAAAAACGAAAGATGCCGCGATGGGAATAGCAAGAAATTATATTTCAGATTATATTCAAACTTTTAATGCGGGTATTGGGCGCGGAATTTTTCTGAAAGAAGATCGTCCATATTTTCATCTCGATATAAACAGCAGTGCAGTTCCGCCGCTTACGACGGAAGCCGCTGTTATCGAAGCCGGAAAATGGATTATAGACGGCGACCCTTTGCGAGTTGCCGCAGGCGGTGCCGCAATGGCAATGCCTACAACTGCTGAGGTTTCGGCGAAGTACACAATTTTTATAAACTCTGTTAACGACCAGAGCACAAAGAAGGATGCCTACGATACGGCGCAGGAAGCCGTTCAGGCATTGCGTCCCGAAGCTGATGCACTGATACTCAGGATGTGGAATGAAGTAGAAACTGCTTTTGATAATGAGGCAATAGAAAGCCGCCGCAGGAATGCACGCGAGTGGGGTGTGTTTTATGTGAGCACAACAAAATCGCTCATCACGGGAACGGTTATAAATAAAGAAACAGGCGATGTTTTGCCAAACGTAACAGTAACGCTCATCGAAGTGGATGATGTTGTTACAACGGACGAAGGCGGAAACTATAGACTGAGCACGGGTTACGTGGGCACGGGCACGCTGGCGTTTTCACTTGAAGCATACGTACCGCAAACCTTCACAGTCGAAGTAACGGATGAATGTGAAATAAATCAAAACGTAAAGATGCTGAAAGTGTAAGAAGTATTTCTGTAAGAATTTTGTGCAGGTTATGGGAAACATACGTCACTCTCCAAAGCTGGTGACGTGTGTTTTAATAAACAGATACACATAATTGAAAGGAGAGTATTTTGCCGCCATATTAATTAACATAAGCAATTTTAGATAACTCATTTGAATTTAATGGTATTTAAAAGTAACCGATATATATTATGTTTAGTCTTTTAGAATAATTGAAACATTTTTAAAAATTAAATTTATTATATAATGAAAACAAAAATAGTTATACTAACATTTTTGATTAGCATAATGTTTATTCAAAATATTTATACACAGGTAAGTGAACAGCAAGAATTATCCCGTTATTTATCGGGTCAAGTTATTGGAGGAACCGACGGCTTATCAAGTGAAATGTTTAATTATTTCCCTATGGATAATGATACTTTGCGAATTCTTGTTGTATATTGCAAATTTCCGGATTGTACTTGGAATCCCTTTGCTTATGGCTTAGGCGGCGCAACTGAATATTGGCACACAGCAAATACAGGAAATAACAAACCGTATTGGGCAGATTCCATTGTTTGTCCAAATACAAATAACATCTGGAAGAATTCACTAACGGCATATTTCAGAGATGTAAGTTTCGGTAAGTTTTTTGTGGTTGGTGATGTTTATCCAGATTTATATACATTCCAATATAATGTTGCCCATTATTCGTTAGATAGTGGTCGAAATATTGGATACGCTACAAAAGAATTGTTGGAAAATATAGACCCTTATGTTGATTTTTCACAATACGATAAATATGCTCCATTGGATACATATAATAAACGCCATCCCGACGGGCAAGTAGATTTCATATTACTTATCTTTAGATTTACACATACTACAGTAACAGATGGATCTTCATATTCTGGTATATGCGGTTTAGGTGGTTTCAGTTGTAGTTTTGCAGGTTCGCCATACATAGTTTTAGATGGAAAACAAATAAAGGCAACATATCCGGCTAATGGAATTCTTGGCTCAGG